>OGSY01000723.1_pt1 | contig 12817 bp, 7 predicted proteins | sample 1574281 | NCBI WGS metagenome assembly OGSY01 (sample SAMN03295855, study PRJEB24534) | human gut metagenome | isolation source: fecal sample 5 from infant 8 | host: Homo sapiens | place: USA: Pittsburgh, PA | collected 2014-07
TTGTTTTTCTGCTTCGATACGATTCAACTCATTAGTTTTTCTCTCTTCTTCGTTGTTGATTCTTACTTGTTCAGCTTCACCTCTATTTTGCTCGTTAGATATCCTTGTTTGTTCTGCTTGAACACGCTCTGACTCTTGTTGTGATCTCTTTTCTTCATTAGAACTTCTCTCAACTTCCTTGGAGTTTCTTTCCTGATCTGCTTTAATTCTAGACGATTCTTGTTCAGATCTTTTTTGTTCTTCTGAAATTCTTAATTCCTCTTTACTTGCCCTAGCGTTTTCTTGTTCAATTCTTTTTTCTTCGTTGCTTTGATACAACTCATATTTTTGTTTTCTTTCATCATCAGAAGCGATTCTTTTTTCCTCGTTTGCTTGCCTTATTTCTTCGTTAGACACGCGTTGTTTTTCGTTATTTACCCTAGTTGACTCGGAAACATTTCTTTGATTTTCTGAATCAATTCGTATATCTTCATTAGCTTTTCTAGCAGACTCATTTTCACTTCTTTTTGATTCTTCTTGAACTCTTAATCTTTCAGCTTGTTTTCTTTCTTCTTCACCTTTTTTCAAGTCAGCTAAGCCATCAAATCCATCAAAATTTTTCAATTTATCTAGTTTTTCTTCAAATCCGTCTAAGCTTTCTTGCATTTTAATAATGTCTATTACCTTGTCTTCACCCAAGTCAATTTGACATGTCATAGATGGATGGACTTGAAGTCTACTTTGCTTTGATTGAATTAGCTCAACATTGTCCTTGTACAATGCAAGTTGAATTATCAGCGTTCCAACCTTTCTTAGCATATCAGTAGTCAGATATACTCTATACTGTTCATCTACAATATCTGCAACACTATATAAAAGCTTAGCTTCGTCTGCATACTTCGCATATAACCTAAGCTCATACTCCGTAGATGCAGGTATTGTATTGCCGTTATTATCCTTTATTCTTACAAGCAATCCTCTTGTTTTAGTGTCTCCTTGCACCACAAAAAGATGCTGTATTTCATTATTTAAAAAATCAATACTAATATTTTTCAAACCAATTGTTTCAATAGATTTACCCATGTATTTTATCTCCTTTACTTGCCATTACCTTGCTCCTCTCACATGATATGAAATCTCTACTCTGTTAGTAGTATTACTGTTTACTATATTCAGCACCCTTAATCTGAACCCCGACGAATCATAACTAATAATGAACGGGAATATACCCGTATCACTAGTGCCAATCATACACATATTCAAATAGTCAACCGAAGAAACGTAATACGGAAAATTTACCCTTATAACATCGCTATAGGCAAAGCCACCAATAGAACCCGAATAAGAAACAGGTCCCAAATTAGCTGTACCAAACAAATCCCTAGTGCTATCAGTATCCAATCTTGATGAGGAATTATATTCTGCAAAAGGCTTAATATCCAATGGCTTGTCATTTATCTTCAATTCCTTTTCAATATTAAGATAATTTATATCGGCTTTCCATGCCTTAAGAGTCAAATCCGCCTCAATACCTTGTGCGAAAATATCTCCCTTTACTTCTAGGTTATCATTTCCTACAAGTTTATCATCAGGAAACTTTCCAATCCCAACACTGTTATTCTTTGGATTTATGGCAATTCCTATAGATTGTGTTGGCACCGTAACTAAAGCAGTATAACTTCTGAACTTATCCGTCGCAGTTACTCTAACCTCATACGATGCAAACTCCTTGTATCCAGTTCCCAAACTCACAGATTGAGTAGTAGATGCAATATTAATATTTGCACTGTATTTCGTTGAGAAACTTCCGTACGGCAATTCCCTCACATCAACAGTTACGTTACAAGTGTTTTTATCAGTACTACCAGACACAGTGTGTTGTACCTTAACAGAAGCATTCAACCCTTCTCCTTGTCTTGTAACACTGCATTCAGCCGTTGGTGGATTGTACTCTTTAACTCTTATATTCTGGCCATAAGATTTTCTTTGATTTCTACTATCCACAACTTCAAAAGTGATGTTTCTTTCTCCAGCTCTTGTTACACTACCGATATCTATAGTTGAGCTATTAGAGTATGTTGTATATCCATCTAATGTCGCCAGGTACTTTTCAATACTTGCACCATTATACGCTTCAGCAGAAACATAAGCACTAACATCACTTATATTTGTATAGAAGTAGTCACTTCCGAACACACTCTTAACTTGTGAGTTACCTTCACGAACTGAAACATAGCTTATGTTGGGCTTTTTTATTTCATAAACACGAAGAGTAATTGTTCTTGAAGCAGTCGTCCCATCGTCAGCACTAGCAGTAAAAGTCACATATCCACTTGACTCACTGCCGAATACATCAGAGAATGTCCTTGCATCGAAAGTGAAATTTTTACTACCCGTAATGCTACCGACATATCCTGAATAGTTGTCCGCTTCCCATTCAAGACTTACAGACCTTCCAGAAGTATTTGTAACATTAATAGTCACAGAATCTCCAATGTTTGCAGAATACACCGTATCACCTACAGAATCTACGATACTCATAGTCATAGGCTTTGCTCTTGCGATAGTAGGAAGTGTCATCGTAGCACTTAGTGAACAAGTGCCTCTATGTGTTCCAACACTTGCTTTGATTGGAAACGACATTGTTCCATCCGAATTATGTTTAATCGTAAAAGTACCACTACACAATGTAGAACTTCCACCCCTGTCAAAACTATAAGTTGTCCTCGTGTCCTCAATTGTCTGATTATTACAAATTAAAGAAGTGGGCCTCTTTGTTTGAGAATACCCACTTCCTCCGCCTCTACTTTCAAGATATAATCTGTATCTAATTCTTGACGTGTTATCAGCCTCTGATTGACTAATAACATTCATATCCAATTTAAAATACGCATACAAGCTTGATGGCGCTGTACCAGTATATGTTGCCATTTATTCCTCCTAAATCGGTTTAATAATCGTGTATTTGTTTACACCATTATCGTGCTTTGTAACCATGTGATATCCAAACTCCAATACACCGTCAACCTTTAAATTCGGTACTTGTACTTGTGAATTCGCAAATCTTGCCACCGTCTTAGTCCCGTCTACAATTTCTAGTGCATTGTTTTTAAGAATCATCTTAACTGCTTCGTCTTTTTTACCAATGAGAATACCTTCCTCACCGAAGTCAAAAAAAGTTGTTATCGCTTCTATTGTGAGCTTACCTGCTCCGACATTTTCTTCGATTACCTTGATTCTGTTTTGAAGTGACAAACTCTCATTTTCCAACGCTTTTTTCACAGTATCAGCATACGCTTTCGCCTTTTCGACTTCTACAAATGATTTTTGAACATCATTCTTGTTAGGCATTTGCTTTATAAGAACCTCAACAGCTTGTTGCCTTGACTCAATATCTGTAACAGTTTGTGAGTCGGCTTTTTCTCCTAAATCCGACTTAACACCGTCAATCTCTTTCCAAATCTCTGTTGTGTCTGCTGCTTCTCCTTTTTCGCCTTTTATCCTTGACCATGTATACTTCCTATAATCTGTACTATCAGCTTTACTATAATCTGTATATTGACCAATGTAATCGCGTTTAGGGCTGTCAACACTGAAATCTTTGCTACCATCTGCGCTATTACTATACGCTATGTGTAAGTATGGTGTTTTTCCATCTGAACCTTGTTTTCCAACAATTCCTTGTTCGCCTTTTAGACCTCTAATCTTTGACCAGTTATATTTTCTGTAGTCTTCTGAATCCGTCTTGTTACTATCAACATAAATTCCAATATAATCTCTGCTGCTTTCACTTGTACTAAAATCTCTTGATCCATCTGCGCTATTACTATAAGCAACATGAGTGAATGTGCTTTGCCCGTCTTTACCATCACGACCTTGAGGACCAGGAAGTCCGTTCTTACCATCTTGACCTTGTAAACCTCGCAAACCTCGCTCGCCGCGATCGCCTTTTTCTCCCTTGATTTTAGTCCAACTATATTTCGAATAGTCTGTGCTATCTGCTTCATTGAAATCAGTATACTGACCGATATATAACTTATCCTTGCTATCAGACACACTAAAACCAACACTACCATCTTGACTGTTACTGTAAGCAATGTGTAGATACGAAGTCTTTCCATCCACCCCTTTAGTTCCTGGAATGCCGTCTTTTCCCGGATCACCTTTTAACAGTTTTTGAATTTCTGAATCACTTAAAAGCTGGTCTCTTGACATCTTTTGATCTAATTCATATCTTTGAATCACATCTTCCCAGTGGTCATTCTTCCATATTTTTTTAGACTGTGTTTTTGGATTTTGCCACACATCGCCCCACTGTAATACGTTGTGGTTAGGTTCTTGTTCTTGCTTGTATATTCCAATCGTCAAGTCCTTGATAGTTATAAAACTTGTAGCTACAGCAATATCGTTAAGCATTGCAGAGCATGTAAAAGTAGCTTGTAAATCAACGTCAGTGTTATTTATCCCAAGTATATTACCAGTTGAGCCTTCTTTTGATTTATTCCAGTCCTCATCACTTGTAGTGATTTTGTCCTGGTATTCAGATACTCTTTCCCATACAAACTTATCAATCGTAGCAGTTTGATCCACACCTGCTTTAGTAACAATAGCTGTGATTTCCGTTGACAGCACACCATCTTTGAACACATTACCCTGACTTGATGATAACTGCATTTCATACGGAACATTTTGCCAATTAAACCTACTACTATATACAGATTTTTCAAGACTTAAAAGCCTTTCAGAAATACCTGCCTTTTCTTCTTCAAAGTTTGCAAATATAGCAGAGTTGCTAAGCTCATCACACAAGCTCCTTGTAATATCCACAAGTCTAGCTGATAAGTACAACGCCGGCTTAAATCCGTGGTCTATAATTCTGATGTAGTCCCCAATTTCAAGCTCACCTGGAAGTTGTCTCAGTGATACCTCATAGCTAATCTTGGCCTCATTGTTGTTTTTTAAGAACCTCAATCCCTCATCAAACAACGTCTTTTGACTAGTAGCCTCACTATCATACATTCTTATGAAATATTTTTGACCTGTTTTATTGAATCTAGTCCACTTCTTAGCTGCTTCTCTATCGCAAATCAGACCATCATCAGTAACATAGAATCTTCCATCATCATACTTGTATCCAACCAAATCCGTGTTAACTTCATGTTCTTTGTACGATACTTGTTCAGTACTTGAAGCAGTAGCGCCAGGATTTGTGAATCGTTCAGAACCTTTCATGATATTAGCAATCTTATCTCCCCATGCCTTATCACTAGCATAGTTATGTCCATTTTTATCATGATTCATAGCATACAACGTCTTTTGTCCGCGGTTATAGTAGTGTTCTTTTATCCACACAGCACCATTAATAATACCTGCCTGTAAACTTCTATTACTGCTTTTCTTAGCATTATCAGGATTGCTATCGTAGGCATTAATACCGAAGTAATTGTGATATGTTCTTGCAATCCTACTGCTGCCCCACGCACTTTCTAATGCTGCATGAGCTAATATATATCTTGCATCTAATCCGGATTGGCTTTGTGCTTCAATAAACACTTGACCTTGTCCATTAAAAGGACTGTTAGGTGCTTTTGCTCTTATCCAGTTATTGATTTGAGTCGCAGTTATTCCTTGCAATCTCTTGCCCAAATCGTGTTTTGTAACATCAGAATTAGTCCAGTAAGTCTTTTTAGTTGCATCAACTATAGTTCCACCTTTGTTCTCATTCCAACGATAGAACCTAACATTTGGGCCAGTCCATCCGCTAAGCTTAGTTGTTACAATCCCATTAATTGAACCGTATAAAGTACAATGTATGATTGTGTTTTTATCTAATATTACTCCTGTGTGACCCTTGTTATTGTGTCTTGATACGAATATGTCTCCGTACTGAATTTCTGATTGATTGATTTGATGAAAATACGTTCCAGCATTTCCCCAAGCCCATAATGTCCCAGTTGTTGGAAGTCCCACAGACTTTGGAAAAAGTCCTGCAAATTTTGCAGCGCTACTAACAGAACTTGAACAGTCATAATAGTTAGGTCCTTCACGTCTAGCTTGTGAATATCTAACCTTACCTTCACGTGATTTCATCCATTTTACGAATAACTCAATCTTGCTATTTGGCGCAGCTTTCTTCTTATCTTCTTCGATTTCAACTTGTTTTACTTCTCTGATTTGCTCCTTGTGAGGTTTACCTACAGCTCTTACAGCAGTACACAAGTCAGCAATTGACACAGTACGCTTAACATCGCTCACATCACGACCAAACTCAAGCCTGTATCCTGTCTCTTTGCCACGTTTCTTATAAAAGTTAATAACCTTTTTATCTATAGCATTACCATTTAATTTAACATCATAGCTAATCTCACAACCGAAACGACCTGCAATCATAGCAAGTCTCTTAGTCTTAGTAGTTGTACCATCGAATTTAAAAGCTAAGTTTTTATCCTTAGCTTCATTAATTCCAACAACCCAGTCTGATTTATCGCCAAGAGTATTATTTACCCATTCAACAAGAGTCCCTTTGAAATCTTGTTCAGCAATATCTTCATTAAGCAAATCAAGTCCGCAATCTTCTGCGACTATCTCCTTGGAATATCTTGTTTCAACAACTTCTGTAATCTCTAAAAGAACAGGCTTTTTCTTATATCCAGTAGCTACAACCAGACAGCCCGCTTCTATAAGTTCAACATCCTTTTCAACAACCTTGTCAATACTGCAAGTAAGCATACAAGTTCCAGTTTCTAAGTTTTCGTTGAACTTATCATCTTGAAAATGCACACCATCTGGATAATCATTACTAACTATTGTCAGTGTTTGTAGATTTCTATCTGTTACTATTAACATTTAAACACCTCTCTGTAACTAACATCACAATCAACGAACGACCCGAATTCTCCCTCAGTAGTTATCGCTATTTCCTCTGTCCCTGGATAAATTGGAGTAGGTTTTGAGCCAAATGCAATTGGCATCAAACATCTGTGTCCATTGTGATAACAAAATCCAGTGTTCATGTCGATTCTTACAGTATCTCCATCATTGAAATTAAATCTTGGAATGGCTACATTAATCATAGAAAACTCTTCCTTGCTTTTATTTTCAACATAAATATCTGCATCATAACCCGTAATAGTCATGTGCATTGGATTACAAGCTTGAATAAAGTCGTAGTTGTTCTTCTTAGTGCATAACACATAAACATCACTAGCCACTACATCATCAATCTCAGCATTCATTAGCCTATAAGTGTAGCTTTTACCATTCAACTGATTATACATGTAATATGTAACCATAGCACCTCTTTTAGTAATAGTTACAGCACCTGTCCAGTCAGCTTTATTGTATCCAGTGTGAAGTTTACCATCGTCTCCACACAAGCATACCATCGCCATTCTTCCATCACCATTAATAGTTTCTATCCTCATACCACCAATCATGTTTTGATCCTTATCAGTAATACCAAAAGTCAGAAAACCAAATTGTCCAGGATTAGCCTTGTAATTGAACTTGAAAGTCATCTCCCAATCAGTCGCATTGTTAGTAACTTTTCTGTGAAGTGGAAGTGTTGAGAATGTCTTTAAACTTGAGCTATTCCAAAAAGGATAGACGCCAGTAACAGTGCTTTGACTTTGACCTTGAATGTCTTCTTCAAGTAACCAACCAAGATATCCCTCTTTGTCTTTAAGTCTGTATGCCTTCTTTGATTTTGACTTGTTCACAGCTTTCGTCTTATCGAATTTAAAAGACTTACCTTTTACCCAGTTAGCAATCCTAACACCATTGTCCCAATACCTTGCGTTCTTTGACACGGTAACAGTCCTGTTAGAAGTCTTTGGACTTGATGTAGTAGTATTAGACACCTTTCCATCGAAATCACTATCAGCTACAAGTTTCGATGCATCCACAATATCCCAGCCATCACTAGTTTTCATAACCCTATCAAGAATAGTTAAAGTTCCTTTACCACTCTTGAACAAACTACTAGTCTGCTCCTTGTGTATCTTCATCTGCTTAATCGGTGCAAACTCCTTACTATCCCCAAATTGGAAACTGCCGTATTTACTAGTCACGCCAATCATTGTAACCTTGCCATGACATGTGAAATCAAAAATAGGATACGTCTTATCCGTACCCTTGTTTTCACACATAATACTCTTAGCATTGGCTTGTGACAGTTCCACAGGCTCTCTCTTATATCCACAAGCAGATGGAATGATAAAAGTTAGTTCGCCTTTTGTGTAATTGTATCCTTCTTCAATTTCTGTAGTTCCATCTAATTTAGCATAGTAAATAACATCTGGATTATCGTAAAAGTACAATTCTGATAACTCCTCTGTAACCAAAAGATTAGCAAATAAATTTCTAATCGCGTTTTTGTTTTGTTTTACAGTATTGTATTTGATCTTGAAATACAACGGATCTCTTCTTGTACTTATCAAATCAGCACCATTAAAACTTATATAATCATTCAACCTATTGCTAATATTTGAAGCAATAGGTCTGTTGATTTCTTCTACAGTTAGTAAATCCCTAAAATCAGTACCATTGAAGAAAAATCCGAACTTTTTTTCTTTGTCAACTGTAACAAATTTTAAAATATCATTCATTAATACAACTCTCCTCTTCTTCTTTCTCTGATTTTTTGATTTCTCTTTAAGAACTCATCTGTAAACTTATATGTTCCTCTTGCAACTTCTCTAGAATCCATCTCACTAGTTACAGTTAAATTCAAATCTCCTAACTCTCTTACAACAAGTGATTGAACACCGTTTGTGCTAATAGCTTTGCCAGTATTTTCGACATTAGAATCTTGATTAAACACTCCCGTTCCTCCTAATACTACTCTTTTCATTTCAGAAGTATTAGATACGTTATTTCTCATATTTAATCCAAATCCTTTTTCAGCATATTCTTTAAAATCTTGAATAATATTTCTAGCGTTATCAATCGTCCTTACGAATCCGCTATCATCAAGATCAAACTCAAATCCAAGATTATTATCAGTACCTATAATGCTTGATATTGTGTTTCCCATAGAATTAACATTTGACTTCACATCATCAAACCCACTATTTAACCCACTATTCAAGCCAAGCATTATAGCATTACCAGCAGGAATCAAAAGCTTTCTATCCACCTGTATCGGTCCTTTATGCTCTCTTATCCAATTTCCAATGCCCCCGATAAAGTCCTGAACCTTTTTATACGCCGATTTCAAGCCGTTTAAAAAACCATTCATAATCTTTTTACCAATATCTATCAAGCTAATACTTTTCAATGAATTAAAGATATCCTTGACTTTATTGATTATATTTTGAACGCCCGTCTTTAATCCGTTAAACACAGATATAGCTCCATTTACTAAACCAGTAGCTATGTTTATTACTGAATTTTTTATTGCATTCCACACACTTGAAAATACATTTTGTATTCCAGCTATAATATTTGATAGAGTAGTTTTAAGTAACTCAAATCCTGCAATAACACCGTCTTTGATTGTAGTGACAACTGTTGTAATAACAGTCTTAATACCTTCCCACAATAATCCAGCAGTCTCTTTGATTTTATCCCAAATAAGTTGTAAATCTGATTGTAATTGTGTGAAATTCCCCGTTACCAAATCTATAACCAGTAAAATTGGAGTCATAATAACAAGTTTAATACCTTCCCATAACCCCTTAGCAATAGATACTATTCCATTCCATATTCCTGTTAAATAACCTGAAACTCCATCCCAAACACTAGTAACAGTTGATGTTATACCATCCCAAATTCCACTGAAGAAATCCTTTATACCAGTCCAGATTTCTACCGTAGTTTCTTTGATACTATTCCATGCATTAACGAAAAAGTCTTTAATCGAACTAGCAACATTATTTACAAAATTTCTAAATCCCTCGAAATGCTTATAACAATAAATTAATACTCCTACCACAGCTACAATTCCAGCTATAATTAAGATTATAGGATTAGCCATTAATGTAGCCCATAATCCTTGAAACGCTCCACCAATTGCACTTATTCCACCTTTTATGCCACTAGCAACACCTGACAAGCTAGTTCCAAGGTTACTAAAAGCACCAGGAACGCCCTTTATAATTTCAACACCTTGACCTAATCCATTAATAGCACCCGTTATCTTGTTTACGCCATCAGTAACACCTTGTGCAATTGACACAATACCTTTGAAAGCCAAAAGAGGAGCAAGAACAGCCAAAATAACTGGAGCTAAAGGTCTAAGTCTTTCATACCATTTTTGAAATTCTCCTGCAACTTCTTTAACTTTATCCATAATATCTGGAATGTGATCTGAAATATATCCAAAAGCCTCACCAACTTTTTGTTTAATCTTATTGATATTATCTGATATAGTTCCAAAACCTTCCGACTCTGCCCACTCATTAAAGCTTTGAATAACATTAGCAACACCATTTTTAATAGCTGTTTGTAAGTTTTGCATCGATGTTCCAATACCTTTAGTCGCTTCTAATGCTGTGTTATGCCAACTATCAGCACCTTTGTTTAACTCAACAAACTTACCAGTAACCTGATCCATAGTGATTTTGCCTTTTTTAAGAGCTTCATAAAAATCATTAGTTGCACTCTTACCAGTAAACCCAAACGCTCTCGCAGTTTTATCCAACGCATATGGCATAGTCTCTTGAAGTGTTCTCCAGCTTTGCATATCAACCTTTCCAGCAGACAACATTTGCATATACTGTTCCAAACCACGACCTGCTGATTCACTACTTGCACCACTTGCTAAAAAAGCATCATTCAACGCTAAAGTAGCATCAGTTGCCTTGGGAACATCGCCCATAATAGTTGTCATACGCTGAGTTGTACTAGCAATGCCATCTAACGTCGTAGGGAGTCCTTGGATACCATTGGATAGGCTTTTAATAGATGCTTTTGCTTCTTCACTCTTATATCCCATTTGTTCCAATACCTTCGGAAACTGATTAAGAGTATCCACCCTTGACACAGCCCCGTCAACAGCTCCACTAATAGCTCCCATAGCCATTGAAAAACCCTTTACAGCTAATTGTGCAATACCAAATGATTTAGCCATTTGTCCGATTCCAGGAACCGCTCCTGAACTAGCTTCGTTGATCTTATTTTTCGTATCCTCTAAAGCGCCACTAACCTTTTTAAATGCCTTTTCCATACTACTAGCATCGCCATTAATTTCAACGCTTAAAGTATAGTCAGCCGCCATAATCTCACCTCCTCAATCCATTAGCTTCGTAAATTTTATCAACCCAAGATTTACCCTCTTTTTCTTCAGTCTCAAAGATTACTTCAGCATCATTTCTTGCCTTTTCCTTATCCAGAGGCTTTTGAACTTTCTTCCATAATTTTTGAAACCTAGCGTTTTTCTTTCTAAGTGCATTACTAACCGCATTCAACACTGCATTTCTAAGTTGTGTTGTTTCTTGCACAGTTTTTGTCTCATACGCTTTTCGAATAAATGCAACGTCTCTTGGCGTTAATTGTTCGTAATCTTCTCTTGAATACCCAAAATTTACAACATAAAAAGCGAAATCAATATCATCAGCATATTCAGTAGTTAACCTCACATACTCCTCATCGATTTCGCTATTATCTGTTTCAAAATATTCTAATTCAATTAAACGCCTTGGAAGAAAAAAGGACAGTCAATCTTAATTTCATTCACAACCAACATGTTAACAAAAATCAATCCCTTTTCATTAATCAATTTATCAAACAGATCTGATGCCTGCTCAATAGCAATCTTACCTGCATCTATTTGATATAAAGAATGAGAAAAAAGAACTCTCAAAGTCGTTAATGGTAGCATAGCATTATACTTTGACAATTCTCCCATCAAAGAACTTCCAATAGCTCTTTCAATGTTTTCTAACGCTTTTAAATTGAACTTTAACTCATACTTCTTTTCGTTTAAGTTTATTATCGCTTTATCACTCATCTTATACACCTACTTTATCCCCAGGCATTGCATTAGCACTCTTATCACCACTAGTTAAATCAACTAACGCCCCATTACCTTCAAGTGAAATAGAATAAGTCATAGCATCATCAAATGGAGCTTCTATAGAATAATCCGTTACCGCCGCAAGACCTCCGAACATTCCTTTTTTCTCTTTAACATTCACAACCTTAATACAAACAAGGTCTGAATCCTCAAACGCTTTGGATAAAGCTTTATGTGCCTCATCACTAGGTACAAATAAGCCATCATTATCAATAGACCACTCTTTCATACCTGCGATCTTTGATTTCCATCCACCAACAGTATCCTTACTAGATACCTCAATAGAATCACTCGTTCTATTAATCTTTAAACCTTGTTGACCACTTATTCCCAATAGTTTTTGACCATCAGCACTAAATATAGCCAACAAAATATCTTTTCCAGCTACAGCTTTTGAAGCAGAGCTAGTAAAATCACAATATAAGTTATTTTCAAACGCTTTTGTTAAATCTCCCATAATAATCTCCTTTTTTAAATTTTGACCTTAAATCCATAACAAAGCTTAATCTCAAACTCTAAAATAGCATGCCATGAACCTGTTTCTTCTTGTTCCAACGATTGTAATCCGATTTCGTCTTGCCTAATAACAGAAATATTGTTATCTTCAAACCTCAATTCTTCTGTAAAAGCCTCTTCAATCTCTGTAATAAGCTTGTACATTTCGACTTTGCTATTAGATTTTTCAGCAACGATATGAACCAATATATTGAATACTTCGCCCCACATTGATTTCGTGTTTTCTGCCCTCTTATCGTACAATTCCACATAAGCAAACGGAGGCTTTTCATCCACTGGAACATAGTCGTAAGCCCTTAATAGAGT
>OGSY01000732.1_pt1 | contig 12548 bp, 6 predicted proteins | sample 1574281 | NCBI WGS metagenome assembly OGSY01 (sample SAMN03295855, study PRJEB24534) | human gut metagenome | isolation source: fecal sample 5 from infant 8 | host: Homo sapiens | place: USA: Pittsburgh, PA | collected 2014-07
ATGCCATGTTGATGGGTATCGTCGGCTTCCACGCCAAGGTGTCCGGCAAGTAATCCCGCCGCTTCGGCAGCCAGCGTACCGCCGGTATACAAACCGCAAATAAATCCGCTGCTGACAGGCGCTATTGCGTTACGTCGCGCCGTGACGCGTGAAAGCAGGCAAGCCAGGCGTGCGGCCTCATCCAGCGAGGAGGCAAACCAGACATTCTCGTCGCGGGCCACCGCCGGGGTATAACCTAAAAACAGCGCCACCGTCGGTTTGCCGGTTGCTTTCATGGCATTAACAATTTTCAGACGCACAGCTTCGGCAGGTGGTTTTGAAACAAATGCCAGCACTTCGCTTTTCTCGTCTGCACTGAGCATTTCCAGCGCTGTTAGCGCACTGATGCCGCCCACTTCACGGCTGAGGTCGCGCCCGCCAAGGCCAATCGCGTGAGTAATTCCCTCCCCTGCCAGCGCAATCTGCGAACACAGCTCCTGAATCCCGGTACCGGAAGCGCCAATGACGCCAATATTGCCTTCCGGCATCACGTTAGCAAAAGCCAGCGGTGTGCCGGCAATCATCGACGTACCGCAGTCCGGCCCCATCACCAGCAAGCCTTTTTCCCGCGCGCGGGTTTTAAGTTGGATTTCATCTTCCAGCGTGACGTTATCGGAGAACATCATCACGTTGAGGTTGCGATCCAGCGCCTGGTTTGCCAGCTCCGCCGCATACTCGCCAGCCACTGAAATCAGCGCCAGATTGGCATCGGGTAATTTCTGACAGGCACTGTCCCAGCGACGCACCTGCGTCAACGCCTGGCTGCTGCCTGACCCCTGCGCCAGTTGTTTTAGCGCCTCTTCAAGCTGCTGCATAATCGCCTGCGCGATCCCCGCATCCGCCGCTTCGCTACGAATTGCCACGCAAATATCGTTCGGCGTGGCGTTATTAAAATCGTCATGCCAGAAACCTGTGGTATCTAATAACGCTTTATTGGCGGGCGTACCCATCATTACGGAAACATCATCAACATTTTCTGATTCGCTGAGTTTTCGTGAAATAATCATTAAACTGACCGAATCCTGAAAACACCCTTTTTTAATAAAGGCGTGGATCATAACAACTCCTTAAAAATTGCACCCATGGCAATTGCACGAGCAGTGTTAATGTGGCGATTACGGTATCGATGACAACGAGTAAATAAGGTGATGAATATCACACAGGAATTATTAACAAAAGAATTCAAATAACCACCAGGCTATTACTCATTATTTTTTAATAAGCGTTGTTGTTTTAAAAATCAGGTTAAAAGTGAGCGGATTATCAAATAAATTCTAACTATATTTTTTTGCCTGTCTGGATCACATAATCCAGATATTTTCCCTGTATGTTAATTGCAGTCATGCTTCACACCGTCGTTAAAAAGGAAGACAGATGAAAATCAGTCGGGAAACACTCCACCAGCTAATTGAGAATAAACTCTGCCAGGCTGGGTTAAAACGTGAGCACGCTGCAACCGTGGCTGAAGTATTGGTTTACGCCGATGCCAGAGGGATCCACTCTCATGGCGCGGTGCGCGTGGAATACTACGCGGAACGCATTTCAAAAGGCGGCACCAACCGCGAACCGGAGTTTCGTCTTGAGGAAACCGGGCCGTGCTCGGCAATTTTACATGCCGACAATGCCGCCGGACAGGTCGCGGCGAAAATGGGTATGGAACATGCCATCAAAACCGCCCAGCAAAATGGCGTTGCGGTGGTCGGTATCAGCCGGATGGGTCACAGCGGCGCAATCTCTTATTTTGTGCAGCAGGCAGCCCGCGCCGGATTCATTGGCATTTCGATGTGCCAGTCCGATCCAATGGTGGTGCCGTTTGGCGGCGCGGAAATTTACTACGGTACTAACCCCCTGGCCTTTGCCGCGCCGGGAGAAGGCGACGAGATCCTTACCTTTGATATGGCGACTACCGTACAGGCATGGGGAAAAGTGCTCGACGCCCGCTCGCGTAATATGTCTATCCCGGATACCTGGGCGGTCGATAAAAACGGTGTACCAACAACCGATCCGTTCGCGGTACATGCTCTGCTCCCCGCCGCCGGGCCAAAAGGGTATGGCCTGATGATGATGATTGACGTCCTCTCAGGCGTCTTACTCGGCTTACCGTTCGGGCGACAGGTTAGTTCGATGTATGACGATTTACACGCAGGGCGTAATTTGGGGCAATTACATATAGTTATTAATCCGAACTTTTTCTCCTCCAGCGAATTATTCCGTCAACATCTTAGCCAGACCATGCGCGAATTAAATGCCATTACCCCCGCGCCCGGTTTTAATCAGGTTTATTATCCCGGACAGGATCAGGATATTAAACAACGCAAAGCCGCCGTCGAAGGCATCGAAATTGTTGATGATATTTACCAGTATTTAATTTCCGACGCGCTTTATAACACGTCATACGAAACGAAAAATCCCTTTGCGCAATAATTATTGAGACAGGACTTTCTTATGATTACACATTTCCGTCAAGCTATAGAAGAAACGCTGCCCTGGCTTTCCTCTTTTGGCGCTGACCCAGCGGGTGGGATGACCCGTTTACTTTATTCGCCGGAATGGCTGGAAACCCAGCAGCAATTTAAAAAAAGAATGGCAGCAAGCGGGCTGGAAACACGTTTCGATGAAGTGGGGAATTTATACGGTCGCCTGAATGGCACCGAATATCCACAGGAAGTGGTTCTGAGCGGTTCGCATATCGATACCGTGGTTAACGGCGGTAACCTTGACGGGCAATTCGGCGCGCTGGCGGCGTGGCTGGCAATTGACTGGCTGAAAACGCAATACGGCGCGCCGCTACGTACGGTCGAAGTGGTGGCGATGGCAGAAGAAGAAGGCAGCCGCTTCCCGTATGTCTTCTGGGGCAGTAAAAATATTTTTGGGCTGGCGAATCCTGACGACGTGCGGAATATCTGTGATGCCAAAGGAAATAGTTTTGTCGATGCGATGAAGGCTTGCGGATTTACTCTTCCGAACGCCCCACTAACTCCGCGTCAGGATATTAAAGCCTTTGTTGAACTGCATATTGAACAGGGCTGTGTGCTGGAAAGTAATGGGCAATCAATTGGCGTGGTGAATGCAATTGTCGGGCAGCGTCGTTATACGGTAACGCTGAACGGCGAATCAAACCATGCAGGCACCACGCCGATGGGTTATCGTCGTGATACAGTTTACGCTTTCAGTCGCATTTGCCATCAGTCGGTCGAAAAAGCGAAAAGGATGGGCGATCCGCTGGTTCTGACCTTTGGCAAAGTAGAGCCGCGCCCGAATACGGTAAATGTGGTGCCGGGTAAAACCACGTTCACCATTGATTGTCGTCATACCGACGCTGCCGTGCTGCGCGATTTCACCCAACAGTTAGAAAACGACATGCGGGCGATTTGCGATGAAATGGACATTGGTATTGATATCGATTTATGGATGGACGAAGAACCCGTGCCGATGAATAAGGAGCTGGTCGCCACCCTGACAGAATTGTGTGAAAGAGAAAAACTGAATTACCGGGTGATGCACAGTGGTGCCGGGCACGACGCGCAAATTTTCGCGCCTCGCGTACCAACCTGCATGATTTTTATCCCCAGCATCAACGGGATCAGCCATAACCCGGCGGAACGCACCAATATTACCGACCTTGCCGAAGGGGTCAAAACGTTGGCACTCATGCTTTATCAACTTGCCTGGCAGAAATAAGGAGTCATAAATGGGATATTTAAATAACGTCACCGGTTACCGCGAAGATTTACTGGCTAACCGTGCGATTGTTAAACACGGTAATTTCGCACTGTTAACCCCGGATGGTCTGGTAAAAAATATTATTCCGGGCTTTGAAAATTGTGACGCGACAATCCTCTCCACGCCAAAGCTGGGTGCCTCTTTTGTTGATTATCTGGTCACACTGCATCAAAACGGTGGCAACCAACAGGGCTTCGGTGGCGAAGGCATTGAAACGTTCCTGTATGTGATCTCTGGAAATATCACTGCCAAAGCCGAAGGCAAAACATTTGCCTTAAGCGAAGGTGGCTATCTTTATTGCCCGCCAGGCTCCTTAATGACGTTTGTTAACGCCCAGGCCGAAGACAGCCAAATCTTTTTATATAAGCGCCGCTATGTTCCGGTAGAAGGCTATGCACCGTGGCTGGTTTCTGGCAATGCCAGCGAACTGGAACGCATTCATTATGAAGGCATGGACGATGTTATTCTGCTGGATTTTCTGCCCAAAGAGTTAGGTTTTGATATGAACATGCATATCCTCTCTTTTGCACCAGGTGCCAGCCACGGTTATATCGAAACACACGTTCAGGAACACGGTGCCTATATTCTTTCCGGTCAGGGGGTTTATAACCTCGACAATAACTGGATCCCGGTGAAAAAAGGCGATTACATCTTTATGGGCGCTTATTCTTTACAGGCTGGTTATGGTGTAGGGCGTGGTGAAGCGTTCAGCTATATTTACTCGAAAGATTGTAACCGCGACGTAGAGATTTAAGTCATACCACTCGCCTGATTATTTTTAGCTATGTTGGATTTTGCCACGGTTTATACCGTGGCTTTTTTTGTAACATTGCCTGATGCGCTTCGCTTATCAGGCCTACATGATCTCTGCAATATATAGAATTTGCGCGATTTTCAGGAAGGATATGGTACTCATGCCGCATCCGGCATGAGTACTGCACTCTTATGCGATATAAATCGCATCCGCTTTAAAGGTAAGGGTTAGTTTTTAATTCCCTGACCTATTTTAATGGCGCAGGCAATATTTCGCGCGCTGTTGAAGAGATTGGTTTCACCGCTGGCGAGCACTTCGGCTAAAGGTGCCAGACGAGGCAAAATGCTGAATACCGCGTCAATGCCGTACTGGTGCACCACTTCCACGCCATCACCCAATACGCCAGCAATCCCAATCACCGGTACATTAAACTGCTTCGCCACCGACGCCACACCCAGCGGCGCTTTACCGCCTGCCGTTTGCGAGTCGATGCGCCCTTCCCCGGTAATCACCAGTGCTGCGCCCTGCACTGCCTGCGCAAGATTGACCGCATTCAACACAATTTCAATGCCCGGTTTAATATCCGCATTGAGAAATACCGCCGCCGCAATACCCATACCGCCCGCAGCGCCGCCGCCCGCCATCTGGCAGACATTAATTTCAGTTTGCTGTTGTAAAACACGGGCGTAATTTTGCAGCCCCTGTTCAAGTTCTTCGACCATCTCCGGCGTTGCCCCTTTTTGCGGGCCAAACACCGCCGCCGCGCCGCGTGCCCCTACCAGCGGGTTATCAACGTCACATGCTACTTCAATATGGCAATTCGCCAGACGCGGATCGCATTCATCCATCTCAATGCTTGCCACGCGCGCTAAATTACCACCGTTTGCCGCCAGCGCCTGACCGTCGGCATCAAGGAAACGCACACCGAGCGCCTGCGCCATGCCCATACCGCCGTCGACCGTCGCACTGCCGCCAATGCCGAGAATAATATGGCGAATGTCGTTATCCAGCGCATGACGAATTAACTCCCCCGTACCAAAACTGGAGGCCAGCAACGGATTACGCTTTTCAGGCGCGACCAGCATCAGGCCACTTGCTGCCGCCATCTCAATCACCGCCGTTTTCCCGTCGCCGGTAAGGCCATAAAAAGCATTCACTTTTTCGCCCATCGGCCCGCAGACTTCAAGCGTCACGATGTTGCCGCCCGTCGCGGCGACCATCGCATCCACCGTCCCTTCGCCGCCATCCGCTATCGGCAAACAGATATAGTTCGCATCGGGAAAGAGGGTCGAAAACCCGGCTTTAATTGCCTGACAACATTTTTCTGCACTTAAGCTCTCTTTAAAAGAGTCTGGCGCAATGACAATCTTCATTATCAATCCTTTTTCAACAAATTATTCGATGCGTTCCCACGGAATAAGGTTATCCATAAGAACAGCCAGTAAAATCCCGACCAATAAGCCGTTACTGAGCAGAGGACGAAGCGTTAATGGAAGGTCTTGCAGATACACAGGCGGTAATGCCATTAAAAATATGCCGACAAATAACGGCAATGCGAGTCGATAAATATTGCGAGCGGTAAACGTTATTTGCTGGCTAAACACCAGCGCGGAAAAGAGTAAAGGCAGATAAGAAACCAGCATGACCGCACTACTCACGGGTAAAGGGATACTGCAAAACAGTCGCGTGAGTGCAGGAACCAGCGCCACCAGCAGGCAAATAACGCTGCCATAAATAAACGAACGCCGCGTGTAATCGCCAGTCTGGGTTAATAAACCAATGGATGAAACAAACGGTGAAAATGGAATTACCGCCAGCGGTACGGTTATCAGCGTCATAAATCCGGTCGCCACAAAGCTACGACGATAACGCGTATTCCCTGCGCCCTGCTGCGGATAAAAAACATCCGTGCCCCGAATCGCACCGTAGGTATTGCTGATATTTACCAGACCTGTAATCACCGCCGTCAGAATAATTCCCGGCGACAAAGCACCGCCACTGCCGAGCGGGAACCACTGCCAGTGCAACTCACCGGAGAGCGAGTGCGAAGAAGGAAAGCAAAAGTACCACAACAACCAGCCGGTTATGGTGCCGACCAGCAGGCCATAACGGGCAAAACGTTGCGGCAGGAAGATAATCATCGCCAGTACCAGGCACATCACCGCCACCGAGAGCGCGAACGGCGGTAACTGAATTTTAAAATTCGGGTCGGCTATGCCAAACGGCAGCCCGAGCATACCTTTGAAAAAGATAGTGGTCAGCTGCGCGCCCAGCATCAACATAAACAAGACCATCACCGACGGCGTAAATAACCGTGCCAGGCGATGGCCTAATCCGCTAAAACCAATCAACATCGTCAGCACGCCGGAGAGTGCAATCCCCACTGCCAGGCTGGTGGCGATATCGTTGATCGGTGTCCCGCGCGATGCTTCACCAAGGGTGATAGTAAGGATGGTTCCCCACCACAGGCCACCTGGCCCTTCCATAATAGCGCGACGATGACCGCAAAACGCCTGAGCGAAGCAGGCCAGTGCGGTAGCAAGAAAAGCATATTGCGTGAGCGTAAGCAGGCTACTTTGCGGCAACTGAAAAGCAGAAAGTAGCGTAGGAGGAACCACAACCGTGTTGCAAAAAATAAAGAAAAACCACTGAAATCCTGATAACAGGCTTTCGCGGCTGACTGCAAAATTGAACATAAACACACCTTAACCGGAGAATGCCCGCCGCAAGGACGGGCATTGCAGGGGCCAGATTACTGCTGATGTTTAAGGATAAATTGACCTTTCGGCGCAACAGGGAAGCCCTGTTCAATGTCGTAAATCACATCACCACGTAAGATGGTTTTCGTGATACGCGCGCCAATGGTACGGCCAACATACGGGCTGACTTTGTGGCGATATTCCAGATCGTCATTGGTAAGAACATAGCTGCTATTCGGCTGAATGAAGACGAAGTCGGCATCTTTTCCTGGGGCGATACGGCCTTTTTGCTGCAGACCGAAAATATCTGCTGCGTTAGTCGCCATTAATTTGCCGAACATTGGCAGAGACATACCGCGTTTCTGTACCGCTTCATCGAACATCACGTCCATGCAGCTTTGCAGACCGGCGATACCGCCCCATGCTTTCATGATGTTACCGGCTTTCATTTCCGGCGGGCATGGAGAGTGGTCGGAAACCAGGCAGTCGATTTCACCGTTAAACAGTTTTTCCCACATGCCTTTCTGGTTTTCCAGATCGCGGATCGGCGGTGAACACTTCGCCAGAGTACCGATTTCTTCGAACTGATCGGTATCCAGTACAAAGTAATGCGGGCAGGATTCACAAGTAACGTCCTGACCTTCCTGACGTGCACGAGTCACTTCCTCAACACCTTCCGGGCTGCTGACGTGGCAAACGTGCAGACGGCAACCAGCAACTTTCGCCAGATACAGTACGCGGCGAATTGCTTCCACTTCGGTAAATACCGGACGCGAAGCCACATAGTCATGAGCGGTTACGCGACCTTCACGCTTCGCTTCTTCGCCCAGTTCGTCACAAATCAGCGCGTTTTCGCAGTGCACCAGCACCGGCTGACCCAGTTCGCCCAGCTTCTGCGCACCTTTGAAGAACTGCCAGTCGTTTACATCACGGAAGTCGTTGTCGATACCGCGATCGCCACAGGTCGCAACGAAGCATTTGAAGCCGACAACGCCCACTTCATCCAGCTCATGCAGACGGTCGATGTTGTAAGACACCAGGCCACCGAGTTGTGCCGCATCAATAGTCAGCTTGCCTTTAGCGGCATCGAACTTCAGTTCAATTGAAGCGCGGTCAACCGTTGCAGGCAGCTGGTTGAGCGGCATTTCGATCATGGTGGTGATACCACCTTTTGCCGCTGCGCGAGTACCGGTTTCATAACCTTCCCAGTGGCTACGACCCGGTTCAGAAATATGGGTGTGCGCATCAACCATGCCCGGCGAAACCACCAGACCAGACGCATCCATAACTTCTTTTGCATCGCCCAGATCCTGACCGATAGCAGCAATTTTTCCGCCTTTAACGGCGATATCTACAACGCGAGCTTCGTTTTCTAAAATAACGGTGCCGTTTTTAATGATTAAATCAAAAGACATAACAAACTCCTTGTAAAATACAGATTGGTTTTTAACTCAATGTTCAATATCGGGATTAATTAACCTATGGTTTTTTGCTCTCCTGTTTTTTCTGCTGTTGTACGTTTCTTTAATAAGGCGTAGGCCGCAAAGGCGACGATGACGCCGACAAACCATGAAACACGCGATAACGGTTCCATAAAGTGAATAAACTTACCGCCAAGAGATAAAATAACGGCCACCAGAGTTACTGAAAACGCAGTGAGGTTAAAACCGTTATCGTAATATTTATAATCGCCAGGTGCGGTATACAGTTCATCAAGATTAATTTGTCCGCGCATCACCACAAAATAATGCGCCATCATGACACCAATTACCGGACCAAGCATTCCGCCGATAATATCGAGGAAAAGATAAATGCTGTCCTGATTTTCCATTAATTTCCACGGGCAGATCAGCAAGCTGATAATACTGGCAATCAGTACGCCGTTTTTATAGGTCAGTTTTGTCGGTGCAATGGCGGCAATCTGATAACCGGCTGGAATAATATTACCGGTCGCGTTAGTGGAGATAGTTGTCATCAGAATAACCAGTACCGCAAAGAACGAGGCGAACAGGCTGTCCCAACGCTGAACAATATCCAGCACGTTCCAGGTATCAGCGCCGTAGTGAATACTGGCTCCGGCAATAATACATACCCCGGCGACCGCAAACAGAATATAGGCCACAACTAAACCCAGCGTTTGCCCCAGCGCCTGCTCACGAAACGAGTGGGCGTTTTGCGTAAAGTCGGATGCGCTCACCGCCGGTGCCGCCCAGACCGCAACTACCGCGTTAATCACCACCAGGAACAGGAAGCCACCGTTTTCTGCTTTCTGAATACCGCTCGGAATGTAGTCAAAGATTGGACCGATCCCGACCAGTGAAATCGCCCAAATCGCCATACCGCCGAAAACGATATAGATGCACGGGTTAAGAATGGCAGTGAATTTATTTAAAACTTTGCCACCGCCAAAACCTATACCAACGTTGACCAGCCAGAAGATTAAGAAAGTAATTAAGCCCGGTAGAGAAAGGCCTAACAGAGTGAAATCACCACCGAGAGTTAAAAATCCCGGCCAGATTTTGCCAATCAGAATCAAGCAGGCCAGTGACCCCGCGTAACATTGCAAACCAAACCACATGATGGCGGCAATTCCGCCCCTTAATAATCCGGGAAACAGTGCACCACGTACACCGTAAGAAGCACGCAGGATCATGGCAAAAGGCACACCGTATTTACTGCCCGCAGCACCGTTTAATACCATTACCGCGGCAATGAAAAAGGCGCTGAGGATAATTGCCAGCATAATACTAAAGGTAGACAAGCCGAGAATAAAAAAGCCGCCGACCATCACATAATTGGGAACGTTATGAACCGAACCCATCCATAAGGTAAAATAGTTAAATGTTTTCCAGGTCCGCTGGCTTTGCGTTTTCGGCAATAGATCTTCGCTATAGCCGCGTTGCTGGAATAGTTTTCTCTGATGTTCCATAAATCCCTCTTAATTTCACGTATCGAATAACGTTGTTTTAATCTAGCTATGAGGAACAAATAAAATAAAAATATTATTTTTAATACTGAAGCAACATCTTTGGCTGCTTTCTTTTTTAATATTGCTGGCCGATTCATTTTCTGATATCGGCCATTTTTATTGCGGGTATCAGGCCAGTTTATGGTTAGCCATTAATTCCAGCGCCTGCACTAACGCAGAGTGATCCAACTGGCTGCCACCGTTTGCCGCACAGGTATTAAATAACTCCTGGCAGGTCGCAGTGTTTGGCAGGTTCAGCGCAAGTGCTTTCGCACTTTGCAGTGCCAGGTTGAGATCTTTCTGGTGCAGAGCGATTTTGAAGCCCGGATTAAAGGTGCGTTTAATCATACGCTCGCCATGAACTTCCAGAATACGTGAGGAAGCAAAGCCGCCCATCAGCGCCTGGCGCAAACGTACCGGGTCCGCACCGGCTTTTGAAGCAAATAGCAGGGCTTCAGAAACCGCTTCAATATTGAGCGCCACGATAATCTGATTTGCCACTTTGCAGGTTTGACCATCGCCGTTACCGCCCACGAGGGTGATATTTTTACCGAGCAGTTCAAACAGCGGTTTAACACGTTCAAATACCGCTTCATCACCGCCAACCATAATCGACAACGTCCCTTCACGCGCACCGATTTCACCGCCGGAGACTGGCGCATCGAGATAATCGCCGCCCAGTTCATTCACCTGACGAGCGAAACGCTTAGTTTCAATCGGGGAAATGGAGCTCATATCAACAATGGTTTTGCCCTTCAGCGAGGCTTTGGTACAACCATTTTCACCGAACAGAACTTCTTCAACCTGAGGTGTGTCCGGCACCATAATAAAAATGATGTCCGATGCTTCCGTTACCTGGCGAGCAGTTTCAACACTGACGGCACCCAGTGACAGTAATTCATCAGCAACCGGTCCAATGGTCGTGACATGTAATTGATGACCGGCACGCGCCAGATTAATGGCCATCGGTGTACCCATAATGCCTAAGCCAATAAATCCCAGTTTCATAATTAACCTCTTTTAAATTTCGCTTTTCCTGAATTCAGACAACACGATCCCCTGCCAACTTAGCGGCCTAAAAAAGCATTGTCTGAATAGCGTTACGTTTTAACGGTACGGATCCATCCAGCGTAAACCGGCTTCCGTGGTGGTTTGGGGTTTATATTCACACCCAACCCAACCGTTGTAGTCAGAATTTTCGATTACCTTAAAGAGATAATCATAATTAATTTCTCCGGTTCCCGGTTCGCCGCGATGCGGATTATCGGCAATTTGCAGGTGACCAATTTTATCAGCCCACTGAGTCATGGTGTTGGTTAATTCACCTTCCATCCGCTGCATATGATAAATGTCATACTGAATTTTCAAATTGCAGCAACCAACATCATCAATCAATTTCAGCGCCTGCCGAGTTCCGGTGAGATGGAAACCAGGAATATCAAAATGGTTAATAGGTTCAATCAGTAATAAAATATCTTCTTTCATCAGCATATTCGCGGCATAACGCAGGTTTTCTACAAGCGTTGCGTGAATCTGTTCACTGCTGAAACCAGCCGGCGTTTTACCGACCAGACAGTTAATTTTTTTATTACCCAGCGCACGGGCATAACGAATCGCTGCTGCTACGCCATCCCGAAACTCTTCTTCACGGCCAGGAATACAGGCAATACCGCGCTCCCCCGCCGCCCAGTCACCCGCCGGTAAATTGTGCAGCACATGTTCGAGTTTATTACTCGCCAGCACATGTTTTAATTCTTCAATGTCGTAGTCATAAGGAAACATAAATTCAACGCCGCGAAAACCACACTGCGCAGCTTTCTCAAAACGGGCGAGAAAATCATATTCTCCAAATAACATCGATAAATTAGCAGAGAAACGTAACATTATTTATCTCCCTTATTCATAGTGCATGAAGCAGGTTTCAGTCGGTGCGTCCGCTGCGTTATCGTCGATATCTTCAAATTCCATGACGTTATCCAGTTCGCTGCCCATCGAAATATTGGTCACACGCTCGAGAATAACTTCCACGACTACCGGTACCCGATATTGCGCCATTAAGGCTTTCGCCTGTTCAAAGGCTGGCGCAATATCTTCCGGTTTGAAGACCCGAATAGCTTTACAACCTAAACCTTCCGCTACTTTTACGTGGTCAACACCGTAGCCATTCACTTCACTGGAGTTGATATTCTCGAAAGCGAGTTGCACGCAGTAGTCCATGTCAAAAGCGCGTTGTGACTGACGAATCAGCCCCAGATAAGCGTTGTTGACCAGCACATGGATGTACGGAATGTTGAACTGCGCGCCAACAGCTAAGGAAGGTGCGAATAAGCAGGTCATTTCTTCCCAAGCTGACTCGCTGATTAAA
>OGSY01000748.1_pt1 | contig 12181 bp, 12 predicted proteins | sample 1574281 | NCBI WGS metagenome assembly OGSY01 (sample SAMN03295855, study PRJEB24534) | human gut metagenome | isolation source: fecal sample 5 from infant 8 | host: Homo sapiens | place: USA: Pittsburgh, PA | collected 2014-07
AGTTTTTCTTCTTTCTGCCCAAATTATTCTAAGATTTCTCTTTACCAACATCATTTGACAAAGAGCCTATTTTTTAACTAACTTTTGGTGAAAGAAGGAAAGAATATGGATCACAAATTAAGTGAAACAGAACAGTACCTCTGAAACTTTATCGAACACCATATCCTAGAGATCCCTAACTACTCCATTGTGAAACTAAGTGAACAAGCAAATGTCTCAACAGCCACCATTGTGCGGACAATGAAAAAGAAAGGCTATGAAGGGTTTACTTCGTTTAAGTATCATCTAAAAGAAGGAGAAAACAAGAACATCAATTTTTCTTTCTTAGATAAAGTAGACAAAGGCATCCGCCGAGCCATTCTAAAAAATGAACAAGAAGTGGTACGTACGATCAATATGTTGGAAATCGGAAATATTGAGGATGCGATACAAAGAATCAAATTTGCTGACCGGGTTTTTGTCTTTACCCGAGGATTTTCAGAAATGATTGGCCAAGAAATGCTGGTAAAACTTCAATTAACAGGAAAAAATTGTCAAATGCATACTGATCCAGAAATTATCAAAAGCATCAGTCAGAAACTGACTAAGAAAGACAGCGTTATTTTTGTTTCTTTGAACGGCGAGACAAAAGAACTCGTCACCGCCGCAAAGAATTGCTATGATGCAGAGATTGGTTCGATTCTAGTTACAGCCAATCATTCCTCTACACTCAAAGATTATTGCGAGATAAATCTCGTAGGTTTCAAATCAGAAGGTTCGTATTTCCCTGATTATGAAGTACGTTCACGCTTGCCTCTCCAGATCATCGCGAGAATTCTGCTTGATGCCTATGTATTGCGTATGGGGGAGAATTGAGGGTATTTGATTTGCAATTGATAACGATTGTCCACCGTATACTTAGCAAAACTATCTAAAAATGTTTGTAAGAATTTTGATATTATAATTTATTAATCCCTTTTTCCATCTTAGATAAAAGTTATATATACTTTATGACTAAAAATACTACAAAATAAATAAACAAATGGGATAATAAAAAATCTGGAACAGAAGCCTACGCATTCTGTTCCAGATTTGGGTTGATGAAAATTCGCATTTTTCAATTCTTATAAGCTATTTAAATCACTTTCTTACTGAAAAAGACCATTACTTAAAGTAATAATTTAAAATTCAAAAAAATTTCAATTATCTAAAATAAAGTAATTTTTCATGATATGGTTAATCTTATAAACTCCAGTATCTAAAGTTTTTATTAACAACTTCATCTTTACTCAATATACTTTTCACATCAATAACTACATTCTTTTCATTACTAATAAATAATGGTTCATATTCTTTGAAGTCCTTATTATACTCTTTATGATTAACAGCAAAAATCAAACAATCTAAATCATTTAATTTTTCATAATCTGTTAACTCTATTCCGTATTCCTTTTCCACTTCTTCTTTATCCGCATACGGATCAGAAACTAAAGCATTAATATCATATTCTCTTAATCCTCTATAGATATCAATTACTTTAGTATTTCTAGTATCTGGACAATTTTCTTTAAAAGTAAACCCTAATATGCCTACTTTTGCATCTTTAACTTTTTTTCCTGTTTTTACTAGTTCTTTAATTGTGGCACTAGCCACAAATTCTCCCATAGAATCATTTATTTTCCTTCCTGCAGAAATAATTTGACTATGATAACCTAATTTTTCAGCTTCAGAAATAAAGTAATAAGGATCTACACTTATACAATGTCCTCCGACTAATCCAGGATAAAATTTCAATGCATTCCATTTAGTATTCATAGCTTCAATAACATCTATCGAGCTAATTCCCATTTTATCAAACACCATTGCTAGTTCATTCATAAAAGCTATATTTATATCACGCTGACTATTTTCAACGACTTTTGCTGCTTCAGCAACCTTTATTGAACTTGCTAAATGTACTCCTGCCGATATAACTAATTCATAAACCTTAGCTATCTCTGTTCTTGTTTCTTCATCCATTCCTGAAACTATTTTTACTATTTTTTCTAAAGTATGGATTTTATCACCAGGATTGATTCTCTCTGGCGAATAACCAACTTTAAAGTCTACCCCACATTTAAGCCCCGAGTATTTTTCTAAAATAGGTATACAAATTTCTTCCGTAGCACCAGGATAAACCGTAGATTCATAAACAATAATTGAACCTCTAGTTAAATTTTCGCCTAAAACTTTGCTAGCTCCTTCTATAGGAGATAAATCTGGGGTTTTGTCTTGGTTTATTGGTGTGGGAACAGCAACAATATGAAACTTTGCCCTCCTTAATTGAGAAGGATCACTTGTGAATAACATATCACTAGATGCTATAGCATCATCACCAACTTCTAAGGTTGGATCAATACCTCTTTTATATAAGTCAATTTTTTGCTCGTTAGTATCGAATCCTATGACATTAACCTCTTTTGAAAAGGAAATTGCAATTGGCATACCAACATATCCTAAACCTATTAATGATAAATTTTCCTTCTTACTAACCAATTTTTCATACAGATTAAACATTTTAATCCCCCATACTTTTAATCAACTTTTTTAATTTTTTCAAAGAGTTCGTAGAATTTTTTAATATAAACAATTTTTTCTCTCTAATGTTTTTACTTACAGAGTTACTTGAAGCATCTTCAGCATGTACTACATTTATAGTTGGCGAATAAAGTAATTTCCATTTTTTCCTTTTTGCTAAGTAAAATAAAAAATCTTCTTCTCCGTATAAAAACGTATCTGGATAAAATGCAAACTCCTGTTGTTTAATATATTTTCTAGAATATATTAAACATGAACCATGAAGTGGTACATTTACCATATCTATTGCTACTGTTTTCTTTTCAGTTTTATCTTTTTCTTTATATAAATTTGAAAAATAATATAGAAATCTAAACAAATTTAATATCAACGTATTATTAATTTTTCTACTGGAGTCATGAACATATTCAATTGGGTTTTGATCACATCCATCCAAGTTAGAAATTTTAGGTCCTAAAATATCATAGGAATATTTTATATACAGTTGATTTATCTGATTTATGAAATTTAAACTTTGGATATAAACATCACTATTTAATATGATTATATAGTCAGAGTTATATTTATATTTTGCTATCGTATAACCTAAGTTGTTTCCTTTAGCAAATCCTACGTTATATTCCATGCTTATTATTTCTACCATATTATCATTGGAATATTCTTCAAAAAGTTTTTCTAAACTATTATCACTAGAAGAATTATCAATAACAATAATGTTTAATTTATTTTGAGCATCATCTATCTTTTTTATATGATTGATGCATTTTCTTGTCTCATCAAATGTATTATAATTTAAAATTATAAAACTATAATTCATACATTTCACCTCTCTTGATGGAGCTTGAAAAAATTGAAAAAATTATAGGAAAATAAATAATTCTCTGAGAATCAAATAAACTAAGCGAAATAGACATCCCTATAAAGTAAATAAAAATCATTTTATTAACTATATTACTATTCAGATTTTTCATAAAATAATACATTAGCCCTATTATCCAGACTGATATAGCCATCCCATACCTAAATAAAAAGCCCATTAAACCAATATCCGTATAGTTATAGATATTTTTAACACAATCACTAAATCCAAATCCAAAAATAATATTATCAAAAAAATGATTCTTGTAATAATCAATTACTTCAAATCTATAAAATACGCTCGCTTGTTGTTGCCCAATTCCAATAAATTTTTCAAAAAAATTAGTCTTTAATAAAGTAATACACGTTATCACTATAACTATTAAATGAAATAGGATTTTCTTATATGCTACTTCATTTAATAATATAATTGTATAAAAATAACTCAATATTAGTATTACAGAGATTAATGTTATCATCCTGACATTAGAAATCTCAACTAAACAATACATACAAATCACCAAAAATATTATTGCTTTTTTTGTACTATATAGTCTTGTTCCCATACCAATTAAGATAAATAATATCGTACTGCCTATTAAATCAGAAGTTTGAGGAAATCTAATGTTACTATTTACTGATTGTACTAAAGTTATATTGTTTTGAGTAATATAGTCCTGAAAAAAATAAAAAAACACACACGTACTTACTGCATAAATTATTCCTATGCATACATACATCTTTATAAACCACACTAAGTTTTTTTTATTATAAAAAAAACTTTTCAGAGGAAAATACAATAATAAAATTAAATTATAGTAAAAGTTACTAATTAATAATTGGATTTTTTCTCCAGAAGATATCAGTTGAGTAAAAAGTAGAATACACATCAATAATAATAAACCTAATATTATTAAATCTGACTTATCAAATTCTATAGCTTTATATCTAACGAATAACCAATATATAAATAATAACAGACTAAGTATAGTTATTAATAGTTTATTGTGATATGTGTTTATATTTTTGAACACTGAAGAAAAAAGAGGCAACATAAATATTTGGGCATTTAATATAAATATCACCATTAAAACTATTTTTATAAGCTTATCATTTTTTAATTTTATAATTTCTAAGGTCATCCTTTTCCCTCTCATACTATTTAGAGTCCATTAAAATAAAGTTAATTAAATCTCGTGCCCTATTTTCCCAAAAAATGCTGCTTGGTGTTTTATATTTTGGTGATTCATTGGTATCATATTCTTCTATTTCATTTATCCATTCCTCATAATTATTTGTAATCGTAATAATCTCTTTAAATTCATCCACACCTAATATTCCAGTAGAAATTATTTTTTTTCTGGCATTTAAGTATTGATATAATTTTAATGGATCGCCGCCGTTTTCATTTTTCCCAACAGAATGCGGTATAATTAGGATATCGAATAATTCTAAATATGAATATATTTCATAAGAACTTATTGGCCCAAATTCAATGATATTATGTTTATTTTTAATAATATCAGCCAACTTCTTATTTTTTTGTCCTTTTAAATGAGGGCCAATATAGACAAATAAAACCTTAGGCAATCTTTGAGATAAAATATTAACTAAATCCTCATCAATTCTGGTTCCTAATTTCCCTATATATCCAACACTCTTTTCATAATTGCTTAATTTTTTTTTCAATTGTTGTTTTTTCTCTATGTTTTTCTTATTAATAGTAATTGGAAATACACCATTCTTTATTAACTTAGGAATAATAGAAAAGTTTTCTTTACAGAATTTTTGTGTTTCTGTGGAATTACAGCAGTAAAAGTCGCTAATTTTAATAATCTGAAGATACCCTTGATAAGCACTTTTTTTCTCAAAATCATTTAAGGATGGATGTATAGCAAAATTATCCATCATATCAAAAATTACTTTTGCACCTTTCCTCTTACACTCTAATATTAATTCATATGCGAAAGGATTATTGCTATACACATAGGTATCATTATCAATTTCTATTGGGATCTTCGGAATAGCATCTTTATATCCTTTAACCCACCATCCTCTTCTTTGAGTAATGATTCTCCAATCAAAGAAAGTATATGTGTTAATTTCATTAGCACTGTCTATATACTTCATTATACTTTTTTCAATCGTTTCTTCAGGAAAATTATTGCTATTTCCAATAACTGTTTTTTTGTCTAAAAACGTTCTAGGTTTAGAAACAGTATACAAATCAAAAAGTTTAGTATCCATTATTAATTTTAATAATGCGTATTCTCTCGTCATAATTTTTGAATTTTTAAAATAGTTAATATCATGATAAGGAATAAAAATTAATTTATTCAAAGTTATGCTTCCTCCTCATCGTTTAAAAAAATTTCATTATATAAATCTACTATTTTCCCCCATGTAAAATTAGTAGATATAGTTCTATTAGATTGGAATGATAACGATAAGATTTTATCTTCGTTAAATAATTCAACTTCATCAATAACATTCTTCAAATCATTTTTTTCTTTTTTCCAATATTTTGCCCCTTTTAATCCAACTTCTCTATTAAATCCAACGTCTAAAAGAAGATTTAATTTAGTTGTAGCTAGTGCTTCTAACAACGACGGGTTTGTTCCACCAACTTCGTGTCCATGTATATAAGCAAAAGCATGTTCCCTTATATACTTTAACAACTCCTGATCATAAACTGTCCCAACAAATTTTATTCTTCGATCTTTGTCAAACTTTGTTTTTTCTTTCAGTTTTTCATAGAATTTATTTTTTTCAACATTTGTAATCAAAACAAAATCTTTTTTTGTATCAGATTTCATGAATTCACGAATCATTGTTTCATAATTATTTTCTGGGACAAATCTACCTACTACAAGATAATATTGATCTATTTGAATCATTTTATCCTTATACCATTCGATTACTTCTGGACTATTATCTGTCAACTTTGATTTTTCTAAATCTGTTCCATAAGCTATATATGTTGTTTTTGGTTTGTATTTGCTATACTGTTTATGAATATATTTCTCAATGTTTTGGCTATCACATATCAATAGATCTGCATGTTTAACCATAAGCCTTTCTGAAAGTTTCCAATATTTTCTTACTGGGTAACTCCATTTTGCTCTTAACCACTCGTGTCCATCAGGGTTAACAAAAAGTTTTCCGTTTATTTTATTTATTCTATTTTTAAAACGACTGATAAAGGGACCGATACGACAAGCCAAAACATAAAAAATAGGATCTATATCTTTATTTTTTTCTGCCTTTTTAATAGACATTTCTAAAGCTTTTAAATCATAATAAATAGCTCTTGCAGGACCAATGTTTGGCACATCTACATTAAAACATTTAGCTCCATTATAAATAAACTCTTTTTCTTTAATATCCGATTTCAAAGAATTTTCAGCCATACACGCAATATGGTACTGAATCGTTTTATCAGTCTGTCTTTTAGTTAGATTTTCTACAAATGATTCAAATCCACCATACTTTGCAGGAATACCCTTTGAACCTATTATATATACATGTTTAATCTTTGTTTTTTCCAACTTATATTCCCCTTACTAATATGCCCCATTCGGTTTTATAACAACCCAAATTGTCTTGATAATTAGTTTAAAATCATTCAATAGGCTTTGATTAGTTATATATTCTAAATCTAAATCAACCATTGCATGAAAACTAACATCATTTCTACCACTAACTTGCCACAAACCTGAACATCCAGGTTTTACATACAAGCGTTGAAGATCATATCTCGTGTACTCAGCTACTTCCCTTTCCAAAGGTGGACGTGGGCCAATTAGACTCATATCTCCTTTTAAAACATTCCATAGCTGTGGCAATTCATCAATACTTTTAGCACGGATAAATTTACCTATTTTGGTAACACGTGGATCTTCTTTCATCTTGAACATTGCGCCTTCTATTTCATTTTGATCCAGTAACTCTTCCAATTTTTCTTCAGCATCTAAACACATCGAACGGAATTTATGCATTTTGAATGTTTTTCCATTTTTACCAACACGTGTATGGCTAAAAAATATCGGACTTCCTGGCTCTTCTTTTCTGATTCGATAAGCTACATAGAACATCAAAGGAGAAGCTAAAATCAAACCAATAATGCTTCCTACAATATCAATCATTCTTTTAAAAAATAAATAGATATATCGTTTTTCAACTTTTTCTTTATCCAACCAAACTTGATTAGGATGTACTTCACTAATACGAGATAATAAATCTTCACTTTCCATACTTTCAGTCCCTTTCACTATTTTCACTCTCTCCTCATTTCCTTTTTATCTACGAATAAAGAACTAAAATAAACCAAACTTCTTCTTTTTTACCTCTTCATAGATTGGATAACTGATTTCATCCCCGTTGATCAGATCCTTTGCGACTTGTTTCATCTGTACTACTTTTTCCTTACCAAAGTCCTTGGCAATCTGCTCATAGCACTCTTTTAAGTAAAAGGTGCGCTTAGAGACCCCATGGGCATCAGAAGCAGCCATCTGCACGAGATTATGTTTGACCATCGTTTTGGCTGTTTTCTGGATGTCTTTGCCAAATACCCCAACATAACTTGGCGCAGTGAGTTGGGCCAAACATCCCATATCTAGGAACGGAAGCAAATTATTTGGGTCTTCGCGAAAATGCGCGTTGCGTTCTGGATGGACGATCACTGGTGTCTTTCCTAGTTCTAATAACTCAAAAAAAATCCGTTCTGCATATAACGGCACTTCCAGTGTCGGAAATTCGATCAGAAGATATGTATCATCTAAATCTGTAAATAAAATTTCATCTCGGTGGATGTCTTCGATGAGCGTTCCGGTAATACGTACTTCTTGTCCTTCCAATAACGTCAAAGGCAACTGTCTTTTCTCTAATTCGGCTTGTAACGAAGCGACTAGAGAAATGACTTGTGATTTTTCATTGCTGTATTTTCCATTATTGTGGTGTGGTGTGCATAAAATATGCGTAATGCCTTGCTGAATCGCTTTTTCAGCCATTGCAATACTTGCTTCTAAGTTTTCTGCCCCGTCATCGATTCCTGGTAGGATATGGCAATGTAGATCGATCATTTCTCTTGTCTCCTCTCTTCTTAGTCCTTAATTTCCGTAGTAATAACCAGCATCTTTGCTATGTTCTGCTCCGTTGTATACAACACCTAAAACTCGTGCTTGTACCATCTCCAGCAGTTCTTTTGCTTTAGTCAAGGATTCTTTACGTGACGTATTTTCACGTACAACCAATAAAGTGCCATCCGTTTTTGAAGACATGATCTGTGCATCTGTTACGGCTACTACTGGTGGCATATCGAATATCACCACGTCAAATAACTGTCTTGCTTCGGCTAGGATCTGATCCATTCTTGGCGAGCTTAACAATTCGGATGGGTTGGGTGGCTTAGGCCCACTAGGCAAAATCGACAAGTTCTCGACTGGCGTTCGTTGGATCGATTCTGCTAAACTTTCTGATGAACTAAGGACTGTACTTAGTCCGCTTGCATTATCAAGTTGAAATGTTTTATGGATAACTGGCTTACGTAAATCTGCATCTACTAGCAGTACTCGTTGACCAGATTTAGCAAAAACGACTGCAATATTTGCTGCAGTGGTAGATTTTCCTTCTCCAGGACCTGATGAAGTCACGACAATCGTCTTAATTTGCTGACCAGCTGCGGAGGCAAACTGGATATTCGTCCGAATCGTACGATATTGTTCGGCGATTGGTGAAGATGGGTTTGTTAATGTGATCAAACTGACTGCATGAGTTTGTGTTGCTTTTTGTTTCTGTGTTCGTGCCATTTTTCTTCCTCCTAGACTCTTGAGCGGCTTCTGCGTGATGGGGCTGTTTTATCGTTTGTAGCTTTTGGTCGTGCAGGAGCTGTTCCTTTTTTACGGATACCAGCATTCAATTCTTTCGCTGACATTTCTGGAACTGTTCCTAAGATTGGGAATCCTAATGTATCCGTCACATATTTTTCATCTTTCACTGTCCGATCAAGTAATTCGAATAAGAATGCCAGACCTACGCCTACCATCATTCCTAACACTAAGCCAATCACTAGATTCAATTTATTATTTGGCGAAACAGGTGTCGTATTGGCAACTGCACCTGAAATAATCGAGATTTTATCGACATTCATCACGTCTTTGGCGTTTTCTTGGAAAACTTGTGAAGTTGTATTAGCGATCTGTTGAGCAGTCACTGCATTCGTGCTTATTGCCTGGATCGAGAACATTTGTGAATTTTGTGACTGATTGACGGAGATCGCATCTTTGATTTGTCCAGCAGTCATTTTCACATTGTCTTCTGTTTCTAAACGATCTTTGACTTCATTTAGTACTAAATCACTGACGATCATATCTTTATACGTATTGATCATTTGCAGGTTCGTATTGACATCATTGACATTTGCAGTGTCTGATTGTGGCAGTGTCACGATCAATTGTGCTTGTGAACTGTATTTTGGTGTCAAGATGAAAAATGTTACGATTCCTGAGATGGCCAAGCCAGCAAACATTGAGATGATGATTGTTACCAAGTGTTTGCGTAATGTTTCAAAAATTTCTTTCAAGCTGATTGTCTCTTCCATTTTTTCTCCACTTTCCTATTTATTCTCTAGATTCATTTGATCTTTTAATTCTTTTTTCACACGATCAAGTTCTTGATCGCTGACTTTTTGATAGGAGATGTTATCTTGCATGAAGCCTTCTCCTTGCAGCTGATCTTGCTTGATCGTACCAAATGCCTCCCGATAATCTAAAGCGATTTTTTTCATTTCATCAAAGCTCATGTCTGTTTTCATATTCGACTCTAGAGCATTCAAAACGGATTGATAGTTGCTGACACCGTTTAAACTCAATACTTTTTTCGCTACACCTTCTACGATCTTTCTTTGACGCTCTTGTCTACCATAGTCACCATTTGGATCTTCATAACGCATACGAGAATAAGATAATGCCTGATCTCCGTTCAATGTGATTTTACCGATTGTAAAGTCATAGCCATCTTGTGAGAAAGTGAGGTCATTATTGACTTCGATACCACCAACTGCATCAACAAGTTCTTTTAGCCCTTTCATATTGATAGAGACATAGTGATCGATTGGGATGTCTACATATTTTTGTACGGTATCCATCGCCATGGCAGCTCCGCCGAATGCGTAAGCGTGGTTGATCTTGTCTTTTGTGTCACGACCTACGATGTCGACATACGTATCTCGAGGAATGCTGACGATCGTTGTCTGTTTGTCTTCAGGACTGACTGTGGCAACCATCATCGTATCTGATCTTCCTTGATCGACCCGACCTAAATCTCCAGTATCAATCCCCATCAATAGAACAGAGAAAGATTCTTGTTTGTCCAGATCAACTGGTTTCGTTCGTTCTCCTTGGGTTCGTTCCACTGATTCGTAAGTTTTCTCAATAGAATGTGAGAGATCCAGATATAATTTTGCTCCTACTCCTACAATTGCTAATACTAATACGATAAGAACTGCTAAAATAATCAGAAATATTTTTTTCCCTCTTGATTTTCTTCTTCGTCTTGCCATAGTTTCCTCCGTTTGCTAACCTTGCTTGAATCAACGCTTTAACTGTCAATAGCTTATATTGCTATAGCCCATTTGCTGAGCAACAGTTTGTGCTTTTGTTGCGTATGCTACGCTTATTTTTTCATTCCGGATCTGCTCTATTTGACTGAGCGCCGTCAAATATTGATCGTAAGTAGCGGTGGCAGTCACTTGACCATCCTTTAACATCGTATCGAATAACTGATCTAGTTGCGTGACTTGCGCGATCTGGGTATCAGCGAATCCTAGATATTGCATAACAACCGTTTTCCAAGGACTATCTTTAAAAAAGCTCATATTTTCACGTACACGAGCGACATCTGCACTTGTCACCTTTTCTTTGATGACGACATCGTCTACAGCTTGCTGCCAGTTTGATACATTTTTAGTAAATAAATCGTTGACAGCTGTCTGGATCTTCAGTTTTGATTCTGCACTATCTAACTGTGTCACGATTGCTTTCTTCTCATCTTGGATTGCAACAGCTTCTTTAGGCAATTCTGATTCTTTGATGTCGTAATCATCTGCTGAAAGTTTGACAGAGGATAGCTTATTTGACAAACTTGTGATTGTTTCTTCTGTTATTTCAGGGTTTAGAAAATTTTTTTCTTTTGTACTATACAGCTTGTCTACTTCTTTTGATAAAGAAGTCAAGGTGTCTTTTTGATTGGTGATGGCAGATTCTGCATAATTGATCCGTTGCTGATGTTGCCGCTGATTATTGATATGGTATCCAAACAAACAGATCGCAATAGCACCTGCACCTACCACCACAGTAGTCAATGACTTGATGAATGGCTTTTCCATAGATTCACTCCTAAGTATGGATGATAGATAAATTAAGATATAATTCACTTACATAAAAATGACAGCTCTTTACAAAAAAACATAATTAGACTAATATATTCACAGAAATATTTGTAAACAAGTTTCCCCTACATAATCATATCATAAATTGTTTTCTTGACTAGGGTAATTCACAATTCAAAAGTAAATAAAACATAAATTAAGATAATAATTAATCGTTTTCATTTTCATAGGTATTTTTAAAAGTTACACAAAAAATAAAATAACGTAAAATAGTATTAATTTAATAATATTTGTAATAAGTCTAAGTCGAAGCCGGCTCTTTGTCAAATGATGTTGGTAAAGAGAAATCTTAGAATAATTTGGGCAGAAAGAAGAAAAACT
>OGSY01000757.1_pt1 | contig 12099 bp, 9 predicted proteins | sample 1574281 | NCBI WGS metagenome assembly OGSY01 (sample SAMN03295855, study PRJEB24534) | human gut metagenome | isolation source: fecal sample 5 from infant 8 | host: Homo sapiens | place: USA: Pittsburgh, PA | collected 2014-07
TCCATGTCACTTTGAGTGCCCACACAGATTGTCTGATAAATTGTTAAAGAGCAGTGCAACGCGGCTTTCGCTCACCGTTGCGAGGTGGCGTATATTACGCTTTCCTCTTTCAGAGTCAACCCGTTATTTCAGGATTTTTTCTCTTCAACCGACCGGGCTGTTTGTGAAGTGATTCACATCCGCCGTGTCGATGGAGGCGCATTATAGGGAGTTCGCGAACGACCGCAACCGAAAAGTTGCAAAAAAATGACTGACTGCTGCATTCCCCAGCAACCCCCCGCCTTATACCCATTTATGCACAAAGTTATCCACAATTTTGCACGGATCCCAATGCGAGCCCACGAATTGAGCGGGAAGATCAACTATACTGGCGGCAAATACTCTTCTCTGTGCAGGCCGCTTCATGACCACACAACGCCTCACCCGTGACTGGCGTCTCCCTACCGCTGGGTTGATGCTGCTGGCAATTCTCTTTGCCGGTTTTACCCTGCATGCGCACTGGAACGCCTTTATCCAGTGGTGTCTCGCCACGCAAATTACGCTTCACCGCTATCTGGTGATGTACCTGCTGCAGCTGAATAACCACCAGTACAGCGGCGGATTATGGTTGCTAACGGGGGCTTTCCTTTATGGCGTACTCCACGCCATTGGCCCCGGGCACGGAAAATTCATTGTGACGACCTATCTGACTACCAATAAGGAAAGCGAGCTGGCCGCCCGGGTCGTCCCTTTCCTGGGCAGCCTGATGCAGGGCGTCAGCGCCATTCTGTTTGTCTTTATCCTGGCGGTAGGGTTTAACCTCGCCTCAGGGGATATCAGTACCAGCCGCTGGTATGTGGAGAAGGTCAGCGCAGTGCTTATTGGCGCATTCGGCGCATTTGTCATTTACCAGGCGCTGAAGAGCCTGCGCCCGCGCAGGATGTCTGTCTCTGCCATTAAGCCGCTTCACCAGCACGACGAACACTGTGGCTGCGGTCATCACGGCGTAGGTGCAGACCTGACGCAGGGCGACTGGAAAACCCGTCTGGGCGTAATACTGGCGATCGGCGCGCGTCCGTGCAGCGGGGCAATCATGATCCTGATGTTCTCCAACGCGCTGGGCATCGTAACCTGGGGGATGGCCGCAGTCATGACTATGTCTCTGGGAACCGCGCTCTCTATTATGGGGCTTTCACTGGCTGTACGTTACGCCCGCGAACGCACGGTGGCCTGGTTCGGAGAAAGCGCCTCGTTAAAATGGCTGGTGCCGGCCGTCAAAATAGCCGGAGGGATAGTCCTGATCCTGTTCGCGACGGTGCTGTTCCTGACGGTGATCCCCATCAGCGCCAATGGCGACTACATCGCCGCAGGATGCTAATAAAAGAAAACCCGCCAGCGGCGGGTTTTTTGTTACTCATTGATGCGTGGATGCTGATCCACCAGTCGGGAACGTTTTTTCTGCAGCTCTTCAATCTCGGCGTCAATATCCTCAATCTTCTGCTCTACATTATCGTAGTGCTCACGGAGGATCTCTTTCGCTTCCTGGATATCCGATGCCGCAGGCGTTGCGCCTTTCAGAGGGCGATTCGCCGTCTCCTTCATGGTTATACCGGTAATCAAACCAATCACCGCGATCACCATCAGGTAATAAGCAGGCATCATCAGGTTCTGCGTGCTCTCCACCAGCGAGGCGGCAAGCGTCGGGGTCAGACCGGCAATCAGCACCGAGATGTTGAAGGCCGCGGCCAGCGCGCTGTAGCGAATATGGGTCGGGAACATCGCGGGCAGCGTTGAGGCCATCACCCCGATAAAGCAGTTAAGGATCACCGCCAGCATCAGCAGACCGGCAAAAATCAGCCCCAGTACATTACTGTTGATCAGAATAAATGCCGGGATGGCGAGGGCAAACAGCGCAACGCTTCCCAGAATAATGAACGGTCGACGACCAAAGCGGTCACTCAACAGGCCCATAATCGGCTGCACAAACAGCATACCCACCATGATGGCGATAATGATCAGCACACCGTGATCTTCCGAGTAGTGCAGGTTATGCGACAGATAGCTCGGCATGTAGGTCAGCAGCATGTAATAGGTCACGTTGGTGGAGATCACCAGACCGATACAGACCAGCAGGCTTCGCCAGTGCTTAGTGGCAATCTCTTTGAACGATACCTTCGGACCGTCCTGCAGCCCTTCGCGGTCACCCTGCTCCAGCTTATCAACGTGCTGCTGGAACGCAGGCGTCTCTTCAAGCGCATGACGCAGGTAGAGACCAATGATCCCCAACGGCAGTGCCAGGAAGAACGGGATACGCCAGCCCCAGTCGAGGAAGTTCTCTTCCCCCACTACGGTTGAAATCAGCACCACCACGCCCGCGCCCAGGACAAAACCGGCAATGGAGCCGAAGTCCAGCCAGCTTCCCATAAACCCGCGCTTACGGTCAGGAGAATACTCGGCAACGAAGATCGAGGCGCCAGTATATTCACCGCCCACGGAGAAGCCCTGTGCCATCTTACAGATCAGCAGCAGAATCGGTGCCCAAATGCCGATGGTGGCGTAAGACGGTATAAGGCCGATACAGAATGTACTGATCGACATAATGACGATGGTGATAGCCAGGATCTTCTGACGACCATATTTATCACCGAGCATACCGAAGAACAGACCACCCAGCGGGCGAATCAGGAAGGGAACGGAGAACGTACCCAGTGCCGCAATCATCTGCAGGCTGGGATCGGCCCCGGGGAAAAACACTTTACCTAACGCATAGGCCACAAAGCCGTAGACACCAAAATCGAACCATTCCATCGCATTACCGAGCGAGGCTGCGGTAATCGCTTTACGCAGTTTGGCATCATCAATAATGGTGACGTCGCGAAGCGTGATGGGTTTAATCTTTTTCCTTCTCAGCATAGCTATCCTCGTTGACTCGGCCCTGTCTGTTTCACAGTCCAGCGTGCGTTCTGTGAACCATGGGATCCGCTCCATGCGAATCGCCTTATTCAAGCGTAGCAGGTTTACTTACATTGACGTTTTACGTCGATACAACCGAACCTGTTGACGCCTGCCTGGGCAGTTAATGACCTTTTTACCCTACCAGCGTTTATATTTGTGATCAACTTCACACATATTTCAGCATCAGGTCAACTCAGTCCAGTATTTGTCAATCAGTGCAAATAAGCCCTTTCTCATCCCCGCCTCATGAGCTCTCTCACGCACGTCATGAGTTCTTTCGCAACAAAAAAACAAACCACGTTTACTCACATTCAATTTACATAAATTTTCTTCATCGTGAAGCCGCCGATAGTTTTACATTGAATATGTGACAAAGATAACTAAAACGATGTTTTATTTTGATTGAATCAATATTCCAATGATCGCATGATAAATCCGAATACAGCATTTCATGTGTTTCCTAAGAAAGTTAATCGAGAGAAAACATTTATTTTCCTGGCAGGGTTATCGAGAAACACCTCTCAAAAACAAATGCCAATCAATTGAATTTATTGACTAATTTTTAACACCGAACGCCCGTCCTGCGGGGTCAGATGTGAGGATTGTCCATGAAGATTAAAGCCACGATAGAACGCATACCCGGCGGTATGATGCTGGTTCCGCTGGTGCTGGGCGCCATCCTGAATACCCTTGCCCCTGATACCGGGGCATATTTTGGTGGTTTCACAAAAGGCATGATAACGGGCACGGTTCCAATTCTTGCCGTCTGGTTTTTTTGTATCGGTGCATCCATTAATTTGCGGGCGACCGGTACCGTATTACGGAAATCCGGCACGCTGGTAATAACCAAAATAGCGGTAGCCTGGGCGGTGGCAATGATATGCGCGATGTTCATCGCGGAGAATGGAATTCAGACCGGGTTCTTCGCGGGGTTATCGGTGCTGGCGATTGTCTCCGCGATGGATATGACTAACGGCGGATTGTACGCCAGCCTGATGAACCAGTACGGGACGAAAGAAGAGTCCGGCGCATTTGTCTTGATGTCTCTCGAATCAGGCCCGCTGATGACGATGCTGATCCTGGGGTCCGCTGGCCTGGCCTCTTTTGAACCCCACCACTTTGTCGGCGCAATCCTGCCCTTCCTGATCGGCTTTGCCCTTGGCAACCTCGATCACGATCTGCGTGATTTCTTCAGCAAAGCCACGCCGGTGCTGATCCCGTTCTTCGGCTTTGCGCTGGGGAACACCATCAACCTGAAGGTTATCCTTGATACCGGCCTGCTGGGTATTGTGCTGGGTGTCGCCGTAATCGTCATTACCGGTATTCCGCTGATCGTTGCCGACCGCGTGATCGGGGGAGGAAACGGCACGGCGGGCGTCGCCGCCTCTTCAGCCGCAGGCGCTGCCGTCGCCAACCCGGTGATTATTGCCCAGATTAACCCGGCCTTCGAACCGGTAGCCGCTTCAGCGACGGCGCTGGTTGCCGCCAGCGTGATTGTCACTGCGCTACTGGTGCCGATCATCACGGCGCTATATGCGAAACGCTACGCCAATGCTCCCGAGCAGAATATCGAACGAAAAGCGGTCGAACTCCGCCATTAACACACCGTACCAAACCATCCCCTCTTCCCTGCGGGGAGAGGGTGAGGGGTAAGGGATTTACCCAAAAATCTCTTCCACCATCCCGTCCACCAGCCGTTTTGCCGAACAGAGCCTCGGCATCCCCAGTGCGACGGTCTGCCAGTTTTGCGTCACTGACCAGCTCACCGGATGCTTATCCGCCTGACACCAGTCCCCCAGCCAGCCCAGCATGTCTTTATGATCGATCGATCCGGGAGAAGCAGGCGCTGTCAGCCACTGGTGATAAAAATGGCGGGTCGTGGGTGAGGCATTAATGCCCTGCGCCAGATAGTTAGCCGCCATGCTGCGCAGGTTATCCTTAAGCATGGCCGCCACATCTTCTTTCGCGAGGCGGCATGCGTCGCCAAATGCTCCCCAGCGCAGCTCTTCCAGAACGATAAAACAGCGTCCGGCCAGCGACCAGCCATCATAATGTCCGGCCCGCCAGCGGGTAAAAATTTGCTCGCTGTGCTCACCCGCCTGCACCGTTAGCCCGCGCTGGGTCAGCGCCTTTTCTTTCCAGGCTGCGCGTTGGGTAAAATGAGACACGAGATCGGCGTACTGCTGCGTCAGTCCGGGAGACTGCAGGGTGCGTGGGTGAGTCTGCTGACGCAGCGCAATCAGCTTCTCTGCCATCAGCGTCAGCGCGAGATGACCCGGATCAAGCATCCCGGCCAGCTTTTCCGCCAGCCCCAGGCGCAGCGCCGCATTTTCATTGAGCATCCCCGCCATCGCCCAGGGGCGTAGCCGGGTATGCGTCATGATTTCCTGCGTCAAACGCTCGCGAAACTGCAGCTGCTGTGGTCCCAGGCGAGGATGACGCGCCGCGTCTCCCCCCTGCACCAGATCGACCATAAATTTTGGATTAATACACTCCAGCGTTCGCCCGGGGCCGTCCAGTAGTGGTGTTGTCATGGTTGCTCTGCCGCGAATAGAGTTTGAATATCATCGCGTAACAGTCGGGTATCTTCCTGTATCCACGTCGCAGTAGTGATGCTTTGCTTCAACAACTGGCAGAGCGCTCGGGTTGAGTGCTCATTTTGCTGACGCACTGCGAGGCTATCACGCAAGCTTTCCTGTAACCCGGTCAGGCACAACGAAAATTCTGCAAAGAACGTCGCCATTCCTGCCGTAACAGAGACATCGACCTGCGCGGACAAAGCTTTACGTATTTGTTCACAAAACTGATCAATATGTTGCTTAAATTTGTCATGTAGCTGCGCAATGTCGATAACATAGCGCGTGCGCGTTTCCACATACTCGTCCCAGCCCCAGCCAGGATTATTGAGCCAGCGAGAGACCGTTTCACGCATGCTGCTCCCGCCGGAAGGTGGGGCGGCCCGGCTGTCGTCCTGCGCAATCGCATCGTTAAACAGCGCTCGCGTATTGAAGTTAAGCTGGCTTGCCTGAAACGCCGGGAAGCTGATCCGCGCCCGAAAACCCGCATGGCTCAGATGCTCTTTAATACGCGTTTCAATGGGACGCATGGCTTCGTTAAGAGAACGCGCCAGCGTGGACTCCAGCTGATCGAAGCGTAACGCCAGCTCCCGGCCGATCTTCGTCTGGGCATCCAGCATCACCCGCTCGCAGGAGGCGCGTAATTTACTCAGCGCAATCTGCGCCTGCCCTTCATCGTCCAGCACCAGCTGCTTCACCCTCTCACCGCGAAGTTGCTGCCGTTCGGTGCCTGCCGAATCAAGAATCGGGTGCGTGCTGAACACCTGGTCAATCGCCTGGTGAAGCGCGGTTTTTTGGGATCCCATAAAGTCCGCGGTGGCGTTCAGCGCTTCCTCAACCTCGTGTTTCACCTCATCGCTCACCACGCGCTGACGCGTCTGCAAAAGCGCCATGTCCTCTTCCAGACGTGCGATATTCAGCTCCAGCGCCTCAAAGGCCACCGTCAGACCCTGATAGCGGAAATCGAGATACTCTCGGGCGTTTTGCGCGTAGTTGAGCAGCTTATGCGAGGCCGAACGCAGCGCGTAGAGCGAGGCATTGGCATAGGCGGCGTAAATCAGTTTCCGTATCGGTTGCTCGAAGAGCGAATCTTCCCAGAGCAAATCGGCAGAATGTCGGATATGGTCGATATCGTCCAGGTCCGCCGTACGCCAGCGACGTCCGAGTGCGGCTTCGGCAAAATCCTGCACCCAGGGTTGCTCCTGATGATCCGGCAGTCGTCCATGCGAACTTAGCTCATAGCGCGCGCGGTTCGCCAGATACGCCCACATGGACGACACGGGGTAAATCTGGCCGGGCGAAATATTGCCTTTCATTAAGGTGCCGGAGATCATCGCCCGAATCTGTTCTTCATCATCGCTATTGCGATCTTTCTGATCGAATTTATTGACCAGCGCATACAGCGGCACCGATTTTCCCGCCGCGGAAATCGCCTGGCGGACTTCTTCATCAGAAATGGATTTAAGCTGGGTATAATCCATTACGGCCAGCACCGCCGATGCGCGGGACAACTGCTCGCTGAGCATTTTTTGCAGATGCGGCTGTCCGGCCTCGTTCGGCCCGGGCGTATCGAGCAGCGTCAGCTGCCCGAGGTGGGCATCCAGGCCCGCAAGATGCACGAACTCCACTTCAATTACCGGGATATGTTCAATAGCCGTATATTCAGAGAACGGAAACTCCACACCCAGCGCCTGGGAAAGTCTCACCAGATCGTTGAGGCTTTTCAGACAATGAAATATCGGCTGCGCGCCCAGGTGATGCTTCTCAAACGCTTCCCCTTTTTCAATGCGCTCCAGCAGCGTATTCATGTCTTTATCAATTTCCAGACGCTGAGCCAGCTTCCCGCGGTCGTAATCACAGAGCTGTTTCTGAAGCAGTTGGATCAATTCATCAATCGGGGAGGCATGAGAGAAATGCAGCACCGGTTCCTTCTGGCCCGGCGTGTGGCGAATCAACGTCGGAAGCGCCGTCATTGGACGATTGCGGTTCGGCAACACTTCGGTACCCACAATCGCATTAATGGTGGTCGATTTCCCCGCTTTCATGGTGCCAACAATGGCCAGGACCATTTCCAGCCGGGTTATTTTGCGTAATTCATTATTCAGCATCGCCTGCTGGGCGTCGACACCGCGCGCGCTAAAATGCAAAGGTAAAACGTTGTTTGTTTCGCCAGTAATAGCAGCCTCTGTGCTCTCCAGCATCTCAGTGGGCATTGATTTCAACGTATCAAGATTTTGCAGGGCAAGCTGTAACAAACGCTCGGCTTCCTGGCTTAATTCAAAAATGGTCTGTGTGTGCATGATAAAAGCCTTTCCTTAACGCAAATTTATTACTTTTATTAAGCCACTGGTTTTAATTATGTTGTTCAGGCTTATATGATCACGTGTGGAAAACATGTTCGCCGAAATATAACTGATTGAAGATAATCAGGAATAATTCCCTATCCTTGCATGGCGTGTAGAACTCTTCTCCAGGCCTGATAGCCAAAAGAAAAAAGCGTAGCCCATTTTTAAGAAACTTCAGGATATATCACCATTATTTACCCACCTAAAAAGAGAGGTAATGCACCACTGCCATAAGATATGTATGGCAGCAAAGTCCGGAGATAAATAACAATGTGTCGCTTCACCTTATCCGAAATGGCAGAGCGTAGCAATTTGCTGCAATAAAATATTCGATATATTTATCGTCATTTCTTCCCACCGTGTTAATGGACATAAGCTTCGCGTAACTGACTGACAGAACGTGTCACTCCCGATACGCTTTTTGGCTTTTTTAATTCACAATATCACCGACAACGGTGTGGATTTGCGCTATACTTGCCGCCTTTTTCGGCACCCTGCCGTCATTTAGCTGGCACTTTCCAGCGCGTTTACACTTTTGAGGATACCGATATGTCTCTCCCACACTGCCCAAAATGCAATTCTGAATACACCTATGAAGATAATGGCATGTTCATCTGCCCGGAATGCGCTCATGAATGGAATGATGCCGAGCCGGCTCAGGATGCTGATGCGCTCATCGTAAAAGATGCGAACGGCAACCTGCTGGCGGACGGTGACAGCGTTACCGTCGTTAAGGACCTGAAGGTGAAAGGCAGTTCTTCCATGCTGAAGATCGGCACCAAAGTGAAGAATATCCGTCTGGTTGAAGGCGATCATAATATCGACTGCAAAATTGACGGCTTCGGTCCAATGAAATTGAAATCTGAGTTCGTGAAAAAGAACTGATTTTCCACCTGTACGCCCGGTAAGCGAAGCGCCACCGGGCGCTTTTGCCGGATGCGCTACGCTTATCCGGCCTACAAAAAAGAACTAAACTTAACGGGCTTTTCTTACGTGAGGTAAAGATTATGCCGTTAAGTCCCTACATCTCTTTCGCCGGCAACTGCGCTGAGGCCACCGCCTTTTACCAGCAAGCCGTCGGCGCAGAACTTCTCTATAAAATTACCTTCGGCGAAATGCCAAAAAGCGATAACAGCGAAGAAGGCTGTCCGTCCGGTATGCAGTTTCCGGATTCGGCTATCGCCCACTCCAACGTCCGCATTGCGGGCAGCGATATCATGATGAGCGACGGGATGCCGCCCGGCAGCAACGCGCAGTACGCGGGCTTTACGCTGGTTCTCGACACCCAGGACGTCAATGAAGGCAAGCGCTGGTTCGACAACCTCGCCGCGGGCGGGAACATCGACATGGCGTGGCAGGAGACCTTCTGGGCGCACGGTTTCGGTAAAGTCACCGACCAATACGGCGTGCCGTGGATGATTAACGTCGTCAAGCAACAAACGTCGTAGGCAGGACACGCGCAGCGCAGCCGGCAACAGCGCCGGTGGCGCTGCGCTGACCGGGCCTACGGTGATTGTCATCAAACTCCGCTCAACTCTTCAAACTCCCGCAACCTGCACTTAACCCAAATGTCACATTGATGCGCCAGCATGAGGCCACATTTATCGTGAGGCCCCGCACATGCAAACTGTCATCCGCGTCGAGAAACTGAGCAAGACCTTCAATCACAACAAGGCTTTGCATGCCGTTGATCTGACCGTCCGGCAGGGCGACATGGTGGCGCTTCTCGGGCCTTCCGGCTCGGGTAAATCCACCCTTCTGCGCCATTTGAGCGGGCTTATCACCGGCGATAAAACGCCGGAAAGCCACGTCGAGCTGCTGGGTAATACCGTACAGCGCGCCGGGCGCCTGGCGAGCGATATCCGCAAGAGCCGTGCCCAGACGGGCTACATCTTCCAGCAGTTCAACCTGGTAAACCGCCTGACGGTGCTGGAGAACGTGCTGATTGGCGCGCTCGGCAGCACCCCGTTCTGGCGCACCTGTCTGCGCTGGTTCACCCCTTCCCAGAAGCAGGAAGCCTTACAGGCGCTGACCCGCGTCGGCATGGCGCATTTCGCCCACCAGCGCGTTTCCACCCTGTCCGGCGGGCAGCAGCAGCGCGTGGCGATTGCGCGCGCGCTGATGCAAAAAGCGCAAATCATTCTTGCTGACGAACCCATCGCCTCGCTGGACCCGGAGTCCGCCCGCATCGTGATGGAGACCCTGCGCGACATTAACCAGAACGACGGCATTACCGTGGTGGTCACGCTCCATCAGGTGGATTACGCCCTGCGCTATTGCGAACGCATCGTCGCCCTGCGTCAGGGGCACGTGTTCTTTGATGGCGCGAGCCATCAGTTTGATAACGAACGTTTTGACCATCTCTACCGCAGCATTAACCGCGTCGAAGAGAACGCGCAGGCTGCTTAAATAAACCCGATCCGAGGAAAGTACATGAGCTACAAAGCCGTTGCCGCGCTGGCCTTTACCAGCATGTTCAGCCTCAGCACCCTGTTAAGCCCGGCGTATGCGGAAGAGCAGGAAAAAGCGCTGAACTTCGGCATTATTTCGACGGAATCACAGCAGAACCTGAAACCTCAGTGGGAACCGTTCCTGAAAGATATGGAAACCAAGCTGGGGATCAAAGTGAACGCCTTCTTCGCCCCGGACTACGCGGGCATCATCCAGGGGATGCGCTTTAATAAAGTGGACATCGCCTGGTACGGCAACCTCTCCGCCATGGAAGCGGTGGACCGCGCGAACGGCCAGGTCTTTGCCCAGACCGTCGCGGCAGATGGCTCCCCGGGCTACTGGAGCGTGCTGATCGTCAACAAAGATAGCCCGATCAACAACCTCAACGACATGCTCGCCAAACGTAAAGAGCTGACCTTCGGCAACGGCGATCCGAACTCTACCTCCGGCTACCTTGTCCCTGGCTACTACGTCTTCGCCAAAAACAACGCCTCTGCCAGCGACTTCAAGCGCACGGTAAACGCCAGCCATGAAACCAACGCTCTGGCCGTGGCCAACAAGCAGGTGGACGTTGCCACCAACAACACCGAGAACCTCGACAAGCTGAAGACCTCCGCACCGGACAAGCTGAAAGAGCTGAAGGTTATCTGGAAATCCCCGCTGATCCCCGGCGACCCGATCGTGTGGCGTAAAAACCTGTCCGAAAGCACCAAGGACAAGGTGTACGACTTCTTTATGACCTATGGCAAAACGCCGGAAGAGAAAGCGGTCCTCGAACGTCTGGGCTGGGCACCGTTCCGCCCGTCAAGCGACCTGCAGCTGGTCCCGATTCGCCAGCTGGCGCTGTTTAAAGAGATGCAGGGCGTGAAGGACAACAAAGGCCTGAAGGACGAGGAGAAGACCAGCAAAGTGGCCGCGATTCAGGCTCAGCTTGAAGACCTCGACCGCCTGACCGCCGCGCTCGGCGCGATGACCAGCGTGAATAAAGCGGTGCAGTAACGCTTTTCGCCCGGTGGCGCTGCGCTTACCGGGCCTACATTTTGGATCGTAGGCCGGATAAGCGTAGCGCCATCCGGCACACAAAGACCTGCGGAGTAACACATGCAAACCATCACCCTCCCGCCGCCGAAGCGCAGCTGGTTCTCGCTCATAAGCTGGGCCATCCTGCTGGCGGTGCTGGTTATCTCCTGGAAGGGCGCGGAAATGGACCCGCTGCTGCTCTTCAAAGACGCGGGCAATATGGCGACCTTCGCTGCCGACTTCTTCCCGCCGGACTTCAGCCAGTGGCAGGACTACCTCAGTGAAATGGCGGTCACCCTGCAAATCGCCGTCTGGGGCACCGCGCTGGCCGTTATTCTCTCCATTCCGTTTGGCCTGATGAGCGCTGAAAACATCGTGCCGTGGTGGGTATACCAGCCCATGCGCCGCCTGATGGACGCCTGTCGGGCGATCAACGAAATGGTCTTTGCGATGCTGTTCGTGGTCGCCGTCGGCCTCGGTCCGTTCGCGGGCGTCATGGCGCTGTTCATTCACACCACCGGCGTGCTCTCCAAGCTGCTTTCCGAGGCGGTCGAAGCCATCGAGCCCGGTCCGGTGGAAGGCATCCGCGCGACCGGCGCCAATAAAATCGAAGAGATCCTCTACGGCGTCCTGCCGCAGGTGATGCCGTTACTCATCTCCTACTCCCTGTACCGCTTTGAGTCCAACGTCCGCTCCGCCACCGTCGTCGGCATGGTCGGCGCAGGCGGGATTGGCGTCACCCTGTGGGAAGCGATTCGCGGTTTCCAGTTCCA
>OGSY01000761.1_pt1 | contig 11984 bp, 10 predicted proteins | sample 1574281 | NCBI WGS metagenome assembly OGSY01 (sample SAMN03295855, study PRJEB24534) | human gut metagenome | isolation source: fecal sample 5 from infant 8 | host: Homo sapiens | place: USA: Pittsburgh, PA | collected 2014-07
GTTGAGCCACACACCATCTAAGCTCAAAAAAAACAATAAAGTTAGGTCAACCACCTAGCTTTATTGTTTTTTTGTAATTTAGTCATAAGTCTGAAAAAATCATTCATAAAATAAGTTGATCTCAATCGTTATTTCCAAGTTCATCTACTCATAAGGTAATGTTTTTATTCCCTATATAAATAGGAGTGGGCAGGTAAATATCTTCTTTGTTCCCATCATTTTAACCCTTATCAATAAGTACAATTTTCATTGGGAATGGTAACAAAATAACCGTAAGGGTTGATGATAAGAAATAAGTGGGTGAGACAAAATGAGATGCCACCTAACCATTGACGTTTTCACGCACAATTTTTAGGAAGCATCTCATTTTTGTCACAATTCTTTAATGTGATATTTTTTTTGCTCTATTTCAAAATTTTCAACCGATAATTTTCAAAATAATCACGATTGTTTCTTCCTTGGGTCCAAGCAAAGATTCCCATGACCAATGCACCAATCGTATTTGTGAATAAATCACCCATCGTGTCCATCAAAGCAGCTCGTCCGACAAATAAGGTGCCATCTGAAGCGGCAAACCGTTGGAGATTCATTCCTAAGAATTGATCACAGAGAAATTCCCAAAATTCCCAAAACACGCCGCAGAGGCCAGCAAAGGCAAAACCAAACAGTAAAAACAACCATGGACTAGTCTTCGCAATTGGTGCATCTTTCAATAATAAGCCGATCAATCCGTAACCTAGGGCAGTCAACACCATAGGACTAACGGCGTGTAAAATTTTATCCCAGAATGAAATGATACTGATCAAATGCATACCGGTACCTAAGAACACGGAAATAAACAAGAAAAACCAATAAAATAAAACAATGGCATCTGGAACGTATAATTTTGCGATCTTTCTAACGATCTGAGGGAGAAAAATCAATAGAATCCCAGCTAAAGATTCGATGATGAAAGTAACTCCCTGAGTAGTTGAATATTTTTTAGTGATAAATTCATAAAGGTTATAACAAACCACAAACACACCAAAAGCAACAAGTGCAAGTTGGATTTTTTTCATTGTCTTATTCATGGCTCAAACCTCCATCTAAGTAAGTCTTTACTTGACTGAGTAACGCTTCTTCACTAGTTACGAGAGCGCCATTTAGCTTGATTAACCCAATTGTATAAAGATTTAAATAATGGAATTGGTTTTCAGCTACTTCTTGTAAAGCAGCAATTTTTTGCGGGTGGGTACCGCCTTGTTGCCGACTATCTGTATACAATCCAATGACAGGAATCCCTTTAGCATAGGCAACACCAATTTCGGATGCAACACCAGGATCAATGGTCAAACCATCTAATAGTGCAATCATCAAATCACTTTCCAACACCTTTTCTGTATCGGCTAAAGCAATCATCTGACTATCAGCATAGGCTGTTTTATCATTGATCGCTTCGTTTTCTTGCGGAAGATAAATGGTTAATTCATTGGAAAGACTCCTGATTTCTTCTACAAGTTTCGCATTATATAATAAGTCACTTTTTGCAAAAAGTGGTGCAGCAAAATAAATATTCATTTTCATCGTCCTTTTCTTAGAAATAGTCACTGAAATAAGCTTCCATATTTGGAAGAATCAATTCAAGTGTTTTAAGTGTTTCATCATCCGTTTTGATTCGTTCGATCCTTGCAAGATAAGAAGGGCGACGATAATTCATCATCAAACAACTTAATGTTTGAATGGACAACTGGACCGATTGTCCGACAGGTTCGTCCACGACATCCAATTGTCCGTCTTCGTTCCAGACCAACCCAAAAACACCATTGTTCCATGAGGCGATAGGGTCCTCGACAATAAAGTGAAAAGGTTTCGCAGTAGAAACGAAGGGGAATTGCTTCAGAAACTCTTTGACATCTACGATTCTCGCCATGTAATAAGGCTCGATCTGTTCTTTTATTTGACTATCTTCGATCAAGAAAGCCAGTGGTTCATTTTTGTAGATATCACCGTGAACCCAGTAAACCATTGAAAAGTGTGCTGAAATAAAATTCCATAAACCATTCCGAGCTTCTTGATTCAAGTAAAACATCTCTTTAACATGGAAAATTTCTTCAGCGACCCAATAAAATAAAACACCAATTGGTTCATGCTCTTTCCTATAGTAGATCGCAGCTGTCCGTTCCTCTTTATTTTCAAATCGCCAATATTCTTCCCAATGAAATTGGCTACGAAACAAAGCACCGTGATTTTGAGCCGCAAACTTCTGATACACTCGGTAAACATCTGGATGATCTACTGGTAATCGTTCAACCATTCCATCCACAGGAACATTCTTCGGTAATTGGGTATCACGAATTTTAAATGTCAACTTATCAGACATGATTTCCCAACCCTTGCGTCGATAATAAGGCACGCTATAGGGATAAAGATAAGAGATCCATTGTTTGTTTTTGCGCATATTATCTAACGCAACCAAGATCAAATCTTGCATCAATCCATGATTTGCATATTCAGGATACGTTCCGACACCGGTAACGCCACCCATTTTGTATGGTTTACCGTGGATGTTGACTTCACATGGATAGATCGCAATTTGAGAAATCAATTTGTTATGGTGGAACCAGCCAAATACTTCCGATAGTTCCAAAATTGGGCGCTTGGAGCGAATAAATGCCCCTTTGCTTTCAAAACCACTTTCTTCGATGTCTGCTTCTGTTACTTGAAAGACATAAGACAATAACTCATTGAATTGATCAACATCTTTTTCAGTAACAGGTTTTAATTCAAGATTTTCTCTGAAATCTTTTTCATCCATTCTTTCATCTCCAATTATTTACTTGTTATTAGTATAGCAAATTTTCATAAAAAAAACTTCTAAAGCTGACTAGGTAAAAAGTCTTTAAATTCATGCTTTTCATTGATATAATGAGAGGTGCTGATTAAACGAAAAGAGGAGACGCTATGGATATAAAAAAAATGAAACAACGACAAGAGCAAATTCGAAATTTTTCGATCATTGCTCATATCGACCATGGAAAATCAACGCTGGCCGATCGTATTCTGGAAAAGACGAACACTGTGACGTCTCGTGAAATGCAGGATCAGCTATTAGACTCAATGGATCTAGAGCGTGAACGTGGAATCACGATTAAATTAAATGCTGTCGAATTGAATTATACAGCCAAAAATGGCGAAACCTATATTTTCCATCTAATCGACACCCCTGGGCACGTCGATTTCACTTATGAAGTATCAAGGAGTTTAGCAGCCTGTGAAGGTGCGGTATTAGTAGTTGATGCGGCACAGGGAATCGAGGCTCAAACATTAGCAAATGTTTACTTAGCTTTGGATAATGATCTGGAAATTTTGCCAGTCATCAATAAAATCGATCTTCCAGCTGCTGATCCAGAACGTGTACGTCAAGAAATCGAAGATGTTATCGGAATCGATGCCAGTGAGGCAGTTCTGGCTAGTGCTAAAGCAGGAATTGGGATTGAAGAAATACTTGAACAAATCGTTGAATATGTACCAGCCCCATCTGGCGAGCTGGATGCCCCTTTGAAAGCATTGATCTTTGATTCCGTGTACGATAGTTATCGAGGAGTCGTTCTGAATGTTCGAATCACAGACGGCATGGTCAAACCAGGCGATAAAATCAAATTGATGAGTAACGGCAAAACATTTGATGTGACAGAAGTGGGAGTCTTTTCACCAAAAGCTGTTGCTAGAGATTTCTTGATGGTCGGTGATGTAGGGTATATCACGGCAAGCATCAAAACGGTCCAAGACACACGAGTAGGGGACACAGTTACGTTGGCAGATAATCCAGCAGAAGAAGCGCTACCTGGATACCGTAAAATGAATCCAATGGTTTACTGTGGATTATATCCAATTGATACTTCCCGCTACAATGATTTGCGTGAAGCACTTGAAAAATTACAACTAAACGACGCAGCACTACAGTTTGAACCTGAAACCTCACAAGCCCTTGGCTTTGGCTTCCGTTGTGGATTCTTAGGTTTATTACACATGGATGTAGTCCAAGAACGTTTGGAACGTGAGTTCAACTTAGAGTTGATCACAACGGCACCTTCTGTAATTTATCATGTGAATAAAACAGATGGTTCTATGACAGTCGTCGATAACCCGGCAGATTTTCCAGAACCAGTAACGATTCAAGATGTTGAAGAACCTTTTGTGAAGGCACAAATCATGGTTCCAAATGATTTCGTCGGTGCAGTGATGGAATTATCCCAAAGAAAACGTGGAGAATTCATCACAATGGATTATTTAGATGATTATCGAGTGAATGTCGTTTATAATATTCCGCTTTCTGAAATCGTTTTTGACTTTTTCGATAAACTAAAATCCAGTACGAAAGGCTATGCTTCCTTGGATTATGAAATGTCCGGTTATCAAAAGAGCAAGTTAGTAAAAATGGATATTTTATTAAATGGAGAAAAAGTCGATGCGTTAAGTTTCATCGTTCACCGAGATTTTGCTTATGAACGAGGAAAAGCAATCGTTGAAAAACTGAAAAAACTAATTCCACGTCAACAATTTGAAGTGCCGATCCAAGCAGCTATCGGACAAAAAATCGTTGCTCGTTCAGATATCAAAGCATTACGTAAAAACGTCTTAGCAAAATGTTATGGTGGAGATGTCTCACGGAAACGCAAACTTCTTGAAAAACAAAAAGAAGGAAAGAAACGAATGAAACAAATCGGTAGCGTCGAAGTCCCACAAGAAGCCTTCATGGCTGTTCTGAAAATGGACGACCAGGATAACGCGAAATAGCTTGTTTTCAACGGAAAACCCTATTAAATCAATCTTTTCGAGTAGCGCAAAATTCGTGATTTACCCGTTTAAAAAAGTTTAAACTGTCATACGGTTGTCACGACTTAACAAAAAAGGACAAAAAAGGAATAATTTCCTTGAAGGTTTTTACTTGTCAGCGTATGATGAAAGCATCTCATAAGGAGGTGCTTTTTTCATGCAAACAAATAAAGATGAGTTAATCAAAATGGGAAAGCATTTAAAAGAAGCTAGGTTATCTAAGCAATTAACTCAAGAAGAACTGGCAAGATTATCAAATATATCACAAGCTACAATCGTAAAATATGAAAATGGATTACGAAGTATATCTAAAAAAAACGATAGAATTTTGAGTGATGTTCTCGGTGTTGAATCATTTATTAAAGATATGACTCAAAGAAAACAACAAGTATTGATTGATTTAGAAAAATATCAAACTACCAATAATTTTTCTCGTGAGGAATTATCTAAGAAGTTAGGAATCGAAATATCTCTTCTAAATAAATTTTTAAATCAAAGTCGACCATTGTCAAAAAATGCAATAGTGAAAATCACTCAGTTATTGTCTAACGATGGGAAAGAGGTTTTGATGGATATAAAACAAGATGACGGTTCGTTTAAATTACCCATCGTCGATAAAATAGCGATGGGAAAACGAATCCAAGAGATTCGGAAAAATAGAGGTGAAACACTGGAAAAATTTGGTAAGAACTTTACTCGACCAGCAGGTAAGAATGTTGTGAATAGATGGGAAAAAGGTGTGAACATTCCTGATATTGAAAGATTAATGAATGTTGCCTATCTTGGGAAAGTGACTGTCCCTTATATTTTGTATGGGGTGACTTTTAGCAAAATGTTGAAAAGGGGGAATACGATTAACCAATTTGAAAAGTTGGATCCTTTCCGAATGGGACTAAGATTCAGGAAGATTCGAAGAGATTATCGTTTAGAAAGAGAAGACTTTGGAAAGTTTTTTTCACCGCCTATTACAAAATGGTCAATGGACAAATACGAGAACGGAAAAGATATCCCAAATACGGATCGCATTATTCAGTATGCCTATATAGGAAGAGTCTCTTTGGAGTTTTTGATATACGGTATCTGATAATTTTTGAAAAGAATAGTTTTAAACATTCGAGACATTCAGAGGTGGATGTCTCTTTTTTATTGCCCAAATGGGAAAGGAGATTAATTATATGAAAAAGCCGAGATTTAAAAATTGGCGATTATTTGCGACTTTGGCTCTATTAGGCCAAACAATTGGCGGAGCGATTGGTCCTACGATTGCTCTGGCCGATGAAATTACTCATCCACAAACGGTAACCGTAGAGCTTGATTTGGCACATCAATACGCTGTAGAAGGAACTTTCAGTGACGGCCGTCCAATGTCAGAAGTCACTGTTCCACATTATGCAGTGTACAATGGCGTGAAACAAGATATTTTCTGTATTGAACCAGGAGTGCCAATTTACAATGAATTCACTCCAGGCTATGAGAAAAATCCATTGCCGGATATACCGGAGAAAGCCAAATTAGTTTCCGTTTTATGGAAAAAAGCCGGCACAGATGTAGATACTCATATTGTGGCACAGAAGATGATCTGGCAAGAAGTTAACGGCTACACCCTTCACTCAATCAAACGTTCGGATGGTAGTGCCGTAAATATCCCAGCTATTGAAGCAAAAATTAACAAAGCAATCGCGAACTATCAGAAGAAACCAAGCTTCCATAATAGCACGGCTAAAACAGTGTTAGGTCAATCAACTACTGTAAGGGATACGAATAATTTGAATTTGTCAGAATTCGATGAAGTTGTGGAAAATACTGCAAACATTGATTATCGTGTCAATGGCAATCAGTTGGTCATCACCCCAAATGCCAATTCTAAAGAAAATGGTGTGCTGACGCTTAAGAAATCTGCTGGAACTGGAACACCGGTCGCCTATAAGATGGCTGGGCAACAAACCTTGATGGCCGGGGCTATTGATATACCGAACACTTACACGGTCAAAATTGATGTGGAAACTGAGGGTTCTTTAAAGATTAAAAAAATTGATAAAGAATCAGGTGCTATTGTACCAGGAACGGTTTTCCATTTAGACTTTGGAAAAACTTTGCCTGCAAAAGACGTGACTACTGACAAAGAAGGGATTGCGACCTTAGATGGAATTCCTCATGGTACAAAAGTAACCATTACTGAAAAATCAGTGCCGGCGCCTTATACGATTGATTCCACACCTATGACTGCTATGATTAAAGCAGGTGAAACCATTTCTGTGACTTCAAAAAATACGAGAGAAAAAGGTCAAATCATTCTGGATAAAACCGGAGTTGAAACAGGGAGTGATCTTTGGAATGACAACTATTCTTTAGATGGAAATACGTTTGCCATTCGCAAGGGCAGTCCAACTGGTGAAATCATTCAAGAAATGACCACGGATGAAAACGGTCATGCAGAAACACCAAAAGAGATTGCCAATGCGTTGGAATTGGGAACCTATTATGTGACTGAAACCAAAGTATCTAATGGCTTCGTGAATACCTTCGAACCCGTAAAAGTCGAATTGAAGTATGCCAATCAAACCGTGGCCCTTGTGACCAGTAATGTAAAAGGACAAAACCAAGAAATTACTGGTGAAACCACTTTGACGAAAGAAGACAAAGATACTGGTAATGAGACTCAAGGGAAAGCTGAGTTTAAAGGAGCTGAATATACTCTCTTTACTGCAATAGATGGTCAAGCTGTTAAATGGGGTGAGGCTTTTGAACCAGAATTAGTGAAAGGAACGAAGGCTTCTGATGAAACGGTGACTTTGACTTTAGATGAAAAGAATCAAGCTGCCGTTAAACACTTAGCCATCAACGAGTACTACTGGCAAGAAACCAAAGCGCCTGAAGGATATACCTTAGATGAAACAAAGTATCCTGTATCCATCAAAAAGGTGGATGATAGCGAAAAAAATGCCGTGATTACCCGAGATGTTACGGCAAAAGAACAAGTGATTCGCTTTGGGTTTGATTTCTTCAAATTCGCCGGATCAGCCGCTGGCACTGCCGAAACTGGCTTCAATGACTTAACCTTTAAAGTGTCGCCATTGGAAGGAACCAATGAAATCACAGGCGCCGAAGATGAAGCGACCACCGCTTATAACGAGCAACTAGGTTTTGATGGCTACGGTAAATTTGAAAATCTTCCTTATGGTGATTATTTACTTGAAGAAGTAGAAGCACCAGAAGGATTTCAAAAGATTACACCACTAGAAATTCGTTCTATCTTTAAGGAAAACAAAGACAACTTTGTAAAGAGTGAGTATGTCTTTACCATTACTGAACAAGGTCAAAAACAACCGATTAAGACGGTGACCGTTCCTTACGAGAAGCTGACGAACAAAGAATTCTCCGTTAGTTTGAACCGTTTAATGCTTTATGATTTGCCTGAGGAAGAAGATAGCCTAACTTCCCTTGCGACTTGGAAAGACGGAGGCAAAGAATTGATTACCCTTGATTCTACCGAGCTAGTTGATAAATTGAGCTATAACTTGCATGAAATCAAAGAAGACTGGTATGTGGTAGCTCAGGCTATTGATGTGGGAGCCACAAAAACTGCCCAAGAAAAAGATGAAAAAGCCAAACCAGTGATAATTGCCGAAACAACCGCCACTTTGGTGAATAAAGAGAAAACTGGAACTTGGGAAATTCTGCATAAATTAACCGCCGAACAAGTTTTGGATAAAACTATTGTCTTATTCAACTATGTGTATGAAAACAAGAAAGCCTTTGAAGCGGGCGATGAGCCAGTGGCGAAGGATGCTAGTTTGAACAATCAAGCCCAAACTGTCAATTGTACAGTGGAACGTCATGTTTCCATCCAAACCAAAGCGCACCTAGAAGACGGTTCTCAGACCTTTACTCATGGTGACGTGGTGGATATGTTTGATGATGTATCCATTACCCATGATGTTCTGGATGGCTCAAAAGAAGCTTTTGAAACAATTCTGTATGCCTTATTACCAGATGGTACGAACAAAGAAATTTGGAAATCTGGCAAGATTGATTATGAAGTGAATGACAAAGAATTCACCAAAACCGTGCTTGCGGAAAAAGTGGATACAAGTAAATATCCAGAAGGTACAAGTTTTACCTTCAAAGAAATTAACTATGACAAAGATGGAAACATCAATGGAAAACACAATGAAGATTTGAAAGAAAAATCTCAAACCTTAACACCAAAAGAAGTGCCAACCAAACCGAGTACGCCAGAACAACCGGAAATGCTAACTGTTCCAAGCGACTCTCAAGAATCTAGTCCTACAGTGAAGACATTTCCTCAAACCGGTGAGAAAAATTCCAATGTGTTACTGTTCATTGGTTTTACTTTAATCTTTGCGACGGCTGGCTATTATTTCTGGAATCGCCGAAACTAAGGTGATGTGATGAAACCAGTAAATTATAAGAAACAACGTGCGCGACCGCCTCCTAAAAAAAGTGGTCGCGCTATTTTTGTATCCAAAACTAATAATGAAAAGAGGAAAAAAAGATGGAATTGAAATTTGTTGTGCCAAATATGGTTGAAACCTTTGGCAAGTTGAGTTACGCCGGTGAAGGTGAAATTTTAACAGAAGGATATGGGCGGAATACTACAGTAATTGGTCGTAGTTATCATTTGTATTCCAGTAAGCAACGAGCCGATGATATTGAAGTGGTGGTAGCTGCGGAAGCCGGAGAAAAGGATTTTGATCAAGATCAACCACTAAAAGCTGTAAATCCCCACTTGGTTGCCAAAGGGTATGAGATTGAGAATCGTGGGTTTACCGATTACGTGTTGTATGTCGATGATTTAGTGAAAGCATAGGAGGAAAAGAAGATGAGATTAACAGAAGGCATTGTTGTAGATTCAGGATTAACCTTTGGCAAGTTGCGTTTTTCCGCATTACGTCGGGAAGTACGCAAGCAAAATGAGGACGGAACGGTTAGTAACGAGGTAAAAGAACGGACCTATAATTTGAAATCCTCCGCTCAAGGTCGAATGATTCAAGTTAGTATCCCGGCAAATGTGCCCTTACGCGAGTTTGCCTATGACGCAGAGGTAGAGTTGGTCAATCCAATCGTGGATACCGTTGCCAATTATGTTTTTCGAGAAGGGACTACTGTTAATTGGTTCATTAAGGCAGACGATTTAGTTTTAAAACGACAACCAAATCAAGGAAATCCTACGAACCAAAATGAAGGAAAGAAATAGGTGAAGAATATGGAAATCAATGTGGAACATATTTTAGATTGTCTAGATCGTTATGGCAAAGGAGAACTAACCAAAGAACAAGTTAACGAGGATTTGACGATAGATGAAAAAGTATTCCTTATTATGAATCAGGATTTTTTTGAAACCGATGAGGAAGATTTTGACGTACTCAAATGGTTGGATGAGGAAGAGTCCTTCTTTATGGTTGTCGAAGTAAATGAAAACTTATGTCGACAGGCAGAATCAGTCTTAGAAGAAATCGGTGTGGAGATGCCGGATGCCATTGAAGGTTTTTTAACACAATTGGTTGAAACGAAACAACTTCCCGTGTCAGTAAATGACTAGCATAACTTTTTGAAATTGCCCAAAAAAACCTATTGGGTAATTTTCGATTGGAGGTGGAAACCATCAAAATGTACAAAGGGCATCGCATACGCGCAGGAGATCAACACTTGGTTTATCACTTTGTTCTTGGGTGGCTAATTGCTTTGTTCATCGGTTGGATGGGCGTCTTCTATTTTCAAGAGCTTAGACAATTTGAGATTTCTAAGGTATCACTTTCCACTATTGAAATCGTTTGGTCTATAAAAGATTTAGTATGTCTACTTGGAAGTCTCGCTCTTTCGGGAAGCATGATATTGCTTTATATTCACTTTTTTCAGGACCATTGGCGAAGTTTATGGCATCGACAAAAGCTGGCTCGGATGATTCTAGAAAATCATTGGTATGAAGTGAAGCAAACTCAAAGTGAAGGTTTTTTCAAAGATTTGAATAGTAGTCGGACTAAAGAGAGTATCAGTTACTTCCCCAAAATCTATTATCGAATGAAAGATGGTTTACTTTCTATTCGCGTTCAAATTTCACTGGGAAAATATCAAGATCAGCTATTGAAGTTGGAAAAGAAGTTAGAAAGTGGGCTGTATTGTGAGTTAGTAGAAAAAGAACTCAAAGACTCCTATGTGGAATACACCTTGTTATACGATATGATTGCCAATCGAATTGGGATAGATGAAGTAGTGGCAAAAAACGGAGCTTTGAGATTGATGAAAAACCAAGTATGGGCCTATGATTCTTTACCTCATATGTTAATCGCTGGTGGCACAGGTGGAGGGAAGACTTATTTTTTACTCACTATTATTCAAGCACTATTGAAGTCAGATGCAGAATTGTTTATCCTCGATCCAAAAAATGCAGACCTTGCCGATTTAGGTACGGTAATGCCTCAAGTATATTCGCAAAAAGAGGAAATTTCTGCTTGTGTGGAAGATTTCTATGAACGTATGATGGCTCGTAGCAAGGCAATGAAAGAAATGCCCAACTACAAAACAGGAGAGAATTATGCCTATATTGGACTTCCGCCAAACTTTTTAATCTTTGATGAATACGTGGCTTATATGGAAATGTTAATGACTAAGGAGAGTGCGGTGATTTTGAATAAGCTCAAACAAATCGTGATGTTAGGTCGTCAATCTGGTTTTTTTCTGATTCTGGCTTGTCAAAGACCCGATGCGAAATATTTAGGAGATGGAATTCGCGATCAATTTAACTTCCGAGTGGCTTTGGCTCGCATGAGTGAGCTTGGGTATTCCATGATGTTTGGGGAGATTGAAAAAAACTTCTTTATGAAACGCATCAAAGGTCGAGGTTATGTAGATACAGGAGGGAGTGTGATTAGCGAATTTTATACGCCACTTGTACCAAAAGGATATGATTTTTTAGGCTCAATTAATAAATTAAGAAAGTTGAATGATTGAGTGACCTTCAAATACTGACTTTATACTTTAAGTAACGTATAATACTTTTATGTAGTAGAAAAAAAGGGGGCGAATAATGTGGAAAGCAATGATTCTTATTTAGAGTACGCAAAAGCAAATAAGGATAGTTTTATTTCTTATATTATCAAAGGAAAATCCCCCGAAGTTGGACGAGACGCAGTTTTTATGGCAGGGAG
>OGSY01000769.1_pt1 | contig 11894 bp, 16 predicted proteins | sample 1574281 | NCBI WGS metagenome assembly OGSY01 (sample SAMN03295855, study PRJEB24534) | human gut metagenome | isolation source: fecal sample 5 from infant 8 | host: Homo sapiens | place: USA: Pittsburgh, PA | collected 2014-07
CCTGAAATAGGTGGCCCTGGATATGCCGGTTTTCTCCATCACCAGTTTAATGGGCGTTTCGTGCCGGATAAGCTCCAGTGCGGCGGCCGATTTGTGATGAGGTTTCCGTCCAAACCTGACGCCTGCCGCCATGGCGATGACCCGGCCTTCGTTTGTGCGCTCCAGGATCCGCTCCCGCTCAGCTTCAGCAACGGCAGCAAGGATCTGAATGACCATTTTACCCATCGTGCCTTCAGTACTCAGTCCATTCTCCAGAAACCGGATGGCTATTCCCTTTTTATAGCAGGCATCAACAATGTGGATCATATCCGCTGTGTTGCGGCCAAGCCGGTCCATTTTGGTACACATGATAATGTCATCTTTTTCGGCACGGGCAAGCAGCCGTTGTAACCCTTCACGTTCGTCCGTGGCGCCCGACATCATGTCAGTAAAAATCCGGTCATCTCTGACGCCTGAAGATTTCAGCTCCATGATCTGCGCCGTCAGTTTCTGATGGCTCGTTGATACCCTTGCATATCCCAGTAATGCCATATTGGTCTCACAAATCGATACTGATACTGCGTAGTATCATAAAGCATAAAACACGATTTTTGATACTCATGTAAGCACGCACTTTAAAAGGTCTCAAAACTTATAATATCTGAGACTATCAAAATTTGAGCAGAGCGATACCCTTACGAAAGGATGCGGGATGAGTGACGGTTTTCTGACCAGTGAACAGACCGAAAACTACGGACGGTATGCCGCCGAGCCTAACGAGGTTCAGCTGGCCCGGTATTTTCATCTTGATGAACGCGATCTTGTTTTTATTAATCAGCGCCGGGGGAAACATAACCGATTTGGGATTGCCCTTCAGCTAACCACGGCCCGTTTTCTGGGAACCTTCCAGACCGATCCCTTGCAAATACCTCCCGGCGTCCGAAATTACGTTGCATTACAGCTGAACATTCATCGCCCTGAGATCATGGCCCGATACGCCCAGAGAGAGAATACCCGTTGGGAGCATCAAAGGCTGATCAGGCAACACTCTGACTACCATGATTTTGGCGATTTCCCCTGGTCGTTCAGACTGAAACGTCTGCTTTATATCCGCACATGGCTCAGTAACGAGCGCCCCGGTCTGATGTTCGATTTTGCCACGGCATGGTTGCTCCAGAATAAAGTATTGTTGCCCGCAGCCTCAGCGCTGACGAGGCTCATTGGCGAAATTCGTGAGCGGGCAAGCAGGCGTTTGTGGCGCAGACTGGCTGCATTACCTGACAGCTGGCAGACTGAGCAACTGGCCGGTCTGCTTGTCATACCGGAAGGACAGCGGGTTTCCGTGATGGAGCAGATACGAAAAGGGCCCGTCAACGTCAGTGGTCCGGCCTTTACTGACGCACTTCAGCGCTACACACGCCTGCGCAGCCTGGAGTTTTCCCGGCTGAATTTTGCCGGGCTGCCTGCAATTCAACTCCGCAACCTGGCTCGTTATGCTGGCATGGCTTCGGTAAAATATATCGCCAGAATGCCGGAGGAACGGCGGCTGGCCATCCTGACCGCGTTTGTTAAAGCACAGGAAATTTTGGCACTCGATGAGGCTGTCGATGTTCTGGATCTGCTGATCCTCAATATCACGCGTTCAGCGAAGCAAACCGGGCAGAAAAAACGGCTCAGAACGCTCAAAGATCTTGATCGCGCGGCGCTACTTCTGGCACATGCATGTACGCTTTTACTGGATGATAAAATGGATGACGCAGCGCTGCGTCAGACTATTTTCAGCCACGTACCAAAGAACCGGCTGGCGGAATCCGTAGGTAAAGTCAATGAGCTTGCCCGCCCGCAGGACACAAATTTCCAGGATGAAATGGTCGAGCAATATGGACGGGTTAAGCGCTTTCTGCCAGCGATGCTGCGTGATTTACATTTTCAGTCTGCCCCTGCCGGCGAAAATACGCTATCGGCCATACATTACCTGGCCGAACTGAGTGGTTCGAAAAAACGCCTCCTGGAGAATGCGCCTGAGCAGATCATTACAGGTCCCTGGAAACGTCTGGTGTACGACTCCGAAGGCCGGATACAGCGTGCAGGATACTCATTGTGCCTGCTGGAACGCCTTCAGGATTCGCTGCGTCGCCGCGATATCTGGCTGGAGAACAGCGATCGCTGGGGCGATCCGCGTCAGAAGTTTCTTCAGGGGAAAGAATGGCAGGCTCAGCGGATCGCCGTATGCCGGGCGCTTGGACACCCCACCGATGGTGGAAATGCCGTTAAACAGCTGGCAACCGAACTGGACGAAACCTGGAAAACGGTGGCCTCACGCTTTGAGCTGAATGCTGCCGTGAGCATCTGTCATCAGGGTAAATATCCGTCCCTGACCATCAGCAGTCTGGAAAAACTGGAAGAACCGCAGCCGCTGATTCTTCTGAACAGCCGCGTCAGGCAGCTGGTCCCCCCTGTTGATCTGACAGAGCTGCTGCTTGAAATTGACGCCCGGACTGGTTTTACCCGCGAATTCACTCATGTGAGTGAGTCTGAAGCCCGTGCTCAGGATCTTAACATCAGCCTGTGTGCCGTACTGCTCGCTGAAGCCTGCAATATCGGACATGAACCGCTGATCAAACACAGTATTCCGGCACTGACCCGCCACCGTCTGAGCTGGGTAAAACAAAACTACATTCGGGCTGAAACGCTGGTCAGCGCTAATGCCCGGTTGGTCGATTTTCAGTCCACGCTGGAACTGTCTGAGCGCTGGGGCGGCGGAGAAGTGGCTTCTGCAGATGGGATGCGCTTTGTCACTCCTGTAAAAACGCTGAACTCTGGCCCTAACAGAAAATACTTTGGCTCAGGGCGTGGGATCACCTGGTACAATTTTGTTTCTGACCAGTATTCCGGCTTTCACGGCATCGTTATCCCCGGTACGTTGCGTGACTCTATCTTTGTGCTGGAAGGGCTTCTGGAGCAGCAGACGGGGCTGAATCCGGTGGAGATTATGACGGACACTGGAGGGTCCAGCGACATTATCTTTGGCCTGTTCTGGCTGCTGGGCTACCAGTTTTCGCCCCGCCTGGCAGATGCCGGTGAGGCGGTATTTTGGCGTGCAGATAAAAATGCGAACTACGGGGTACTGGATGAGCTGGCGCGGGGATGCGTTGAACTGTCAAAGATAGAAACCCAATGGGATGAAATGATGAGGGTTTCCGGTTCTCTGAAGCTGGGTACAGTCCACGCCTCAGAACTTGTGGGCTCGCTTTTAAAAAGTTCCCGTCCGTCAGGGCTGGCGCAGGCGATTATGGAGGTGGGACGGGTCAACAAGACGCTGTACCTCCTCAACTACATTGATGATGAAGAATATCGTCGCAGGATACTGACTCAGCTTAACCGGGGAGAAGGCCGTCACGCCGTGGCAAGGGCGATCTGTTACGGCCAACGTGGTGAGATTAGAAAACGTTACCGTGAGGGGCAGGAGGATCAACTGGGTGCGCTGGGGCTTGTCACTAACGCAGTTGTATTGTGGAACACGCTTTATATGCAGGAAGCGCTATCACATTTGCGCAGCGCTGGTGAGATCCCGGAAGACGAGCATATCTCACGCCTGTCGCCACTGATGTACGGTCATATCAACATGCTGGGACATTATACGTTCACGCTGCCGGAAAATATTCTGAAGGGAGAGTTGAGGCCATTAAATTTCAATTCAAACAATGAATTATTGCCTTAACGTGGTTTTTTACACGATTGAACCTCGAACCCCAAGTACAAAATACCGGGGATGACGGGGAGCGTGTTGCAGGTGAACTCAATGAGGTCTGGCATGAACAGCAGACCATTGAGTTTCGCGCTGAACACCGGACATGGCCCGATGAAATGAAGCAATCCGCCGGAGTGGTGGTTTCCTGGACTGGTCAGGAGGTGAAAGTACAGCGCGGTGTGGTGCTGTGCGCCGATGAAAAAATAAAGGAGAAGGATGCATCCACCGATCAGGCTCCTGAAAAAGTCGATCCGCTGGACGCCGTCGGTGTCCCGTTGCTGACCCGCCTTTCTTCTGAACGCACACTGGCGGTTCAGGCGGCCCTGCTGCAGCAGCCGCAGAAAGCCGTCGCGCTGATGGTCTGGAAAATGTGTAACTCGGTTTTCCATACCACAACGTCCGTCAAAGAGCCGTTCTGCATTAGCGTGAGTGTGTCGCATTACGCGCTGACCCGTGAAGCACCTGACGGTGAAAACAGCGTTGCGTTTCAGGCCATCCAGTCAGAAAAAGAACGTCTTGAAGCCCTGCTGCCGGAAAACTGGCGAAAGGATATGACCACCTTCTTTACGCTCGATGGCGCAACCCTGATGGCACTGATGGCTTTCTGCACCGCCTGCTCCATAGATGGTGTACAGGGCAAGGATGAATTTGGTCGTAAACACCAGAGTTCGCTGGATGGGGTGGAAAACGCCATTCAGTTTGACCTTCGTGACTGGTGGAAACCGACGGCTGATAACCTTTTCTCGCACATGAAGCTGCCACACATTGTACAGGCACTCTCTCAGGCCGGACTGGCTGGCGCAGCACAGGACGCCGCGAAGATGAAGAAAAAGGATGCCGCTGAACATGCAGAGCACTTCCTCTCAAAAATCCGTTGGGTTCCGGAATGGATGACCAGTGCTGACAATCAGAAACAGCTTGCCGCAAAGTCTGAACTCAGTCTGGCAACAAGTCAGAACGATACCGACGCTGATGCCGGCGACGTCAGCGACCATAACAACCCGGCCTGCGCCGCCTGATAACGGAGACGCCGCCCTGCGGGGCGGCGATAAGGAGACTGAAAATGAAAACGTTACTGACTCTGGATGTTCTCAAAACTATGTCCGCTGACGAGCTGGAAGACTACCGTGCAGCCGGTGAAGATTTTCGCCGGGAGCTGAGCCACGCTGTCATGCGCGATCTGACCTCACCGTCCGGCTGGTCCGTGAATGCCGAGTACCGGTGCGAATTTGGGGGCTTTTTCCCGGTGCAGGTCCGCTTTTCTCCGGCCCATTGCCATTTTGATGTCGCTGTCTGCAGCCCCGGAGAGTTGAGTGACCGCTGGATGATCGTCTTTGTGACACGTGCTGGCCAGCCGTTCTCTGTTGTTCGCAGCATGGAAGAATTTAACCCGGCGTTGATCTCCCACACGCTGGCATTGATAGCGTGTCTCGATACTGACGGATATTCCTGCGCCAGTATCATCAGCACGCTGGAACAGGAGGGCGCACAATGATCCCTTCGTCCCGTTCCCTTGTCACCCTGCAGCCAGCCCGACAGGCTGCGCTGCAGGCCATCATGGCCGTGGAGAATGCCCGCCAGCGCGGTGCTCGTCTGTCTGCAGCGCCACACGTGCGTACCTTCCTGCGCCTGCTGGCCGGGAACAGCCGTATGAACACGACCGTGGCGCAGCGCATTCCCGGCCTGAACTGGGACCCGAAACATCGTCTGAGCAGTCTTAAACAGGTGGAAGAGGCGCTCGATGCACTGATTGCCAGTCACGGGGAGTGCTGTCCGCTGCCGCTGCCGGTTGATGTTCAGGCCGAACTGTTCCCCGAGGTGCAGCACAGCCGGACTGAGCGCCGGAAACTGCGCAGCAGCCTCGCCTTTACCCGTAAGATGCGTCGGGAAGAACGCGCATTGGCGCATCACTGGCGGTTACGGCAGAACCTGCTGGGACAGGCCGTCACGGAGCTGAATTTCCAGTCACCGGAGACGGTCAGCAGCTGGTACCGCCGGTGGAGCAACGAGTTTGACGCGCGTGAGCTTGCCCCTGCCTTCTGGCACTGGCGATCGCGATATGCCTCGCTGGCCTCTCTGGACTGGCTGCGGGATGCCGGGGAGCCGCTGTGTGGTGTCATCCATGAAATCAGCTTCATTGTGAGAGAGACGCCGGAGTCTGTGCGTCAGGCAGAACGCTGGCAGGTCCCGAACAAGCTGACACACCGGAGCCGCGGATGAAGTGGCGCTATTCCCCGCGCTGGAAACTGGACCGGACCGCATAAACTGGTCTCCGACGTCGTGGAAGCCGGGAAACCTGCTCCCTAATCGATCATGTCGCGCTGGGTGGCGGGCGCAGGATATGCGGTGTGCGTGGGTTTTCTCTTTGGGAGGCAGAGCGTGCCGCTTAGATTGGTGCCCGGACAAAGGCAAGCAGAACAAATCCACCCCTGGATTATCGAAATACTGGCCTTGTCCGGGCAATCCATCGTAGCCATTTGAAAAGCCACAGGCACGTAAAAATTCTTTCAGTCCGTGATAATGACCAGGCCGCTAAGATAACTGCCAGAAAATTAGCTTATAGGTTAACTTTACTTTGATTGAAATTAGCCTGTAGGTTAATATACAGGAAACGGGAGGTCACATGTTTAGCGTCGTTTATCATCCGGATGCCAGGGAAGAAGCCACAGCATTACCCGTAAAAATCAGGGTGAAGTTTGACCGTCTCATCGGCAAACTGGAGTATGACGCCCGATTACTGCGGGAGCCGGACACGAAGCCCCTGGGCGATGGACTTTTTGAGATCCGCACGATGGGGACGGACATAGCCAGGGGAATCTGGGTATACCACAAAGGCAATACCATCATCATGCTCCGTGTTTTCATCAAGAAGTCACAGAAAACGCCAGCGAAAGAAATCGATCTCGCCAAAAAGCGGTTAGCGGAGGTACTTAATGAAACTGGTAAGCCATAAAGAACTGCATAACGAGTGGATGCAGGACGATGAATATCGCGCTGCATGGCAGGAAGAAGAACGTAAGGAAAAGCTCAGGGAGCTGCTTGCTGAATGGCGCAAGCATGACAACCTGACAAAAGCGCAGGTTGCTGAACGCATGGGGGTTACACCTCCGGTTATTTCCCGCCTGGAAAACAACATCACCAAAGCCAGCATTGACACGCTGACCCGATACGCTCATGCCTGCGGTATCAAGAAGCCTGTCATTGCACTGTACTGAGCAACCGGCCGGGGCTGGCCTTTTGTTTCTGTCAGCCCCAGCATTTTGTCTTATAGCAATTATGCGCATGTGTTGTATCGATTCTCACAGACAGGGCATGACAGAAGGTGGCGTAAATAACCAGAAGGGCAGGGGATAACCTGCCCGACTGCGGGAAAAGGCTGCTCACCTGCGGTGCCGGATAATACCGGCTGCGCTACGCGCCGCCCGTATTATTACGGCGCGGGCTTATCTCATCATGATTAATTATTCATCCCTGTTATATCTCATCCGGCATGCTGCTTTTTATCCCTTCCGGTATTTATCCTTACAGGCGAACCCAATGAATTCCGATCCGGGCGTCGTCCCTTTAGGGACACGGCTGTCGTGAACAGAGCCAGCAGGCTGTCTCTGCCCTGCGGGCTTCCATCCTGACGCAAATTCAAATTCACGCTTGCTGCATCCTTGTCAGGATGCGCCGCTTTCACCGTGCCGGCGATAAAGCTGCCGTCACTTTTATGGCGCCACGCCGTTCCGACGTGTCGGGTGTGTTCATCCTGTCCCCCCGGTGAGGCCATCCCCCGTGTGTCCTCACGCGGAGGGCTGGTCGTAGCACCGCCGTGTCGTCGCACAAGGGGTAAATAAACTCCGCCAAAAACTTTTTGCCAGGGACCGCAAAAACTTTTTGTCTCCGCCCCTTGTTCTCCTCCTTACAGCGTTGCTCCTTTGCCCTGTGCCGCGAGAGAACTCACCAGGGAGATGGACAACCATCACCACAGGAGAAAACCAGGATGCACACACAAAACGTCAACGTCAAAACCGCCGCTCAAGAATCTTCCAGAAAGATGGGGGGAAAAGCCGTGTCATACACGATCCTCGTTGCTGATAAGCCAAAAAACTCAGAGGAAGAGTGGGACGTCATGGAATTCAGCAGCCTTGTTGCGCTGAAAAAATATCGCAGAAGCCACCCGGAAAAAATGAGCTTCAGCTATGGCTATGCCCTCAGCCGTGGCGTGGATAAGCAGTTCTGTCATATCAACGTGGCTGAAGCGGATCATTTCAAACAGTTTGTGCGCCTGATTGAGCGTGCAGGCTTCAATATCCAGGACAACCAGCTATGAACACACAAAACAACAACGTCAACACCGCCGCTTTTGAATCTACCGAAAGATGGGTTATGGCCTGCCCGGAACCGATCGCAGCAAAGGTACTGGCATTTCACGGAAAGAGCGCCAGCTATGCCTTTAATGTCCTGGCTGATTTGAAAGCTGCCGGTGCGTCATATGCACGTCGAAACATTATCGCAGATATGTTCCGGCGTTTAGGCGTGAAGTAACCAATTGAACCAGAAGGAGAAAACTATGTACTTACACCTCACCGAATCTTCAGCCCGTCCGGGAATGCAGGTGACTGCCGAAGCCGAGCATGAATACTGGCTCAGTCGCCAGAAAGCGGCGGTGAAAGCGCCCGCTGAAATCGACGTTCACGCCTTCCATGATGCGCTGGGCCTGATGTACCCGCTCAACTGGTCAACGAGTGAGAACGGCGGCTGGGAGACGTTCATGCTGCAGGAAATGGTCTGCGGTGACGTGGCAGAGATTTATGCCCGCTATGGAGCCAGATATTTCCGGCTGCGGGATGTGTGCAACCTGAGCCATGCGCAGATTAAAACGCGTATAAAGGAGGGATTTAACCTGTTCCAGAAATGAAAAAAGCAGGCTTTCGCCTGCTCATTCCGCGCCGGATACGTACCCGCAAAAGTTTGCATCCGGCATATGTAAAACCAACATGGAGATTAAACCATGCAATTTGACCCGCAAATCGTCGCACAGGCAAACGCGTTTGTAAATGCTTTACGCAGCGGGAAGCGTGCCCACGTCCCCGCTATGCGCCTGGAATACTGGCAACAGTTTTTGACCGTGGTCTACAGCGGCCTCGGTCTGGCGTGATGTGAAACCTGCCGCTCCGTAAGGGGTGGCTTTTTCAGGAGGTAAAATAAGGAGGCCGCGTAAATAACCGGAAGGGCAGGGGATAACCTGCCCGACTGCAGGAAAAGGCCGCGCACCTGCGGTGCAGAATAATACCGGCTGCGCTACGCGCCGCCCGTATTACTCCGGCGCGGCGTTATCTCATCAATATTCTTTATTCATCCCTGTTACATCTCTTCCTGCATGCTGCTGTTTATCTCTTCCGAAATTTATCTCTGGTGAGAGATTAAATAAATACTGACCCGGGCGTCGTCCCTGTCGGGACACGGCTGTCGTGAACAGAGCCAGCAGGCTGTCTCTGCCCTGCGGGCTTCCATCCTGACGCAAATTCAAAATCTCGCTTGCTGCATCCCTATCAGGATGCGCCGCTCTCACCGTGGCGATAAATACCCGCCATTCTTTGGCCTGAACGTGAATCCAATAAAGACCGGATTGACGTTCAGGGTTGTGTGCATTCTCAATTCTGCGCGATATCGCCCGACATCATCTTTCGCGGAGGGCGGCTTTTAGCATCGCCCGTGGCGTAAATAAAGGGTATATAAACGCTTCGCGCCCCTTTATTTACTCCCCGTCAGCTGCAAATTGCCCTTTGCCGCTCAGTGATGAAGTCGAACGATTTAATAAAACGCGAAGGAGACAACCAGCATGCACACAATACACGTCAACACCGCCACTCGTGAATCAGACGAACAATTTAAAACAGATAAATATCTGCGCTGTGCAGTGACCGATAACAAGGCGTGTCTGGATTTTATCCAGGCGCTCTTTTTTACCCCGTCTGCGGATAATATGGCAGATAACTGGTTACGCCAGCACTCCGATTACGACGGTGGTTTCTGGTCTTACTGGATTATTCCGCAGGGTGTCGGTGGGAATATTGCACCAAACCGTATCCAGTTCATCACCACCCAGACCAGATATATTGCGCCGGAAGGTGAGCAACGTTACAGGATGAACATCCCTGAGAATTATTTTGAGAATGAATTCAGCGCCGATGCAGCAGGAATTATTGCCACGCTGATGGTGATGAACAGTCTGTCCTGGCAGGTGTCAGAAATGGGGCCGGAATATGCACGGATCTGTCATCATCTTGTGTCCCGGCAGGATGCGTTGAGGAATTATGTCAACATTATCCAGCATCCCGAACGTCATTTAATCTGGCGTGCGATTGGTTAGTCGTGTAATGAAAGTAAAGGCCTCACGAATGAGGCCTTTACTTTTTAACAGCATGGGGTTGTCCTGCATTTTTATTGGTTTTGATGGCCCGGTAGATAACCTCAATCTTCCTCGCATATGCCAGTCGTCGCATGGCCTGCCTGTCCGTTCTGCGGAACCCGGCGTTGTAGGCACCGACCGCCTCCCAGCTTATACCCCATTTCTGAAACGCCAGTGCCAGATAATATGCGCCGGTGTAAATATTCAGGCAGGCATCTGTCAGAAGATTTTGCGGTTTAATTCCGTACTGCGACAGTTGCATATGGTGCTGCGAATCGATTTGCATCAGTCCGGCACCGTAGCCTGTTCCCGGATTTTTTCCGATGGCACCCACCACCCATTTTGACTCCTGCCATGAAATAGCCCGGAGCAGATCCGGATCTATTCGATAATCCCGTCCTGCCATATCAAAACAATCCGCTGCCATTGACGAACTGGAAAATAAAAAAAGAGTGAATGCCAGTGCCATTCCTTTCATGGTTATCCCTCCGGGGCCAGATGCCGGAATTACGTTAACCCATCCCAGATGCAGACTCAACAAATATGCACTCCTCACCACAAAATCACCACACCCCACGCAAAATTAAAATTTTGCAGATTTGTATTTAAGAACAGTGACATAACGTACCTTATGTTATTTTATGTAATATAGCGTTATGTGATTACGAGTCGCAAGTGAGTCGTGTATAAGTTGCTGGTAAGTCTATGACGACTTATACACAACTCTCGTATTTATTTTCATATACTTATGATGACTTAACTCTAGACTTGAGTCGTTATATGCATCGTAAGACAACATGCCTAGACTCCAGACTTAAGTTTAGAGTTGTAATGAGATAAAACTAACGTTATCTTCTGATCATAATACCTCATCTGTTGTAAGTTTTAATAAAGGAACTGATATGGCCAGGGTCCAAGCGTATGCCAGCGATGAAGTGGCTGAAAAAATTAATGCAATTGTAGAAAAGCGTAAGGCTGAAGGGGCGAAAGATAAAGATGTCAGTTTTTCAAGTGTTGCCTCAATGCTTCTTGAATTAGGGTTGCGAGTTTATGAGGCACAAATGGAACGAAAGGAATCTGGTTTCAATCAAGCTGAGTTCAATAAAATGTTACTTGAAAATGTGATAAAAACCCAGTTTTCTATTTCTAAAGTTTTGGCTATGGAATCGCTCAGTCCGCATATACAGGGTGACGAGCGCTTTGATTTCAAATCAATGGTTATGAACATAAGAGATGATGCCAAAGAAGTGGTAGAAAGATTCTTTCCTGATACCGATGATGAGGAAAGCTAAATAATCAGAGGGGGTAAGAATAATAAACTAAATAATAATAAATTAAAGCGGAATGATCTGCTGTTTTATAGTGACAGGGAAGTGGACTACATTTATCATAGTTTGAGAGGCTGAGGTCTCACAAAATTTGAGAATCGCTGAAGTGAAGGGTTGGCCCCCTTCACTTCAGCTGTCCATAGTATCCTGTATTGGAGGCTCCTATGTGTGCGACGGATCGTAGTCAAAATACTGTATGCAGTCAAACTGTATCCATTCAATACTTGGTCGAAATGCTTAACATTTCATCGAGTCCTTCCTTCATTCGTAATAATCTGGGTGAGTTAGTTCACACAAGCCCTCTTTTCGATAAACTTTTTTTTACAAACAACGATCGAAACTCGTGGTTTTCATCCATCTCTGTTGATGTCGGGGTGGAATTAGGGAAGGTGCGAATAAGCAGGTCATTTCTTCCCAAGCTGACTCGCTGATTAAAATT
>OGSY01000773.1_pt1 | contig 11862 bp, 9 predicted proteins | sample 1574281 | NCBI WGS metagenome assembly OGSY01 (sample SAMN03295855, study PRJEB24534) | human gut metagenome | isolation source: fecal sample 5 from infant 8 | host: Homo sapiens | place: USA: Pittsburgh, PA | collected 2014-07
GAGAGAATCTAAAGGATAATACAGGATAAAAAAGAATAATTTGTAAAGAGTAATTTTGTATAAAGTATAAATTATATAACTAATTACTATAAAATTGAAAATAAAATATTAAAATAAAAAAAACACATGGAAAGATAGCGCTTTCACGGTTTAATATTATGTTGTAAACTCGAATATTAAGTTAAAAATATCTTATGAATATTAGTTTATTACATTTGATTATTAATTTAATTTTAGTTTATTACATAATATTTAAAGTAAGAATTATTTTAATAGGTATTAAGGAGGAATATTAAAATGAAAAAGAAATTTCTTTCTGCTGTGTTAGCAGTACTTACAACAGCTACTTTACTTGCAGGGTGTGGAGGTTCAAGTGATGGACAAGCATCATCAGGTGATACTGGTTCTAAGGGAGACAAAATGAAGGTAGGAATGGTTACTGATGCCGGTACAATAGATGATAAGTCATTTAACCAAGGAACTTGGGAAGGAATACAAAAAGCTGAAAAAGACTTAGGAGTAGAAGCTAAGTATTTAAAACCAAGTGGAACAACAGAAGCTGATTACTTAAAAGAAATAGGAAATCTTTACGATGCAGGATTCAAATTTATAGTAACTCCAGGATTTAAATTTGAGACAGCTATATATAAAGGACAAGAAAAATATAAAGATGCTAAATTTGTATTATTAGATGGTGCTCCTCATTCAGGTGCTAAGGATGCAAAGCCAGAAGTAGGTCCGAATACGGTTTCAATATTCTTTGCTGAAGAGCAAGCAGGTTTTATGGCAGGTGTTGCTACAGCATTACAACTTAAAGAAGGTCAATTAGGATTTATAGGTGGTATGGAAATTCCACCAGTACAAAAATTTAACTGGGGATTCCAACAAGGGGTAGCCTTTGCTAATGAAAAATTAGGAACTCACATGTCTCTTGAAGCAAAAAATGTTATATATCAAGGATCATTTGATGACTCAGCTGCAGGTGGACAAATAGCTGCTCAAATGTATGACAATGGAGTAAAAGCTATATTCTGTGCTGCTGGTGGTGTTGGTGTAGGAGCTATACAAGAAGCTAAAAATAGAGCTGCTTCAGGAAAAGAAGCTTGGATAATAGGTGTTGACGTTGACCAATACGACGATGGTATATATGAAGGAGATAAATCTGTAATACTTACTTCAGCAGTTAAGAGAATAGATCACGCTTCTTATGACATGATAAAGAAAGAATTAGATGGAACTTTCCCAGGTGGACAAACTTTATTATATGATGCAAAAAATGATGGTGTAGGTTTACCTGATAAGAATCCAAACTTAAGTGAAGAAACTATGACTGAAGTAAATAAAGTATTTGAACAGTTAAAAAATGGAGAAATAAAAGTTTCTAACGAGCAAGGAGACTTAATAAATTAATTCAAAATTCAAGGAAGTTTTTATTAAGGGGATGGAGCTTCCATCTCCTTTTATTATCTAATCCAATAATAAAATAAATTTATGATATAAAAATTAGAATTATAAGTAATATAGAATTTGAGTGTTAAGGAGGATAACTTATGGAATATGTAGTAGAAATGCTTAATATCCGTAAAGAATTTCCTGGTATAGTAGCAAATGATAATATAACTTTGCAACTTAGAAAAGGAGAAATACATGCTTTACTTGGAGAAAATGGAGCTGGTAAATCTACTTTAATGGGAATTCTTTTTGGAATGAACCAACCAGATAAAGGGGTTATAAAGGTTAGAGGTAAAGAAGTAAAAATTACTAATCCCAATGTTGCAAATGATCTTGGAATAGGAATGGTACACCAACATTTTAAATTAGTTGAAAATTTTACAGTAACTCAAAATATAGTTTTAGGATGCGAGCCTAAGATTCTTTTTGGATTAGGAATGGATTTAAACAAGGCAGCTAAAAGAATTGAAGAATTATCAAAGCAATATGGATTAAATGTTGACCCTAATGCAAAGATTGAAAATATATCTGTTGGTATGCAACAAAGGGTTGAAATATTAAAAATGCTTTATAGAGATGCTGACGTTCTTATATTAGATGAACCTACTGCAGTTTTAACCCCTCAAGAAATTGATGAACTTATAAAAATAATGAAAAATCTTATAAATGAGGGAAAATCAATAATAATTATAACTCATAAACTTAAGGAGATAAAAGCTGCTGCAGATAGATGTACAGTTATAAGAAGAGGTAGATACATTGGTACTGTAGATGTAAAAACTACTAGTGAAGCTGAAATGGCTAAAATGATGGTAGGAAGAGAAGTATCCTTTAAAGTTAATAAAAAGCCTGCTAAGCCTGGTGATGTAGTATTAGATATTAAAAATCTTTCAGTTAAGAATAATAAGAAAGTATTAGGATTAAAGGACTTTTCTATTGATGTTAGAGCAGGAGAAATAGTAGGTATAGCAGGGGTAGAAGGTAATGGTCAAAGTGAACTTATTGAGGCTATTACAGGACTTAGAAAAAGTGAAAGTGGAACTATAAACTTCAAAAACAAGGATATAACTAGAGAATCTATAAGAAATAGAATAAACTCAGGTATTGCACATATTCCAGAAGATAGACATAAGAGAGGACTAGTTTTAGATTACACAATTGAAGAGAATATGGTTCTAGAAGTGTATGATAAAAAACCATTTTCAAATAAAGGTTTATTAAACAAAAAAGAAATAAAAAAATATGCAGAAAAAATAATAGATGAATTTGATGTAAGATCTGGAGAAGGGGCTGAATCAATAGCAAGATCTCTTTCAGGAGGAAATCAGCAAAAAGCAATTATAGGCCGTGAAATAGAATTAAATCCAGAACTTTTAATAGCAGCACAACCTACTAGAGGACTTGATGTAGGATCTATAGAGTATATTCATAAAAGACTTGTAGAGCAAAGAGATAGCGGAAAAGCAGTGCTTTTAGTTTCTCTTGAATTAGATGAAATATTAAATGTTTCAGATAGAATTGCAATAATAAATAACGGAGAACTTATAGGTGTTGTAAATGCAGATGAAACTAATGAAAATGAAGTAGGTCTTATGATGGCTGGTATAAAAGGAGGAGAGAAGCATGAAGTTTAAACAGTTTATTATATCTTTAATGGCTATTATATTAGGACTTATTGCTGGTGCTATTTTAATGGCTATTATGGGGCACAATCCAATAGATGGTTATTCTTTCTTATTCAAAGGTGGACTTATGAACATAGAAAGAATAGGAAATACTTTAGCTACGGCTACTCCTTTAATATTAACAGGACTTTCCTTAGCCTTTGCATTTAAAACTGGACTATTTAATATTGGTGCTCCAGGACAAATGCTTATGGGTGGATTTTTTGCTACAGCAGTAGGATTAACAGTGAAATTACCAGCTCCAGTCTTAATACCATTAATGATTCTTGCTGGTATTCTTGGAGGAGCTATATGGGCATTTATTCCTGGTGTTTTAAAAGCTAAGTTTAATGTTCATGAGGTTGTTTCAACAATAATGATGAACTGGATAGCATACTGGATAGTGTATTACATGGTTCCTATGTACTTTAAAGGGGAATTCTTAGAAACTGAATCAGCACAGCTTCCAGCGGCAGCTACTTTAAGAATACAAGCACTTACAGACTTTTTCCAAGGATCATTTATAAATATAGGAATATTAATTGCACTTATTTCTGTATTTGCAGTTTGGTTTATATTAAATAAAACAGTTTTAGGATATGAATTAAAGGCTGTTGGATTTAATAGAGATGCTGCAGAATATGCAGGTATTTCAGTAAATAGAAATATATTATTATCAATGATGATAGCTGGTGCTTTAGCAGGGCTTGCAGGTGTTGTTCAATACACAGGAAATGCTGTAAGCATACAAATAGGTGTTATGCCTACACAAGGGTTTGATGGTATCGCAGTAGCTTTACTTGGTGCAAATACTCCTATAGGAGTTTTATTCTCAGCTTTATTCTTTGGTCTTTTATATACAGGAAAAGGATTTATGAATGCTATGACAAGCATACCTCCAGAAATAGCAGATACTATAATGGCTACAATAATATACTTCTCTGCTACAAGTGTAATAATGGAGAGAGTGCTTAATAAATTCCAAAAAAGAAAGAAAGATAAATTAAATAAAAATACTAATCAAGAAACAACTAAAGAAAGGGTGGTGAGCAAATAATGTGGGAAACAATTCAACAAATATTTCCTTATGCAATAGCTTTTACTATACCTCTTTTAATAACCGCATTAGGTGCTTTATTTTCTGAAAGAAGCGGTGTAGTAAATATAGGACTTGATGGTCTTATGATCGTAGGATCTTTTAGTGGGGCATTTACAGTATCAAAGCTTCAAGAGGCTATGCCAGGTAGCTCACTTCCTTTATGGATTGGTTTAGGAGTTGCAGTTTTAGTAGGAATATTATTCTCCTTATTACATGCATTTGCAAGTATAAATTTAAATGCAGATCAGGTAATAAGTGGTACAGCTATAAATATGATAGCTGGAGCTTTAACTGTATTCTTAGCTAGAAATATGACAGGTAGTGGTAATATAAGAATTATGCAAGGTTTTATACCGAAGGATGTTCCAGTATTATCTTCAATACCAATAATAGGAGATTTATTCTTTTCAAAAACTTATGCAACTACATGGTTAGTTATTTTAATACTTGCTATAAGTACATTCTTATTATATAAGACAAGTTTTGGATTAAGACTTAGAGCTTGTGGAGAACATCCTCAAGCTGCTGATGCTGCAGGTATAAATGTTTATAAAATGAGATATATAGGTGTTATGATATCAGGAGCATTTTCATCTCTTGGTGGAGCTATAATACTTGTAACTTACGGTGGAGAATTTACAGGAAGTGTTGCAGGACTTGGATTCCTAGCCTTAGCTGCTTTAATCTTTGGTCAATGGAAGCCATGGGGAGTATTAGGAGCAACATTCTTCTTTGGATTTGCTACAACTATAGCAAACGTATCTCAAATAATACCATCACTTTCAACTATACCTCCAGTATTACTTAAGATATTCCCATATGTGGTTACCTTAATCGCATTAATAGTATTCTCTAAAACATCTCAAGCGCCTAAGGCTGCTGGAGAGCCATATCAAAAGGATAAGAGATAGTAAATTTTAAAAACTTATCTCTGGATAGTATTTTATTATATCCAGGGGTAGGTTTTTTATTTTGAAACATATTTTTATAGAGAATTAATTTAAAGATAAGATAAAATTGTAAAAACAAGATTAATTTATTTTATATACTTTATATTTTAAAGATAATTAGCCATAATAGAGTTAAATAAAGTTTAAATGGAGGAATGAATTATGTTAGCTAAAGACTTTTTGGATTTTAAAAATTGGTGTGTTGTTGGTGATGTAGGAAATGAAAAAAAGTATGCATATAGAATTTTAAATAAGCTTAAAGAAAATGGATATAATGCTTTTGGAGTTAGCTTAAAAGATGGAGAAAACATATTTAAAAGCTTAAAAGAAGTTCCTTGTAATATTGAGGTTATAGATCTATGTATAAACCCTATTAAGGGAATAGGATTTATTAAAGAGGCTAAAACTTTAGGAATAAATAAGGTTTTAATTCAACCAGGTGCTGAAAGCGAAGAAATTTTAAATTTTTGTAAGGAGAATGGTATCTGTGCTATAGAAGGATGTTCACTAGTTGAACTAAGTAGAAGGTAATATTTAAAAAGTTCGCATGTTTAATAAAAAAGTATTTATTGAATAGGTTTAAATTATAAAAATATGTTTTTATGCGTATTATATAGAGATAAAAAGTCTTTAATGTACGTATTTATTTAAAAATAATTACAAAAAAACTTATTAATTTCACTTTTTCGACAAAAATATTCGTAAAAGTATTGATAAATATAAAAAATCTGATAATATATTAAAGGTGATTTAGAAAAACAAATGAAGGAAAGAGTGAGATTATGGAAAAGTTCTTTAAGCTTAAAGAAAATAACACTGATGCAAAAACAGAATTTATTGCTGGATTAACTACTTTTATGACAATGGCTTATATACTTATAGTAAATCCATCAATATTATCAGCAGCAGGAATGGATCAAGGAGCTGTATTTACAGCAACGGCTTTATCAGCAGTAATAGCAACTTTAATAATGGGACTTTACGCTAAGTTACCATTTGCACAAGCTCCAGGAATGGGACTAAATGCATTTTTTGCTTATACAATAGTTATTCAAATGGGATATTCATTTGAATTTGCTTTAACTGCAGTTTTATTAGAAGGAATAATATTTATACTTTTAACTATATTTAATGTACGTGAAGCAATAGTAGACTCAATACCAAAGGGAATAAAAAATGCTATATCAGTAGGGATAGGATTACTTATTGCCTTAATAGGATTAGAGGGTGCAGGAATCGTAGTACATACAGATGGAGGAACTATAGTTTCTTTAGGAAATATAGTTTCAGGATCAGGACTTTTAGCAATAATAGGTCTTTTAATAACAAGTGTTTTAATAGCTAAAAATGTTAAGGGAGCATTATTTATCGGTATGATTATTACAGCAATAATAGGAATACCTATGGGAATAACTCCTATGCCAAGTAAGATTATTAGTATGCCACCTTCAATAGCGCCTACTTTCTTCAAGTTCGATTTCCACAACATATTCTCTTTAGACATGGTAATAGCATTGTTTACATTATTATTCATGGATATGTTTGATACAATAGGAACTTTAGTTGGTGTTGCAACTAAGGCTAAAATGTTAGATAAGGATGGAAAAGTACCTAACATAAAGAAAGCTTTATTTTCTGATGCAGTAGGTACAACATTAGGAGCTTGTTTAGGAACAAGTACAGTAAGTACTTTCGTAGAGAGTGCTTCAGGAGTTGCAGAAGGAGGAAGAACTGGATTAACAGCAGTTTCAACTGCATTTATGTTCTTCTTAGCTTTATTCTTTGCTCCATTATTTGCAGTTATAACTCCAGCGGTTACAGCATCAGCTTTAGTTTTAGTTGGATTATTTATGATAGAACCAATAAAAGAAATAGACTTACATGATTTTACAGAGGCTATACCAGCTTTCTTAACAATAATCATGATGCCATTTGCTTACTCAATATCAGATGGTATAGTATTTGGAGTTATATCATACATAATATTAAAATTATTCTCTGGAAAAAGAAAAGAGATAAGTTTAACTACTGTTATTTTAGGATTAGTATTTTTACTTAAGTTTTTAATATAATAATTAAGAAAATAGACTATGTGATTTATCATATAGTCTATTTTTATATAATTTATTATCAATTTTTTGCATAATGTAGTAAAATAATATAATGGATATCTTATTGGTATAAAACGATTCATTTAATAATGAATGGAGGAAATATTATGAAAGTTGGATTAGTTTTATCAGGTGGGGGAGGAAAAGGAGCATATGAACTAGGTGTTTGGAAAGCTTTAGTTGAAATGAAATTGGACAAGTACATAGAAGTTATATCAGGAACTTCTATTGGTGCATTTAATGCTGCCCTATTTGCTCAAGGGGATATGGACAATGCTCAAGCCTTATGGGATGAAGTTACTATGGAGAAATTAGTTCCCATGACTAAAATGGATTTATTGAAAAAAGGTGTAGCTTTAGCCTTAGGAGTAAAAAGTATTAACTTTGTTAAAAAACATATGTCAGATAGATTAGAAAATGGAGATTTTCCTAAGGATGGAGCTTATGAAGTTGTAAATAAGTTTATAGATATAAATAAGGTTAAAGAATCAGGGAAAATTTGTTATGCTGCCTGTACGGAATTACCAGATTGTAAGGTTAAATATTTTAGAATTAATGATTATGATGAAGAGATAGGAAGAGAAATAATAATGGCCTCAGCATCACTTCCTTTAATATATGATAGCTCAGAGGTAGATGGTAAAAAGTATTTAGATGGAGGAATGGTTGATAATACACCAATTCAACCTGTTTATGGAGAAGGTTGTGATTTAATTATTGTAGTACATTTATCTAAAGAGGGAACTGTAGATAGAAGCCTTTATCCAAATGCTCAGATAATAGAAATAGTGCCTAAGAGCTTAGATGATAGCATGATAAATGGAACATTAAATTTAGATATAGATGCAAAAAGATTAAGAGCACAGCAAGGTTATGAGGATACTATGAATCTTATGAGTCCTATAATGACTTTAGCGAAAATTAGATTTGAATTTGAAATGAATGAAAAAAATCCAATATTATATAGGTTGTTTAATAGTTTTAAAAAAATTAAAGAAAAATGTTCTAAAAGACACTATAGTTAAAAAGCTATAGTGTTTTTTTATTTATAAAATAAAAATTAAAGAAAAAGGTTACTATAAGAAATAAAAGACTTTTAATTATAAAAATAAAACGCATTAACTAATAGAGATTTTTAGAGTGTTTAGAAATATGGAGAAAAAGAAAGTAATTTTAAAAAAATAAAAGAAATAAATACAATAACACCTTTGACTATATAAGGAATTTCTTATATATTTATAATAAAGCCTAGAATTCCTATAAGAATTAAGGTGATTAATAAATATTATATTATTTTTATCGATTAATATAATTAAAAAGAAAAATAGGTTAGTTCATAAATAATACATAAGTAGATGTTTTATTATAAATGGTTAAATAGAACTGGTTAGTATAGATAAGAGAATTCCAGGAGGAGAGAAATGGTGAATTTAGATAACGGTTTATTAAAAATTATAAAAGATGAAAGTTTAGAAGATTACTTTATAAAGGCTAATTTTGGTTTAGAAAAAGAAAATGTTAGGGTTACAGAAAGGGGAAACTTAGCTTTAACACCTCATCCGAAGGCTTTTGGAGATAGGGAAAAGAATCCATATATAAAAACAGATTTTTCTGAGAGTCAGTTAGAAATGGTAACACCTGTCTGTAATACTTTAGAGGAAGTTTATAGTTTTATATGTAATTTAAATAAGGTTGTATCTTTAGAGATTATGAAAAATGGAGAGTTTTTATGGCCACAGAGTAATCCTCCTATATTACCAAGTGAAGAGGAGATTCCAATTGCTAAGCTTTCTAATAGAGAAGATGAATTATATAGAGAAAATCTTAGTTATAAATATGGCAAAAAGAAACAAGTAATAAGTGGAATACATTATAATTTTTCATTTAAAGAGGAATTTATTAAGTTACTTTATAAAGAACTTAAAGTGAAAAAGGATTTTAGAGAATTTAAAGATGATATTTATCTTAGAATGGCTAGAAACTTTCAAAAATATCATTGGTTATTAATATACTTAACTGGAGCAAGTCCTGTTTTCCATGAAAGTTATATAGATGAGATTAAAGAAGAGGGTGAAAAATTAGGAGAGGATTCTTATTATATAAAAGATGATACTTCTTTAAGAAATAGTTCTTATGGATATAAAAATAAAAAGGACTATTATGTTTCATATAACAGTATAGAAGAATATGCTAGTGACATAAAGAATTTAGTTAAGGATAAGGAAATACAAAGTATAAAAGAATATTATAACCCTATAAGGTTAAAATCACTAGGAAGCGAAGATATGCTTGAAAGCTTGCTTAATAAGGGGATTGATTATTTAGAGGTAAGACTTTTAGACTTAGATCCTTTAAGTGTTCAAGGAGTGAATAAAGAAACACTTTATCTAGTGCACTTATTTATGATTTATACTTTATTAAAAGAGAACAAGGAAATAACATATAAAGATCAAGAAGAATTTTTCAAAAATCATGATATGGTTGCTTTAAAGGGCAGAAATGAAGAAGCTGTTATACATGAAAATGGAGTTCCTGTTTTATTAAAAGACAAAGGAAGAGAAATACTAAGTGAAATGGATGAAATTGTAGAGATCTTATTTTCAAATAATGAGAAATTTAAAAATGTTATCAAAAGAGCATTAGAAAAAATTAATAATCCTCATGATACAATTTCAGAGAAACTTATTAAGGATATAAAAGAAGAGGGATATATTAATTTCCACATGAGATTAGCTAAGGAGTACTTAAATAACTTTAAAAATAAAGAATTTAATTTAGTTGGTTATGAAGATTTAGAATTATCAACACAAATATTAATATTAGATGCTATTAAAAGAGGAATAGAGTTTAATATGATGGATAGATTAGAGAACTTTATTTCTCTTAGTGATAGAGAAAAGGTTGAATATGTTAAGCAAGCAACAAAAACTTCTAAGGATTCATATATAACTGCATTAATAATGGAAAATAAATTAGTTACTAAGGATATTTTAAGGGAAAATAATATAAGGGTTCCTAAGGGGAAAGATTATGAGAATATAGATGAGGCAAAGAAAGACTTTAGATTATTTAAAGATGAGAAAATAGTTATAAAACCTAAGTCTACTAATTTTGGTTTAGGAATTAGTATATTTCCTGGAGAATATTCAAGGGAAGACTATGATAAAGCTGTTGAGATAGCTTTTAGAGAGGATAGTTCAATCCTTATAGAAGAGTTTATGACAGGAAAGGAATATAGATTTCTTGTAATAGGGGAAGAGGTAGTAGGAATACTTCATAGAGAACCTGCCAATGTAATTGGTAATGGAGAAAGTACCATAGAAGAACTTGTTTTTGAAAAGAATAAAGATCCATTAAGAGGAAAGGGATATAAAACTCCTTTAGAAAAAATAAAATTAGGAGAGATAGAAGAAATGTTTTTGAAGAATCAAGGACTAAGCTTTAAGTATATCCCTAAAAATGGAGAAAAAATCTATTTAAGAGAAAACTCTAATATAAGCACAGGAGGAGATAGTATAGACTTTACTGACAAAATACATCCTAGTTATAAAGAGGTAGCATTAAAGTCTGCTAAGGCTGTTAAAGCCCTTATATGCGGAGTAGATATGGTAATAGATGATATAGAGGAAGAGGCAAAGGAAAAAAATCATGGCATAATAGAATTGAATTTTAACCCAGCAATACATATTCATTGTTTCCCTTATAAAGGAGAGAATAGAAAAGCTGGTGAAAAAATATTAGATTTATTGTTTAATTAAATTAGATATAAGACTTGTAGAAATAAGATAGTATTAAATAAAAAGTAGATATAAAATAAAATTTTAAGGGCTGTATAAAAATATAAAAGGTTATTTTAATACAGCCCTTATTAAGTGTTTAAATAATTTATTTTTATTTATATCTTATTACTTTCATAAATATCTATTATTTCATTAAAAAGGTCTACATCTTCAATTGAATTATATAAATCTCCATCTTTTATATTGTAGACATACTCAAGTACAAGTTGTTCACCACTTAAAACTTCTTTAATTATTCTAAAACGCTTGTCCATATCTAACATTTCTACTTCACAAAGAATTTCAATAGGTTCATTTTCATTAGTTTCATTATTGTATTGTTGTTTTATAAAGTTTTTAAATACTATAAGATTAGTATTTTCTTTATCACAATAATTAACATTTCCAGTTTTGTTACATGATAAACATGGGTTAAAGCCACATTCTCTTATGCATTTTACACACATGCATTTAGAACATACAAATATTTTATCAAGAGAATCTTTATAAGTTTTTTTGAAATCTTCACATTCTTTTATAATTTCATTTTCTTTAGATTTATTTAAAAATGACAGGAAAGATTTTTTTTCTGGAAGTTCTCTAGATAACTTATCTAATAAATCATTATATTTTTTTAATATTTTAATGTTTTTGTAGTATGCTCTTTCTTTTAAAGTAGAATCTTCGCTTAAATCTTCAATATCATCTAAAACAAAAATTAGCTCACTGTAAAGATTACCATAAGTAGTTTTTTCTTTATCTAAAAATTCCTTTGCATTCATTTGCTATACTCCTTCACCATATAAA
>OGSY01000780.1_pt1 | contig 11716 bp, 10 predicted proteins | sample 1574281 | NCBI WGS metagenome assembly OGSY01 (sample SAMN03295855, study PRJEB24534) | human gut metagenome | isolation source: fecal sample 5 from infant 8 | host: Homo sapiens | place: USA: Pittsburgh, PA | collected 2014-07
ATACTCCACAACTCAATAATTTTTTAAGATTTTTATGTAAATGAAAATCAAAAAGGTTTAGGTTACCTTTAATAACCTAAATATATTTTGTAAAGAGGAAAGATGAAAAATACATTTTTAAAGAAAGTATTGACCTTTATTATTGTAGGATTAGCGTCTATGGCTATGATAAAATCGTCTATGTTTGTCTTAGAAAAAAATAAGCTTGCGGCTGAAAAAAAAGACAAAATAGTAAGCGATAGCGCTCGTCTTGCAACAGATTTAAAAGATGGTCAATACGAAGCAAGTTCTGAAGGTTATGGTGGTTTGTTGACTGTTAGAATAACTGTTAAAAATGGAAAATTAACAGACATCAAGATTTTATCCCATAATGAAACTGAGGAATATTTTAAAAAGGCTTCAGCGATAATAAAAGAAATTTTAAGAACAGGAAAAGTAGATGTAGATTCTGTTACAGGAGCAACCATATCATCAAATGCTATAAAGGATGCTGTTTTAAAAGCTCTCCAAAAAGCTGGTTCGAAAGAAAAAATAAAAGAAAAATCTAAAAAAGAAGATAAAAAACCAGTAGAAGGGTTAAAAGATGGAGAGTATTTTGGTAGCGCAAATGGATATGGTGGAAATTTAACCGTAAAAGTAATTATAAAAAATGGAAAAATAAGTGGAATAGAAGTTATTTCACAAAATGAAACACCAGAATATTTTAATAGAGCTTATGCTGTAATAAATAAAATTTTAAGTAGTGGAAGTGTAAATGTAGATTCAGTAACAGGAGCTACAGTATCATCAAACGCTATAAAAATGGCAGTAGCTGATGCCCTTCACAAAGCTGGCTCTAAGGAAAATGCAAAAGTGCAAGCTGTAAATAAAGCATCAAGCAATAATAAAAGAGCAAATGCAAAAGGCACAGTAGCAATTGGAAATAAAGACCTTAAAGATGGAGTTTACACAGGCTCAGGTCAAGGATTTAATGGACCAATAAGAGTTAGAGTAACCATATCAAAAGGCTCAATAACAAACGTAGAAATCCTTTCACACAGCGATGACAATCCATATTTTGGTCGAGCAAGATCAGTTATATCAAAAATTTTAGGAAAAGCTGACAAAAGTGTTGATACAGTTTCTGGTGCAACATATTCAAGTAGAGGAATACTTGATGCAGTAAGAAATGCTCTATCAAAAGCAGGTGGAAGCAAAAATGTTGATAATAAAAATAAAAAACCATCAAATACAACTCAAGCAAAAAAACCAAATAAAAAACCAGAAAAACCAAGTAAAGATAATAAGATTTACAAACAGTACAAAGATGGTGTCTACGAAGGAGTAGCAGAAGGCTTTAATGGTCCAATAAAAGTAAAAGTAACCATAGCAAAAGGTTCAATAACAAAAGTAGAAATCCTTTCACACAAAGAAGATGATCCTTATTTTAGCAAATCAAAAGGAGTAATCTCAAAAATGCTTGGTAAGCCTGGCAAAAATGTGGATACAGTATCAGGAGCAACATTCTCAAGCAAAGGAATAATAGATGCTATAAATAATGCAGTATCAAAAGCTGGAATTGAAAATAGTCCATCAAAACCTGACAAAAAGCCAGACCAACAAAAGCCAGATAAAAAACCAGAAGAAGATAAGAAACCAGAAAAACCAAGCGAAGAAAAAATAGATGAAGCCCTTAAAAAATATTATAACGATCAACCATTAAAAGACGGCGAATATACAGGATGGGGCATTGGATATATTAATACAAGAAAAATCAGAACATATATAAAAGTCGAAAATGGAGAAATTTCTGAAATAAGAGTAGGAGAAAATTCAGAATACGGCGATGATATGGGACCATTTAGACAAAAAGCAGAAAAAGTTTTATCCTTTATCAAAGGAAAAGATGGAAGACTAAATCTTGCAAAAATGGGATTATACAGAGAGTATTTTGAAACAATAAGAAAAAGTAGTAACCCAAAAGCAAAAGCATTAGAACTTTTTGGTGCAGAATATGCAAATAATCTTAACGGATATAGAAATGATAATTCAGAATCAGATTTAACACTAATTTCAAGAACAGTTAAAGCTTATATGTCCAAAAAATATAAGTCAAAAGAATTATTTGATAGCGTTACAGGTGCAACAGTTAGTGCTAGTGGAATATCATCAGCAGCAAGAGAGGCGACAAAAAAATCATCAAATGATTACATTACAAATTCAGATGTAAAAGAAATCACAATAACAGCTCCAAAAAATAAAAACATAGAAGTAAACAAAGGCGATGGAGTTGATTTTACAGAAATGAAAGTAAACTTAATCAAAAAAGATGGAAGTCAAAAAGAAGTAGAATGGAAAGATTTCAAAGAAAATGGAATTAGCATTACAGACGAAAACGGAAAAATAATAGAAAACGGAAGCGACTTAAAAAATTATGCTGACAAAAAAATTATAAAAGCAAAAGTAATGCACCAAAAATCACTATCCTATGATGACTTTAGAATTTTAATCGGAAAATATAGTAAAGATTATATAATCGGATTAGAATACAGCGCAGATGGAAATAAGTGGTACAAAGTCGATAAAGTTGAAATGGATTACGTAGATAAAAGAAATATTTCCGACCATCAAGTTATCGATGCACCAACATCATTTGAATTTGAAAAAGTAAAACTTAGAGCAGTATCCAAAAAAGGTAATCGTTATGAGTACACAGGCGATAAATTGCCAGTAAATAGACAAGTAAAATATACATTGCTCAAAGAAGAAAATCCAAATACACCAAAGACAATATATGTAAACTTCCAATTATCAGGAAAAGAATCCGATAAAAATTTAGTAGAAGAAAAAGAAAAAGAAGAAAAGCCAAAACCACAAGAAGAAGAAATAGAAGTAGACCAAAAAGTAATAGATACAAGTCTAATGGAATCAAACGGTCAACAGTGGATAGAAGGCAAAGAAATAAGACCAGCAACAGTAACAAGTCTAGATAAAGACGCAGAAATATTAAAAGAAATAGATGGACTACCAAAAGGCTTAATCTTTGATGGAAAAACAATAAGAGGAATCCCAGAACCAAGCAATGAAGGTTGGCCAGAAGACGGCAGTGGATTTAAAACAATAACACTAAAATTCAAAGCAAAGAAAAAAGGCAAACTCTTAGTAAGAAAAATCACATATTGGTTGTACAGAGACAAAGACAGAGATGGCATATCCGATGACGAAGATAAAGATCATGGCGAAAAATTCACGCCACAAAGAAGCTCAAGCAAACCAATAATAGTAGAAGGGAAAGCCCCAAGCCTAGAAGAATACAAAGAAAGATTTTCAAACATACCAAAAGACGGTTCAGTAGAAGTAAGCTTTAAAAACGAACCAGACTACAGCAAAGTAAGCGAAACCCCACAAAGAGTGTATCTACAATTCAAAAGCAAAGGAACAAAAGAAGTAGGCGAAGCTTACGTAATGGTAATAGTGAAAAAGGCTGTTAAAAAAGAAAATAGTCAAGATAAATCTTCTAGCAAAAAGGCTATAAAGAAAAAGGAAAATTCTAAAAATAAAATAGAGGAAAAACCTTCTTTAAAACCTTCTGTAAATGAGAAAAAATATCCTGATAAAAATGAATCGAATAAAGATTCTGGTAATAAAGAGTTAGAAAAAACTGAAAAAGAAAATAGTGAAAATGAAAAAGATTCTCTCAAAATTCAAAGCACAAAAAACTCTCAATTGCCCCCTTTAGAAAAAAATAAAGAGGAAATTATCATTGATGAAAGTAAAAATCCTACACAAAAGGAACAATAAGCTTATGAAAATAGAAAGGAGAATAAGATGACTTTAATTACTGGAATTTTGTTTACTATAATTTTTTATAGTTTAACTAAGGATTTGATTAAAAAATATCCTGTCATATTTTATCTAGGAATATATGCTTGGACAGGATTTGTAGTTTATTATTATAATATGGGCTTTGATAGAAATTTCCCTACTTGGTTTAATGAATATTTTATGAAGATATTTTCAAGGGGGATATTTGCTACAGCTTCATTTATGATAGTAATGTTTTTAGGAACTATCACAAAACATAATGATTTTTCAAAAAAATTGATGGCAATTCGTGGAGAAATGTCTATAATGGCAAGCTTATTAGTTTTTAGCCACAATATAATATTTGGTTTGCGTTATTTCCCAATTCTTTTTACAAATCCTAGCTCTATGCCTCAAAGACAATTAATAGCATCAATAATAACAATATTTTTATTGTTGATGCTGATTCCTCTTTTTGTAACTTCTTTTAAGACAGTTCGTCGCAAAATGAAAGCTAAAAGTTGGAAAAATTTGCAAAAAATGGCATATCCATTTTTCATAGGAATATATGTCCACGTTATGGTGTTATATTCTTCAAATTGGAAAGAAAATATAGTAGGAGTGGTTATATATACGCTTATATATTTGGCTTATATAATCCTAAGATTAAGAAAAAGAAATATAAAAATGCAAAAATCATTGGCAAAATAAAAATAAAAAATCCTCAAAATGAATTTAATTTCATTTGAGGATTTTTTTGTCCTTATTTTATTTGGCACTTAATGAAAATTCTGCAAATTTTTCAAAGTTTCCATCACTTTCTTTTCCAGAATTTTCATTAATTTTTGAACGGCTTAGGGTAAAATTAAAATTTCTTCCGTCTTTTATTTCATCTAGGCTTAGGTCTGAGAAATAATTGTTGAAAATAAAAGTTGTTGAATTTTCATCTGCAACTCTTTCATCTAAAGAAATTTTATTTCCTTTTTCGTCAACTCCTTTTAGTTCATAAACATAGGCTTGATCGAGATTTTTTATTGTTGTTGTAAGGGTAATTGGATTTATTTTCATCAATGAAATCGTGGCGTTTGTTCCTTTTATTTTTAAATTTTCAGCGAAAATTTTGTTGTCTTCGTTTATTGTATTCATTGGGGATTCTATTGAAATTATTTGGCTTTTATTTGCATCTGCAAAATATAAATCTACGCTTGCCTTATCTTTTTTTGGAAAAGATTTGTCAAAACTTATCATAAGATTTTCTGAGGATGTTTTTTTATCTTCTAATAGGCCTTCTTCTCCTGATGAGCTCATAGCTTTATAAGTTTTTCCATCAACTACCACCTTATACAAATATGAATTGTTTTTTGTAGTTTCCTCTAAATTTTTTCCATTTCTTAGGGTATTTATAAATATTTTATTATCTTCAAAGGCTATATTTCCTATCACAAATGAATCTTCTCCAACTGTTACTGGTTTATTAATTTCTGCCATATATTTGTAGGAATCAGGACTTGCACCAAAGGCTTCCATCATAGTTACTTTTATGTCTGTTGTAAATTTTGAAACTTCTGCTTTTACAATTGGAATATTAAGTCCAGCTACTAGGATTAATGCAGCTGCTATTGGCAAAAATTTTTTTGATTTTTGATTTTTTTTGTAGGATTTTGCAGTTTTTATTAATTTTTCTTTTTCAAAGTCGTTTAATTCGATTTTTTCAATTTCAAAATCCATATCATTTATTTTGTCATAGATATTTTTCATAATTTGCTCCTTAAAGTTTTTTTGGCACGGCTTACTTTGTTGTAGAGTCTGTCTTTTGGAATTTTTGTGATTTTTTCTAAATCATCATAGGAATATCCTTCTATAAATAATTTTTTAAAAATCTCCCTGTCTTTTTTTGACAATATTTCAAGAATTTTTTCGCTTTCATCATAATTTTCTAAATTTTTATCATAAATAAAACCAGAAACATCATCAAGATCAAGACAGTCGTGTTTTGCTTCTTTTCTAATGGCATCAATTGCCTTGTATTTGGCAACTCCTGCACACCAATTTTTAAAAGATGACCTAGTAGGATCATAAGAATTTATATTATCCCAAATTCCAAGGAGAGCATCATTTAAAATTTCGTCTAAAATATTTCTCCTATTTCCTATGGTTTTTACAATAACTCCTTTTAATATAGGCCCATAAAGGTTAATGAATTCAATTAAATATTTTTCATCTTTGTTTTTAATTCCTTTTATTAAATTTTTATCATCCATTATTTCCTCCTTTACCTATATATTCGTATAAAGTTGAGCAAATCTATCCTTACTTTAAATTATATCTTTAATTTTTTTATAAAAAAACCACCTCGATTTTTTCGAGATGGTTTATAGGTTTTAAATTTTTATTTAAATAATAGATTAATATCAAAATCTTTTTCTATCATTTTATTATCTAGCATGAATTTTTTGGTTCTTTCAAAGCCTTTTTTATCTTCTTCTGTAATTTTTGTTGAAAAATCGTACATTGGATACATATAATCGTAGGCTTTATCGTCAAGGTCTAATTCTTTTTTTACAATTTCTTTTGTTTGGTCTTTATTTTTTTCCATAAATTCTGCTATTTCTTTTTGGGCATCATTTATTGCTTTTATTACATCTGGATGATCTTTGGCAAATTTTTCTGAGCTTGCCACACAAATTATAGCATCTATTAAATCTTCTCCGTTTGTAATTTCATAAAGTCCTGCTTCCTTTGCCTTATAAGCTGCAGGGCCACCCAAAAGTGCTACGTCTAAATTTCCCGAATCAAGGGCAGCAGCTGCATCTGGAATTGACATATTTGAAAATTCTACGTCTTTTTCGCTCATTTTTTCTTTTTCTAAATATGCTAAAAGTTCTTGGTGTAAGTTTGTTCCTGCAGGGCCTCCGATTTTTTTGCCCTTTAAATCTGATGGATTTTTTATTGAATCATCTTTGGCAAAAAGTGAAAATGCCTTTGGTGCTTTTGAATACATATTTAAAACTTTCAAATCTTGACCGTTTGCCTTTGCAAGAATTGCAGAAGAACCACCAAGCCCATAAAGCAAATCAACATCTCCGCTTGCAAGAGCAGCTGTTTGGTCTGCGCCGCTTGTGATTTCCTTGTAATTAATTTTTACATTTGGAAGATGTTTTGCAAAAATTTCCTTATTTTTTTCGATAATTGATGGAACATTTAAAGGCGATGTTACATAAGTTACGTTTAATTCGTCGATTGATAATTTTTCCTTGGTATTTGATGAAGGATTTGACATATTAGCATTTGAAATATTTTCGTTTGATGCATTGTCTTTGTTTGAGCATGATGTAATCGCAAAAACTAAGGCAAAAATTGATAAAATTTTTAAAAATTTATTTTTCATTTTCTTCTCCTATTATTTTTTTAAAATTTTCTCTCAAAATTTCCTTGGAGATTTTTTTATCTTCAAGATTAAAATCAGAAACTATTTTTCCCTTTTTCATTACTATAATTCTTTGACCTAAATTCAGAGCTTCTTCAAGATCGTGGCTTACAAATAAAAATCCAGAATCTTTGATTTTCATATAAGAAATTAATTCTTTTTCAAGATTTTCTTTGCTAATCTCATCAACAGATGCAAAAGGCTCATCCAAAAGCATAAAATTATTTGGAAAAATTATTCCACGAGCAAGAGAAACTCTTGCTTTCATACCGCCAGAAAGCTGAGAAGGGTAGGCGTTTTCAAAGCCCTCAAGGCCGATTATTTTAATCCACTTTTTGCAAAGATTTTCGTTTTGATTTGAAAATAGAATATTTTCTTTGACATTTAGCCATGGCAAAAGTCTTGGATTTTGAAAAACTATGGAAGTTTTTATATCATTTTTAATAATTTTTCCAAAGTCAACTTCCAAAAGTCCGCCAATAGCCTTGATTAAAGTTGATTTTCCACAACCAGAAGGGCCGATTAGGATATTTCTTTTTTGGGGATCTAAAGTTAAATTTATTTTATCCAAAGCCTTTATATTTTTATCGTCGATATTATAAGTTTTACAAAGGTCAATTAGACTTATACCATTCATTTTTAAGATCTCCCTTCAAAAAAAAGCTTGCAAATTTAACAAAAATTTTGTCAGAAATCATTCCAACAAAGCCTATTAGAAAAATCCCCACAAGAACTTTATCAGTCCTAGACATAAGCCTTGAAAAATTTATAAGATAACCAAGACCTTTTGATGCGGCTATCATTTCCGCTGCAATAATTGACCTATAAGCATAGCCAAGACCAATTCTTGCGCCAACAAAAATATCTTTCAAACTTGATGGCAGGATAATTTTTTTAAAAATTTCCTTATTGTTATAAGAAAAAGCACGAGCCATTTCAATTAAATCAGGATCAGCAACCATAAAACCCTTTTGAATATTTAAAAAAATAGGAAAAAATGACGCCAAAAAAACTATGGCGATTTTGCTGATTTCTCCAATTCCAAGCCATAAAATCAAGAGGGGAACAAGACCAAGAGGCGGAATACTTTTAAAAAAATTCAAAATATTTGAAAAATATGGGTATGTTTTAGGTTTTAAATAAAAAATTAAAGCCAAAAAAAAGCTTATAAGAAAAGCCAAAAAATATCCAACAAATACTCTAAAAAGGCTTGCAAAAAGATTAGCAAAAATTGAACCATCAACAAGCATAGCACAAAAAGTTTCAAAAACTTTAAAAGGCCCAGGCAAATAAATTGGCGAAAAAAATCCGATTTTATAAATAAATTGCCAAAAAATCAAAATAAGTATAAGTATTGAAAGATTTTTAAAATTAAAGTTAAATTTTTTCATAAAAACTCCCCTAATATTCTACCAGAAAATGAGAAAGTTTATCAATAATTATAAGGAAAAATTTTGTAAGAGTATTGATGTTTTTTTAAAATTTATATCATGAATTACCAAAAAAAATAAAGTAAAGAAAAAACCCATACCGACTAATAATCGATATGGGTTAAGTATCGTTTAGTTTATTTATGAAAAATTATCATAAAAATTTATTATTCAAATTTTAAAGAATTTATAATATTTTCATTTAAAAGTTGGGTTTTATTTGTATTTTTTAATGGACCTGCAAGGATAATATTTACAAAATAATCTTTGGTTTCAAAGGCTATTTTTTCTCCTTCTAGTGAAAATTGCTCGGTATAAATTCTTACTTTTGATTTTAAAAACAATTTTTCTTTTACCATTTCTTCTTTTACTTCTCCCATTGGGCTTATAAAAGCTGGTGGAATTTGACTGCCTTGACTTTGGGCAAAAGAATTTTTCAAATCAATTACCCTATCTTTTTTTATTTTTGAAATTATAATTTGATTTATTGTTTTTCCCGAAAGTTGATTTTCATAAACAGTCAAAGCTTCGCTTTCTTGGATATTTTTCATATCTTGAGGAATATTAAAAGAAAAATCTCCCATATCAATTTTTTCTGTTGCGTAAAGATTTATATATTTGTCAAAAGATTTGAATGATTTGGCAATCATATTGAAATCTTCGCTTTCAGGATAGGTCGTCGACAATAAATCTGCCATTATATAAGGAGAGGCTTGAGATTTTTCCTTATCTTCTACAATTTGAAATTGAAGAATATTTGTAGGCGTTGCCATAAATATATTTGTGTAAGAAAATTTATTATCTTCAACAATTGAATAATAAGTTTTCTTATAATCACTTTCAAGTCCAACAGGTTTTTGAACCACATTTGCATTTTCAATTTCTGAATTGTATGTTTCTTTGTCAGAAATTTTATAAAGCTCATTTTTTATTTCGTCTTCTGATTTTTTTCCTTCTTCTAATAATTTTTTTATATTAATTGAAAGGTCATAATCATCAGATTTTGGAAAATCAATCACATAAGTATTTTTATTAGAAGTGTTAGAATAAACTTTGCACCTGTTTGGTATTCTTATATTAAAAGCTTCCAAGAAAACATTTTTGTCGTAATCAAGATTTTTAAGCTCATCTTTTGCATAAGGCTCATTGGAAGAAGTGGAAATATCATTTGGATAATCTCCCATCATTCTTTCAACGTACAAGGAATTATCTCTTTGAAAACCTTCAATATTTTCGTGCTTATATTCTAATCTTTTCTTTTTTTCTTTTTCGCTTGAAATACTATTTGCTGATATTTTTTCTTTTATTGTGCTGTCATTAGATTTATTTATATCTTCATCGAAATTTATGCAAGATGAAAAAAGTAATATAAATAAAACAATCAAAATTTTTTTCATAAGATCTCCAAATTTTATTTTACCTATTGATTATATCATAAATCCTTAAAAATTAAACAAATAAAAAGATTTTTACGAAAAATTAAAAATTTTAAAAAGGTCTTTAAAAAAGTTCCACTTCTTGGTATGATAAAAATGTAGGAAATGGTTTATTTCCTATTACTTTAACAAGAGGATTTAAAGGAGAAAAAATGAATAGAGATTTAGGTATCAACTTATGTAGAGTGACAGAGGCAGCAGCTCTTGCCAGTGCAAAATATTTAGGCAAGGGTAAGAAAAACGATTCTGACAATATTGCAGTAGACCAAATGAGAGCAATGTTTAATTATTTGGGAATAAACGGCAGGGTTGTAATCGGAGAAGGAGAAATCGACGAAGCTCCTATGTTATATATAGGTGAAGAAATTGGCGATATGAGCCAAGATGATGTTGTAGATATAGCTGTAGACCCAATAGATGGAACAGCATCTCTTGCAAATGGAACTAGCAATTCAATCTCAGTAATTGCAGTTGCACCACAAGGTTGCTTACTAAATGCTCCAGATGTTTATATGAATAAAATTGCCACAGGAAGCAAGGCAAAAGGCGTAATAGATATAAAAAAATCAACAAAAGAAAATATAGAAAATGTAGCAAAAGCTTTAAACAAAAAAGTTTCAGATATTACAGTTTCAGTTTTGCACAGACCAAGACACGAAAAATTAGTTGAAGAAATAAGAGAAGCTGGCGCAAGAATTTCTATGGTAGAAGACGGCGATGTTTTGACAGCCATAGCCACAGAATTATCAGATGGAAAAATTGATTTGATAATGGGGATAGGCGGAGCACCAGAAGGCGTTATAGCAGCCGCAGCCTTAAAATGTTTGGGAGGAGATTTCCAAGGAGTATTCGCCCCATCAGATTCAAAACAAGTAAAAAGATGCCTAAAAATGGGAGTAGATTTCGACAAAGTTTACACAATAGACGATTTAGTAAAAGGCGATGACGTATTATTTGCAGCAACAGGAATAACCGATGGAACTTTCCTAAAAGGCGTATCATACACAAAAAATAATATGGCAAAAACCCAATCACTATTACTAAGACTTCCATCAGGAACAATTAGATACATTGACTCTGTCCACAAACTAGATCAAAAACTAGACCAAAAATAAAGACAAAAATGACAAGCTTATAAAAATAATAAGGATAGATTTTAAAATAAATTGAGATTTCTTGGGGATTATGTAAGTTTTATTTAAAAAAAATAGACTCATAATCCCCAAAAAAATGCACAAAATTTTGGATAAAACAAAATCCTTAATTATTAAATAATTAAAAGCCATAGAAAAATATGTAAAAACAAACAAAGAAAAGTACAGAGCTTTTCTATTATTTTTTATTATATTGAAAATTTTTTTATTAAAAATTTTTGATTTATTAAAAGATTTCATAAAAACTCCTCAAAGCTATTGATAACTATTATCAACTTTATTATATAAAATCAGAAATTTTTGTCAACAAAGTACATAAAAAAAATAAATTTTTAAAATAGAATAAAAAACAAAGCAAAATTTTATAGAAAATTTTAAATTTAAAAGAATGTATTTAAAAAATATTTGAAAATAATTATTTAATCTTTTCAAATTTTTCTATAAAAATTGATCGAAATGGGTAATATACATCTATATGGTCAATAT
>OGSY01000807.1_pt1 | contig 11308 bp, 10 predicted proteins | sample 1574281 | NCBI WGS metagenome assembly OGSY01 (sample SAMN03295855, study PRJEB24534) | human gut metagenome | isolation source: fecal sample 5 from infant 8 | host: Homo sapiens | place: USA: Pittsburgh, PA | collected 2014-07
ACAGCGAAGCAGCCAAGCGACTTCAGCCTTGCGCCGAACTACGAGCCCTAGCTAGGGATGGTCTGAAGTAGCCCTGTATTTCCGGCTGACTTCTGCCACTGCTGATTTTGAAAGCGGTGAACCGATCAAAAACGATCGGATCACCCGCTCATTTCGGTGCTTTCAGCCGTCGCGAGCACCTTGCGACGGCCATTTTCCGCATTACAGGCGCACCTCTCCTGCGCTTGCCAGCAAATGTCGGCGGGCCATCCATAGGTTCGACAGGGCAAACAGCGTCACCAGTTGTGCAGTGTTCTTCACCAGCCCTCGGAAACGTACCTTGGTGTAGCCGAACTGCCGCTTGATCACGCGAAACGGGGGCTCTACCTTCGCTCGCACTTGCGCCTTGGCCTTCTCGATCTTGCGCTTGGCTTTGTACAGGGCGCTGCGTTTATCGAGCATCTTGTAGGTGCTGCGGCGTGCTGCGACCTGCCAGATCACTTCTCGGTCGGCATGCTCGGAGCGCTTTTCGACGCCGGTGCAGCCGGCATCGGCGCAGACGACGTTCTCGTCGCCGCGCAGCAGCTTGTCGACCTAAATAACTGTTCGGAATAGTAGATCACTTTGAGGGAACTCAGCCCGAATTGTGCGATCTGATCAATCGCTGAATATCCCAAATCACCAACCGGACTGAGCGATGCCGATCATAGCACCAATTCCCCGTGACGAACGACGCCTGATGCAGAAAGCTATCCATAAAACGCGTGATAAAAATTATGCCCGCAGACTGACCGCCATGCTGATGTTGCACCGGGGCGAGCGCGTCAGTCATGTGGCCAGAACACTCTGCTGTGCCCGCTCATCGATTGGTCGCTGGATTAACGGGTTCACTCTGTCTGGTGCTGAAGGCCTGAAGTCATTACCGTCAGGACGTGGCAGGCGCTGGCCGTTCGAACATATTTGCGCATTTCTGCGTGAGCTTGTGAAGCATTCTCCCGGCGATTTCGGTTATCAGCGTTCCCGCTGGAGTACCGAACTGCTGGCGGGCTTTGTTGAATAAATAAGATTTCGTGCGAACGACCCTGTAGCTGGCTGGATTTTCAGGCAATACGCACGCTTTCTGGCATCCCAGCCTTTGTCATCCTGTTCAACGCACGCACCATGGCCATAGCTTCCGCTACCTGACCATCGTAGTCACGCAGCGTCAGTGAATCTCCCAACAACTGCTTCATTCTGTACATTGCCGTTTCCGCTATCGAGCGACGGTTATATTCCGTTGTCCATTTCCACCGTGCATTGCTTCCGCTCAGCCGCTGATTAGCAACGGCACGGTTGCGGTCTGCGTACTCACCGGGCCAGTAACCTGCTCCTTTTCGGGGAGGAATAAGCGCGCTGATTTTTTTGCGGCGCAGTTCATCGTGACAGAGCCGGGTGTCGTAAGCCCCGTCTGCCGCGGCTGCCCTGATTTTTCTGTGAGTCTGCCGGATAAGGCCCGGGAAGGCTTCTGAGTCCGTGACGTTATTCAGCGACAGGTCTGCACAGACAACTTCATGTGTGTTGCTGTCAACAGCAAGATGCAACTTTCGCCAGATACGACGGCGCTCTTTGCCGTGCTTTCTGACTTTCCATTCGCCTTCACCAAAGACCTTCAGCCCGGTGGAATCAATCACCAGATGCGCGATTTCACCCCGGGTGAACGTTTTGAAACTGACATTAACCGACTTTGCCCGCTTACTGACACTGGTGTAATCCGGGCAGCGCAACGGAACGTTCATCAGGGCAAAAATGGAATCAATAAAACCCTGCGCAGCCCGCAGGGTCAGCCGGAATACGCGTTTAATCACCAGAACGGTGGTGATGGCGAGATCAGAATAGCGCTGGGGCCTTCCTCGTGATGAAGGCGTTGCCGACTCATACCAGGCCTGAATGGCCTCATCATCCAGCCAGAAAGTGAGGGAGCCACGGTTGATGAGAGCTTTGTTGTAGGTGGACCAGTTGGTGATTCTGAACTTTTGCTTTGCCACGGAATGGTCTGTGTTGTCGGGAGGATGCGTGATCTGATCCTTCAACTCAGCAAAAGTTCGATTTATTCAACAAAGCCAAACAGAAGCCACTGGAGCACCTCAAAAACACCATCATACACTAAATCAGTAAGTTGGCAGCATCACCGACAAGGCGATATCCGGCACCACGTAGCTTAATTTTATACTGGTCCTTACGTCCATGTAGCTGTGATGCCGGAACTCTGGGGTTCTCCAGGCGCTCTTTGAGCTTCTTTTTGAACTGTACCTGTAGTGTATGACCCAGCTTCTTCCATTCTTTCAGCGCGGATTCGTTGAAAGCCAGCTTATAGGTCATCAATATTGACCTCTATAACCTTTTCTCCGCTTCGCTCATCAGCCATCCGTCCCAGCTCTTCATCTTCCAGAAGCTCCATCAACTGGGCATAGAGTGCCGGTGGCACACAGTAGAATGCAGGCTCATTACGATTAAGAATGGCTACCGGAGCGCCATCCCCGGCGTGGAAAGTACCCATAGGGTCACGTTTAAGTTCAGTAATGCTAGCTGCTGTAGTGGTCAGAACCTGAAATGCCATAATGTTACCTCCTAGGTTTAAGTGTTCATTGTAGCGCGTTTAAAAGCATTCTTAAAGGTGCTTTTAATTGAGTTCTACCCGGTGAAAATGCCGGGGACATGTTATGACTTAATGAGAAAAGTTGCAGAAACAGGGGGGAGGGGAGGCAAATGTATTGAAATTAGAACCTAAGCACTTTTGTGTATTTATGGCGTTGTTGAATAAATCAGATTCGGGGCGAGTGTCCCTGTAGCTGGTTGTGTTTTCAGGCGATGCGCACGCTTTCTGGTATGCCTGCCTTCGTCATTTTGTTCAGTGCCCGCACCATGGCCATAGCCTCCGCCACCTGACCATCATAATCACGCAGCGTCAGTGAACCACCCAACAGCTGTTTTATCCGATACATCGCCGTTTCCGCTATCGAGCGACGGTTATAATCTGTTGTCCACTTCCACCGTACATTGCTCCCGCTCAGTCGCTGATTCGCAACGGCACGGTTGCGGTCTGCATACTCTCCGGGCCAGTAGCCCGCTCCTTTTCGGGGAGGGATAAGCGCGCTGATATTCTTACGCCGCAGTTCATCATGACACAGACGCGTATCGTAAGCGCCATCTGCGGCGGCGGCTCTGATTTTTCTGTGAGTCTGCCGGATAAGACCCGGGAAGGCTTCTGAGTCCGTTACGTTGTTCAGTGACAGGTCCGCACAGATGACTTCATGTGTTTTACCATCAACAGCAAGATGCAGCTTTCGCCAGATACGGCGGCGCTCTTTGCCGTGCTTTTTAACTTTCCATTCGCCTTCACCAAAGACCTTCAGCCCGGTTGAGTCAATCATTCACCCCGGGTGGGCACTTTAAAACTGACATTCACCGACTTTGCCCGTTTGCTGACGCTGCTGTAGTCCGGGCAGCGCAGTGGGACACCCATCAGGGAAAAAATGGAATCAATAAAGCCCTGTGCGGCTCGCAGGGTCAGCCGGAATACGCGTTTAATGACCAGAACGGTGGTGATAGCAAGGTCTGAATAGCGCTGAGGTCGTCCGCGTGATGCGGGCGTTGCTGACTCATACCATGCCTGAATCGCCTCATCATCCAGCCAGAACGTGATGGAGCCACGATTAATCAGGGCCTTGTTGTAGTTGCACCAGTTGGTGATTTTGAACTTCTGCTTTGCCACGGAACTGCCTGCATCATCAGGATTATGCGTGATCTGATCCTTCAACTCAGCAAAAGTTCGATTTATTCAACAAAGCCTCAATTAGGGTAATAACTGCCTCAGAGCCGCCTCAGGAAACCTAATAAAAACAATATAAATTAATAAGATAGAAAATCAAAAAAGCTCTGAGATAACTAAAAATCTCTTTGTCATTGCGTTTTCTCTTCACCCAGCTCAGGGGCAAGCAAAAGAATGTAAGTCCACGGTTGTGCATTGTTCAGATGCTTTAATCGCGACGTTTTAAACTGCCACCCTATCTCGTGTGCAGTCTTTTTCAGCATCCCCAACTCACTGAGAGTTCTTGCGACTGTGTCGTTAGTGAAGCCCTTGGCCACTTCATTCTTGAATGGAGCAGGCAGGACATAAAACAGAACCGGTTCGTCGAGGTCAGCCCCTTTATCCCTGTAGCCGTACAGTTCGTGAATCGGCAAATCACGCGGCTGATCTCTTTCCTGAAAACAGTGCCAGGCTAAACTGAAGTCTCCGGTCTTTCTTCCATCTCACAGAGAGGCACATCGCCATGAAAAAGACCCGCTATACCGAAGAACAGATAGCATTTGCGCTGAAACAGGCCGAAACCGGCACTCGGGTAGAGGAAGTCTGCAGAAAGATGGGCATTTCTGAAGCCACATTTTACAACTGGAAGAAAAAGTTTGGCGGCATGGGCGTGACAGAGCTGCGCCGCCTGCGCCAGCTTGAGGAAGAGAATCAGCGTCTGAAACGTCTGGTGGCCGATTTAAGTCTGGACAAGGAGATGCTGCAGGAAGTTATCAAAAAAAGTTCTGAGGCCGGCTCAGAAGCGTCAGGCAGTGCATTTTCTGCGGGAGGCTTATCGTATCCGTGTCCGACGGGGATGCGGACTGCTGATGCAGAGCAGAACCGTTTACCACTGGCAGAGCCGGCGGGATGATCGGGCGATAACCCTGCGTATCCGGGAAATAGCGGAAACCCGGATCCGCTACGGTTGTCCGCGTATTCATATTCAGCTGCGGCGGGAAGGCTGGCCTGTTAACCACAAGAAAACACACCGGATTTACTGTCTGGAAGGCCTCAACCTGCGCAAAAAGCGCCCCCGCAGGCATGTCAGTGCAGCACATCGTCAGCAACGTCCGGTCCTGACCGGAGTCGATCAGTGCTGGAGTATGGATTTCGTGTCGGATAACCTGTTTAATGGACGATGTTTCCGGGCGCTGACTGTAGTGGATAATTTTAGTCGGGAGTGTGTGGCGATCCATGCCGGGAAGTCGCTGAAAGGTGAGGATGTGATCGGTGTGATGGAAAGGTTGCGGGTGCTGGGCAAGCGCCTGCCGATACGTATTCAGACAGATAACGGCAGCGAGTTTATCTCGAAAAGTCTGGATAAATGGGCGTATGAGCACGGTGTTACAATGGACTTCTCCCGCCCCGGAAAACCAACGGATAACCCGTTTATTGAATCATTTAACGGCAGTCTGCGGGATGAATGCCTGAACATTCACTGGTTTCTCTCGCTGGAAGATGCGCAGGACAAACTCGACAACTGGCGCAGGGAATATAATCATGAGAGAACGCATTCATCATTAAATGACATGACTCCGGCTGAATTCATCCGAAGTCTCCGGAAAGACGAAGATCTCTGATTTAGCACTGCACTGAATTTGGGCCAGGGTCAAACCCCGAAAATCTCAAAAAGTGCGTGGAACTAAAACGGGTGCGCTTACACCTTCAGGGCGCATTTGACTATGTGGATGAGGCCTTTGACATGCGCCAGGAGCGGAATTTACTAACGCCGCTGATGTATTAATCCATGAAGAGCAGTAATATAAATTGACTGGTGCGCTAATTTTTACAGGAACATCACCGATACATATTACCGCCTCCATTGCTTTTTTAAGCGCGTGTACATTTGTACGACTGGCGGCTGTGCCGGTGTCCTTTTCCGAAACTGGCGTGGATGCTGCTGGGCCAAAAGGTTCTTTGAAAGGGACGTTACTTACTCCAACTTCAAAACCAACCTCCGTTGTTCTTATCGTACTAGGCTCCGGGCCGACCGATAAGGATGAAATATTAAGACCTGCTGAGGATAAGAAATGCCAATGGAATCACCTGAAATTCAGCTCAAGGCTCTGAATAATGCTTTGCGACGTTTACGTGGGGCTTGTTCCGCACTTGACGGTGAGGAGCTTGATGAAAAGTTACTTGAGGTCATGCGACGACTGCTGCTTGCTGAGGTGCTCGCCGATACCTGGATTGTGGCGATAGGTGGCTCGCAGGGGGCAGGTAAAACGACGCTGATGGCGAGCCTGTATAACCTACATCATGACAATAGCAGCTGGTTACGCAGTAATGAAGGACGCGGCGAGAAAATGCCGATACTGATCCTCGAGAGTAATGAGACTAAAGTAGCACAGGGTTGTGTCCGTCGCCTAGTCGAAACTGGAAATGGTTTGACGCTGGAGGATGTCAGCGTCGATGTCAACGTGTTTCAGCGCGTGGTCTGCGATCCTGATGCTGGGGATTTACTGCCGATACTGAAAGTACCGCAGCGTTATTTTACCCGAAATAACCAGGCCTGGTTACTGCTGCCTGGCTATGAAAAACAAGAGCGCGAAAATCGTGAATGGCAGGAACTGATGCGTCAGGCGATGATAGCGGCAGGCGGTTGTATAATCGTGACCGATGAGACGCGACTGGCAAACCAGCAGCAGCTCGAAATCGTCAAAGATATGTTGGAAAAAGAGCTTAAGAATTGTAAACCTTATATTGTTATCTCCAAGACAGAAGCGTATCGCCACAATCCGCAACGTCAAGCTGAATTAAGAAAAAGCGCGGCTGAAACCTTCAATGTCGCTGCCGAATATAAGGATAACAACATTATTTTAACCGGCACCGACGATCCGGAATACGTAACAGAATGGATGCCGCACCTTCGCCGGGCCATTGACGACCTTAACTTTTCCGGACAAACCAACCGTTATCTCCAGTTAACCCACCTTACTGGAATTGTTAGTAAGGATCTGCCGCGCGTCATGAATATGCTCCGCACCCAGTCGCGTCTGTATTACCACAGTGACAAAGGCGGCCAGGACGATGGCAGTCAGGTGCTGGCCGAAGCTCTGGAAGTATTTGACACTGCTGTGCAGGAACTGCGGGATGAGCATACCAAAAAGGTAAAAATGTGCATCGCTAAAACTTTTGAGGCGGCGAAGGCTAATATGGACCGCAGGCTGGTCAAGGAGCATGAGGGATTTGCCAACTGGATATCGAATGCATTTGATACCACCAGTGAGACAAAAGGCAAATTGCAGCAACTGGTTCAGGATTCATGGCAGGACGCATCAGCTGATTTCTTCGACGACTATGTGAACAGTCTGCAACAATTGACGGCGGCGAAACTCAAGCCCATTCCAAACGGCAACGATCGCCCAAACTTGCCTGCATCACCGAAGCTGGAGAAGCTGGTAGCACTTGGCTATATGAATAGCGCCGGGCAGCCCGTACAACACGAACAGTTGGATGCGGAAAAAATAAGTAATATCAAAATGTTGCTAAATCATGGTGCCGCGTCGAATGCGGAAAAAACCCCAGTGGTGAATAAACAGTTGAGGAAAAGCGTGGAATTGATCCCGGTGATCTCGCTAGAGTATACCCGTCTTGTGTACGCCATGCCTGAGATTTGCAAAGAGCTGCGGCCTTACGTCACGCTTGAGCAGGACGATGGCGAGACATCCGCGGGTAACGTCGCGGCAGAAGGGGTTCAAACTCTCAACGCAGGGGTTGATCTTGGCAAGACCGCAATAAAATCACTGGCGGCGGTGCTGGCGATTGACGTTGTCAGCGACGGCGATTCCGATATCCTCGGCGCGCTCTTTGGCCAGGATCAGCCTTCTGCTGACCCGACAGGTTCACCTCTTCCCCCCGCACCGGTGATGATGCATCCTGCTGCCGTTGCGGTAACCGCCGTTGTGGCGGCGGCCTACGTGACCGCGGCTGCAGTAACGCGAATGCGTACTTTTGAGAAAAAAGCGAGCAGCCAGGCACACGTCATGCTTGCCAGTGTTCATGACCACCATATTGAGCATTTACGCAATCAGTTCGATGACACGATGAGCGCGGCACGTAAGCGGATTAGCGAAACGTTACGTGCGCGTTATCACATGGACGAAATGCTGATGCGCAAGGATCGGCTCGCGAAAGCCATCGCCGATGTGAATTCCCTTATCGACGACCTGCGCACTGAGCTGGGGTCATCAGCTATGGGCCTGCAAGTATTAATCACCAGCCGTGGTGAGTGAGATGACGTCCGGGAAAGTTCTTGATTATTGGCAGCGGTTAGAGTCACGGCAGTCGGAGTGGGCTTTTCGCGCCTACGATCGGCTGATTAAGACATTAAGTCATGACGTTCAGGAAAGGATACAATTTAAGGAAAGCGATGCCGAACCGTACGTGGTCATATTTGGCAAGACGCAGGTCGGCAAAACCACCTTACTGCTCGACCTGATGGATATCGATCTGCAGCAGATGGCAACCCTATCGCACGTGCTGCGCGGCGGACGGGAAGCCGGAAAATCATCCACCGCCACCGCCATGGAATATCGTCGTTCAACGGACCAGCGCTGGGGATTGTTTGTGCAATCGAAAACGCACTGGTTTGCCTCTGACGACGATATGACAGAGGCCTTAGCGCAGCTAAGAAAGCAGATGGAACGAGGTGAACTGGTTGTTGATTCTCCCTGTATTGTGCATATTCCGTGGCGTTTTTTCATGATAAAAACCTCGGGAGCGCCCGGCGTGCGTATTCTGGATCTGCCTGGTGATAATCCCGCCAATATGGAAGAGCAAAAGCATGTAAATCAGATGGCGAAGACCTATCTTCCTTTCGCTGATTTGGTCCTACTGATTGGGCGTGGCGACGATTTGAGCTTCCTGCAGCCACAGGTTATCACCCTGCCGGGTATTGAGGACTGGCAGGCGATGCCGCATCGGTTTCGTATCGTGACGACCTATTCTTACTCAGCGCAGTCGGTGAAGACGCTGATTCGCAACGATCCGGCTTTCGATATCGCGCAGTTACGTCAGCGCCTTATTGAACAGATTGAACGCTTTAGCAACCTGAGCGACGCGGCGAAAGATCGGAACCTCTACTTTCCGCTCGAGTTTGGCAGCAGTTGGCTGAGTATGGCCGAAAACGATACCGCCCTTTATGCCCGGGTTGCCCCCATGGTAAGCCGCTTGCGTAGTGAACTGTTGGAACAAATTGCCACATCGACAAGCCCCCTCGGACGGCTGCGAAGTACCCTGGATACCCACCTCAGCGTTAAATATATCCAGGAGGAAAAAACGGCGGCAATCGAAAAAGAACTGCTGGGGCTAAAAAAACAGCAACAAGAGACAAAAGATAAACTGACGGTTTGGAAAAACGCTATTACTCAGACACAGCAGAAATTAAAAAAAACGGAGCGGTTATTAAAAGATAACGCTTTACCTGTCAGTCGACGGCTTATCGATAAAGCTGCGGAAGAGGCCGCAAAGTTTAAATTGAAGGGAAGTTACAGCAGCGAAAAATGTTCCACTTTACATAGTATGATCGCCGACTATTGCTTTAAGATTAAGGATATCCAGCTGGATGTGAAAAATAAGACGGTCTACTGGCAAAAAGTGGCCCGCAACAAAGTTGAACCTACGAGACAGGCGATTCAGGATATTCTTGATGAAAAATTCAGTGCTATTCGCTATAGGCTCAATGACTATTGGATCGACACCTATCTTAGTTCTGCGAATTATTTATCGGATAAAAACAGCGTCATCCATGCCGCTGATAATGCCAAAATGGAAGTCATTCGGCTGTGGACTTCACAATGGATGGCTGCCGCAGAGAACGTCCATAATCAATACAAAAGCGAACTCACCAAAGAGGGGGTAATTCTCGAGGAGTTGCGGGTAGAGCAGAATAAATCACTGCAGAAACAGGTATCACTTAAGCAACAGGCCGTATCGTGCGAAGACGAGTTAAAGAAAATTGCCGTTGAATCACAAGAGGATCTTGTCCGCTGCGAGCAGTTTGTTCACTTTCTTGATGAAGAGTATCTCAAAACATTAAGTACGCGTCTGGATTCAGCCTTTCAGGAACGTGATGATTGTGATGCGTTATTACAATTTTTATCCTGCGTTGCGTTGAAAAATCAGCGGGAAGACTTATTGAATTTAACTGAAAAGTATTCTGGATAAGGCATGAACGTGACCAGTGAAATAAAAAATAAAGAAAAATCGCTCGCCGAGTTAATGGTAAAAATACTCAAGGAGCCGCTCAATCCCCTTGAGAGTACTTTAAAAAAAATCAACACAGAAGTTCTAGACACCAAAGATAAGGTTGAAGAAATCTATGATGCCATTAATGCGGTAGGTGCAAACACCGAAGAAATCATTAATCCACTGAAAAAATCGTTACGTGAGCTACAAGATGACGATGTCCCTGGAGCGATAAGTAAGCTGAGAGAATTTATTTCGACTCAGGTTGAAGAAAAAAAACAGAATATTAGTGCCGCGCTTAGCCAACAATCGGCACACTATGATAGCCTGCTGAAAGCCGCGACCGGTGAGGTCTTTGAAAAACTGTCGGATATTCTTGGTCAGCAAAATGAGAGTGTCCAGGCAGCCATACAGCAGTATCAGCAAACGGGTATCGACAGTGCAGAGGCCTTATTGCAGCAACTGCTGAATGCCAACCGCTTCCTGGTGGAAACCTGCGCCGCGAATGCCAGCGAGCAACAGTCGACGCGAGAGCGGGACCAGCGGTTGGCTGAACGGCTGGAAAGTATCATGCAGGCCCAGCAGCAAATAAAGCAGTCGATAAGCGAACTTGACCAGCAGCTCAAGGGCGTGAGTCAAGGAGTGCAAACGACGCGAACCATGCTCGCGGAAGGGCAGGAAAGCGATCGGAGGGAAGTGTTAAGCAGCCTTGAAACGTTGTCTACCGACGTCCCGGCAGCACTGGTGCAGCATTTGACCCCACTAACCATGGCTATTGAGACTCTGCAAACCAGCCAGCAGGCGTTGACCGAGGCAGTGAGCCAGCAAGAGAGCCATCTGGAGGCGCAAATTACCGCAAGTCAGGGGAGATTCCGCTACGTTGTTATCATTTTTGCCCTGTTTGCTACCTCAACGTTAGCGTATATCGGCTATGACATCTGGAGAAATTTAACTCCCTGACAGGGCGAAAGTGCATGGTGTCTAACGCGACAGAGCCTTTATATTTTGAGTTGTGTATAAGGTTAGACAACCTTGAGTTCAAGATGTAGGTTGTTGCGCTCACCTTTGATCCAGTGGGCTTGACGTCAGTTTTACTGGCCTTACAGCTCAACTAAGTAATATCGATGATCGATGTTGCGGGTAGGGTGAGCCTCTGATGTTCAGTGAGTGGGAGGTGTTTTAAGGGTAAGAAGTGGACTGACCCCGCCCCGGTAGACTATAGGGCTGGATCGTCTACCGGGGCGGGGTCAGTCCAGATGAATCGCCACGGATAATCTAGACACTTCCGAGCCGTTGATAATACTGGTTTTC
>OGSY01000827.1_pt1 | contig 11068 bp, 9 predicted proteins | sample 1574281 | NCBI WGS metagenome assembly OGSY01 (sample SAMN03295855, study PRJEB24534) | human gut metagenome | isolation source: fecal sample 5 from infant 8 | host: Homo sapiens | place: USA: Pittsburgh, PA | collected 2014-07
ACAGGTTAAACACTGCTTCTTGCATATCACGAACAGCCTTCAACAATTCGTCGATGTCTCCTTGCATCACAGTTCCCATTGGATTTAATTCAACTTTAATATTTTCTTTGTTTCTCACATTATCGTAAGCCTTCGCAACATATTGTGATAAACTTGTAGTTTGTGTTCCGATTGGAACTAATGTTAATTCTAAAATAGCCATTACAATCTCCTTATAAATCTTATAAATTCTTCAAAATCTTAATTGTATCTTGGATTTGTCCGTCTCCAGGATTTTTAATATCGTCAAAATCAACACCCATTACAATAATGATGTATTTTTTGCCATTTTTTTCGGACAAAGTCGCCAAACAAAGCCCTGCTTTTTCCGTAGTACCACTTTTGCCGCCAATAATTTTGAAACCATCTTGCTCGTACTCTTTCAATCTCCCAAGGACTTTACTTTCGATTTCAATTCCTTTTGGATGATCCAAAGTTTTCGTGGAAGTGTACTTATCGGTCGTGAAAATCTTGTAGAATTTTTCATTTTTCAATGAATTTTTCAACAAAAACGCCATGTCTTTTGCACTCGAATAATGATCATCCTCATCCATTCCCTCAGAATTTTTGAAATTCGTATTATTCAATCCCATGTTCTTGGCGTTTTCGTTCATCAAATCCACAAATTTTTCCTTTGATCCACTTACATTAATAGCCAAGCTGTCTGCACATTCTCCAGCAGAGGCAAGCATTGTTCCATACAATAAATCCTCAAAAGTAGTGGGCTCATTACCATAAAAGCCTGCCATTGAAGCGTTTTGTTTTACAAGTTTTTGGTAGCTTTTCTTATCTATCGGAGCTTTTTTATCAAAATCTTCAATTTTTCCTAAAGCTGTATACACCGTCATCATCTTGGTCAAAGAAGCAGGATACACTTTCTTGTCTGGATTTTTGGAGAAAATTTCCTTCTCATCATCGATTGAGTAAACGTAAATACAATCTGCATTGAAACTTAGCTTGTCAAATTTATTCTCGTTTGCAATTTTGAAAATGATACACAATCCAACGACAACCAACAGAGTAATGCCTACTATCTCAAGTTTCTTTTTCATAATTCACCCCTTTTGTTCATTTCAATTATACCACTAATTTTTTCAAATAAATCTCATTTGACAAATCTTAACATTTTTATGTTGACATTATTTTTTATTTTGATATGATTTAGGTAAATAAATAATTTGGTTATTTAATTATATATCGGAGGTGTTTTAATGAAAAAAATAATAATATTCGTATTGATAATTTTCCTATTAATATATTTCTTTTATTTATTTCATACAACTAAAAAAGAAGAAAATATAGTACAGTTGGGAGTAGAATGTGAGATAATAGACGTTAATAGATCCGACAAAACACTTACAATTATAGGCGCTGATAGTGGCAGAAAAATTATTCAACAAGAGTCAAAAATTGACTGCAAACATTTAGAAAAAGATGGCAAAATAGTAGAATTTAATTCCTCAAACCAACCAAATATTATAAAATTTGATGATTTAAAACAATCTGACAGGATTAAAATAAATGTAGATGAAAAAGAACTAAAGAACAATAGTGAATTTTTGAAAGTAAAACAAATCGAATTGGTAAACAAAAACTAGAATAAATTGGCTACAAACGCCAATTATTCTAGTTTTTTAATTTTTATCTTGTTAACAATTTCTTATACAAATTATCCACCATTATCGCTCCAAATGGTGCAGTGATCAAAATAGAAATAACCGCTACAGTCAATGCCATATCCCCCACTTTCAATCCCATCGATAGAGGAATTGCACCGATTGCTGCTTGCACAGTTGCTTTTGGAGTGTAGGCTACCATGCAGAATAATCTTTCTTTTGGAGTTAATTTTGTCTTCAAGACAGATGCATAAACGCCCACCATTCTGATTATCAAGGCACAAATCACCAAAACGACCACCATGATTCCAGAATTTATCGCGTATTTTACATTTACAGTCGCTCCTACTAATACGAACAAGAATATTTCTGCGCCAACCCACAATTTGTTGTATTTTTCTGATAATCTTTCCGCCAAATCTTCGTAAATCTTCTTCACAACCATAGACATCGCCATTATTGCGATGAGTCCAGAAAATGGAATTGGTGTTATTTTTTCCAATTCTAAAAGCAAGAACGAAATGCTCAATATAATCAAAACTTTTACTGTGTCACGCATATGAAATCTCTTGAAAAACTTCACCAACACAAATCCTATTCCAGCTCCTACGACACTTCCTATCAAAATAGAAAAAGGAATGGCGATGAATTTGAACACATTAATGTCTCCTGTTTGTGCGAGAGATGTCAGAGATGTGAACACAACTATGCAGAAAACATCATCGCAGCTACTTCCAGCCAAGATAAGTTGTGGGATTTTGTGTTCATCTCCGTAGCCTTCTTCAATTAGTCGTATCATTCGTGGAACGACAACTGCAGGAGACACCGCAGCGATTATCGATCCGATTATAAACGCATCCAACACATCAACCTTCAAAAATATCGGCGCGAAGATTCCCACAGCGCACATTTCAAAAACTGCCGGCACGAAACACATTAACACCGCTGGTCGTCCGATTTTTTTCAAATCGTCGATGTCCAGCGACAATCCTGCACGAGTCAAGATTATTACCAGTGCAATAGTTCTCAGTTCAGATGAAATGTCCAAAATTTTCTTATCAATCAGATTCATCGCGAACGGTCCGAGAGTTATTCCAACGATTAAAAATGCCAATATCGGTGGCAATTTTATTTTTTTGAAAATTTTTCCCAAAATCAACGATAGAATAATTATAAAAGCTATACTTTTTAACATAAAATTTCTCCTTTATATAATAAAAAAGCTGATGATATCTGTACAAACAGAAGTCATCAGCAAAATTTTTGCGTTTTAGTTACTAACAAGGGAGCACTTCATTCCCCAAATCTATTTCCATGAAAGTTCAAACTTACCACATGCTTTGTTGTAGTTGAAAACCAAGCGGTATTTCTCGGATTCGTTCAAATAATCAGAAGAAAATCCATTCATCTTGTTCAATTCGAACACTTTGTTTCCCAATGAATCTATGAGACTTACTGTAACATTGCCGCTTTCCAATTCATTGTCCAAATTAAAATCGTAAAATCCACTTTTTTTGACTTTGAATACTTTTGTAGCTTTCCCGCTAGTTTTTTTCAAACTTGCGTGGATATTGTCTTCCAAAATTCCTTGTGTTTGATAAAACCACAAGGCAGACATGCTCCTAAAATATCCAATTCCATTCATATACATAAAGTATCCCACTGCAACAATTGCAATTACCGAAAAAATAATTAATGAGCTCGGCTCACCGGGTAAATCCATAATAAAAATCCTCCATATATTTCAAAATTTCTGATAATAATATACCACAACGAAAAATATTTTACAATAAACTACAACACCAATTCTTCTAAGATTTTGACATTTTTAATCATAATGACCTTGGTTCCAATCAAATCGATGTATCCAAGCTTTTTGAATTCTCCTAGTTTTCTAGTAATAGTTTCTCTTGTAAGTCCAGAATAATTTCCAAGTTCTTCTCTGTTCATCGCAAGGTCTAGCCTTATTCCGTCCTTAGTTTCTACGCCCATTGTATCTTTTAATCGTAATAAAAGCGCCGCAGTTTTCATAGTAGCATTGCTAGTGGATAATCTTTGCACCAAATCTTCTGCAAGTCTAATTCTTTCGAAACTTTTCTTCAAAATTTTAGTAAGAGCAAGTGGTGAATTTATCAAATATTTATTGAAAATATCCCTAGGAATCATTATAACTTCACAGTCTGTCAATGCTTGACCCATGTAGATGTATTTTACATCTTCCAAAATATTATGACCACCCACAAAATCATTTTCGTGATACAAATACAGAATTTGTTCTCTTCCATCAATCGTATTGTGAAAAACTTTTATCGTTCCTTTGTGGATTACATACATGTTTTCGGCAGAATCTCCAGGCTTAAAGAGGTAGTCTTCTGCTTTTAATTTAAGAAACTTCATTTTTTTAATTGCTTCATCGTAATCGACATTGTCAATTCCCTTGAAAAGCTCCACATCTTTTATAGCTTCCAACAAGTATTTTTTATCATCTTCCATATCAAATTGCTCCTCTGTTATTTTCCTAGCTTGAAAATTCAAAGCTTCATCATGTCTGCTGTCGCTTACGGTCTTGGCAAATTGTGCATTAACGTATTTTTCAAATTTTTCTGCAGTTTTCTTGTCCATTGCTTCGACATTTTCAAGGAAGTATTTTCTACCCAAATTTTCGTATTTGTATACTCCACCTAAATGATACGGTAAAATTTCAATTCTTTCAACCATATTTTTTATTTTGTCTAATGAATTTACGAACTTATCCATTTCTTCAAAACTATCCGTAAATCCAGGAACCATGACATGTCTCGCCCAAATATTTCCACAAAATCCATTAGACTCCAAGTTATCCACAAATTCCAAGAAATTTTTGTCATCCATGAAGGTAATTTTCTTGTACAAATCAGAATCAAAAGCTTTGAAATCCAGTAGCATAGTGTCGACAAATGGAAGAATTTCTGAGTAGTATTTCTTCTCACCAACTCCAGATGTATCCAAACAAGTGTTGAACCCTTCTTCTTTTAATCGTTTCAGCAATTCTTTTAAGAATTCTCCTTGTAACAGAGGTTCTCCTCCAGAAATCGTGACCCCACCTTCTTGTCCGTGATATGGCTTGTATCTTTTCGCTATTTTTATAATTTCATCTACAGTGTATTCTTTTCCACCATGTATGTTTTGAGAATCTGGATTGTGGCAGTAAACGCATTTCAATGGACAACCTTGCAAGAAAAATATAGTTCTGTTTCCCGGTCCATCGACAAGTCCCATAGTTTCGATAGAATGCACATAACCTTTTATTTCATTGTCCATAATTTTCTCCCATCGTCAAAAAGGGCATACAAATATGCCCTTAATAAAATTTATTTATACAAACTCATGGAATGTTCTGTTGATTACATCTAGTTGATGTTCGCGGTCTAATTGGTTAAATCTTACAGCGTATCCTGAAACTCTTATAGTTAAGTTTGGATATTTTTCTGGATTTTCCATCGCATCTTCCAACAATTCACGATCCATTACGTTAACGTTCAAATGGAATGCGTCTTGGTTGAAATATCCATTCATGATATTTGTTAAATTGATTATTCTTTCTTCTTCGTTTTTTCCAAGTGCGTTTGGAATTATTGAGAAAGTATTTGAAATACCGTCTTGATTTACGTTCTTGTAAGGCATTTTAGCAACAGAGTTCAATGAAGCAAGCGCTCCTGATGTGTCGGCGCCATTCATTGGGTTTGCTCCTGGTGCAAATGGTTCGCCTTTTTTACGTCCGTCTGGTGTGCTACCAGTTTTCTTTCCGTAAGTTACATTTGAAGTTATTGTCAACAAACTCAAAGTGTGTTCTGCGTTTCTGTAAGCTTTTGTTTTTCTCAAAGATTCTATGAAATACTTGCTTATAGCAATAGCCAAATCATCTGCCCTGTCATCGTCATTTCCGTATCTTGGGAAATCTCCTTCAACTTCAAAATCCACAGCCAATCCGTTTTCATCTCTGATTGGTTTTACTTTCGCATATTTTATAGCTGACAATGAATCTGCTGCAATCGCAATTCCTGCAATACCAAAAGCTATGAATCTGTGTACTTCTGGATCGTGAAGAGCCATTTGTCCTTTTTCGTAAGCGTATTTATCGTGCATGTAGTGAATTGTGTTCATAGCATTCACATAAACTTTCGCAAGTTTATCGATAACTTTTTTATAGTTTGTAACAACTTTATCGTAATCCAAAATTTCAGAATCGTCTTTTTCAATTCCGTCTATTACAGTTACGATCTCGCCTGTTTTCTTGTCTCTGTAAACTTCGTCTACACCACCGTTGATTGAATACAAAAGTGCTTTTGCAAGGTTTGCTCTCGCTCCGAAATATTGCATTTGTTTTCCAACTTGCATTGCAGATACACAACATGCGATTGCGTAGTCGTCTCCGTAAACATCACGCATAACATCGTCGTTTTCGTATTGAATGGATGCTGTTTTAATACTCATCATTGAACAGAAATCTTTGAAAGCGCGTGGCAAATTATCTGACCACAAAACTGTCATGTTTGGTTCTGGTGATGTATCGATGTTGATTAAAGTGTGCAAAAATCTGAATGAAGTTTTCGTAACCAAAGTTCTTCCGTCAATGCCCATTCCACCGATTGATTCTGTAACCCAGGTAGGGTCTCCAGCGAATAATTCATCGTATTCAGGAGTACGTAAATGTCTAACCATTCTAAGTTTGATGACTAATTGATCCACCAATTCTTGTGCACGTTCTTCATCTAAGATCCCTTTTTCCATATCTCTTTTGATATAAATATCCAAGAACGCTGTGTTTCTTCCGATTGACATAGCAGCTCCGTTGTTTTCTTTTACTGCTGCCAAATATCCAAAATACAACCATTGAACAGCTTCAGTCGCATTCATTGCTGGTCTTGAAATATCAAATCCATAACTCATCGCCATGTCTTTTATTTCATCGAAAGCTCTGATTTGTTCAGAAAATTCTTCACGTCTACGAATGATTTCTTCAGTAGCATCCCCCGTCAAATTTTCCTTGTCTCTAATTCTCATAGCTTTCAAATAATCTATACCATATAAAGCAATTCTTCTGTAATCGCCGATAATTCTTCCTCTTCCGTAAGCATCAGGAAGTCCTGTCAACAAACCAACTGATCTGAAAGTTCTCATTTCTTTTGTGTAAGCGTCAAATGTTCCTTGGTTGTGTGTTTTTCTGTATTCATTGAATTTTTCTTTGATAACTGGATCCATTTCCAAACCATAAGCTTTCAAAGAATTTTCAACCATTCTAAAACCACCATATGGATTCATAATCCTTTTCATAGGTTCGTCTGTTTGTAATCCAAAAATAACTTCGTTGTCCTTGTCGATATATCCTGCATCGAAATTATTAATTCCACTGAATCTTTCAAGATCAACCTTGATTTTCTTAGATTTTACTTCCTCAACGATCATATCGTTTACTTCGTTCCACAAAGTTTTAGTTTTTTGTGTTGGACCTACTAGGAAAGAATCATCCCCTTCGTATGGAGTGTAGTTTTGTTGAATAAAATCTCTGACATTGATTTCATCTGCCCAGTCTCCATCATTGAAACCTTCCCAAGCTTTTTTAAATTGTTCATTATCGAATAAATTGCTCATACATATCTCCTTTTCTTATTCTTAACGTTATATTAAGTATATGTTAAAAAAGTTTTAAATACTGTGATTATAATCACTCTGTGATAATTTTTATCATAAAAATCTTACAATCTTTCAATATTGCTTGTAAATAAGTAAAAAATAGGATATATTTTAATAATGGAGGGTTTTATGAAAATAAAAATATCTAACGCAAAACTAATAATTCTAGCAATTCTAACATTTGTGATAGAAACAATCGCAGTATTTGCGACGCAAAATCTCACAGGAATTAATAGAATTTTCATTATAATTTCATTTACATTAATCACAACAATCGCACTTATTCTAAGTTTCATCTTGATTCAAGTGCTTCACAATATGATAATGGACAGGAAAATCGCCGGAGAAATCAGAAAATACATGCTGGATTACGAACAAAATGGAAATTTGGACAAATTATTCCAAAACTTCAAAAAGATAAAAGACAAGCCAAAAACAGATTATGCAAAAAGCTTGTATTATTTCAACTTGGCGATTGCTTATGTGGAAGATCACCAATTCCAAAAGGCGCGCGAAGTTTTGCAAAAATCAACTTTACAAAAATACAACCAATCTTTCGATCAGATTTTCAAAATGCTTTTGAATGATATCGACAAGCACGAAAAAGAATACAATGAAGCCCAAAAAACGCCAGAAAATTAATTCTGGCGTTTCGTTTTATCTTATTCTAAGTCCCATTTCGGAAAATGTGTCTGCGTGGTCAAAATCGTGGTATTTGAATCCACGTTGGAACCATTCGTTTCTAAGTCTGGATGAACCGTGTGTGAATTTTTCCGGTTGAACGTATCCTTGTCCCATTTTTTGAATGTGATCATCGCCGACACTTTGAACTGCACTTATCGCTTCTTCAATGTCTCCTTCTTCCAAGTAACCTTTTTCTTTGATGTAATAGCTGAAAACTCCCGCAAAATAATCCGCTTGTGTTTCCAATGCTACGGAATATTTGTTGGCGTCTTTTTCGTTCAATCTACGTTGAATGTTGTGAACTCTATCCAAAATCCCAAGCTCTTTTTGAACGTGGTGGCCAACTTCGTGCGCCAATACGTAAGCCATCGCATAGTCTCCACCGTCAGCTCCCAGTTTTTTCGTCAACATATTGTAGAAAGTTACATCCATGTAAATTGTCTGATCCAACGAACAATAAAACGGTCCGACGTTTTTATCTGCATTTCCACATCCAGTTGACACCGCTCCTTCAAAGAAATGAAGTTTCGGTTCATTGTATGTTCTATTTATTTCAGAAAATTTTTCGTGCCACACATCTTCTGTGTCCTTCAACACAACACTAAGCATCTTTTCTGCTTGTTCAACTTCTCTGCTGCTCGCTTTTTCAGAATTGTTGACTTGTTGTTCTTGTCTGGTTCTTGGTTGATTGTTGATAATATCTCGTGGATTTCCACCAAACAAAGAATACACAATCACAAGCAACAATAATCCGACACCACCGATTTTAACTGGTCCGCCGCCGGATGATCCTCTGCTTACATTTGAACTTCCTTGTCTACCTTGCCATTTCATTTCTTGCCTCCAAATTGTAGTAATTTCCTATTTTAATATTTATACCCAATTTTAATATTTTTCATTAGACTTGCTGGACACTGCCACAAATTTCAAATCAGTGTAATTTCCATTCAACGTGTTTTTCATTTCTCGTAAAGTGTTCTTGGTCGTCACGATATCATCCAAGACGAGAATTTTCTTGTCCGACAAATCAGCGTTCAATTCAAACGCACCTTTCAAATTTTCAATTCTTTGAAGCTGCGATAAATTGTGTTGAATTTTAGTTTCCTTCACTTTTACAATCGCATCCGGCAGATACTCCATGCCCAGAATCTTTTCCACTTCCTTTGCAATCTCGTGAATGTGATCGAAACCACGTTTGTTTATCTTGGATTTTGTCGAAGGAACTTTGAGCAATGTGTAATCTTGTAAATTTTTTTGTTTGATTTTATCTGATACGACATCCGCCAAGAAATATCTCACAACTTCTTTGCGGCCAAGCTTGTAATCGTAGATGAGTTTTTTCGTCAATCCTTGATAAAGTAGCGGAAAATAGCAATCCGTACCGTCGATATCCCTGTAACCATCAACGAAAACCAACTTGTCCAAGCAATCTTCGCACAACAAATATTTGTGTTGTTTTTTCTCGTGACAAATTATGCAACGTTTTTGAAATAAAAAACTAAAATTCCTCATCTTCGAACATCTCTTTCATCATTTCCTGTTCGTCATCGTCGATATCAAAATCCATGTACTGTTTGATTCTTCTATCCAAACCAGAATTTCTCTTCATTATTTTATTGTTGGATATCATTTGTCGTAAAATCTTCAAGCTTCCAACCAAAACGACGATTTCTCTCGCTCTTGTGATTGCAGTGTAGAGCAAATTTCTCGTCAGCAACATAAACGGAGCCTGCGTGACTGGAATTACAACAATCGGAAACTCACTTCCTTGTGATTTGTGAATCGTAATCGCATAAGATAGCGTCAAACCGTCGCATTCTTTTTTCGTGAAACTCGCAGTTTTATCGTCAAACAACACATCAACCGTCTCATCAATCGGATCGACGTATGTAACTCTTCCGATATCTCCGTTGAAAACGCCCATCGAATCATCGTCGATGAATTCTTTCGTATAATCATTTTTGATTTGCATAACCTTGTCATTGAGCCTGAAAATCCTGTCTCGTTGCTCGATTTCTTCTGTCATTGGCGTTTTTGGATTCAAAACTTCTTGCAAAGCTGTGTTCAATTCCTTCGTTCCGCAACTAGATTTTTTCATTGGAGTTAGCACAATAATATCGTCAAACTCATCTTTTTTGTAGAAATTGGGAAGTCGTTGTGCGCACAAATCGAGAATCGTCTGCTTGGCGCGTTCCGGATCATTTTCCTCAATAAAGAAAAAATCCTTGCCCTTTTCATTCAAAATAGGAAACTCTCCGTTGTTAATCCTGTGCGCATTCACAATTATGTTGGAGTTTTGTGCTTGTCGGAAAATTTTCGTCAATTTTATCGTAGTGATTTCTCCACATTCTATCAAATCATTTAGCACATTTCCCGCTTGCACACTCGGAAGCTGGTCGCAGTCTCCAACAAAAACAACCCTAGTATTAGAATCCAACGCTCTCAGCAAACTGTCCGCGATGAAAATATCCATCATACTCGCTTCATCTATAATTATCAAATCGCAATCAATTGGATTGTCCTCGTCGTGATCGAAAATCGTTCCATCCTCAACTGGAATGTATCCCAAAATTCTGTGAATAGTCTTCGCTTCTTCATTGCAACTTTCCGACAATCTTTTCGCCGCGCGTCCCGTAGGCGCCGCGAGAATTATTTCCTTGTCATTATTTTTGAAAATTTTCGTAATATTGTTGATAATCGTAGTCTTACCCGTACCAGGTCCACCTGTAATTATCAACATTTTTTCGGTCATAGATTTCTTGATGGCTTCGATTTGCAAATCATCCAAGTGTTCTGATTCAAGCTTGGAAAGCTCGTACTCCACATCAAACTCATCCTCGATTTCTGTTTTCAAAATATTCGCAATATTCATCGCGCATCTCATCTCGGATTTTTCTATTTGTGGAAGGTAGACTCTATTCTCATCGTCTGTGTCATCAATGGCGATAATTCCACTGACAATCAAAGACTCCAACGTTTCTTGTCTGTTTTTGATTTCAATATCGAGAAGTTTTTCGACACCTTCTATCAAATCATCTTCCAACACGTAGCAATTT
>OGSY01000835.1_pt1 | contig 10868 bp, 9 predicted proteins | sample 1574281 | NCBI WGS metagenome assembly OGSY01 (sample SAMN03295855, study PRJEB24534) | human gut metagenome | isolation source: fecal sample 5 from infant 8 | host: Homo sapiens | place: USA: Pittsburgh, PA | collected 2014-07
GTGCTGCATACAGAAGGCGGGGCCGGGCTGAAACGGGTGGTGAAAAAAGAACTGGCGGACGGCAGCGTCACGCGCAGCGGGTATGACGCGGCAGGAAGGCTCACGGCGCAGACGGACGCGGCGGGACGGAGGACAGAGTACGGTCTGAATGTGGTGTCCGGCGATATCACGGACATCACCACACCGGACGGGCGGGAGACGAAATTTTACTATAACGACGGGAACCAGCTGACGGCGGTGGTGTCCCCGGACGGGCTGGAGAGCCGCCGGGAATATGATGAACCGGGCAGGCTGGTATCGGAGACATCGCGCAGCGGGGAGACAGTACGCTACCGCTACGATGACGCGCACAGTGAGTTACCGGCGACGACAACGGATGCGACGGGCAGCACCCGGCAGATGACCTGGAGCCGCTACGGGCAGTTGCTGGCGTTCACCGACTGCTCGGGCTACCAGACCCGTTATGAATACGACCGCTTCGGCCAGATGACGGCGGTCCACCGCGAGGAAGGCATCAGCCTTTACCGCCGCTATGACAACCGTGGCCGGTTAACCTCGGTGAAAGACGCACAGGGCCGTGAAACGCGGTATGAATACAACGCCGCAGGCGACCTGACTGCCGTTATCACCCCGGACGGCAACCGGAGCGAGACACAGTACGATGCGTGGGGAAAGGCGGTCAGCACCACGCAGGGCGGGCTGACGCGCAGTATGGAGTACGATGCTGCCGGACGTGTCATCAGCCTGACCAACGAGAACGGCAGCCACAGCGTCTTCAGTTACGATGCGCTGGACCGGCTGGTACAGCAGGGCGGCTTTGACGGGCGGACGCAACGTTATCATTATGACCTGACCGGAAAACTCACACAGAGTGAGGATGAGGGACTTGTCATCCTCTGGTACTACGATGAATCGGACCGTATCACTCACCGCACGGTGAACGGCGAACCGGCAGAGCAGTGGCAGTATGATGGCCACGGCTGGCTGACAGACATCAGCCACCTGAGCGAAGGCCACCGTGTTGCCGTCCACTATGGCTATGACGATAAAGGCCGCCTGACCGGCGAATGCCAGACGGTGGAGAACCCGGAGACGGGGGAACTGCTGTGGCGGCATGAGACGAAACACGCATACAACGAGCAGGGGCTGGCAAACCGCGTCACGCCGGACAGCCTGCCGCCGGTGGAGTGGCTGACGTATGGCAGCGGTTACCTGGCGGGAATGAAGCTGGGCGGGACGCCGCTGGTCGAGTATACGCGGGACAGGCTGCACCGTGAGACGGTGCGCAGCTTCGGCAGCATGGCAGGCAGTAATGCCGCATACGAACTGACCAGCACATACACCCCCGCAGGCCAGTTACAGAGCCAGCACCTGAACAGCCTGGTATATGACCGTGACTACGGGTGGAGTGACAACGGCGACCTGGTGCGCATCAGCGGCCCGCGACAGACGCGGGAATACGGCTACAGCGCCACGGGCAGGCTGGAGAGTGTGCGCACCCTCGCACCAGACCTGGACATCCGCATCCCGTATGCCACGGACCCGGCGGGCAACCGGCTGCCGGACCCGGAGCTGCACCCGGACAGTACACTCACAGTGTGGCCGGATAACCGCATCGCGGAGGATGCGCACTATGTCTACCGCCACGATGAATACGGCAGGCTGACGGAGAAGACGGACCGCATCCCGGCGGGTGTGATACGGACGGACGACGAGCGGACCCACCACTACCACTACGACAGCCAGCACCGCCTGGTGTTCTACACGCGGATACAGCATGGCGAGCCACTGGTCGAGAGCCGCTACCTCTACGACCCGCTGGGACGGCGAATGGCAAAACGGGTCTGGCGGCGGGAGCGTGACCTGACGGGGTGGATGTCGCTGTCGCGTAAACCGGAGGTGACGTGGTATGGCTGGGACGGAGACAGGCTGACGACGGTGCAGACTGACACCACACGTATCCAGACGGTATACGAGCCGGGAAGCTTCACGCCGCTCATCCGGGTCGAGACAGAGAACGGCGAGCGGGAAAAAGCGCAGCGGCGCAGCCTGGCAGAGACGCTCCAGCAGGAAGGGAGTGAGAACGGCCACGGCGTGGTGTTCCCGGCTGAACTGGTGCGGCTGCTGGACAGGCTGGAGGAAGAAATCCGGGCAGACCGCGTGAGCAGTGAAAGCCGGGCGTGGCTTGCGCAGTGCGGGCTGACGGTGGAGCAACTGGCCAGACAGGTGGAGCCGGAATACACACCGGCGCGAAAAGCTCATCTTTATCACTGCGACCACCGGGGACTGCCGCTGGCGCTTATCAGCGAAGACGGCAATACGGCGTGGAGCGCGGAATATGATGAATGGGGCAACCAGCTTAATGAGGAGAACCCGCATCATGTGTATCAGCCGTACCGTCTGCCAGGGCAGCAGCATGATGAGGAATCAGGGCTGTACTATAACCGTCACCGGTACTACGATCCGTTGCAGGGGCGGTATATTACTCAGGACCCGATGGGGTTGAAAGGGGGATGGAATTTATATCAGTATCCTTTAAATCCACTACAACAAATTGACCCTATGGGATTATTGCAGACTTGGGATGATGCCAGATCTGGAGCATGTACGGGGGGAGTTTGTGGTGTTCTTTCACGTATAATAGGACCAAGTAAATTTGATAGTACTGCAGATGCTGCGTTAGATGCTTTGAAAGAAACGCAGAATAGATCTCTATGTAATGATATGGAATACTCTGGTATTGTCTGTAAAGATACTAATGGAAAATATTTTGCATCTAAGGCAGAAACTGATAATTTAAGAAAGGAGTCATATCCTCTGAAAAGAAAATGTCCCACAGGTACAGATAGAGTTGCTGCTTATCATACTCACGGTGCAGATAGTCATGGCGATTATGTTGATGAATTTTTTTCAAGTAGCGATAAAAATCTTGTAAGAAGTAAAGATAATAATCTTGAAGCATTTTATCTCGCAACACCTGATGGACGATTTGAGGCGCTTAATAATAAAGGAGAATATATTTTTATCAGAAATAGTGTCCCGGGATTGAGTTCAGTATGCATACCGTATCATGATTAATTTTAGTGCTTTTATTAGTGGGGCCTATAAGGAGATTCAATGAAATATAGTTCAATATTTTCGATGCTTTCATTTTTTATACTATTTGCCTGTAATGAGACAGCTGTTTACGGTTCTGATGAAAACATTATTTTTATGAGGTATGTGGAAAAATTACATTTAGATAAATACTCTGTTAAAAATACGGTAAAAACTGAAACAATGGCGATACAATTAGCTGAAATATATGTTAGGTATCGCTATGGCGAACGGATTGCAGAAGAAGAAAAACCATATTTAATTACGGAACTACCAGATAGTTGGGTTGTTGAGGGAGCAAAGTTACCTTATGAAGTTGCGGGTGGTGTATTTATTATAGAAATTAATAAGAAAAATGGATGTGTTTTGAATTTCCTACATAGTAAATAATGCTGGCGCTGATGGATGCGGATGGAAACATTGCGTGGAGCGGGGAGTATGATGAGTGGGGCAACCAGCTGAATGAAGAGAACCCGCATCACCTGCACCAGCCGTACCGGCTGCCGGGGCAGCAGTATGATAAGGAGTCGGGGCTGTACTACAACCGGAACCGGTACTACGATCCGTTGCAGGGGCGGTATATCACTCAGGACCCGATAGGGCTGGAGGGGGGATGGAGTCTGTATGCGTATCCGCTGAATCCGGTGAATGGTATTGATCCATTAGGGTTAAGTCCCGCAGATGTAGCGCTAATAAGAAGAAAAGATCAACTAAACCATCAAAGAGCATGGGATATATTATCTGATACTTATGAAGATATGAAGAGATTAAATTTAGGTGGGACTGATCAATTTTTCCATTGTATGGCATTTTGTCGAGTGTCTAAATTAAATGACGCTGGTGTTAGCCGATCGGCGAAAGGGCTGGGTTATGAAAAAGAGATTAGAGATTACGGGTTAAATCTGTTCGGTATGTACGGCAGAAAAGTAAAGCTATCCCATTCTGAAATGATTGAAGATAATAAAAAAGACTTGGCTGTAAATGACCATGGGTTGACATGTCCATCAACAACAGATTGCTCAGATAGATGTAGTGATTATATTAATCCAGAGCATAAAAAAACGATAAAGGCTTTACAAGATGCTGGCTATCTCAAGTAATCTATCAAAGATGATAATATTTATTTTTGCTATTATAATCATTGTTGTTTTATGCGTAATTACTTATCTTTATTTATACAAAGATGAATCTCTTGTAAGTAAACATTACATAAACTATATGGCAATACCAGAAAATGATGGAGTTTTTACATGGCTCCCAGATTTTTTTCCGCACGTAGCGGTGGATATATCAATATACACAAATGTAGAAGATGATTATTTTTTTCTTATTTTTCCCTAACAAATGATGATGGGGGTAGGTTTAAGAAAACATTGACAGTGAGGGCCAGGGAACAAGTGGCGAAAATCGTATCAAAGAATGATCCAGATACAAAAAAAGTGTGGTGTAAATATGGTAAGATACCAGGGCAAGGGGATGGTGTAAACCTTTTTTTTGTTGGTGAAATTAATGTTACGCATTATTTTATAACAAATATTGGAGCTGGATTGCCTGATGCTTGTGCAGAGTAATTGCTTGAATTAAGAGTCTATCCCATATCGAAGTCGTCAACTTCGTAGTGAGGAAAAGTAAAATTCCTGACTGAGAAAAGACATGTCGGCTATTGTGTAAAGCCATATAGCTCAGACGATGAATATCTACTCGTATTCAGTTGTTTATTGAGGGTGAGTTCCGACCCTGAAACAACAAATAAAATGAACAGTCAGAGAGTTTACATAGAATTGCACTGGTCTTTTACGATATCTGACATTGTGTAATACATATTCAGCCATGCATTAATTAAAATGTTACGTGTTTAATGTGAGTCCCTATCTGAAAATAAATAATCCTTCCGGATTAAAATAAATTCTTGCCGGGAAAGAAAGAGGAAATAAACCATTAGCGGAAAACCAGCGGCACGCCAGGGTGACATGCCCCAGTACGGCGGCCCGATAGTCCAGGGTTCAGCGGGGGTACTGATAGTCGCGCCGACTGCATCGAGAACTCCATACAACTTTTTACGGAACGTCACCTGATAAAATTTGTTCAGTATCGTCTTTTGAGATTCTCAAGGTTATGGAGTAACCAGACAGAACGGACACCACTGTCGGAGATAAAAACCCCCTGTTTACGCAGCTCGTTGCTGGCCCGGTGCTGACCATGTGTCGGGAAAGCGACGGCGTAATCAACAACAGCCTGTTCAGTTGCCTCATCGGTACGGTTCTTAAGGTTAGGAGCGCGGCGACTACGATTAATCTGCGCATCCACACCGCCTTCAGCGACCAGTTCGCGGTAACGATAAAACGTATCACGCGAAACGCCCATGATTTTACAGGCTTTTGATACGTTGCTGAGTTCTTCAGCCAGATTGAGCAAACCGGCTTTGTGTTTGATGACGGGATTGGCAGTATGAAGCATGAGAGTTACCTCTTGTTTTGGATAAGGATTCGACACTCATATCAAAACCGGTAACTCTCAACCTTTCAAGGCCATGTGTCAGATCAAGTCGCGACTAATACAAATACGTCCCTCATTACCGCGCCTTAACCCATTCCGCCACTTCCGCCCACTCACCGCGAAAGACAACTTTTTCCGCTTTTTTCTCAAGCTGATAGCGATACATCGGGTCGTAATATTCTTCAAGTAACGGCACCAGCCAGGCCAGATGACCGTCGGTGCTGCCGGTGGTGAGTTGCGTTGTCAGTGCTGCATCCAGCCTTGCAGCCAGTTCGTTATAGCGCTGTAGCCCCAGCCGACGCTTAATCGCCGAAAGTCCGTGATGCAGGTATTCGCAATACTCCTGCCAGCCCTGTTCGTCGCCGTACGCGTGGGTAAAATCATGATGCATACGCAAGAAATACTCTTCGTTCAGGCGCTCAAGACGGATCTCAAACGGATCTTCTACCACCGCAATCGCCGCCTGAGTCATTCGCTCGCGCAGGCATTCCGGCAGGTGATTCGAACCGATCATCCGGCTTTCGTCTTCCAGCACCCACAGGCGCAAATTCTGACGGGCGTCGGTTTTTAGCATTTCGGCAGCCAGCAGGTTTTCAAAACTCGCCTGGCTAAGTTGTGGTTGTAACGTGCGACCAAACGCCGAACCGCGATGACGCGCCAACCCTTCCAGATCAACACCGTTCGGCTGTTGCTGCACTAACAGCGTTTTACCGCTGCCGGTACAACCGCCAATCAGCACTATCGGTTTTTGTGCCAGTTCAATAGTCGCCTGAATCGCGGTCTGGCGCAGTGCCTTATAACCGCCTTCCACCAGCGGATAATCAATCCCCGCTGCATGCAACCAGCTTTGCACAATATGTGAGCGCTGACCGCCACGGGCGCAGCAGAGAATACCTTGCGGATTTTGCAGGCACGCTGCCCGCCAGGCGTCCATGCGCTGCTGACGAATTTCACCCGCCACCAGTTTATGTCCCAGCGCCAGCGCTGCGTCTGAGCCTTGCTGTTTATAGCAGGTGCCAACGGCGGCGCGTTCATCGTTATTCATTAACGGCAGATTGATAGCGGCGGGCATTGCGCCGTGCTCAAACTCGATAGGGGCGCGAACATCAATAATGGGCGTATCAGCAATCAGCAGGGCACGATAGTCCTGTTCCGTGTGTCTCTCTTGCATAGTTAAAAGTGAACCTCAAATCAGCTTGCGCGCTATTTTACGCGCCAACGCGCAAGGAAACTTGATTTTTAACTGCGTGGGTTGCCGAAAATTTCTAAAAATCCGCTGATTTCCGGCCTGCGCTGGGTAAACAAGGTCACAATATCTTCTACCGCTTTGCCGCTGCCAAATTTGCGCCATGCCAGACTCAATGGCGAAGGAGGGCGCATCGTTGGGATTACCCGGCTGACCAGTTGTTGATTATCGATCATTGACTGGCAAAGCGATTTTGGCAAAAAACCAATGCCAACGCCCGCCAGATGGGCGGCGATTTTCGTTTCCATATCGGGAACAATAATCTCTTTTTGCCCTGGCAATCGCCAGGCGACGCGTTTGGTTAAGGTGCGGGCGCTGTCTTCAATATTGACCGCCGGAAAGCGCCGCAACTGCTCTTCTGTTAGCGGCTCTTCAACGTTCGCCAGCGGATGATCCGCCGCCATGACAAAGCGCCATTGCACCGATCCTAAGGGATCAAGACTAAAGGTATTTGCCAGCGCCTCAGTTCCCGTGACGCCGATAGCCAGCGAAAAACCTTCGTACAATAGCGAGTCCCAGACGCCCATATAGATTTGTCGGGAGATGTGAAACTGGGTAAAGGGGTAACGCTCATTCAGCCACGCCAGCAACTGGGCGACGGCCTGGGGGTTGTAGAGCAGGTTGTTGATGACAATATTCACCTGGCGTTCCACGCCATCATTCACCTGTTGCAGCTCGCTTGGCATACTTTCCAGCCAGCTCAGCCAGTCTCTGGCCTGGGAAAGTAGATGCTCGCCAGCCGCTGTCAACGTCACGCTGCGAGTCGTACGGAAAAACAGCGCTACTCCGGTATTCTCTTCCAGAAGTTTAATGCGATAACTGATCGTCGCCGTGGTTTTACATAATCGTTCTGCCGCTTTTGAAAAACTTCCTGTTTCAGCAACCGCAATGAAAGTCCGCAAGGTTTCTGGATCGAACATCTTCAGGTATCCCCTTTTAAATCCGCAAGTTGCGTGATTTTCTTATCCTCTGATTTATCAGTATTTTTACATGATAACCCTGTTCAATTTGTGGACTAAATCTAGTTTTGGAAAAATATTCCAACTTTTGTATTGATGTTGTTCTCTTAAGGTTTTAGATTGCCTGTTATTGAAACCAAGCTGACCGGTCGGCGGTGGTTGAACGGAATTATGTTACAAGGACAAAAAGATGAAACTTCAGGTATTACCGTTAAGTCAGGAAGCCTTTAGTGCTTATGGCGACGTAATCGAAACGCAGCAACGGGATTTTTTCCATATTAACAATGGCCTGGTGGAGCGTTACCACGATTTGGCGCTGGTTGAGATTCTTGAGCAAGACCGTACGCTTATCAGCATTAACCGCGCGCAACCAGCGAATCTGCCGCTGACCATTCACGAACTCGAACGTCATCCGCTGGGTACTCAGGCCTTTATCCCGATGAAAGGTGAGGTGTTTGTGGTGGTCGTGGCGTTAGGTGACGACAAACCAGACCTGTCAACGCTGCGGGCGTTTATCACCAACGGCGAACAGGGAGTGAATTACCATCGTAACGTCTGGCATCACCCACTTTTCGCCTGGCAGCGCGTCACCGATTTTCTGACCATCGATCGCGGCGGCAGTGACAACTGTGATGTTGAAAGTATTCCTGAACAGGAACTCTGTTTTGCGTGACGCCTGCAACCGACTTGCATAAGATAAACTAATTGTTCATTGTTTATGCTCACTTGTAGGTCGGAGTTAACGTAGGTATGACGGAAGTTAGACGGCGCGGCAGGCCAGGACAGGCGGAGCCTGTGGCACAGAAGGGCGCACAGGCGTTAGAGCGGGGAATTGCGATTCTGCAATATTTGGAAAAAAGTGGGGGAAGTTCGTCGGTTAGCGATATTTCTCTCAATCTGGATTTGCCGCTCTCCACGACCTTTCGCTTGCTGAAGGTTTTACAGGCAGCGGATTTTGTCTATCAGGACAGTCAATTAGGCTGGTGGCATATAGGATTAGGTGTCTTTAACGTCGGTGCGGCGTACATCCATAACCGCGATGTCCTCTCCGTCGCCGGGCCGTTTATGCGCCGCCTGATGTTACTTTCCGGCGAAACGGTCAATGTCGCGATCCGTAACGGCAATGAAGCGGTATTAATTGGTCAGTTAGAGTGTAAATCGATGGTCAGGATGTGTGCGCCACTGGGCAGTCGTCTGCCACTGCATGCTTCCGGTGCGGGCAAAGCGCTGCTTTATCCGCTGGCGGAAGAGGAGTTGATGAGCATCATTCTGCAAACCGGTTTGCAGCAGTTTACGCCAACTACGCTTGTGGATATGCCCACCTTGCTGAAGGACCTGGAACAAGCGCGTGAACTGGGCTATACCGTAGATAAAGAAGAGCATGTTGTAGGTCTGAATTGCATAGCTTCAGCAATTTACGATGATGTCGGTAGTGTTGTTGCCGCTATCTCCATCTCCGGGCCTTCATCAAGACTGACAGAAGATCGTTTTGTCAGTCAGGGTGAGCTGGTCAGAGACACCGCCCGCGATATCAGCACGGCGTTGGGACTGAAAGCACATCCATAATGTCTGTCGCATCCCGCTCTGCGGAGCGGGTTTTTTTGACAAAATTTGAAAGTTGGAAAAATTTTCCAATAAATAGAGGTAGGAATAAAATGGCAAAAATGAGAGCCGTTGACGCGGCAATGTATGTGCTGGAGAAAGAAGGTATCACTACCGCCTTCGGTGTTCCGGGAGCTGCAATCAATCCGTTCTACTCAGCGATGCGTAAGCACGGCGGTATTCGTCACATTCTGGCGCGTCATGTGGAAGGTGCTTCGCACATGGCGGAAGGTTATACCCGCGCAACGGCAGGGAATATCGGCGTATGTCTGGGGACTTCCGGTCCTGCGGGCACGGACATGATCACCGCGCTCTATTCCGCTTCTGCTGATTCCATTCCTATTCTGTGCATTACCGGCCAGGCACCGCGCGCCCGTCTGCATAAAGAAGATTTTCAGGCCGTAGATATTGAAGCAATTGCTAAACCGGTCAGCAAAATGGCGGTTACAGTTCGTGAAGCGGCGCTGGTGCCTCGCGTGCTGCAACAGGCATTTCACCTGATGCGTTCTGGTCGTCCGGGTCCGGTACTGGTGGATTTACCGTTCGACGTTCAGGTTGCGGAAATCGAGTTTGATCCTGACATGTACGAACCGCTGCCGGTCTACAAACCTGCTGCCAGCCGTATGCAGATCGAAAAAGCTGTAGAAATGTTAATCCAGGCCGAACGTCCGGTGATTGTTGCCGGGGGCGGGGTAATTAATGCTGACGCAGCTGCACTGTTACAACAGTTTGCTGAACTGACCAGCGTTCCGGTGATCCCAACGCTAATGGGCTGGGGCTGTATCCCGGACGATCATGAACTGATGGCCGGGATGGTGGGTCTGCAAACCGCGCATCGTTACGGTAACGCAACGCTGCTGGCGTCTGACATGGTGTTTGGTATCGGTAACCGTTTTGCTAACCGTCATACCGGCTCGGTAGAGAAATACACCGAAGGGCGCAAAATCGTTCATATTGATATTGAGCCGACGCAAATTGGTCGCGTGCTGTGTCCGGATCTCGGTATTGTCTCTGATGCTAAAGCGGCGCTGACACTGCTGGTTGAAGTGGCGCAGGAGATGCAAAAAGCGGGTCGTCTGCCGTGTCGTAAAGAATGGGTCGCCGACTGCCAGCAGCGTAAACGCACTTTGCTGCGCAAAACCCACTTCGACAACGTGCCGGTGAAACCGCAGCGCGTGTATGAAGAGATGAACAAAGCCTTTGGTCGCGATGTTTGTTATGTCACCACCATTGGTCTGTCACAAATCGCTGCGGCACAAATGCTGCATGTCTTTAAAGACCGCCACTGGATCAACTGTGGTCAGGCTGGTCCGTTAGGCTGGACGATTCCGGCTGCGCTAGGGGTTTGTGCCGCTGATCCGAAACGCAATGTGGTGGCGATTTCTGGCGACTTTGACTTCCAGTTCCTGATTGAAGAGTTAGGGAAGGTGCGAACAAGTTCCTGATATGAGATCATCATATTCATCCGG
>OGSY01000846.1_pt1 | contig 10706 bp, 9 predicted proteins | sample 1574281 | NCBI WGS metagenome assembly OGSY01 (sample SAMN03295855, study PRJEB24534) | human gut metagenome | isolation source: fecal sample 5 from infant 8 | host: Homo sapiens | place: USA: Pittsburgh, PA | collected 2014-07
TTGGAGATATGAACTGCTACGAATATGGGGAAGAAATCTATGACCAAGCAGTAGCAGAAGGTAAGATGCCGGCAGAAGTCCGAGACCAACAACTTGCTGCGATCCTTCCTTATTACCAAAACTTTACACGTGAACAAATGAATGACGTTGTGAAAATTGATGCTAGTTTAGCTGCAATGCAATTCATGCTAGTTGCTCGTAGTCACGGCTATGAAACAAATCCAATCGGGGGATTCGAAGCAGACCAATTGGCTGAAGCTTTTGATCTCGACAAAGAACGTTATGTTCCAGTGATGATCTTATCTGTTGGGAAAGCAGTAGAAGAAGGATATGAATCTGTTCGATTGGCTCCAGAAAAAATTACAACTTTTAAATAAAGCGAGTGTGGAAAAATGATCGTTATCAATGCAAAATTTTCAATCAAACCAGAAAAAAGAAATGAATTTCTTGCAGAAGTAAATGAACTTGTTGCAAGTACAAGAAAAGAAGACGGGTGCTTAAGCTATCAATTGTACGAATCAATCGATATTGAAAATGAATTTGTCATGGTTGAAAATTGGCGTGATCAAGCAGCAATTGAAGGACACAATCAAAGTCCGTTACTTCAACAATTATTTAAAAATATGAGTCAGTATAGTAGTAAGAAGACAGAAATAAATGTTTCTCAAACAGTAAACTAATTTTTTGATTAAAGAAGTTATGTGTTAAATCTATTTTATAAAATGTAACTAAATAATTTCCAGTTCGTCATGGTAAAATGATTAATCATTTACCGTGACGGGCTTTTTTTGTTAATCAATCATTTTTACTAAATAAACAGAATCGGATTTTAAATAACGTTTGTGAATTTTTTTAAGAATGTGAAAATCATAATTTTAATTCCTTAACTAGATATTTTTTTATTTTAACACACAGAAAACCTTGGTTTAATAATAAAATAATCTTGCGAATCTTATATGTTACAGGTAACATTAATATGTAGGTTAAACTACTATTGTTTATTTTAAATAACGTTTTTTAAGGAGGTGGATAATCGGATTCAAGTACATAAATAAAAGTAACCAACCTTAGAATAAAGTAAGAAAAAGCTAGGTTAGCCAAATTTCAAATATAACTGGGGGAGCAGATAAATTAAATGACGAAAAGAAAGCAAAATAAAAAAATAAAAAAAATGAAAACAATTATGAACTCAGCATTGCTGATGACCACTGTAGTGGGGTTGCTAGCACCTAACGTATTGGCAGCATCCAACGCAGTAAGTGAAATCGAAATGATTGATGAGGTGCAACCACCACATGATTCAGGAACATTGGACCTATCCATGCCTGAACCGGAAATAGGATGGGTATCTGTCAATGGGGTAGATGTAGATACACAAAAAGTACTTTGGTTTTCAGAGGAAGTCGGTTTCGTCGGAAATGATGTAACCTTATTCGCTGAAATTGTAGAAGGGTATGAATTGATCTCGCCAGATAGAGTGACTATTTATATGGAAACGGCAGAGATGCATCACAATTTTTACTATAAGAAAATTGAAGATAGTCCTGAAGAAAGTTTCTCGTCAGTAACTGTGCAGTATTTACATAATGAAACTGGTCAACCGATTGCCGAACCTACGGTAATTAATGATTTAGAGATTGGAACAGAATACATAGGAAATGCACTGGTGATTGATGGCTACACGATCGTAGGGCCTGAAACTTATACAATCAATGTTTCCGAGGATCCAAATAGCAATATCATTACTTTCCGTTATGATGAAAATCCAGTGACTAAAGAAAAAGCAGCTGTAACTGTTAAGTATATTAATGAGAAGGGGGAATCGATTGCTGAAGATAAAATAATAAGTGACCTGGAAGTCGGCTCTACACATACAGAAGAAGCGTTACTTATCGAAGGATACGAATTGCTGAGTACCAAAGTCCAAACGATAGAAATACAAAGCGAAGGCAATATCATTACATTTATATATGAAACTAAGGAAACAACGCCGCCAGAAAATGAAAAAGCCAATTTGACTGTGAAATATATTGATGAGCATGGTCAATCGATTGCTAATGATAAAATAATCCAAGACTTAGAAGTCGGCTCTACATATACGGAAGAAGCGTTACTTATCGAAGGATACGAATTGCTGAGTGCCAAAGTCCAAACGATAGAAGTACAAAGTGATGGCAACACCATTACATTTATATATAAAGCCAAAGAAACATCACCGTCAGAAAATGAAAAAGCCGATCTGACTGTCCGATATATCGATGAGCAAGGTCAATCAATTGCGGAGAAAAAAGTAATAACTGATTTAGAGATTGGGAAGCTTCACAAAGAAGAAGCGTTACTAATCAAAGGATATGAACTAGTTAATCCGAAGTTAGCGATACAAGAAGTCATGATTGAAAAGGGAACAAACACGATCACGTTTATCTATAAGAAAATCAAAACAACAGTAGCGTTAGCAGGAAACGTTGCTTTCATTTATGGTACAGAAGGAAAACAAATGACGGCGGTTATTCCAGGAGGAACAACGATGTACGTTGTTTTGAACGGGGAAATCATCGGAAAAGCCAAACAAGAAAAGGTCAATTCTTCTCGTTTAGTAGATGTAAAAGTAGAAGAACCGACGACGATTTATTTATCTAAAGCTGTAGCAAATGGGGAAACAGTTCAATACTATACAGAAAATGAAGCCGGAGAAAAATCAGTCATCTCAGAAATTACACGCCAAGAAAAGACGGATCAAACAAATAAACCAACTGAGAATGACGACAACAAACAAGATCAAAGTAAAGTGGATACCACAACTGAAACGAATAAAAATAAAGAAAGTACCGAAAAGAAAGAATCAAATCAAACGTCAACTTCAAAAAATGGTAGCACCACAAAAAATAATTCTACAGGTACGACCAAAACCACCGTATCTGGAAAAGCTACTTTACCAAAAACAGGAGAGCAACAAAATCACTTATTGCGCAGTTTAGGAATGGCACTTTTAGTAACGGTAATGGGGATCAGTTACATATTAAAGAGAAAAAATAGAATAAAACAAGATTAAAAATCATTCAATGAAAAATAACTAAAAAAACACAGACCTCCAGAAGTATCTAGATACTTTCGGGGGCCTGTGTTTTTGTTCTCGCTTCCTATTTACTGGCAGTGATAGCGGACAGGATACTCATTTTTTCGGGATCGGATAAAACCGTCAATTATTTATTGATCTATGTGAGTAAACTTTGTCATAATGACTGAGAAATAACCAAAATCTAACTAGTTCAAGGTTGCTTATTGTTCAAATTATGCGCTTTATATGTATCAGTCAGCAGGGAATGCTTAGATTCAATCGTTAGTATAGGAAAATGTTCAGAATCATTCAATTTTATAATGAGTCTAGATAATAAAATTTTATCTTTCATTACTTGGTATTTTTTTTGTAAGGGATAAGCACGAGATTTTTTGTCTCCGTAGTTTCTTCCTCGCTTAAAGGAGTGAGAATAATCGTTTCATTCTTCTTACTGACTTTGTAAGACATGATGTCACTTTTAGACCAAAGTTCCTTCCAAGTCATTATATCTCCTTTAATCGTATAACGAAACTCTTCTTTTATATGCTTACTGAATTGTTTGATAAATTTCTTCATATGTACACTATTGGATTCATCGTCTACAGAGTAATCGATACTTGAAAAATCTAAGTTAAAACTAGCTTTACGGTTAGAAAAGGTAAGGGTCATTTTGGGATCATCAGTAGAGTCCGTCCCTTCAATTACCCACGCATTTGCTTTTAGATCCTTAACTAAACGATTTGCTTGCTCGTCTTTTTTCCTTTGACACCCACATGCGCTAAGTAACAACAATGTGAATAAAACCAATAAACGAACGCTCTTTTTTTTTCACTTGCTTTCCTCCTTTCTATTTTCTTTAGTGTTCAAGAGAAGAAGACTTGCCCTCTAAGCAAATAAAGAGTTGCGAGTGCTTAAATTAGATAAATAATCTCCCGCTTTTTAGATAATTTATAAAAATTGAAAACGTGGGCTCCTTTCGTTCAGGATCAAATTATTCTTCTCTTATCAGAAATAACGCAACCATTCAAAGATGAAACATGTTTCTCGTTGTGAATATCTCTAAGTTAAGTTTAAAGCTTATCTGATTTCATGACAATCAGAAATTGAAGAAAGAGAATTGATCTTGCTCAGTGACCAATCCAAACCAAACTTGAGGAGATAATGTACAGCGTATTTCAATTTCTGAAAACAAAAAAATGATTCATTCAAAGAAATAATTATAAAAAAAGGAAAAAAAATTGTATATTTTTGGTTAAACTATTGGAAAATAAAAAGGTATTAAATGATGTAGTGAGCGCTGAAATGACGTAAACAAGTTTCAAAATATCTTTTAGTTAGAAAGTCGAGGTCTATCGTTGAGGAGTTGGTTTTACACATCGTTGATTTTCTTTGGTAGTAGGCCAGTTCCTATCTTTTATAATCAATTATTAAATGAGGAGGGGTATGTATGTTTCTAATATTTATGTTTATCTTTTTTATTTCAGCATTTTTACTCTTGATGTATGGCGCAATTAAAAGGCGAAAAGTTACTGTTCCATTTTTTCTGCTACTTTTTTGGGAACTTGTTGTTTCTTCAATGTGGCTAAAGATGTACTAGACGAACTGGATTTGGGAAGCAAAACGTCTTTCAATCAATTAGATGATGATATTTTTGAAATTGACGATTGATGAGATAATCATAAAATGTAGTGAAATTTTTAGCATTACCAACGATATACTAATAGTAGCTATTCCTCTGAATCAAAGCGGTAGTGTGAAAAAGCGCAGATGATTTGGCTGAAGTATTAGACAGATATTATTTTTTAGAAAGGATGAAATAAAATAACAATCCAAAGAAATAATCAAGCGATTATATTTAGTATTTCAGCAGGAACAGGTTGTTATCGCCACCTTTGTGTATCAATTAATGAGACACTTGAGGATTTTGCTGAGCTTATTTTAAGTGCGTTTGATTTTGTAAACGATCATGCACATGCCTTCTTTATGGACAATTATGCGTGGAGTTCTAATAATTGCTATTATATGAATGAAATGGATGAAGATAACGAATATCTCCATACTTGTGATTATAGACTCTATCAATTTGGACTAAAAAAAGGGGATGCTTTCAAGTTTGTATTTGATTTTGGGGATGACTGGAGATTTCAGTGTAAAGTGCTACGTGTAATTGATGATGACAGCGAGTATGAGACCGTCATAAAAAGTGTAGGTGAATCACCAGAGCAATATTTCAATTACTTTGATTAATCCAGTATTTTATTACAATCTTTATACGACTAGCAGTAACGTAATCTTTTTCTGTGCTATGGAAAAAAATAGGACTAGATTTTCCAAGTAATTGAATAAAAAATTGTTGTGTATATGTTTTGATAGCGGTGAATCTTACTAACATCAAAAGTATAGAGTCAACTTTTATCAACAGTTCGAATTCTGGTCAACTTTCTAGAACAATAAAAAAACTTGCTAAATCATTAATCGATTAAGTAAGTTTTTTTATTGAGAGGGTACAAGAGATAGTGCATTGACATTCGCAGCATGTCGTTTATTACTTTATCAAACGACTAGTAAAATTTTTGTAGCAGATATAGTTTTTACTATATCCATTTAAGGAATTGTGTTATTTAAAACGATGAAGGATTGTATGCAATGAAAATATATTGGATGTTGTATTTTCAAATTCTAAACAAAGCATTTTGTAGTTCTGTTCATCGGACTGATGATTTGTAATGAGTCAGAACAATGTACAGGAGAAGCATCAAGGTATTATCGACAAATCAATAAATGTTATGAGCGACGTAGAGACAATCAAATGCACTGTAGTAAAAATGAGAAGAGAGTCGGGGAAACAGAACATTTAGCTGTTGAAAGTCATTTGAAGGATAGCGCTACTTGATTTGAGCAGTAGGATAAATGATTGGTTAGGATATTAATTCTGTATCTCTTAATTTGGCACAACCACTATTAAATCTGTGTTATACTAAGTTATATTTTGAGATAAAGAGGAGTTAATTGGGTGGTATGATTAAAAAAATTAAGAGCAACAGACATTTATTTATTGTTTTATTTTGTATTTTTGGTTTTATGCTTCTTTTAAATAGTATGTCTCCTTTGGTACACGACGATTATTACTATTTTGTAAAGACCTCAAGCATAAAAACAATTTTGTTTGATGAGTATCAACAATATATGACTTGGACTGGGAGATCGGTAGTCCATATTATTTTTCGTTTTTTTACTAAACTTCCAAAAATATATTTTAATGTGTATAATTCTTGCATATTTTCCCTATTGGTTTATCAAATTATTATGTTTTCTTCCATAGTAAAAGAGCGAACTACTAAGAATGTTTATCTAAAAGCGTTTATCATCTTTGCATTAATGTGGACATTTACCCCAGCTTTCAATAATGTTTACTTATGGTTGGCTGGTTCTGTAAATTATCTCACTGCAATGGTGATTATGTTATCTTTTATTCTGGTTTATCATCGATATATAGCAGAATCTGAAGAACAAAATAATAGTCTTTTTAAAACAATAGGCATGCTTCTTTTAGGTATAGTAGCTGGTTGGTGTAACGAAAATACCTCCGGAGGAACGTTGTTCATTGTTATAGCATATACTGTTCTTTCCTATTTTTATAAGAAGAAAAAAATTGAAAAATGGATGATCGCAGGTATTGTTGGAAATATTGTAGGTTTTCTTTTTATGGTTATGGCACCTGGGAACGATATCAGAGCGACTTATTTTCATAGAAGTACGCTTTCAACTGCTTGGAAAATTCTTGATGCAATCCCTGCAATCAGTCATGCGTTACAGGATAATGCCATGTTCCCTCTAACGATAGGATTAGCTTTGCTTGTTTTATCATACTTAAATAGTAGTTTTACACTTAGTAATATTCTAAGTTCGTTATTTTTCGTGGGAGGTATATTGACAATAGGAGTGCTTGCAATTTCTCCAACTGCATTATCTTGGTCTAGATCTTATTTTGGAGGAGTTATTTTTCTTTTCATATCTATAGTAATTAGTCTTTTTGAATTATTAACAAATTTTGATAGAAGCAATAAAGTTGTTTTTTCTATGATTTTCAGTTATTTACTAGTTAGTTTTTTATTATTGTTTTTCAATGGAACTGCAGACATCTATAAAAATTATGTAAGTTATAGTCGCCAAACTGAATCCATTAAAAAGCAAATGAAGGATGGTGAAATGGATATAGTTGTTCCACCATTAAATTATAAGACACAAACAATTTATCCAGTTCACAATGATGGTGATATTACTATGGATAAGAATAACGAGAGAAATAGAAGCGTTGCTGCATATTGGGGAGTAAACAGTATTCGACTAGAAGAAAAAACAGAATAGTAGATTTAAGTATTTTTCTTTTCATATATGAATGTTCGGACACGATTTAGGTCGTGTCTTTTTGTTTCCATATAATTTTAGTATGAATCAAAAAATAGTTGAGTGGGGTCCAATGAAAAATCAGCGTGAGAGATGAATCTTTCGGACTTGAAAATGAGCTTGAATAAATTTCATTTAACGAAAACTACCGAAAATAAAAAATGCCTAAATCCTTTTAAAATAAGGATTTAGGCATTTAGTGAAATCTACCGAAATCTCACAATGGAGACGGCGGGAGTCGAACCCGCGTCCAAACACATCGCCACTTAAAAATCTACGTTCATAGTCAACTCATTTGTGGTTTCGCTTTACAGCTTGCCGAGTGACAGGCATTCTGTATCGCTAGTCTGATGATCTCTTTAACAACTTACAGACGGAAAGTTGTCACGTATCCCACTAAATTTGAGACCCTTACTCGAGCACATGGGCGATGCCGAGAGGATCTACGCTAACTGTTTTTAGGCAGCTAAAGCGTAAGAGTTGTTTTCGTTTTTAGCAGTTATATTTAACTGTAACGTTTTAACGTAGACGTAACCTACGAAACGCAATTCAAGCTCAAACTGTGCCTGTCGAATCCGTAACGTCCCCGTTATAAACAAGGGTTACGTGTATTTTTCATACAATTTATATTATAGCACAAAATTGAATTTTTTCAACGAGAAACGATTACGGAAAAAGCAAATCGTCCGAAGTATCAAGAGATGATTCTCAATAGCTAATACTGTAAAAAATCATCTCTCAGTTACTCGGAAATATACATCGTATTTCGATTAAAAATCAAATCAAGTCAAAATGTTTGAGCGCATGAACGATTCCGCCCTCAGTGTTTTTCTTTGTAATAAAAGTGGATAGTTCTTTGAGATCATTGTAAGCATTGCCCATCGCGATCTTGTTGTCGCATGCTTCTAACAGTGCAAAGTCATTTGGTCCATCACCAAATCCAAATGTAGGCACATCAACAAGGTTTAATTCTTGTTTTAAACGTTTCACTCCTGCACCTTTCGAGATTCCTTTTTTGACCGTGTCAATCGAGTAAGGACCATTTCGATAAAAAGTCAGATCAGGAAATTGTTCATGATAATATTCATCCCCAGATTGAGAGAGGATAAGTAACATATTGATTGGATGATCCAAATAAGCTTGCGGATTGATTTCTGGTACATTTGAATGGATAAAGTTATAGGCATCAATCATCGTTTGTGTGTGTGCAGTACACCAAATATGTTGATGGTTATAAAATGAGAGCTGGTGCCCTTGTATTTGGACATGTTCGAGCATCTTTTGACAGTCTTCAGTTGCGATTATTTCAGAATGAACTTCTTGACCATCCACGCTGATGTAAGAACCATTCATCGTAACTGCAGAGGAAATACCAGCATCTGACATAATATGTTTGATTTCAGCTTCAGTTCGTCCAGTTGCTATGACTGGCAGGACGTTATTTGCCTGTAGTGCTTGCATTGCTTCGGCCACTTCTGGTGTGATTTTTGATTGAGCATCTAACAGTGTTCCATCAAGATCAAAAAAAGTAATTGCACGATAATTTGACACAAAAAAAACCCCTTTTTTATTCGATTACCCCTATCTTAACAAAGAATGAACAAAAGACAAACCTTTCGTGAAGAATTACCGAATATATTGGTTCAAGTTAATTTTTAGAGTATACTAGAAAGAGAGATTTAGGAGGGATCATATGATTTTTTTAGTTGTCGGAGTATTTTTGACTATCCTAGGTTGTTTGTTTCTTTTTATCCCTTCTAAAGGGAATCTGCCTTTTTATGGTTACCACTCACCGCGTGCCACAAAATCCGATGTTCACTGGCGGTTAGCACAAAAAACAAGTGGAAAATATTTTTTTATTTTCGGTTTATTGATGGCCTTGATCGGCTATTTACTAAAATTAACTGGACAGACAAACTATTTTATAATCGAGATGTTGGTTTTAGTTTTTCCAATTATGCCGATTTTTATCTTAACTGAAAAAAAATTACAAGAACTCGATGATAGTATTGGAGGAAATAAAAAATGAATATTTTAATGATAGAAGATAATCAATCCGTATCTGAAATGATGCAGATGTTTTTTTTGAATGAAGGATGGGAAGCAACTTTTAAATATGACGGAAAAGAAGGTCTAGATGCTTTTTTAGAAAGACCGAATTACTGGGACATGATCACTTTAGACCTGAACTTGCCAACGATGGATGGTATGCTTGTTGGAAGAGAAATTCGGAAAGTCTCTAGTACAGTTCCGATCATTATGTTAACAGCTCGTGATTCTGAAAGTGACCAGGTTATTGGATTAGAGATGGGCGCAGATGAGTACGTGACCAAACCTTTTAGCCCACTAACTTTGATTGCCCGAATGAAAGCTTTACACCGTCGTAGTGAATTGGTAGAGGTAAAAGAAGAAACAAACAACTCGGACGATCACTTCGATATCGAAACAGATCACTTTAAGATGAATACAAAAACACGTGAAGCTTATTTAAATAAAGCACCAATCGAAGGTTTGACACCGAAAGAGTTTGATCTATTATTTACACTAGCTAAAAAACCACGCCAAGTATTTTCTCGGGAACAATTACTGGAATTAGTGTGGGATTATCAATACTTTGGTGATGAACGAACGGTTGATGCGCATATCAAAAAGCTTCGAAAAAAAATCGAAAAGGTTGGACCACAAGTCATTCAAACGGTTTGGGGCGTAGGTTATAAATTTGATGATTCTGGTGTGGCCTAATGCGCTATCTTTACCAGCAGTTATTAGCCTTTTGCGGAATGATCGCGATGATCATTTTGATCGTAGGTGTTTCTTTTACGCAACTGACTAAGCAAACCATTGAAGAAAATAATTACCAACAACTTTTTGGCTATGCAGAATCTGTCGAGAAGACAACACAGACATACACAGACACGTTTCCTCAATTAAGCCAAGATCAAGCGTTTCAAAATGCATTATTATTAACGGAACAAGTCTTATCAGAACAAAATGTCAATTTTATTTTTATCGATAAGAACGAACGGGTCATTTATCCTACTGATAATGTGGTATTGAACTTTACGATTAAAGCGGAACAATGGGATAATCTGCGTCATGGAAGACAAGTAAAATTTACCTCCAACAAAAATATACTAGGACAAAATCAAGCGACGTCTTATGCCTTAGTACCTTTTAATTTAAATCATGAATTTTATGGTGGCTTGGTTGTTAGTCAACCGGCTAAAAATATCGATAATAG
>OGSY01000848.1_pt1 | contig 10663 bp, 13 predicted proteins | sample 1574281 | NCBI WGS metagenome assembly OGSY01 (sample SAMN03295855, study PRJEB24534) | human gut metagenome | isolation source: fecal sample 5 from infant 8 | host: Homo sapiens | place: USA: Pittsburgh, PA | collected 2014-07
CCTATATCATCACCAATGTTTGCAAGCTTTCCAAAAAGTTCAGCAGTTTTAAACCTATCTCCAAGCTCTGATAAATCAAGACTTGAAATATTATCATCACCCAATAAAACTTGTAAAAGAGATAAAAATGTAGATTTTCCATTAGCCTTATCTCCTACTAAAATAAAAGCCTTGCCAAGCTCATTTCTAGTAAAAAAACAATAACCAATTAACTCTTCCAACAACATTCTAATATCCTTGTCATTACAAGATATTTTATTTAAAGTTTTATCACAAAGTTCATCATAAGCCTCATCAAAATAATCATAATTTATTTTATTTCTTATCATTATTTCAGGACTAAAATCTAATATTTCATTAGTATCTAAATCATAAATTCCATTTTCAAAAGCAATCAAATTTGGATTTAATAACTTATTATCTTCATTAACCAGTAAATTTATATAAGCTAAACATTCTGACCTTTGATTTCTTTTAAGACTTGGGATTGATTTTATCATCTCCCTTTCTATTTCTTCTTGACCATCAATATAAACCCCATCTTTATAAACATGAAGTCTTGAATTAATCCTTTTAATATGAGAATTAGAAACTATAAAATTTGAAAATTTATCAAATAAAAATTTCTTATTTTTAAAAAATATTTCATCCTTAAAAGCTTCATCTCTTAGTATGGTTTCTAGTTCGTTTTTACTCACAGGTTCACTAATAACATATGAATTAATAAGTCTGATACATTCCCTTACCTCTTCTTTAGAAAAGCCGTTAGACTGTAAAATAAGAATATAATTAAATAATTCTTGGTTTCTACCGTCCCCCTCTTCAAGATCTAAAAAATCAAACTTATAAATAGTTGGTAGAAGAAATTTCGGAACAGTATCAAGATTTTCACTATCATAAATTATTGGTCTTTCTTTTCCTCCAAACTTAACAATAGAATAAGAATTTCTTGAACCTATTTTAATATCAGAATTAATCCCTAAAAATAATTTAGTATCAGTTTTATTACTTTGTATTCTTTCATCATTTTTAAAATAAAAGTGCATACCCCTAGTTGTTTTAATTACTCTGGTTTTTATTTTTTTATCCTTAACAATATTAAAAAGAATTTCAGATTCGTTCTCGTTATCTATATCAATAAGAACAATATTTTTATCAAGGATTCCAGCAAATTCATTTAAGTTTTTAACATCATCATAAGATTTTAGATCTTTAACATTTTTAAATTTTTCTATGCACTTTTTATTCTTTGTTCTCACATATCCTTTATATAACTCCAAAATCCTCCAACCTCTTTTTTGCTAAATTAATATAATAATTTTTATCAAGAAATTCTGGAACTTTAATATTTTTTATATCTCCATTATCAATAAAATTATGCTCACTTGTTAAAGATAACTTTTCATAAGAACCAGTTTCACTGTGTTTTTTTCTTAAATCGCCATGATTTTTATTAGTAGATGCAAAAGATCTAATAACCCTTTCTTTAAGTTTTTTACTTCCCCAAAGAGCATAATCATATTTAGAAGATATTTTAGTAACCATTTGAAATTCATATAACTTATTACAAGAAAGTATTGTTTCTTCAACAGGTGTTTTATCAATCATGTAATTTCTCAAAGCCTTATTAATAATAGGTAAATCATAATCAAGTGAATTTAATTCCTTTACATAAGCTCCCTTAGCCTTAACTTCATTATCTAAATCAACCAACAAATAATTATTAACATCCTTTTGAAATACTTCTTTGTACTGGTCAAAAGTTAAATTTAAACCAGTTCTTTTTTCCCACTCATAAGCTATATCATCTATTTTTTCAAAATTTTTTGGATTAACTTTAATTAATATTCCATCAGTATTTGACTGAATTATTTCAGAATCATTTTCTAAATGTTCTATCAAATCTAGTAAAAATAACTGACCGAATAAGCACACTAAATTAGCGTTTCTTGGATCTAATAATGCATTAAATTTATCTTTTGCAGCTCCATAAGTAGAATTAAGTACAAGTTTCAAAGGAGCTTGTTCTTCCTTCTTTCCTAGACTTTTAAGTTCTAATCTCTTATGATATATTTCTTCATATTTTTTTACACCATTTCTTGAACAAGACCTGGATAAAAGATTATATTTAATCATCAAACTTGGATAAAGACTTGAAACATCCATTAAAATAAAATAACCTTTAGAATGATATTTTTTTCTTGCACCATGAAGTCCACCCCAACCAAAAACATGATCTACTCCAGCGACACATATCTCTAATCTGTTTTCTTCGTTTTTATAACCACCATTTTTCTTTTTAACACGATTATAATATCTCTTAGAATCATCACTCTTATACCAGTCAACTATTTTCTTATATTTTTTTATCTCTAAATTATCAGGGACAAAAACATCAAACTCATCATCTCTAATAGTTTGTTTAGCTTGTAAGATTATAGATGATAATTGAGTTTTAGTTTTACTCAAATATTTTAAATTTCCTCCAGACATTTTTACTAGATTCATATGTGCTTTGAAATCTTTAATTGTTTTAATAAATAATTCATAAGTATTAATAACATCAGACCTACAGTAAATTATTGTTTCTTTTATCTCTTCTTCAGTTAGTTTTCTTGGTATATTAAAAGCTACATCAGATTCTTTAATATTTTTTCCTTGAAAACCCTCATAAGTTTTAAGACCCTTATTAAGAGAGTTCATAACATCATATTGAATAGTGTAAATTTTATTCATTAAATTAGAATATCCCCAACCATTATTATGGTCTGTGATGATATAATCACTTATTTTTTTAGGATTAAAACCACAAAGTATCCCTTTCAGAATATGTTGGTCATAATTTTTATTATTAAAACCAACCCAAATATCAAATTTATTTTCTTGATAAAAATTCTCTAGTTTCTCATTATCATTAATTATTACTTTTTCACTTTTTGTTTTTGAGTCAAAGAGTACGACCAACCAGTCATACTCAAAGACTTCAAAATCATAAAATATCATTAACTTTCAAAAACTTCTGTTATTTCAAACGTTTTATAACCTTTTTTATTCTCATCATATTTAAGAGCATATTCTAAACCTTGACTATCAATTTCTTCACTTATATCTAATATTAATTCATTAAGAGCTGCATAACCTTTAAACTCACTTGGTACATCAATTCCTGTATCAAAAGATCTTAGTATTTCATTCGCCATATGAATTTGGAATCCTAAATTTAAAATTTGATTATAAAATATTAAGGAATTTTTATATTCACCGTCAAGGATTTTAAACCATATACTTAACATAGGATCACCTTTTTTACTTGTTGTAAGTTTCATTTCATCAACTTTAACTTCATACTCTCCCAAAGGTACTTCCTTATATTCCCCGTGATTATCCTTATTTTCTTGTAAATCCTTATTTAGTCCTTCAACATCTACACTCTTATCAAATTTATCCCAGTTCATAGTTTGTTCAGTCATTATTTTCTACTCCTTCTTGTTCTTTTTTTAGGTTCTTCTTCTACTACTTCTTCATCTTCTGTTTCAGTTTCTTCTACTTCATCTTCTTCTATTTTTTCTTTTTCTGTTTTTTTCTTCCTACCTCTCTTGCTTTTTTGTTCTTCTGTTTTTTCTTCTTTTTCTTCTTTTATCTCTTCGTCTTTACTAACAATAACTTTTCCTTCTTGTGCTTTCTTTATTTCTTGTAAAAATTTATCCATATCTAGTTCGATTTCATCTACCTTAAAATCAAATCTTCCACCACCAAACACATTTTCTTTTTTTTCTAGTTGTAAGATTCTATCTTCCCCGTCCATATAAGCTCTCATAGTTAAATCAACAGTACCTGCTAGAACATTTGCTACTTTATCATTTAAGTTTGGTTTGTAAGTTGTAATTTTCCCACCGTTTTTAAGATTAATTTCATTTACAATTTCCTTAGAAATATAAATAATTTGATAACCTATATTTTTAAGTCTTTTCATGGTAGATAAAAATTCAGTCCTAACCATGTCCCAACCTTTGCCAAATCCAGCATCTTGTTCATGTTCAATACCTAATTTCTCATAGGTATAAAGCCTGCAATGTTCATATAAGTCTTCAACTAAATCAATACAAACTCTTTCAAAATCATTGTCAACTCTTTCAAGTTCGCTAACTACATCAAGGAATTCTTCCCAAGCTAATTTTCTTTTTGTAATTCTTCCATTTTTAATTATTTCATCTTGAATACTAACAACAGGGCTTGTTGTGTTATCAGTATTTCCGTCAGTATTTAGAAATAATAAATTATCAAGCTTATCAACAAATGTGGATTTTCCTACATAAGAATCAGCATAAATCCAAAAGTCAGGTTTCTCATCAATCTTTACTTCACGTCTTTCATTTTTTGGTAATAACATATAATCTTCTCCTTTTTCACAATATTTTTTATATTCACACCAATTACACAAATATGAGGGATTTTTCTCAAAACTTTCACAATCATATAATTTTTTAACATCTAATAGAAAACTAATTACCTTTTTGGGATCATAATTAATTTTCATAAATTCTAAATTTTCAAAAGTATTTTCTAACTCTTCATCAATTCTTTTTCTAAACTGATATAAATCTTCTGTCTTTTTTTGCCTTATTTGAACCTTTGGAACAAATAAGAAGTACATATTCCTAATCTTATTTCCACTTTGTTTTTCATAAAAATACTTGTACAAATGAAGTTGAGGGCTTAACTGATAATTAGCCTTATTATTAGAGTATTTAAAATCACACAGATCATAAACCCCCTCTTTATCAGTTGGAACAAGTAAATCTATAAATCCAGTAAAATCATTATCAACTATTTCAAGCTCATTAATTCCATCAGGAACTAAAGGTTTTATTCTTGGTATTAAAAACTTAAATTTTTCAATTTCATCAATATTTTTATCATTTAAAACATAATAATTTGAAATATAAGATTTTATACAAGCTTTTAAATCATTTTCTAAACCCTCATGAAGAGCAGTTCCCATATATAAGGCATTATTTGGATCTTGATTTTTTACCGTATCAATTTTTTCAACATACCTTAGTTTGTATTTATAAGGACACTGATTAAAAGTAGAAACTCTTGAATAAGAAACTTTCATAAAAGCCTCCTAATTATTAATTCTTTTAATTCATCAAAATCATCTGGATAAGAAACTAAAGCCACACCACCTGCTTTTTTAATCTCTTCTATCTCATGAAGTTGAAGTTCACTAGGTTCACCATCATCTCCCTTAACTTCAATGGCTAAAAATTTACCATTAACACAACAAAGTAAATCAGGAACACCATCACGGGTAAAAGCATTACCATGAAACTTAACCCACCATCCTCCAACGGATTCTATAAACTTTTTAATTTTATTCTCATAAGGTTTCTCTCTCATTTAACATTGATCCTTATATATCCTTTTCTCTTTGTTATTTTTGGATAATCTTTTAATAGCTCATCATATAATTCAGGTTCTTTTTTCTCCATAGATTTTAAATCAATACTTTTACTTTCGCTTTCTGCTACCTTAGTTATAGAAAAATAATCATTCTTAAAAGACTTTAAATTATATTCATTAAATAAGTTTTCTAATGTTTTCTTTAAATCTTTTTCTTCTTTATCAATTTTTTCTTTTTTATCTTTCAAACTCTTTAAACTTTGAGCTATAATCAAGCTCTTATCTTCAAATATTTTTAACTCATTACTCATTTTCTTCCTCCTCAAATAATTTATTAGTATAATCACGTCTTTCTTCTAAAACTTTATAAATTTTCCCATCAATTGAATTTCTAGTTATTAGATAATAATAAAAACACGTTTTATTTTGTCCTATCCTATGAGTTCTTTTTTTACTTTGTTCCATAAGCTCACTTGATAAGGGTAAAGAAAAATAAATCATTTTATTAGCTTTTTGTAAATTTAAACCCATAGCTCCAGCTTGATATTGGATAAGAGTTACTGAATCATCACAATTATCAAAGTTTTTTAAATCTTTCATTTTCCCATTAACAACTGAAATCGGTCTTTTAAGACTAATACATATATTCATAAGTTTTTCTAATTCATTATTAAAATTATAAAAAACTATCAACCTATCATTAGTTGAATTGAGTATATCCTTGAAAGCTTCTAATTTGTTTTCGTTGTATTCACTAGCAAGCTTTCTTTGGTATAACATCCTAGATAATGATGAATTACCAACAAGTTCTTCATTTTCAATATTAATTATTCTGTCTTTTAAAAAATCATAATATTCGACCGTATTATCAACATTAATAATTTGATTAACTTGTTCAGGTAAATCCATAACCTCATCAGTTTTCATAAAATAAGCTCCGTGATCCTTTAACTTTCTTTTAAGTCTTTCAACATTTTTATATCCCACAACTTTTTTAATTGGAAACCCGATTCCATAATCAATTTTTTCAATAATCAAATAATTATCTTCAAATCTTTTTTTACTAATATTCCAACCAAGAAGTCTTGCTTGTGACCATATTTCTTCATACTTTCCAGAAACTGGTGTTCCAGAAAGTAAAATATTATTACTAGAATTAAGAGATAAAATAAATTTGGATCTCTTAGCCTTTTCATTTTTTATTTGACTAGACTCATCAAGTAAAAGTGTAAAGTCTTTAATCTTTTTAATCTCATTACGCCTAAAAGTTAGTTCATAATTAATAACCCCAACCTTTGATTCATTAAATTTAAAAAATTCATACATTTCTTTTTTATTAGTTAAATCAAAAACAGCAAAATCATAATTATCTTCCATGTGACAAATCCAATCATCTACCTTAGATTTTTGACAAACTATCAAATTATTTTTATTATTAATTTCTTTAAGTTTTTCAGATCCAACAAAAGTTTTACCTAATCCCATATCAAGATAAAAACCTACATTTTTAAATTCTTTAGTCTTATCCAAAACTTCTTTTTGATGATTAAATAACTTAATCATTGATCACCTACCATTCGTTCTCTTTGTCTTTCACGTCTTTTAATTTCTTCATTAATAATTCTAAACTCATTAGAATTATTTGAATTAAGACCCTTCGCTTTCATAAACTTTAACTTGAATTTAAGACTTTCATTTCTTAAATCTTTAATTCTTTCTCTATATTCGTTTTCTAATCTTTGTAAATTTTCTTCCATATTTTAAAACTTTCTGCTATAATTAAATTGACTTTATAAATTATCTTTTCGGTTCTGATATTTAATAAAGTCTTTTCTTTTATCTAGACAAAACACCAACAAGATTTACAAGAAATAAGAGAACTACACCAACATATTTTTGAATTTCATTTCTACCATTTAGGGCAAGTAAAAGAAACATTACAGAAAGAATAATCCACAATATACACTCTCTTTTCTTATCCTTTTCACTTATCATCAAATATCTTGGTAAACCAAACTCTTTAAAATTCCTATATTTTTCACTTCTTTTCATAATTTCCCCCTAGCTGTTCATCTTTAGAAAAAATACGAATACTATCCTCTTCCTTGATTGCTCCAATTCCCTTAATATCAGGAATAAAAGCTTCATCTCCAATTCTTATAAAATTAAGATTGTAAACCTTCAGCTCATCATCATAGTTATTTAATAACTCTTTTAATTCTCCAACGTTCATATTTCCTACCTTTCTATCAATTTCTATACTTCTCACTTCTTTTCATAACTTCCTCCATAAACTACTCTTGATAATTCAAACAAAGATTTTTTCAAATACTTGTTTTCCTCATCTAATTTCTTATTCATATCCCTAAATTCCCTTACTGTTTTCAAAGTTGGACTCTCTTCCTCAGATAATTCAATTTCCCTAATTTGCTTAATAGGAAAACAAACCTTAGAAAGTTTTGTCCTTGTAATAAGACCTTGTCCTTCAAGCTTATAAATATAGCTTTCAGTACAAGACCATCTCTTAGCAAGTTCTTTAATAGGAATAACAGTTTTTTCCATGTTTTTTCTCCTATAAGTCTTTAAAATTTTTAACCTTTAATTTTCCGCCACACCTTTCTAATACGTCTTCATAAATTTCATAAGTATGATAATCCTCTGGCAAAGTTTCCTTTATAAACTTTAAAACTTTTTCAGAACAATCATCAATTTTAGAAATGTCATAAAATCTAGTATCTATACCGTAATCAGAATCTGATGTAATAATGTTCATTTTTTTCTCCTTTCTAGCAACTAACTAAGCATACAATTAGTTTTCTTTTGTTTCCTATAACGTAACATCACTAGCAAAAAAAATATCAGTCGGATTTTTAATTTCAAACATATCAATAAGTTTAAATATCTCATCGGAATTGAATATTCCCTTTTTTAATTTTATACTCATTGTATTTTCTGAAATTCCAAGCATCTTAGCAACATCTTTTTGATTTTTACCATTTTCTACGAAAATAGCTTTTAGTTTATTTACATTAATCAATTAATCACCCCCTTAATTCTCTTGTTTCTTTTCACGTAACTATATAATAACACCATCTTTGTATCGTGTCAAGTAATTTTTTGAAAGATTTTAATATTATTTGTAACACGTCAAGAAATATTGTATAATAGAATCAAGTTAAAATATATAAGCTAGGAGAAATATTATGAATTTAGGAGATAGAATTAAAAAAAGAAGAAGTCAATTGAATATGACTTTAGATGATGTTGGAAAATCAGTTGGAGTAACAAGAGCTACAATTCAAAGATATGAAAATGGAAATATTATAAATATCCCATCCGATAAAATAGAATTAATTGCTAAAGCATTGCACACTACACCTTCATATTTAATGGGATGGGAAAAAGATAAAAAGGAAACAAACAAATTTCTAACAAAAGAAGAGAAAGAAATTCTTGAACCTTACAATAAATTGAACAACGAAGGCAAAAACAAATCAGTTGAATATACTTGGGATTTAGTTTCTTCAAATAAATATGAAAAAACAGAGATGGTAGAAATAATTGGTGGAGCAGCAGCTGGTAGCGGATTTAGTTATGTTGATGAAATAACAGCTAATAAAATAATACCTAAAAAACAAAGACCAACCTATGATATGATTATTCCAGTAGAAGGAGATTCTATGGAACCAAAAATTCATGACGGTTCTTTAGCTTTTATAAGAGTAAGCACAGATTATGATAACGGAAAAATATATGTTGTGGATGCTGATGGAAAAGTTTATATAAAAAAAGTTTATTTTGATGATAGAGAAATTGTTTTAAAATCTATTAATCCGTCTTATGAAGATATTCACATAGAAGATTTAGATACATTTAGAGTAATAGGAGAAGTAGTAGATTGGGAATAAAATAAATTTTTTTAAAAAAAGGAGTTTTTTATGAATAGTTTTAAAGAATTTTTGTTGAAAATCGGTGTAGCTTTAAGTTATCTTTTTATTATTCCAGTTCTTATAATGACTATTTTATCTAAAAGTAAAACAATGGCTGTACTAATATTACCTACACTTTTCACTCTAACCTATTTATTTATAGATAGGAGAAAGTTATATAAAGTAGAAAAAATTCAAGAAAAAATACTTAAATTAGAAAATGAAAAGAATACTTTAAATTCGGATATTTCAGGATTAGAAAAAAATAAAAATGAATTGAATACAGAGGTTAAAAATTTAAAATCAGAAATCAATAATCTAGACAAAGATAAAGAAGAAAATAAAAAAACACTCAATGAAGAAATTATAGATATTGAAAATTCAATAAAAGATTTAGAAGCAAAAAAAGAATCTATTAAAGAGAATTTTAGAAAAGAAGCGTTGGAAGGCTATTTAGAAAAGTTGAGAATTGAATACTCTTCTGAATTAGAAAAAAACAACGAAGAATTAGAAAATAAAAACATTGCATTAAAAAATGATTATAAAAATTTACAAACAGATTATGAAAAATTAAAAGAAGAATATAATGAATTAAATTCACATAATTACGGAATAATACCAACAGAATTTCAATTTGAAAAATCAGAAACTTATAAAATGAAATTAGACAATATTCATCTAAAAGAAAAAGAAATGATTGCTAGATTAAATAAAAAAGTTAAAAATGGTAGAAAAATAAATATCCTATATGACAACCTAGAAAAATTATCATTTTTATATTTTAATACAGCTTGTGATTATAATTTATCTAAATTAAATTTTAATAATTATCCTACTAGAGTTAAAGAAATAGAAAAACTACATTCAACAATTTTTAAAGAAACAGAATATAATGTTGATATTCCAACTCAATATAAAGACTTAAAACTAGAAGAATTAGAAACCGCTTATTCTTATTACAAATTAAAAGAAAGAGAAAAAGAAATATTAAAAGAACAAAGAGAGCAAGAAAAAGATGATTTAAAAGCACAAAGAGAAATAAAAGAAAAACATGATAAAATTGATAAAGAAATAGAAACTTTATCATTGGTTAAAGAAAAGATTGAAGAAAAAATTAAACTTGCAGCTAATGAAGAAATTGAATCTTTAAAGCTTGAATTAGAAAAATTAAAAGAAAAAATTTCCGAATTTGAAAATGAGAAATCAGACTTAGATTACAGATTAGAAAATACTGGAGCTGGATATGTTTATATAATATCTAATATTGGATCATTTGGAGAGAATGTTTATAAAATAGGAGTAACAAGAAGATTAGATCCATATCAAAG
>OGSY01000857.1_pt1 | contig 10551 bp, 7 predicted proteins | sample 1574281 | NCBI WGS metagenome assembly OGSY01 (sample SAMN03295855, study PRJEB24534) | human gut metagenome | isolation source: fecal sample 5 from infant 8 | host: Homo sapiens | place: USA: Pittsburgh, PA | collected 2014-07
AATCTCTAAAAGCTTTATCTCCATTCATAATAGCTTGTTTAGTAGCTTTTGAAGATACTTCTTTAATCCACTTCATTTCTTGATTATTAGGAATATATTCATTATTTAACCATTTTGAAAAATCCATTCCACTAACAAACTTTCCTTCTTTCTCGTAAATTTCTTTATTACGAGCAATATAAAAGTTATAGATAAATCTTGATACACCAATAGTTTGGTGTATTTTAGACTTTTGTTCATCAGTAGGATTAATCTCCACCTTGTAAGCCCTTTTCAACTTCTTCATCCTCTCTAACCTTTTTCTTAAAACTTTAATAACTTCATCTAATATTATTCCTTTATCATTAAAATATTATCTAAAAAATTCTACTTGATTTTTTAAATCACATTTTAGGTTAGAAGTTGAAACTCGTGTATAAATAATTATTTTTCTACTATCTGTTTCTTTATGTTTTCCTATATGCTCAAGATACTGTTCATAAGTGTATTACCTTGTATTTATAGGATTTCTAAATGCTTTTAATTTTCCCGTATTATCCTATCTTTGTAATGTAATAATTGATAAATTTAATAATTCTGCAAATTCTTTAGGCTTATAATGTTTAATCATATAATCACATGCTTTTGTGACTATATTATATCATATTAGACTATATTTAATTATATTTTTATCAACTAATGAGAATCTCCTTTGTAAAGATTGTATTTTTTGTAAAATTAAATAAACTTGTCCAATAGTTTATGTTTTTATTATACAGAATTTATGGCTTATAATTTCAATAATATATAAATTCAATAAAATTTATTTAATAATAAGGAAAATTTAAGATAAATAATCTTGGGAAATACATTGTAAAGCGATGTATATTTGTATGAAATTAAAAAAGTATAGATACCAATAAAAAAGACTAGTTAGTAAAAATAACTAGTCTTTGGTCATTTTAGGAGCAATAAAACCAACCTAAATAAGGTTAACTTGTGGTTTTATAAAAGTTAATTTATGACTTTAAAAATTTTTATTGGTGTTTTATATCTTGATTATAGACAGAAATAAGAATTTTATACATTTAAAAGTAAAATTTATAATTTATATTTTTCGAAGGCCTTTGTTGCGCTAATATGGACATCTTTAAAGAAGAGAATTAGCCAAATAATAAAGGCTATAATTGCACAATATTGGCTTACAAAATAGGAGAAGAGTGCCCCTATAAATAAAATCATTGCCCATAGGAAAAAAGAGTTTCTCATATCTAGGCTTATTCTTTTTTGATCATATTTTTCCCTTTCAGCTTTGGAAAATGAGTTGAATCCACTAACAAGTATTGCCCCTTTTTCTTTTAAAATAGCAAAGCAGATTGAAAAGATTAAGAAAAATATACCTAAGGTTAAACATGCTATCATACCTACATTCATAATACCTATCCCCTTTAAAATAAATTTTTTCTCTAAACAGTGTTTATAATTAAATATATTATACAGCAAAAAAATAATTAGTTTTTTAGATTTTCAAGCAAAGTCTTAAATTGGAAAGTAAAGCTTTAATTTAAAATAGAGCATTTACTTGAAAGAAAATATGGGTTTCCTTTTCAAGCAAAGCTCTAATTTAAAAGTAAGTTTTTAGAATTTTAACCTTTTAAGGTTTTATGGTTTTAATTTTTTATAGCTTTTTAATTCTTGAGTTTTAAGCTTTCTTTATTAAATTTGGATTTTTTAGGTTTTTAGGCAAAGAGCCTCCAAAGCTGAGTGGTGATGAAACAAATAACTATGCCGGCTACTGTTGGGATTAGGAAGCTTAGGGCTGTCCATTTAAAGCTCTTAGTTTCCTTTTTGATTGTCCAGAGGGTTGTACCACAAGGATAGTGCATTAGGCATAGTATCATAACATTAATTGCAGTTAGGATTGTCCATCCATTAGCAACTAATAATTCTTTAAGCTCATATAGGTTATCTAATTCTAACATTGTGGTGGCTCTTAAATAGCTCATTATTATTATAGGCATTACTATTTCATTTGCTGGTAATCCTAAGATAAAGGCCATTAATATATATCCATCTACCCCTATGGCATTAGCAAGTGGGCTTAAATAGTTAGCACATATTGTTAGTATTGAGGCATCACCAATCATTATATTAGAGAATATCCATATAACTGCCCCTGCTGGAGCTGCAATTGCTATGGCTCTACCTAAGACATATAGAGTTCTATCAAATATTGATCTTACTATGACCTTTCCTACTTGAGGTTTTCTATATGGAGGTAGTTCTAATATAAAGTTTGAAGGCATTCCTTTTAGTATTGTCTTTGATAGGATTTTTGATACTAGTAATGTCATTAAGACTCCTAAAATTATAACTACAGTTACTGTAAGGGCTGATATGAAGCTTTCTTTTATTCCCACAGATATTCCACCTATGAATATGGCTGCTATGGAAATTAGCATAGGAAATCTTCCATTACAAGGCATAAAGGCATTGGTTAATATAGCTATAATCCTTTCTCTAGGAGAGTTAATTATTCTACATCCTATGATTCCTGCTGCATTGCATCCAAGTCCCATACACATGGTAAGGGCTTGTTTACCACAGGCACAGCACTTTTTAAAGCATTTATCTAGGTTAAATGCTATTCTTGGCAAATATCCTAAGTCCTCTAAGAGAGTGAACATAGGGAAGAAAATTGCCATAGGAGGTAGCATTACTGAAATTACCCAAGCTAAGGTAACATAAATGCCGTCTATTAATATTCCTGATATCCAAGAAGGGAGGTTTAGTCCAGAGAAGAAGTCTCTAATGTAAATTTCTCCATGGGCGAACATATTAGCAAGCATTTCAGATGGGTAATTTGCTAAGGTTATGGTTATCCACAAGACAATTAATAGGGTCATTATCATAATAGGTATTCCTGTTGATTTTGACACAAGTATTTTATCTATTTTTCTTTGGAAGTCAGTATATTCTTCTCCACCTTTAACAACCTTATTTCCTATTCTTTCAGCTTCTTTTATTATGGATTTTATTATTATATCTTCTACTAATTCATCCTTATAATTTTTATTAAGCTCATCTTTTATTTTACTTATCATATTTATATACTTTTCTTGAATATTATATTTATTGTATAAGGATTTTAAGATGCTTGTATTTCCTTCTAGAATTCTGAGGGCTATCCATCTTTTCTTTCTTTTAGGAATTTCAAGGGTTTCATCTAGTATGATTTCTATTTCTTCTATTGCTTTTTCTATAGGGGAATCATAATTTATTGCATTTTTTTTGGAGTCTTTTAGGGTTATTTCTTTAAAGATGGCCTCTTTTAATTCTTCTATGCCAACTCCATTTCTGGCAGAGGAGGAAACAAGGTTTGCGTTTAGTTCTTTTGATAACAAATCTAAATCTATTTTTATGTTATTTTTTTCTGCTTCATCAATTAAGTTTACGCAGAGGATTGCCTTTTCTGTTATTTCAGATATTTGTATAAAAAGGTTTAGATTCCTTTCTAGGGAGGTTGCATCAGCCACAACAACCACTATATCTGGATCATTAAAGCATATATAATCCCTTGCAATTTCTTCTTCTTCTGAATTTGATAGCAATGAGTATGTTCCAGGTAAATCTACTATCTTTATGGTTGAATCCTTAAATTCATAGTATCCTTCTGCTTTAGCTACTGTTTTTCCAGGCCAGTTTCCAGTATGTTGATTTAAACCAGTTAGAGCATTAAAAACTGTACTCTTACCTACATTGGGGTTTCCTGCTAATGCTACAACATAGTCTTCCTTGGTGTTTCCTTTTGATTTTTCTTTAGATAATAAGCTAATTCCAGTAGAATTTTTGTTTAAACTCATATCTTTTTCTCCTACTATTAAATTACTTCTATCTCTTCACATTCTTCTTCCCTTATGGCTATTACAGTTCCTCTTATTAAATAGGCTCTAGGGTCTCCAAAGGGGCCACCATATAAAACTTTTATATCTGTTCCTTCTATTATTCCTAAGTCAAAAAATCTTCTCCTTAGTTCTCCCTGTGCCTTTATGTCAATTACCTTAACAGTTGACAATATTTTAGCTTCATGTAATTTCAAATTTATTCCTCCTTTTAAGGGTTAATATAATATTGTTCCTTTTTAGATTTTGAAAGAGGTTGATTGGATTGATAATTAATGGTATTATTTGTTAAAGTGAATTTTTAGCATAAATAGCCATAATTAGAGAGTGATTTATACATATAATATGGTATGATTAAGGATAATTTAGTGTGATTGAAACTTTAGGGTGGATTGAGAGGGTTTGTATATGTGGATTAATAAGGAGTTAATAGACTATGCTTTAAGCTTAAAGGGAGATTTTAGTTAGATTTTTAAAGTGAGTGTATAATTTTGAAAAAAGTTATAAAGCTTTATCTTACATATATGAGTTATTTTCTTCCCTTAAATGAGTATATAATTGAAAAAAGTTATGAAAATTTTATAGGGAAGGGTTAGAAGAATAAAGAGTAATAAATTTAAATTATTAACAGTTTTGTTATATAATATTAGTAACATTCTGGGGTTTTATGGGGTGATTTTTAATGAGTAAATTTTATAATGAAGCAATTAAGAAACTTGATTATGTGGTGAAAGACCATTATGTTATTTAAAGTGTTCTTTTTTAGCTTTTGTATGCAAAAAAGGTTATTAAAGAACAGCATGGAGTAAAGCTGGGTTCTATTTTAACTTTTGTATGAAGAAGAGGATATAGATAAGAGATACTTATTATAGCAAATAAAAGAGCGTTTTTTTATGAGTTAAATTTAGGCTTTTGGCATACAGAAAGCTTTTTATATGAGGATATTTCTTCTATTGAAGAAAGGGAAGGAATACTGAGGAAATCTATAGTTATGAATGTAAATGGAGAAGTAGTTAAGATATGTAATATAATTTCTCGAAATGTTCAAAGGTTTATGGCTATAGTAAAGGATAATATTAAGGTGGGAAGAGTTTAATGAGGAATAAAAAGTGTAGAAGAATTATAGAAATTTTATTTATATTATTACTAATAGTACCTTCACAGCCTATTTATGCAAGAGCAGGAGGAGGCGGTGGAGGAGGTGGAGCGGGAGGTGGTGGCTTTATATCATCAAGTGAAAGTGGTGGTGGAAAAGATGGGGCCAGTGCCTTTGATTTCAAATTTATTATGAAACATAAACTTTTTTTTGGATCAGTAGCTTTTTTCTTGCTGTCTGGAGGGGTAGTTTTAATGTTTGTTGAGATGGATAGGTATAGTAAAGTGGTTAAGGGTAAAAGTGATAAGCTAAAGGAGTTAGCCTTAAAGGATCCTTACTGGAATATTAATTATATAAAATCTGTTGTGGAAGATACCTTTTATAGTATTCAGTATGCTTGGAATGATGATGAATATGAAAGGGTGGAGAGTTTACTTACAACTTCATTATATAATAAGCATCTTAAGGTTTTAGAGGAGCTTAAAAGTGAAAATAAGAAAAATGTTTTAGAGGATATCCAGTTTAATGGGTGTAGAATAATAAGTCTCTTTGAGGGGGATGAAAAGCAATGGGGATTTATTTGGGTTGAGGTTAATTTCTCCATGATAGATTACATAGTTAATACAAAGGGGAAAAGAAGGATAATAGAGGGAAATGATAATTATAGCAGAAGTGACTTTGAGCATTGGAAGTTTGTGTATATTGAGAATACATGGCTCCTTTCAAATATATTGCAGAAAAATGAAGTGGGTTCAGGCTATAAGAAGTTATATAGAGAGGCTGAAAATGCCTATGGCTCTAGTAATATGAAGAAGGTTTAAAATGTAGGAGGGGAAATATGGAGTTTAATATCAATAGTGTATGGATAATTATAGGGGCTTGTATGCTGATGATTTTAGTTAGTGTTATTAGTCAAATGAGAAATGATCTTAAGCATATGAGGATTACTTTAGATAAGATTTCTGAAAAGTTTGGAGCAATTGAAATTGTAACAAAGGAAGAAAAAGAGGAATTAAGGAGGCTTGTTTCAGAGGGAAAGAGTGTTGAAGCTGTAAGAAGATGCAGAGAAATTACAGGACTTGGACTAAAGGAAGCTAAGGAATATGTTGATGGGCTTGGTGAGGAAAAAGGGATATAAGTTTTTATTTTTAAAAATGGAAATAAAATTGTTTTAATGTTAAAATAAAACAGTAAATACAAATATATAAAGATGGATTTGAAGTTTTATAGTTATTATGAAAATAAGGAAACTACTGTTTTTATATATTTGTATATTGTAAAATTAGGAGCATTAGAATGAGTGTATTACAGGATATAAAGGAAAAAGTTATAAAGGATAAAATTGAAGAGGTAGGATCTAAAGGCATCATTGAAGATAAATATCTTATTAAAAACAGACTTATTGTTAATTCCCAAAGAGGAAATCTTTTAGGGGAACTTAAGGAGAGTCTAAGGGAGTGTAAGAGTTTTTATTTTAGTGTTGCCTTTATTAATTTTAGTGGACTTCAACTTCTTCTGGATTCTTTTAGGAATTTGGAGGAAAGGGGAGTTAAGGGGAAGATAATAACTTCTACATATTTAAACTTTACTGAGCCAAAGGCTTTGGAGAAGGTAAAGAGTTTTGAGAATATAGATTTAAAGATTTTTATTGCTGATAGTGAGAAGGGGTTTCACACTAAGGCTTACATATTTGAGAATGAGGATAATTTTAAGATTATAATTGGTTCATCTAACATAACTCAAAGGGCATTAAAGAGCAATGTTGAGTGGAATGTTATGATTATTTCTAAGAAGGACACTGACTTTGTTAAGGAAGTTTTAGAGGAATATGAGGGAATATGGAGCTCAACTGGAATTGTTGATGATGAATTTTTAGAGAAATACAATGAGTTTATTAAAAGTATTAAGGAAAAGCAAAGGGAAATAGCTATTGATTTTAGTGAGTATGAAGTTATAAAACCTAATTTTATGCAAAGAGAGGCTATGGAAAACCTTGAAAGATTAAGAAGGGCTGGAGAGGATAAGGCTTTAGTTATTGCAGCAACTGGAACAGGAAAGACCTATATGTCAGCCTTTGATGTTATGGCTTTTAATCCTAAAAGGCTATTATTCTTGGTTCATAGGGAAGATATTTTAATAAGTGCAGAGAAAACTTATAAAAGCTTATGTAAGAATAAAAATATCACCATGGGATTTTACACAGGAAACTCAAAGGAGAAGGAAGCTGATTATTTATTCTCTACTGTTCAAACTATGTGTAGAAATTTAGAGGATTTTAATAGGGATGATTTTGACTACATAGTTATAGATGAGGCACATCATAGTACAAGCCCTACTTATGAGAGAATATTAAATCATTTTACCCCTAAGTTTTTACTTGGAATAACTGCAACCCCTGAGAGATGTGATACTGGAGATATTTTTCAGGTTTTTGATAATAATATAGCCTTAGAGATTAGATTAAATGAGGCTTTAGAGCATGAACTTATTGTACCATTTCATTATTTTGGAATAACTGATATAGATGCAGTTGATTATAGCAATGTTGATTTGGATAATATTTCTGAGATTTCTAAGAGATTAATGATTAACTCAAGGGTTGACTTTATTATAGACAAGATGAATTTCTATGGTTTTGATGGAAGTAAGCAAAAAACAGTGGGATTTTGCATAAATAAGGAACATGCCTATTACATGGCTGAGAAATTTAATGAGGCTGGTATTCCTAGCATAGCTTTAACTGGGGATCATTCTATAGACAAGAGAACAGAGGAAATAAAAAATCTTGAAAATGAAAACCATGAATTAAAGGTTATATTTACAGTGGATATATTTAATGAGGGGGTTGATATTCCCTCAATTAATCAGGTATTAATGCTTAGACCAACTAATTCACCAATAATATTTATACAACAGCTTGGAAGAGGATTAAGAAAGCATAGGAGTAAAGAATTCTTAACTGTTTTAGATTTTATAGGAAATCATAACAAAGCCTTTTTAATAGCCTTAGCTTTAAAAGGTGGAAGATACTATGATAAGGATAGTTTAAAGGTTTCAGTTGCTACAGATTTTTCTGATATTCCAGGATGCTCTAATATTCAGATGGATAGAATTTCTAAGGAGAGAATATTAAATCAGCTTAACACAGAGAATTTTAATAGCTTAAAGTATTTAAAGGAAGAATATAATGAGTTTAAATCTCTTTTAGGTGGAAAGATTCCATATCAGTTAATGGACTATGTTAAGTTTGATGGAGCACCAGATCCACTTAAGTTTATTAATTATGGAAAGACATATCAGGGATTTCTTAAGAAGGTTGAAAAGACTTATCAGGCTTTGGAGCTTTTAGATGAGGATTTTTATAAGGTTTTAAAGGAATTATCAGATAAATTACCTCTAAAGAGACCTCATGAATTTTCTATAATAAAGGAATTAATAAATAAAAGTGAGCTAAATTTAGATGAAGCTTCAAAGGGAATAAGAAAGTATATTCAATCTGTAGATGAAGAAACAGTTAAACATGCCTTTAGAACACTAAACCAAGATTATTATGATTCAAGGGAAAAGAGTAATTGTATTAAATTATTTGATTTAATTGGAGAGAGATTAGTAAAACTAATAAGCTTTGAAAAGATATTGGCAGATAAAAGGTATAAGGAAATCATAGTGGACTTGTTAAACTATGGACTTATAACCTATGAGAAGAGATTTGGTAGTGAAAACTTTGGAGTACCATTTTTTAAGCTATATGAACAATATCAAATGGTGGATGCAGCACTTCTATCTAATTATGAAAAGATACATAGCTCCTTTAGAGGAAGTGGACTAATGGCAAATGGAAAGGAATACTTCCTTTTTGTGGACCTAAATAAGGATGAAGATATAAAGGAAAGCATTAAATATAAAGATGAATTCCTAAGTAGAAGCTTGTTCCAATGGGAAACTCCAAACAGTACAGCACAAACATCTGAAAGAGGAAAAAACATAATATTCAATAAAGAAAGAGGAATTAACCTGCACCTTTTTGTTAGAAAATATAAGGAGATAGACAGAAAAGTACAGCCTTATATCTATATAGGAAAAGGGGATGTAGTAAAGTATGAAGGGGAGAAACCAATAAAAGTTGAGATAAAGCTTCATAATAGGGTTCCAGAGAATTTGTATGTGGAGTTTACTAAGAGAGTTTAATTAGATAAAAAGTTGATTATAAAGTATGAAGAGAAATAGGTAGATAATTAAAAATATAAATATAGAATTAATTAGTATATTCTATTATCAATAGTGATAAACAGGGAGAGAAAAATGAATAATAAAATATATGAGCAGTATTTAAGAGAAAAAGATATTTATACAATATTTGGGGAAAAGATTAAAATATTAGTTAAGGATTTGATGGATATTAATGGAATAAATTATCAATCAATTACTTATAGAACCAAGGATGAAAAAAGCTTATTAAATAAATTAGAAAGGAAAAAATATAAATATAAAGATTTAAAAGAAATAACAGATATTAGTGGAATAAGAATTATAACATATTATTCGGATAGCGTTGATAAAGTTGCTAAAATTATTTCAGAACAATTTGAAGTTGATACTGAAAATACGATAGACAAAAGAAAAGCATTAGATCCAGATAGATTTGGGTATTTATCACTACATTATGTAGTTAGCTTGAAGAACAATAGGTTAAATTTACCTGAATATAATATGTTTAAAGATCTTAAATTAGAAATTCAAATAAGATCAATATCACAGCATACTTGGGCTGAAATAGAGCATGATTTAGGATATAAAAGTGAAATTGGAGTACCTAAAGGGATAAGAAGAGATTTTTATAGGCTGGCTGGTTTATTAGAATTAGTAGATAAAGAATTTATTGAAATAAGAGATAAATTAGAAAGTTATAAAAAAGATCTAGAAATAAAAATTAGAGAAGATAAAGAAGATGTGCTTATTGATGAGGTATCTTTAACATTATATATTGATTTTAGTAAAAATATAAAGAAATTAAATGAAAAAATATATGAAAGTATTAATGGGACTTTTATATCTACATCGGATTTAATAGAATCTACTGTTAAAGAATTAAAGTGGATTGGATTTCAAACTATAAAAGATATTGATATTGAAATTGAAAAAAATAAAGAGGGAATATATAATTTAGCTAAGAATATTTTAAAAGACTCAGAAAGCAAACAGATTAGTACTGAAGTATCACTTCTTTATTTATGTTATTATAAACTTTGTGAGTCAGATTCAATAGATAAGCTTAATAAGTTTATTAAGGAAAATGGGTTTGAACCAAATTATGATTTTTCAAAAAAATTAATATCTATATATAAGGAATTTAAAAAGTAGGAAATAATAATAAAATAATTACACAAAAATTATTTTATAAGAGATAGTTAGAATTTTATTGATAAAAAACAGGAGGAAAGTCCTGTTTTTTTTACTATATAATGAAAAATATATCAGCGAGAATAGGTGAAATATTTTCTAGATAATTTAATAGTGGGCATATATTCTCTATCTTAAACTGATAATTCTTAAATCTATATTATTATATTAAAC
>OGSY01000872.1_pt1 | contig 10347 bp, 5 predicted proteins | sample 1574281 | NCBI WGS metagenome assembly OGSY01 (sample SAMN03295855, study PRJEB24534) | human gut metagenome | isolation source: fecal sample 5 from infant 8 | host: Homo sapiens | place: USA: Pittsburgh, PA | collected 2014-07
GGCGCGTGTGGATGCGATCATGCCGACGTTTATTGAAACGGTGCGCTACTGGCAGAAACAGAGCGGAGTAGGGGCTAACGCCACGGCGCTCATCGGTTTCTCTCAAGGCGCGATTATGGTGCTGGAGAGCATTAAAGCCGAACCGGGCCTTGCTTCACGCGTCATTGCTTTTAACGGACGCTATGCGAGCCTGCCGGAAACTGCGTCTACAGCCACGACAATTCACCTGATTCATGGCGGTGAAGATCCGGTTATCGATCTGGCGCATGCGGTTGCGGCGCAGGAAGCGTTAATCAGTGCCGGTGGTGACGTGACGCTGGATATCGTGGAGGATTTAGGCCATGCGATCGACAATCGCAGTATGCAATTTGCCCTGGATCACTTGCGTTATACCATTCCGAAACATTATTTCGACGAAGCGCTAAGTGGCGGTAAGCCTGGCGATGATGATGTGATTGAAATGATGTAAAAGACAGATTACCTGGCCTGATAAGACGCGTGAGCGTCGCATCAGGCATCGTTCACCATTGCCGGATGCGGCGTTAACGCCTTATCCGGCCTACGGTTGAGCACTCAGCTTACTTCTTCGGTTGATCCTTTTTCGGCCAGTCGTCGTCATCGTCCCACTTATCGTTGAAATCACGATGCGGGGGAAGCTCCGGCTTGTTGGCGAGAAATTTCTTATGGTCGACGCGCTTGAGATCTTTAATCACGTTCAGCAGGACGCCTACCAAAAAGACAATCACCAGAATCCACCAATATTTAGCCAGCCAGTCCATGCTTATTTCCTCTTGCAGAACCACTCATCAGGCGACGAGCTGTTCCATGATACGTTGATACATACGGGCAAGTAGCTGCAGGTCGGCAGCGTTCACACATTCATTAATTTTATGAATAGTGGCATTGACCGGCCCGAGTTCCACCACCTGCGCCCCCATGCGGGCAATAAAGCGCCCGTCGGACGTTCCGCCTGTGGTCAGTAGCTGCGGTTTAATTTCATTATAGTGCTCAACCGCGTTAACGACCGCATCCACCAGTTTACCGCGCGCGGTCAAAAATGGCTGCCCGGAAAGCCACCAATCCACCGTATAGCGCAGTTGATGTTTTTCAAGCAGGGCAAGCACCTGCGCTTTGATCATCTCATCAGTCAGTTCGGTGCTGAAGCGGAAGTTAAACTGCACAAACAGTTCACCCGGAATAACGTTGTTACTGCCCGTTCCCGCCTGAATATTGGCAATCTGCATACTGGTCGCCGGGAAGAATTCATTGCCCTGATCCCACTCAATAGCCACTAATTCATTAAGGAAAGGTGCTGCGCGATGTACCGGATTGTCAGCCAGATGTGGGTAGGCAACATGCCCCTGAACGCCATGAATGGTAAGGTTGCAGGTTAATGATCCGCGACGACCATTTTTCACCACATCACCTACCACTTCGATACTCGACGGTTCGCCAACCAGGCAGTAATCGAGACGCTCATTACGTGCCATTAACGCTTCGACGACTTTTACCGTACCGTTGTGGGCACTGGCTTCTTCATCAGAGGTGATCAGAAATGCCAGTCGCCCCGTATGGTTGGGATGTTGTGCGACAAAACGTTCTGCCGCCACCACCATCGCCGCCAGCGAGCCTTTCATATCTGCCGCACCGCGCCCGAATAACATGCCGTCACGAATGGTGGGTTCAAACGGGGGATTGATCCAACGATCGGCGTCGCCAGGCGGCACCACGTCGGTATGCCCGGCAAAGGCTAACGTTTCACCCTGCCCACGCCATGCCCAAAAATTCTGCGTATCGGCAAAGTCCATGCGTTCAACGGTAAAACCGATCGCCTGCAAACGTTCAATCAACAAAGCCTGGCATCCTGCATCATCAGGACTCAGGGAAGGGCGGCGAATAAGCTGTTGTGTCAGCTCAATAACCGGGCACGACATAGACTACACCTCATGGAAAAATTGCTGATAACTGGAATCACTGAAACCCAGCAGCATAGGCTTACCGGGCACGCAGAGCAATGGACGTTTGATAATTGCAGGCATTTCAGTCATTAATGCCGCCGCAGAGGCCGCATCGGTGATTTTATTGCGGGTGGTTTCGTCCAGTTTACGCCAGGTTGTACCACGGGTGTTGAGTAACGCTTCCCAGCCTAATTCGTTGATAAAATCGTTCAATAATTCGCTGTCCAGCCCATCGACGCGGTAATCATGAAAACGATAGTCGATGTTATTGGCTTCCAGCCAACGGCGAGCCTTTTTAATGGTGTCACAATTTTTGATACCGTAAAGTGTAACCATAATGAATCCTTTTTCGATTTATGAGAATAAATACTCATTTAAGGGTGAAAACATTTTGCCTGCAAATGATTATCAGGAAATATAACATTATCGAAGTATTCAAATTAACAACTATTAAATAATATTAAACATTTTTAACGTAAACATTAAGAATATTCATCTTGTTATCTGTCTGTATTTTAACCAGAATTAAATCAGTATTAGATGCCGTATGAATATCTCGAAATGTTGCTGTGTATCACATACAAATCATCACCGCAGGACCATAGTATTTACATAAGATTTGTCCCCCGGAGGTAGTCATCGCAGCAATCGAGTAAATTAGCTTCACCACGGTATATTGTTTCCGTAGAATACCCATAATTATAAGAGAGGTTGTTATGATTGAACGTGAACTGGGGAACTGGAAAGACTTTATCGAAGTTATGCTTCGTAAGTAATTCCTGAGACAAAGTACAAACAGCAAGAACCCGCTGAGCAGGTTCTTAATCGGAAAGTTGAAAAAGGCGACACATTGGCATGTCGCCTTTTTTATTGCTTATTCCGGGCGCGGCTTCAGCGGGAAGCGGCGGCGCACCAGCACAAAGAACAGCGGCACGAAGTAAATAGCCAGAATAGTGGCCGAAATCATCCCGCCCATTACGCCAGTACCCACCGCATGCTGACCACCGGAACCGGCACCCGTGCTGGTTGCCATTGGCAATACGCCGAAGATAAATGCCAGCGAGGTCATCAGAATCGGGCGTAAACGCTGACGGCAGGCGTGGAGCGTCGCTTCAAACAGGTCGTGGCCTTTTTGGTTCATCTCGTTAGCAAACTCGACGATCAGGATGGCGTTTTTCGCCGATAAACCAATGACCGTTAACAGGCCCACCTGGAAGTAAACGTCGTTTTCCAGCCCGCGCATCCAGGTTGCCAGCAGCGCGCCGATTACCCCCAGCGGCACGACCAGCATTACCGAGAACGGCACCGACCAGCTTTCATACAACGCAGCCAGACACAGGAATACCACCAGCAAGGAAATGGCGTACAGCGCCGGAGCCTGCGCGCCGGAAAGCCGCTCCTGATACGACATCGCCGTCCACTCCAGACCAAAGCCGTTTGGCAGCTGCTTCACTAACGATTCCATAATATCCATCGCCGTACCGGTACTGACCCCCGGTGCGGCTTCCCCAACAATCTCAACCGCAGAATAACCGTTATAGCGTTCCAGACGCGGCGAGCCTGTTTCCCAGCGTGAGGTCGCGAAAGCAGAGAAGGGCACCATGCCGCCATCTTTATTTCGGACATACCAGAGATTGATGTCATCTGGCAGCATGCGATACGGCGCAGCTGCCTGCACATAGACTTTCTTCACGCGACCGCGATCCATAAAGTCATTCACATAGCTCGAACCCCAGGCGGTTTGCAGTGTGTCGTTAATATCGTCGATAGCAACGCCCAGCGCCTGAGCTTTACGCTGGTCGATATCAATCTGCAACTGCGGACTGTCGTCGAGGCCGTTATGGCGCACACGGGTTAGCTCCGGGTTTTCCGCCGCCAGCGCCAGCAACTGATTACGTGCTGCCATCAGCGCATCGTGACCCGCTCCAGCGTGGTCCTGCAACTCCATATCAAAACCTGCAGAACTACCAAGACCGCTAATTGCTGGCGGGCTGCTGGCGATAACGCGAGCTTCTTTAATTTGGTTAAACGCCTTCGTTGCACGCTCGATAATGGCAAACGAGGTGCCGGTCTTACTGTCGCGTTCGCTCCAGTCTTTCAGGCGGATAAACATTCGCGCCACGTTTTGCCCGTTACCCCCAGGGCCAGAACCAACGGTGGCAAACACCGACATGATGTTGTCTTTTTCATGGGTGAAGTAGTATTTCTCGATTTGCTCAACGACTTTCAGGGTCTGTTGTTGCGTTGAACCGCTGGGCAACTGTACCGAGGTAGTAAACATGCCACGGTCTTCCAGCGGTAAGAACGACGTCGGCAAACGCAGGAACAGGAACACCATGCCGCCAAGCAGCAGGACATAAATCACAATCCAGCGCAGGCTACGGTGGAGAATTTTCGCCACCCCTTTTTCGTAGCGTTCGGCGTTGCGGTTAAACATCTGGTTAAACCAGGCAAAAAAGCCTTTTTGCCCATGATGCTCACCTTTTTTCAGTGGCTTAAGTAGTGTGGCACACAGAGCCGGAGTGAGGATCATCGCTACCAGTACTGACAGCACCATCGCCGCAACAATGGTAATAGAGAACTGGCGATAGATGGCCCCGGTGGTGCCGCCGAAGAAGGCCATTGGTACAAATACCGCCGAAAGAACCATCGCAATCCCGACCAGTGCCCCCTGGATCTGCCCCATCGATTTACGTGTGGCTTCGCGAGGAGTGAGTCCTTCCTCACTCATAATACGTTCGACGTTTTCCACCACCACGATGGCGTCATCCACCAGCAGACCGATCGCCAGCACCATCGCGAACATGGTTAAGGTGTTGACGCTGTAACCGAAGGCGTAAAGTACGGAGAAGGTTCCCATCAACACCACCGGCACGGCGATAGTGGGTATCAGCGTGGCGCGGAAGTTTTGCAGGAACAGATACATAACGAGGAAAACCAGAGCGATAGCTTCCAGCAGCGTTTTCACCACGTCTTCAATGGAGGCTTTAACAAACGAGGTGGTTTCATACGCCACCTTGTATTCCAGTCCATGCGGGAAATACTGCGCCAGCTCGTCGAGACGATTGAGCACCAGCTCCGCTGTCGCCATTTCGTTAGCGCCGGAGGCCAGTTTTACCCCCAGCCCGGAGGCTGGCTTACCATTGAAGCGGCTAAGATAATCGTATTTCTCCGCCCCCATTTCGACGGTGGCGACATCGCCCAGCCTTACCTCTGAGCCGTCCTGATTGACCCGCAAGGTGATATCGCGGAACTGTTCTGGTGTTTGCAGCAGTGACTGGGCGTTAATGGTGGCGTTGAGCGCCTGCTTATCGACGGAAGGTGTACCACCAAGTTGCCCAACCGCAATCTGCGCGTTCTGTGACTCAATGGCATCAGTGACATCTTTAGCCGTCATCTGGAAACTGTTGAGTTTCGCCGGGTCCAGCCAGATACGCATGGAATATTGCGAACCATAGGCATCGATATCCCCGACGCCATTCACGCGGCTTAACGGGTCCTGAATATTACTGGCAACATAATCAGCAATATCCTGTTTATCCATCGAACCATCGGTAGAGACGAAGGCAATGGTCAGAATGTTGGTATCGCCGGTTTTACGCACCGTCACGCCCTGATTTTGCACCGCCTGCGGTAACTTTCGCATGGCTGATTGCAGCTGGTTTTGTACTTGCTGCACGGCTTCGTCCGGATCGGTGCCTGCTTTAAAACTTAAAGTGACAGATGCCTGACCGGTGCCACTGCTCTGAGATGACATATACATGAGATTATCGAGGCCGGTCATATTTTGCTCGATAACCTGGGTCACGGTGTTTTCCAGCGTCTGGGCCGATGCGCCGGGATAGTTAGCGGTCACTCGCACATTCGGTGGCGCGAGATCGGGGTATTGTTCAACGGGCAATGAAAAAATCGCCAGGGTACCTGTCAGACACAACAGGATGGCAAGCACCCAGGCAAAAATGGGGCGATCAATAAAGAAATTCGCCATTAAAAGAGGACCTCGTGTTTCTGCGTATCGTTGTAGGCTTGACTTGCTTCACTGTAGCGGCAAGGTACGAGCCAATCGTGGAGAAAAAAAGGAGTTAATGTAAATTATCATGCCCTTTTATACTGAACCTTAAGTGCAAGTATTCTTTGGTCAGTAGGAGGCATTACATTAACTGACTTTCCTCACCCTCCGCAGAGCGAAAGCTAATACTCACTAACGTGCCGCCGCCGGAAGGTTGTGAAAAAGTCAGCGTCCCACCTAGCCGTTCCGCGCGTTCGCGCATGATATTCAGACCATAATGACCTTCGGGTTCTTTCGGTTCACCGATACCAATCCCGTTATCACGGATATAAACCGTGTGATTGCCGTCCGGCGCGGTGACGCAACTGACGGCGATTTCGCTGGCGTTGGCGTGCTTCATCGCATTCAGCACCGCTTCGCGAATAATTTGCAACAAATGCACCTGCATTTGCGCATCCAGTGCCAGGGTTGGCAGACGGCAGTCGAGGGTCAGTTTGGCGCTGGTTTGATTTTGTAACGTATCCAGCATTTCCCTCAATGCGGAGGGGAGATCCGCCTGCTGCAGCGTCAGGCGGAAAGTAGTCAACAGCTCGCGTAACTGCCGATAAGCATCATTCAACGCCTGGGAAAAATCGGCCATGATACTTTGTGCGGTGGCGTTATCTTCCGGTATCGAACGCTTCAGTAACGTCAACTGGATACGTAAGTAAGAAAGTACCTGAGCCAGCGAGTCGTGCAATTCGCGGGCGATGGTCGCACGTTCTTCCATCAACAATAATTGCTGAAAATGCTTCTGCGCCTGATTAAAGTACAAACCGCGTCCCAGCATCGACGAAACGCTGTTAAGCAGCGGTTCTGATGATGAAACGTGACTATTTTGCCAGTGCAGTTCGCCGTAAACCGTCTCTTGCATTGTCACCGGTAAAATCTGCATCGGCAATTCCGGGTTTGGTTGCCCTTCGCTAATCCGCCAGTTTTCACCGACATTTAACTCCAGATATTCAGCCGCTTCATTGTCGCGAACAATCTGCAAAATATGGCGGAAACAATGCACATCAATCTGGCTAGTGTTCAGCGCCTGCGAACACTGATACAACACCTCCAGACGACGCTTGGCCTCGTGGAGATCGCGGGTCTTTTCTTCTACTGACGCTTCCAGCGAACGGTACAATTTATGCAGCTCGCTCGACATCTGGTTAAAGGTTTTTGCAAGCAGACCAAGCTCATTCGGCAGGTTGGTATCCAGCGGCGGCGAGTCGAACTGCCCGTGTTCAATACGCTGACTGGCGGTAACCAGCTGATTCAGCGGGGCAACCACCTGATGGCGTATGCGGCGCAAAGTAAAAAAGACCAGCGTGAAAATACCGATGCCGCCAGCCAGGGAAATCGCCACCACCAGCAGCATTTTGCGTTCAGCGTAGTGCTGTAAAGCCAGTACGAACAGGTCTATCTGATTAACATAATTATTAATATTGGCCTGATACCACGGCAAATCGCCCTTGCTGAGCCGATTATTCATCTCCAGCCAGTTGGCATTCAGATGCGCATAGCGAGTTTTTACTGCTTCTGGCACATACCAGACGTTGAGGTTGGTTAATACCGGTGAATGCAGTGCCTGCTGAAATAACTGGCGATGTGCATTGAGTTGTGGACTGCCACTTTGCAAGTCGTAGCCCAGGCGGTAACTCTGCATACGCAGCGATCCGGCAATATTGATAGCCTCAGCGTCGCGCAAACTGCTCGCCAGAGTTAGCAGAGCGATACCCGTGGAAAGAATCGACAGCAGCACAATGTAAAAAAAGGCCCGGGCCAGACTGGCCGAGACGGGTCGTTTAACAATCACACGCGTCTTCTCCACAAAAAATCATTAATGTTCCAGTTCGCTGAAACGCAATTTAGTCAGTGATGGGATTATTTGATCTGCCACAGTTTATAGCGAAATAGTTACTTATTCTGGGCACATGAACATTGCCGATTCCCCTGTAAGTCGGGTAATAACAACACTCATATAAAGAATAAGGTTTTTACAACCAAAAAAGAAGGTCGTTATGAATCGTTTTATTATGGCCAACAGTCAGCAATGTCTGGGTTGTCATGCTTGTGAAATCGCCTGTGTCATGGCTCACAATGATGAGCAACATGTCCTGAGCCAACACCATTTTCATCCCCGAATTACGGTTATCAAACATCAACAGCAACGTAGTGCAGTGACCTGTCACCATTGTGAAGATGCGCCCTGCGCCCGTAGCTGCCCTAATGGCGCAATCAGCCACGTTGATGACTGCATTCAGGTCAATCAGCAAAAGTGTATTGGCTGTAAATCCTGCGTGGTGGCCTGTCCTTTTGGTACGATGCAAATCGTCCTGACACCCGTCGCGGCAGGAAAAGTAAAAGCCACGGCGCATAAATGCGACCTTTGTGCGGGGCGCGAAAACGGTCCTGCCTGTGTTGAGAATTGCCCGGCGGACGCGCTGCAACTGGTCACTGACGTCGCACTCTCCGGCATGGCGAAATCCCGCCGCTTGCGCACCGCGCGTCAGGAACATCAACCGTGGCATGCCAGTACCGCGGCGCAAGAAATGCCGGTAATGAGTAAAGTCGAACAAATGCAGGCAACGCCCGCGCGTGGCGAGCCGGATAAACTGGCGATTGAAGCGCGCAAAACCGGTTTTGATGAAATTTATCTGCCATTTCGCGCCGACCAGGCACAACGGGAAGCCTCGCGCTGCCTTAAGTGCGGCGAGCACAGCGTTTGTGAATGGACCTGCCCGCTGCATAACCATATACCGCAGTGGATTGAACTGGTGAAAGCCGGAAACATCGACGCCGCCGTCGAGCTTTCTCACCAGACCAACACCCTGCCGGAAATTACCGGACGCGTTTGTCCGCAAGACCGTTTGTGTGAAGGTGCCTGTACTATTCGCGATGAGCACGGCGCGGTAACTATCGGCAACATTGAACGCTACATTTCAGATCAGGCGTTGGCGAAAGGTTGGCGTCCTGACTTAAGCCATGTCACCAAAGTGGACAAGCGGGTGGCGATTATCGGTGCAGGTCCGGCAGGGCTGGCCTGTGCGGATGTTCTGACCCGCAATGGCGTGGGGGTGACGGTGTACGATCGCCATCCAGAAATCGGTGGCTTGCTCACTTTCGGCATTCCTTCTTTCAAACTGGATAAATCCCTGCTGGCACGCCGTCGGGAAATCTTCAGCGCGATGGGGATTCACTTCGAACTCAATTGTGAAGTGGGTAAAGATGTCTCTTTGGATTCGCTTTTGGAACAATACGACGCGGTCTTCGTTGGCGTAGGCACTTACCGTTCCATGAAAGCGGGTTTACCCAATGAAGATGCGCCGGGCGTTTATGACGCGCTGCCGTTCCTCATTGCCAACACTAAACAGGTGATGGGGCTCGAAGAGCTACCGGAAGAGCCGTTTATCAATACCGCCGGACTTAACGTCGTGGTACTGGGCGGCGGCGACACCGCGATGGACTGTGTGCGTACCGCACTGCGCCACGGCGCGAGTAACGTCACCTGCGCTTATCGTCGTGATGAAGCTAACATGCCAGGCTCGAAGAAAGAAGTGAAGAACGCCCGCGAAGAGGGGGCCAACTTCGAATTTAACGTCCAGCCGGTGGCGCTTGAGCTGAATGAACAAGGTCACGTCTGCGGGATTCGTTTCCTGCGCACGCGTCTTGGAGAGCCGGATGCCCAGGGGCGTCGGCGTCCAGTGCCGGTGGAAGGCAGTGAATTTGTCATGCCAGCCGACGCGGTGATTATGGCGTTTGGCTTCAATCCGCACGGGATGCCGTGGCTGGAGTCGCACGGTGTAACGGTAGACAAATGGGGCCGCATCATCGCGGATGTGGAAAGCCAGTACCGTTACCAGACCACCAATCCGAAAATCTTCGCTGGTGGTGACGCCGTGCGTGGTGCGGATCTGGTGGTTACCGCAATGGCAGAAGGACGTCATGCGGCACAGGGGATTATTGACTGGCTGGGGGTAAAATCAGTCAAATCTCACTGATAGCCTGCGCAGACAAACCCGACTTCACAGCGTAAGATAATTGTTCATTTCGCGCTGTGGAGTCGGTATGACGCAACAAATCACCCTCATTAAAGACAAAATTCTCTCCGATAACTATTTCACCCTGCACAACATTACTTACGATCTCACGCGCAAAGACGGCGAAGTTATCCGCCATAAACGTGAAGTGTACGATCGCGGCAATGGTGCGACGATCCTCCTGTACAACACGAAGAAAAAGACCGTGGTTCTGATTCGTCAGTTCCGTGTCGCTACCTGGGTTAATGGCAATGAAAGCGGGCAGCTGATTGAAAGCTGCGCCGGGCTGCTGGATAACGACGAACCGGAAGTG
>OGSY01000878.1_pt1 | contig 10289 bp, 8 predicted proteins | sample 1574281 | NCBI WGS metagenome assembly OGSY01 (sample SAMN03295855, study PRJEB24534) | human gut metagenome | isolation source: fecal sample 5 from infant 8 | host: Homo sapiens | place: USA: Pittsburgh, PA | collected 2014-07
GACTTTAATATATATCAATTCTCTGAAATGAAAAAAGAGTGGGATAAATATAAGTCTATAAAATGGAAGATACCAGGAGAAGTCATATATGATAAAAATATAAATGATTATAAGTTAATTAAATCATCTTCAAGATTTAAAAATTTAAAGAAAAGAGATATTATATATTTTTATGTTTTTAATCTTCCGATGGGAGAGAAAGCAAGAGTATTACTAAGAGGGGAAGTAGTGGAAGAAAAAAGTCTAATGCTTTATAAAGAAGTTTATTCAAATAGTGAAAGCGAAGAAAAAGTATACGCGTTTAAAATAGGCAATTTATCTACGCTAGGAGAAGACAAATTATATAATAATTTCTTTTTTACTATAGATGACATTAATTCTAAAAGCGGTAGTTCAATAGATCATCCAAGAGGAAAATTCTGGTTAAGCAGAAAAAATAAGAATTTAAGTATTGAGCTAATAAATATATTAGAAAAATACTTTAAGAAAGACGGCTGGGATAAAGATATAGAAAAATTAATAAAATTTTTTAATAGAACCTGTTTTTTTGAGGGGAAAATAGGAAATAAAAATGATCACAAGACCTTTATTAGAAAAAATGGACTTAAATACTATGAAATACATCACTTTATACAAAAAAATCAAAAAAATAAAAATAAACCATTACATAATCTTAAAGAAGGTGATAGTAAAGCTGTTATTTATGGAGAAAAAAATGAATTAACATTATGTCCTAATTGTCATAAAAAGATTCACTTTGGCACTATTGAAGATATTGAGGAGATGTTAAAAATTGCATTAGAAGATGATGGAATAAAAGAAATTTTATCTAGTAAATGTATACAAGATGTTATTGGTGGGGATGAGGAGATTAAAAAATGGATTTTAAAAATGTATAACTGCTCAAATTGATTTATTAAAGCAGTTGTAATCAAAACACGATTAGTTCTGTGAGCGTGGTTTGGCAGCTATAAAAGATTTATAATATAATACCTTAATATATTTAATAATTTGAGGGAAATTTTAGGAGATTGTATGTTAAAGTTATTTGAGAGAACACGCACAATTAATGACAATAAGTTAACGATAGTTATTGGGAAAGATAAAGATATTTTGAGAAATATGATTTATTATATACCTTGGATTGAAGATTTTAATATGTATAATTTTAGAAAAGCAGATTTTGCTATAAATGTAAACGATGATGAATTTTTATCGTGCATTGATAATAAAAATACTATGCCTACTTTTCAAGGTGAAATTAAGCCATATCAGGTTAGCAGTATAATTATAGTTGAAGATTTGATTAGTTATGATTTTTTGAGAAGTTTTCATAATCTTGAATCTTTATATCTTGAAAACACTTACAACTTAAAAGACATATCATTCATTGAGGGAATGATAAACTTAAATTATTTGAGCATTAATGGTTCTAAAGTAGATAGTATTGATTCTATTATAAAATTAATTAAAAATCAATTAAATTTTATAGAAGAGGTAAAGGGGGAAGACTATTACTATGGTACTCATCTACTTTCACATTTAGCAATAACAAATTCTAATATTTCTGATATTAGTAAGTTTGCAAATGTAGATTTACAACTATTTGAGTTAGTACTTAGTAAGAATAAAATTGAAAATGCAAATGCTATAATAGGAAAAAACATAAATAATATTGACCTATCTAACAATTTGATAAAAGACGTAAAAGAGATTGTATCAAGTAGAAGTAGTGAAAATAATAGATCAATGGTATCATCTAATTTATTAATTTTATCAAATAATCCAATAGAGACAATTTTTACTGAAAATCAACTTGAAGAGATTAGTAAACATTGTAGGCTGATATTACCTAAAAATTGCTACGATAAAGCATCTATTTCTTAAAAAAATTCCAAGTGATTTGTTCTATTCTACTTGAGAATAGTATGATAAATGAATACTAATCGATTATAAACTATCATTTCGATAGTAATAAAGAGTAGCTACATTTAAAAAAGAAATACCCTTATATTTATGGAAGTATTCTATAAATAAAGAAAGATTTATAGTAGAGTAAGAAGTAAATTATTATTGTGTGATTATTATACGATAAGTAATATACGATAAGTAAATTCAATATATTTTCTATTAAAATTTGTGAAAATTATTGCTATAATAATACTTTATCATGTATACTAAGTAACATATAAACTACCACAATAATTATTAATGTAAAATACCTTGAAACATAAAAAAGTATAAAATGGTTGCTATTTTATGCCAAAATTGAAAAATTTAAAATTATATAGATTTGACGATAATTTCCAATTATATCTTAATATATAAATTAATATGAATTGCTAAAGTTTTGCTATATAAAGGCACTAATTTTTAAGACCAAGGCTATATGAAAAGTTCTATATATAATAGTTTATTATCTTGACAAGAAAATAGCGCCTATTGAGACGATATATTGATATCGTCTTTTTTATTTTTTACCAATTGAAATAAAAAATCCCTGTAGTATATTGAAAAAAATAAAAGGAGAAAATTATGTTTTATTTTGACAGAACTTATATTTTGGTTCTTATTGGAATTTTTATAAGTAGTATAGCTCAAGCTAATATTCAAAGAAAATTCGATAAGTACAAAAAAATAAAAACTCAAAAATCTATTACAGGTTTTGATGCTGCAAGATATATTTTGTCTACAAATTCTTATAATGACATTTCTATTAAAAAAGTTGGAGGATCTTTGTCTGATTATTTTAATCCAATTAATAAAGAAATTGCTTTATCAGAAACTTCTATGACTGACACTTCAATTGCATCTCTTGCAGTTGCAGCTCACGAGTGCGGTCACGTTATCCAATATAAAAAAGGTTATATTCCTTTAAAAATAAAATCTTATATAGTTCCTGCTGTAAATCTTGGATCAAAATTATCTTTTCCTATGATTTTGTTGGGAATTTTTCTTTCTATGGGAAAATTAATTAGCATTGGAATATTTTTATTTTCTTTTGTTTTGATTTTTCAAATTATTACTCTTCCTGTAGAATTTGATGCATCAAGAAGAGCTTTAAAAGTTTTGGATGAATCTGGTATGCTTGTTGGTGTTGAAAATGATTATGCAAAAGATATGCTAAAAGCTGCAGCTTTAACTTATGTGGCAGCTACAATTTCTACTGCTTTACAATTTTTAAGACTTTGGATTTTGTTTGGCAATAGGCGAGATGATTAAAAAAATTAACAAGGCTAAAATATTTTAAAATATTTGGCCTTGTTTTTTTATATTTTTATTGCATATCAATATTCTTGAATCTCTACTATTTTAGTGTACAATAAAAATAAGATTCGAATTGAATCTTTATTTATTATTTGAAAGGTCAGAGAAAGTCAAAGAAATCGAGGTAAATCTATGGCAGGACTAACGTCTGATATAGAAAAATTCTTGAAAGCTCTTTTGGAAGATACTCAAGATGGTTTTGTAGAAATTGGAAGAAATGATTTGGCAACAAGATTTGAGTGCTCTCCTAGCCAAATTAATTATGTGCTTTCTACAAGATTTACTCCATACAATGGATATTTAATTGAAAGCAAAAGAGGCGGCAACGGCTTTATAAGAATTATTACTATAGTTGAAGATGAAGATGATTATATAAAATATATTATTAAAAATTTAGATAAAGAATTAACTGAGGAAAGGGCAAAAAGTTTTTTTACGGAACTTTTTAACAAGGGATATATGAACGAAAATGAATTGGGAATTGCAGTCTATGCTATCCTTGATAAGTCCCTTATGAATGTAGAAAAAAATAAGAGAAATTTAGTAAGGCATGATATAGTAAAAAATATTTTACTTAGCTTTCTAATAAGGAGTTAATTATGAAGTGTGACAGATGCGACAACGAAGCAAATGTAACTGTAAAAGCAATTATAAATGGCATAGAACATGATTTCCACTTGTGCAATGATTGTATGGAAAAATTATCCAAAGGCGAAGGAAATTTTCTTTTTGATGGAAATGAAAAAGATATTGATATAAATAATTTTGATTGGAAAAGCTTGGTAGATAAATTTGTTCCAAGCCTTGACCAAATTATCGATTCTTATTATGATTACAAAATTTCCAAAAATAATTTTTCTTATGATTATTTTTCATCATTAAAAGAAGAAACTTGTCCAAAGTGTGGGAATTCTTTGACAAATATAAAAAGTGGAGTTTTTGGATGTCCTCATTGCTATGAAATCGACAAAAAACTTACGGTAGAAATTTTGAAGGCTGTAAATAATTTGAAAAAATATGACGGAAAATTTCCAAAAAAACACAGAGATTTCAGAGAAGTGGCAATAAAAATTAAAAATTTGCAAGAACAGTTGCAAAAATCAGTTGAGATTGAAGATTTTGAAAAGGCTCAAGATCTTAAAGAAAAAATAGATGAATTGAATATGAAGGTGAGAAATTGATAGATTATTATAAGGACATAATACTTGAAAACAACTTATCTTTGAAAAGAAATATTGAAGGATATAATTTTCCCATAAGTCTTTCGGAAAAAGATTCTCTAGAAATTATTGAAAAATTTAGGGAAATTTATGGGGATGAATTGATACTTTTAGATGAGATAGATGAAAATACTTTAAATAAACTTATTAATGCAGGAATAATTACAGAAGATTCAAAAAATAAAGAAGCTGTGATTGGTTTTGTTTTTGAGGATGATTATATTCTTGTTATAAATGATAAGGATCATATTTCTATAAATATTTCAAATTTTGGAGAAGAAATCAAGCTTGCTTATGAAAGGGCGATGGAAATTGAAGAAGATTTGGATAAAAAATTTGATTTTTCTTTTTCTCCTCAATATGGATATTTGACAAGTTTTGGTAGAGATTGTGGCAATGGAATTGAAATAAGGTTTAAATTATTTTTGTTTGGACTTTTGGATAATACCCAAGCATATCTAACTTTAAAATCAAGTCTTGCTCATGATGGAATTTATTTTACAAGATTTGTTCCAGAATATTTTAAATCCTATGACGATGATATTTATATTTTGAAAAATTTCGGAAATTATAGGGAAAAAATTGACGAATATTTGGAAAATTTTGAAAATATTTTAGATACAATCGTTAGAAATGAGAGAAGATTTAGGAGAGATTTTCAATCTTTAAATGGATTAAATGATGAAGATATAAAAGATTCTATAAAAATTTTGGAAGATAATTTGGAAAGCAAAAATTTAAAGACTTTAACAGCCATGATAAATTGTCTTTATGATTTAAAAAAATATAATATTTTGGGTTTTAAAACAAAATTATCAAATCAAGAAATTGAGTATTTGATTTTCAATATTACAAAGGATAAGTACAAGGGCAACCGTGACAATGAAAGATATGAATTTTTAAATTCGTACATGGAGGCTAGATAATGGAAAATAACAAATTAAATAGGCTAACAGGTCAGGCTCGAAGGGAATCTTATTCTCTTAGCCACGATTATATAGGAGTTGAGCATTTGCTTTTGGCTCTTATGAAAACAGGTTCTCTTGCGACAAAGGCTTTGGAAGAAGCTGGTGCAAATTACGAACTTTTAAGGTCAATTGTAATAAATAATATTGGCAAAGGCTCTGCGGTAAGACCTGCAAAGGAATATTCTAATAAAGTAAGACAAATTTTTGATAGGGCAAGACTTTTTGCCCAAAAAAGAAAAAAAGTTTCTGCAAGCGAAGAAGATGTCCTTCTTGCAATTTTAAATGACGATGATTCATTTACAAATTTAATGTTTATGTTGTCAGGTCTTGATAAAAAAATTATCAGAGACAATTTGATTCGTTTGCAAAAAGAAGAAAAATCTTCTAATACATCTAACAATTTGAGTGAAAATTTAAAAAAATTTGCCAAAAATTTAAACGAAATGGCAGAGGTTGGAAAAATTGATCCAGTTATTGGAAGGGAAGATGAAGTTGAAAGAGTTATTCAAATTCTTTTAAGAAGAACAAAAAACAATCCGATTTTGATTGGAGATCCAGGAGTTGGAAAAACTGCCATAATCGAAGGACTTGCCCAAAGAATTGTTGATGGAAAAGTTCCTTTTGTTATGAAAGAAAAAACTATTGTTTCTCTTGATCTTGCAAGCATGATTGCAGGAACAAAATATCGTGGAGATTTTGAAGATAGACTTAAAAAATTATTTGGAGAACTTGAACAAAGAGAAGATGTAGTTTTATTTATTGACGAATTCCACATGGTTTTGGGAGCTGGCGCAAGTGAAGGATCTATGGATGCGGCAAATATTTTAAAACCAATTCTTGCCAAAGGCGATATTCAAATTATTGGTGCGACAACAATTGATGAATATAGAAAGCACGTAGAAAAAGACCAAGCTTTAACTAGAAGAATGCAACCAGTCCATGTTGAAGAGCCGAATAAAGATGACACGATAAAAATAATTGAAGGATTAAAAGATAAATACGAAGACCACCACAAGGTAGAAATTACAGATGAGGCTATAAAAGCTGCAGTAGATTTATCACAAAGATATATTCAAGATAGATTTTTGCCAGACAAGGCAATTGACGTAATTGATGAGGCTTGTTCAAAAGAAAGAATTAAAAATTATAAGGAAAATAAAAATCAAGTTTCAAAAAAAGAAATCTTAGATAAGCTCATTGAAGAAAAAAATATGGCTATAAACGAGCAAAATTTTGAAAAAGCCGCAAGCCTAAGAGATCAAATAAATGAAACTCGCGAAAAGCTTGAAAAAGAAGAAAAGAAAACTGATTTAAAAATTTCTTTTGATGAAGTTGCAAAAATTGTTTCATCTTGGTCAAAAGTTCCGATAACAAAATTAACAGAAGACGAAAAACAAAGATATATGGATCTTGATATTGACCTTAAAAAAGAAGTTATAGGTCAAGATAAGGCGATTGATAAAATTTCTCACGCTATAAAAAGAGCAAGAGTCGGCCTAAAAGATCCAAAAAAACCAATAGGTTCATTTATTTTTGTAGGGCCAACAGGAGTTGGTAAAACATATCTTGCAAAATCTTTGGCAAAAAATTTATTTGGAGATATGGATAATCTAATCAGAATGGACATGAGTGAATATATGGAAAAATTCGCCGTGTCAAGACTTGTTGGATCTCCTCCAGGATATGTTGGTTACGAAGAAGGCGGTCAGCTTACAGAAGCTGTAAGAAAACACCCATATTCTGTAATTTTATTTGACGAAATTGAAAAAGCCCATCCAGATATTTTCAATTTGCTTTTACAAATTTTAGATGATGGAAGGCTTACAGATGGTCAAGGAAGAACTGTAGATTTTAAAAATACAATTATAATTATGACAAGTAACGTTGGAGTTTCTTCTTTAAATCAAAATCCAAAAATCGGTTTTGGAACTGGAGATGTGGAAAAAGAAATTGACGATTCAAATAAGGAAATAATAAATAAGGCAATAAAAAACGCCTTTGCTCCAGAATTTTTAAATAGACTTGACGATATAATAATGTTCAACTCACTTGATAAAGACGCCATCAAAGAAATTACAAAAATTTTACTTGAAGAAACAAAAGAAAGACTTAAAAATCTTGGAATAGAAATAAATTACAACAAGAGAGTTGTAGATTTACTATCAGAAGGCGGATTTTCAAAAGAATACGGAGCAAGACCACTTGAACGTCATATCACAAATAAAATCGACAACCAATTGGCAGAAGAAATATTGGAAGGAAAATTATCAAAAGATATGAAAATTAACCTTACAGTAAAAGAAAGAAAAATAAATTTTGCCAACAAAAAAGAAAAAATAAAAGAAGAAATACCTATTTCTTAAAAATATAAATAAGCTGCTGTAAAAATTTACAGCAGTTTTTTTAATGGAACAAAAAAACATATAGAAAAATTTCTATATGTGTGGTAGAATAAATTTTAGGAGGAGAGAAATGGATAATAAATATATAAATATTTCTAAAAAATTAAAAGTTCTAAGTGATCCCAAAAGACTTGAAATTGTAGATATGCTATCATGTGAAGAACTTTGTGCTTGTGAAATACTAGAAAAATTTGATATAAGCCAACCCACCTTATCAAGTGATATGAAAAAACTTGAAGATGCGAATATAATAAAAAGTCGCAAGGAAGGTAAAAATGTATTTTATATTGTAAACAAAGAAAGCCTAGATGAACTTTATAATTTATTGGGAAAAATATTTGAATCCAGCCTAGATTGTATCTGCAAAAAATAATTTTTTTGCCTAATACATAGAAACATTCAAATGTATCTATATATATTTACATTAAACTTTCCTCAAAAAAAATTTAAGGAGAAAATCATGAAAAAAATAAGAATATATGAACCAGCAATGTGTTGCTCAACAGGAGTTTGTGGGGTAAGTGTTGATCCTGAACTTTTAAGAATGTCAAGTTTAGTAGAAAAATTAGATAAAAAAGGAATAGATATAAAAAGATTTAATCTTAATAGTGCCCCTCAAGAATTTATTGAAAATAAAAAGGTAAATGAAATTTTAAACGAAAAGGGAGAAGATATTCTTCCTCTTACAATGGTTGATGATGAAATAATAAAAAGTGGAGCATATCCTTCAAATGAAGAATTTGAAGAAATTTTATCTATAAAACTTGATGAAAAAAATGAAGAAGAAAGTTCTTGTGGATGTTCTTCTGATAGTGGATGTTGTTGCTAACTTTTAGAAAGGTATTTTATGGAAAAATTTAGTCCCGATAAAATAAAATTTGGAAAATATATATTTTTTACAGGAAAGGGGGGAGTTGGAAAAACTTCTACCGCTTGTGCCACAGCTGTAAATTTATGTGACAAGGGATCTAAGGTTTTATTGGTAAGCACAGATCCGGCCTCAAACCTCCAAGATATTTTTGTGGAAAAATTAGATAATGAAATTACAAAAATTGAAGAAGTAGAAGGTTTGTTTGTTGCAAATTTAGACCCAATTAAGGCAGCAGATGAATATAAGAAAAGTATAGTATCTCCCTATATTGGTAAACTTCCAGATAGTGTAATAAATAAAATGGAAGAAGAATTATCTGGATCTTGTACTGTAGAAATTGCAGCTTTTAATGAATTTGCAAAATATATTACAGATAAAGAAACTGAAGATAAATACGATTTTATTATTTTTGATACAGCTCCAACCGGACACACTTTAAGAATGTTACAACTTCCACAAGCTTGGGATAATTTTATTGAAGATAATACCCAAGGTGTTTCTTGTTTGGGACAACTATCAGGTCTTGAAAGTCAAAAAGGTATGTATAAAAAGGCTGTAGAAACTTTATCTGATAAAGATAAAACAAGTTTAATCCTTGTAACAAGACCAGAAGATGGTCCTTTAAAAGAAGCTGATAGGGCTTCAAAGGAATTAAAAGATATAGGTATTAAAAATCAAATATTATTAGTAAATGGATTATTAACTATATATGATGATAAAATATCCAAGGCCTATTATGAAAAACAAAAAGAATCCCTAGAAAAAATGCCAGAAAATTTAAAAAAATTACAAAATTATCTTATACCTTTAAGAGGATATAATATAACAGGAATTTCAAAACTTAGGGCCTTGTTTGATGAAGATACTTATACAGAAAAAACTTTTGATAAAGAAATAAAAATTGATAAAAAATTAAAAGATATAATAGATGATTTGTACAAAAATGATAAGAAAGTTATATTCACAATGGGAAAGGGTGGAGTAGGAAAGACAACTGTGGCAGCGGCCATAGCTCTTGGACTTTCAAAAAAAGGAAAGAAAGTTCATCTTACAACAACTGACCCAGCAGATCATTTAAAATATACAATAAAAGAAAATGAAAATTTATCAGTAAGTCATATTGATGAAAAGCTAGAGCTTGAAAAATATAGGAAAGAAGTTTTACAAAAGGCGAAAGAAACTATGTCAAATGATGATCTTTCTTATATAGAAGAAGATTTAAGATCACCTTGTACACAAGAAATAGCAGTTTTTAGAGCTTTTGCAGATATTGTAGAAAAAAGTGAGGAGGAAATAGTTGTAATTGATACAGCTCCAACCGGCCACACTCTTTTATTATTAGAATCAACCCAAAGTTATAACCAAGAAATAATGCGTTCAAATGGAGATATTCCAGAATCAACTAAAAAACTTTTGCCAAGACTTAAAAATGAAAAAGAAACAGAAGTTATAATAGTAACACTTGCAGAACCAACTCCAGTTTATGAAGCTTTAAGACTTGAAGAAGATTTAAAAAGAGCAGGAATTTTTAGCAAATGGTGGCTTATAAATTCCTCATTAT
>OGSY01000881.1_pt1 | contig 10243 bp, 8 predicted proteins | sample 1574281 | NCBI WGS metagenome assembly OGSY01 (sample SAMN03295855, study PRJEB24534) | human gut metagenome | isolation source: fecal sample 5 from infant 8 | host: Homo sapiens | place: USA: Pittsburgh, PA | collected 2014-07
ACACTATCCAGTTCAATTACTTGGTGGAATTGTTCTACATAATGGACAAATTGCAGAGATGAAAACAGGAGAAGGAAAAACTTTAGTTGAAACTCTTCCTGCCTATTTAAATGCCCTTGATGGAAAAGGCGTTCACATAGTTACAGTAAATGATTATCTTGCAAAGCGTGACCAAGAGTGGATGGGAAAAGTTTATTCATTTTTAGGTCTTACAGTAGGATGTATAATTTATGGACTTACAAATTCAGAAAGACAAAAAAATTATAACTGTGATATAACTTATGGAACAAACAACCAATTTGGTTTTGATTATCTAAGAGATAACATGGTTATTTATAAGGATAATATGGTTCAAAGAGGACTTCACTATGCAATAGTCGATGAGGTTGACTCAATTTTAATAGATGAAGCTAGAACACCACTTATTATTTCTGGAGAAGGCGATGAATCAACTGATACTTATGTAAAAGCAGATGAATTTATAAAAGGCCTTGAAGGAAGAATTTTAGATCCAAATGAAGATTTAGATCAAGATCCATTTGATAGAGAATTTGTTGTAGAAAAAGTAGATTTCTTAGTTGATGAAAAAAGAAAATCATCAAACCTTACAGAACAAGGTACAGCAAAGGCAGAAAAATTCTTTGGAATTGAAAATTTATCAGATCCAGAACATCTTGAACTTGCTCACTACATCAACAATGCTTTGAAAGCAAACACTACAATGACAAGAGATATTGATTATGTAGTAAATAATGGCGAAGTTATGATTGTAGATGAATTTACTGGACGTATCATGCAAGGAAGAAGATATTCAGATGGTCTTCACCAAGCAATTGAAGCAAAAGAAGGCGTTGAAGTTCAATCAGAATCAAAAACTCTTGCTACAATTACCTTCCAAAATTACTTTAGAATGTATGATAAATTATCAGGAATGACTGGTACTGCAAAAACAGAAGAAGAAGAATTTTCAGAAATTTATAATCTAGACGTTGTAGAAATTCCTACAAATAAACCAATTCAAAGAGTTGATGATGTAGATTATGTTTATATAAATGAAAATGGAAAATATAATGCGATAATTGAAGAAATTAAAAGAGTACATGCAACAGGTCAACCAATCCTTGTAGGTACAATTTCAATAGAAAATTCTGAGAAATTATCAAATGCTCTTAAAAAAGAAAAAATAAAACACGTTGTATTAAATGCAAAAAACCACGAAAGAGAAGCTGATATAGTTGCTCAAGCAGGAAGATTAAATTCTGTAACAATCGCAACAAATATGGCAGGCCGTGGTACTGATATTATGCTTGGTGGAAATGCCGATCACATGGCAAAACAAAGATTGAAAAGAGAAGGAATTTCAGAAGAATTGCTTGAACAAGTTGACTCTTTCCAAGAAACAGACAACCAAGAAATATTAGAAGCAAGAAAAAAATATAAACATTATAAATCTCTTGTAAAACCAGGAATTGACGAAGAAGCTAAAAAAGTTAGAGAAGTCGGTGGACTTTATATAATTGGTTCAGAAAGACACGAATCACGAAGGATAGACAATCAGTTGAGAGGTCGTTCTGGAAGGCAAGGAGATCCAGGAAAATCAAGATTTTTTATTTCATTAAAAGATGATTTGATTAGACTTAATGTTGGAGAACAAATTTCAAAATTTGTTGAAAACTACAATTATCCAGAAGATGAACCAATTGTTTCAAAAATGGTTACAAGATCAATTGAAAAAGCTCAAACAAGAGTTGAAGCAAATAACTTTGCAACAAGAAAAAGAGTTCTTCAATACGACGATGTAATGAACAAACAAAGAACAATAATCTATAACGAAAGAAAACAAGTTCTTTACGGAGAAAATATGAGAGATTCAATCCTTGGAATGATAAAAGATTCAATCTCACAATCCGTATATTCATTTACAAATCCACAAGTAAAACCAGAAAATTGGGAAATGGTAGCTTTATTAAACCATTTAAAATCAATTGCAATTCCTGTTGAATTATTGAAGTTTGAAAATATAAATGATTTTACTCAAGAAAAACTTATAGATTATATTTACCAAACAAGCTTAGAAAAATATGAAAATAAGGAAAAACAATTTGGCGAAGAAAACATGAGAGAAGTTGAAAGAGTTGTTTTACTTAGAGTAATTGATACAAAATGGATGGAACATATCGATTCAATGGATCAAATGAGAAAAGAAATTGGTGTAAGGGCAATGGGAAATGATGATCCTGTAAGAGCTTACACAAATACTGGTTTTGATATGTATGAAGAAATGACTAATGCTATCCAAGAAGAAACTGTAAGACTTATGATGGGTGTTGAAATCAGACAAAATATTGAAAGAAAACAAGTTTTAAAACCTGATGAAGAAGGATTTGAAAATCCTGAAAATCCAGAAGAAGCAACAAATAGAGCTGAAAGAAGAAGATTAAAAAGAGAAGCTAAAAAAGGACACATCAAGGGTAATTAGATGGCAGAAATTTATGAGCTAAGAGAAATCATTAAAGAACTTGATAAAAATCTAGATATGATTGGCTCTCATCTTAACCCAGAAAAGCTAAATTCAGAAATAAAAGAAATTGAAAAACAAACTCTAGAAGAAAATTTTTGGGATGACAGCCAAAAAGCTCAAGAAATAATGGCAGATTTGTCAGATAAAAAAGATAATTTCAAAACTTTTACAAGCTTTGAAGAAGAATTAAAAGACCAATCTGATCTTTTGGATATAATTGAAGAAAGCAATGAAGATTTAGAAAGTTTAAATGAGATTGAAGAAATTTTAAATTCTTTAAAAAAAGAAATTGGTTCTTTTAAAATAAAAACTGAGCTTGATGGAGAATATGACAAAAATAATGCCTATCTTGTAATACATGCTGGAGCTGGTGGACTTGAGGCAACTGATTGGGCAGAAATGCTTATGAGAATGTACACAAGATTTTTTGAAAAAAGAAATTTTAAATTTGATGTAACAGATTTAAATAACGAAGAAGCTGGTGGTATAAAATCTGCAACAATTCATGTGAAAGGTTCTTTTGCTTATGGATATTTAAAAGGAGAAAAAGGCGTTCACAGGCTTGTAAGGATTTCTCCTTTTGATTCTTCAAAAAGACGCCACACTTCTTTTGCATCAGTTGATATTTTTCCTGAATTAAATGATGATATGAGTGTAGAAATTGATCCAAAAGATTTGAGGATTGATACTTATAGGGCAAGTGGAGCAGGTGGACAACATGTTAATAAAACTGATTCTGCTGTAAGAATTACTCACATCCCAACAGGAGTTATAGCATCAAGTCAGGCTGAAAGAAGCCAAACTCAAAATAAAGAAACAGCAATGAAACTTCTTTTGGCAAAACTTATTCAAATTAAAGAAGAAGAACACAGGGAAAAAATTGAAGATATTCAAGGAAATTACACCCAAATAGCTTGGGGAAATCAAATAAGATCTTATGTATTTCATCCATACACTTTGGTTAAAGATCATAGAACAAATTTTGAAGTTGGAAATGTTGAAAGCGTAATGGATGGAGATATTGACGGATTTATAGATGAATATTTAGCTAATAAGGGAAGGGAATAATCTTTCCCTTATTTTTTATTAAAAAGGAGAAAAAATGAAAAATATAATTTTAACTGGAGATAGACCAACAGGAAAACTTCACTTGGGCCATTATGTTGGCTCATTAAAAAATAGGGTTAAAATGCAAAATGAAGGAAATTATGACAAAATGTATGTTATGATTGCCGATGCTCAAGCCCTAACAGATAATTTTGATAATCCAAAAAAAATCAGAGAAAATATTACAGAAGTTATGCTTGATTATTTATCAGTTGGACTTGATCCAAATAAGGTGACATTTTTTGTTCAATCTTATGTAAAAGAGCTTACAGAATTAACTTTTTATTTATTAAATTTAGTTACCCTATCAAGGCTTGAAAGAAATCCTACAGTAAAAAGCGAAATAAAATCTAAAAATTTTGAAACAAGTCTTCCAACTGGATTTTTAATTTATCCTGTTAGCCAAACTTCAGATATTATTTTGTTTGATTCAAATATTGTTCCAGTTGGAGAAGATCAAGAGCCAATGCTTGAACAAGCTAGAGAATTGGTTCGTTCATTTAATAGTACTTACAAAGAAATTTTTAGAGAACCTAAAGCTGTAATTCCAGAAAATAAAGTTTGTAGAAGACTTCCAGGAATTGATGGAAATGCAAAAATGAGTAAGTCTTTGGATAATTGTATTTACTTATCAGATTCAAAACAAGAAGTAAAGAAAAAAGTAATGTCAATGTTTACAGATCCAGGACATATAAAAATTACAGATCCAGGAAAGGTTGAGGGAAATTCTGTATTTACTTATCTTGATGCTTTTTGTGAAGATTATCATTTTGAAAAATATTTGCCAGAATATAAAAATTTAGATGAATTAAAAGATCATTATAGACGTGGTGGCCTTGGCGATGTGAAAATTAAAAAATTCTTAAATAAAGTTTTGGAAGATTTTCTTGCTCCAGTTAGAGAAAAAAGAGCTTATTATGAAAAAGATATTTCCAAATTATTTGAAATTATGGAAAATGGTTCGAAAGAGGCAAGTGCTTATGGAAAAATGAAACTTGAACAAGTAAAAGATGCTATGGGCATAAATTATTTTGATGATAATAATTTAATTACTGAACTTCAAAGAAAATATGACCAAAAATAAAAAAAATTAATAATAATTTGTTAAAAAAGTGCAATTTTATTTGCACTTTTTTTCTTTATGTCCTATAATGGATAGGTAGTCACGTTACGAGCTATATATTTTACATAAAAATATAGCTAAAAAAGGAGTGTTTAAATTTTATGAGTAAATCTGAAAAGAAAAAACTTGGTTTAATACCTAAATTATTGATAGCGATTGCCTTAGGTACTTTAGCTGGTTTATATTTGCCTGAATGGTTTGTAAGAATTGCAGTTACATTCTCATCAATTTTCGGTGCATTTTTAAACTTTGTTATCCCACTTATGATAATCGCTTTTGTTACTAAAGGAATAGCAGATCTTGGAGAAGGAGCTGGAAGGTTACTTGCTGTAACTGTTCTTATTGCTTATACATCAACTATAGTTGGTGGTTCATTATCTTATTTAATGAGTTCAAATATTTTCCCAGCTTTTATAAGTCAAGATCAAGTTGCTAAGATCCAAGCTTCAAGTGAAATTGAAGTTAATCCATTTTTTGAAGTGCCTATCACACCATTTTTTGATGTTACATCAGCAATTATTTTTGCCTTTATGATGGGAATTTCAATTTCTTGGTTAAGAAAACATGGTAAGGGAGAATATTCTTACGGTTTAATTGGAGAATTTAATGAGATAATTACAAAAGTTTTATCAACAGCTATTGTTCCATTATTACCATTTTTTATTTTTGGTAATTTCTCAAAAATGGCATTTACAGGTTCTGTATTCGCAGTTCTTTCAATTTTCTGGAAAATATTCTTGTGTGTAATTGCTCTTCACTTATTATACATATCTGCTTTATTTATAATAAATGGTCTTTATACAAAGAAAAATCCTCTTGTTTTAATCAAAAATCAAATCAAAGGATATTTAACAGCAGTTGGAACTCAATCATCTGTTGCTACAATTCCTGTAAACTTAGAATGTGCTAAGTCAAATAGTGTTAGCAAGGGAATAAGAGATTTTGTAATTCCCCTTGGAGCTACAGTTCACATGCCAGGCTCAATGATTACAATCACAGCTTGTACATTTACAATTTTAACCATGTATGGAATGGATCATTCTTATTTATTAATGTTAAGATATATGGCAATTTTGGGAATAGCTATGGTTGCAGCCCCTGGAGCACCAGGTGGAGCTGTAATGAGTGCCCTACCATTTTTACCAGTTGTGGGAATTCCTTCAGAAGGAGAGCTTGCATCATTATTGATTACACTATATCTAACTCAAGATTCATTTGGAACCGCTGCAAATATATCAGGAGATACAGCAATCTCTATTGGTATAGATAAAATATTTAATAAACATATAGTTAAAAATGATGACTACAAAGACGGTTTCAATGATGAAATTATAAATGCTGAAGAAATTTAATTAAAAAACTAGGCTTTGTGCCTAGTTTTTTTGTGCTTAAAATTATTTTATTTTATTTTATAAATTAGAAATCGGTAGGGAAACTTTTATTAGGCTTCCTTTGTCTTTGTCTAAAACTTTAATTTTTCCTCTATGAAGTTTTATTGTTTCTTTTACTAGAGAAAGTCCTAGTCCTGAGCCTATTTCTTCGTTTGCTTTTATTCTATAAAAGGCTTTGAAGATATTTTCTTTTTCGCTATTTGCTATTCCTATTCCACTATCTTCTACATAAATTTCTGCAAAGTCTTTATTTTTTTTGGAATAAATTTTTACGAATCCATTATTGTTGTTGTATTTTATCGCGTTTTCTATCAAATTATAAAATACTCTATAGATTAGTAAATCACTTCCTTCTATATATATTTCTTGGCAAAGATTTTCTACGTTTATATTTTTTTTGTCGGATATAAATGATAAATCTTGAATAGCCTCTTCAATTAAAGAGGAAAGCTCTATTTTTTCGTTTCTTGTAACTGATCTTAATTCGCTTAAATCTAAAAGGCTTGTTACAAGTTTTGAAAGTCTATCTGATTCGTTTTTTATCATTGTTACAAGATTTTTTATTTCATCCTCATCCATATTTTCTTCTTCGAATAGGTCGATCTGTGAATTTATTATGGTAAGGGGAGTTCTCAACTCGTGAGCTGCTCTTGCTGTAAATTCTCTTTCATTTTTGTAGGATTCGTTTAATCTTTCTAGCATTTGGTTTAAAGATTTGGTTAATTTTTGAAATTCTTTTATTGGATTTTCTTTTACTTCGTAATCGGTTATATTTTTAAGCTGGATTTGTTCAATTTGATTTGAAAATTTATCAAGGGGTTCTAGAAATTTTCCGCTTAAAAAGTATGAAATTATTCCTCCGAAAATTGTAACTAAACTTGTTATTATCCAAGATTTTTTTGAAAAATTATTTTTTGTAATTGTGACTTGGTCTGAAAAATTTGTATCAAAATCGCCAATTTTATCCTTGTCAATATTTATATACAAATCTTCTTTGTTTTCCATCTTATCGACATATCCACCCAAAGAATCTATATAAAAATATGCGGTTTTATTCATAAAAAAATTCATGGTTAAACTTGTAAGAGCTATCAAAATACTTGTTAAAATGGCAATTCGAAGCCTTAATGACATTTTTTTCATTTTATTTTCCTCAACAAATATCCTATTCCAATCCTATTTTCAATTGGATCATAGCCTAGTTCTTGTTTTAATTTTTTTCTAAGGGCTGATATATGCACTCTTATGGAATTGCTTAATAAATCAACGCTAGAATCCCAAACGTGGTCAATTAATTCTTCTTGGCTTACAGGGCGGCCTTGATTTAATAGCAAGTATTCCAAAATCCCAGATTCTTTTCTTGTCAATTTTAATTCTTTGTCGTCTATAAAAATCGTCCTATTTTTACTATCAAATTTTATCTTATCAAAAGAAAGTTCTGTATTATTTTGTATAAAGTTTCTTCTTGTAAGAGATCTAACTCTTGCTTTTAATTCGTCCAAGTGAAATGGCTTTTGCAAAAAATCATTTGCTCCGGCATCAAGACCTTCGACCTTATCTTGAATTTGACTTCTTGCAGATAGAATTAAAACTTTTGTTTCAACATCTTCTTTTCTCAAATTTTTCAAAATTTCCATTCCATCCATATTTGGAAGATTTAAATCTAAAACTATAAGATCATAAGATTCGATTTCTATCATTTCCATAGCATCAAAGCCGTCAAAAGCGGATTCGACTTCATAACCTGCATCTTTTAAAGATTTATTTATTGTGTTATTTAATATTTTTTCATCTTCTACTATTAATATTTTCATGTTCTCTCCTTTATAAGTATTATATCAAATCATAATAAAATATATGTTAAGAAAATCTTAACAGAAAATTTATATCCAATCTGTTATTATTAATTTGTAAAGAGGTGATTGATATAGAAATTAAGAAAAAGAAAAATATACAAATAGGATTTTTGATCCTTGCAATAGGTTTTATTTCTTATGGAGCCTTCCGTGGAGAAGTAGATACGGTTTTTAGCAAGGCGATAAAATTATGTCTGGAGTGTGTTGGAATTGGATAAGATTAGATCAAAAACTATAGCAAAATTTAGGTGGCTAATCCAAATTTTAGCAAGTCTTATGACAAATATTCACCTTCCTAATTTTTTAAAAGGAGTAATTTATAGGGGGAATATAAAAAAGATTTGCGTTCCTGGACTTAATTGCTATTCTTGCCCAGCAGCAACAGGAGCTTGTCCAATAGGAGCATATCAGGCAGTAGTTGGCTCATCAAAATTCAAATTTTCCTATTATATAAGCGGATTTTTGATTTTTGTGGGAGTAATGGTAGGAAGATTAGTTTGCGGATTTTTGTGTCCGTTTGGTTTTATCCAAGAAATTTTACATAAGATTCCATGCAAAAAATTTTCAACAAAAAAATTAAAACCATTAAGATACATAAAATATTTGATACTTGTAGTTGCCGTTATTATTTTGCCAGTTCTTGTAGTAAATGAATTGGGAATGGGCAATCCATATTTTTGTAAGTACATTTGCCCAGCAGGAGTCTTAGAAGGAGCAATCCCGCTTTCCTTAGTAGACACATCAATAAGAGCAAGTTTAGGTTCATTATTTAACCTAAAACTTACAATTTTGATAATAACAGTAATTCTATCAATAATATTTTTTAGACCATTTTGCAAATGGATTTGTCCTTTGGGAGCATTTTATGCCCTATTTAATAAAATATCCCTATTCAAAATAAATTTTGACAACAACAAGTGCATATCCTGCAAAAAATGCGTAAAAGCTTGTAAAATGGATGTAGACGTTAGAAAAGACCAAAACCATACCGAATGTATAAGGTGTGGAATGTGTATCACATCGTGTCCAACCTGTGCCCTCAAATATCAATTTGGACTCGATAAGAAAAAAGAAGAAAATAAAAAAGAAAATTTAAAAGAAGACATTAAAGGAGAAAAAAATGAAATTTAAAAAAGTAAAAGTATTAGCATTATCAGCAACATTAGTATTAGCATTAACAGCTTGTTCAAAACAAGAAAACAAAGACAATATGAACTCAAATCCTTCATCAGTAGAAAAAGCTGAAAGCAATTCAAATAAGTCAAACAAGATGGACGATAATAAAGCTAAAATTGACGAATTGATGAAAAAACAAAATGACATCTTAGCTTCACACGATAAGCAATGGCAAGTAGCATTTTCAAAAGCAGATAAGTCAAGCGCAGAAGATAATAAAGATAAAGGATACGATGCATATTTAAAAGATTTAGTAGAAAAAGCAAAAGATGAATTATCAAAAGAAGACTATGAGCTTTTGACAAAAGACGTAGATGAAATTGCAAAATTAGAAGAAGAAATAACAAAATTAAAAGCAGGAAACGAAAGCGCATCAAACAAAAAAGAAGATGGAGCAGTTTCAACAAAAGAATTAAAAAAATTCCCAACATTTAATTCAAAAGATTTTGATGGAAATGATGTTACAAAAGACATATTCAAAGATAAAAAATTAACACTCGTAAATTTTTGGTTTAATGGTTGTGCACCATGCGTAGGAGAGCTTCCAAAATTACAACAATTAAACGATGAAATAGAAAAAATAGGTGGACAAGTAATAGGAATAAATTCAGAAGCCAAAGTAGGCGAGGAAGATACAATAAAAGAAGCTAAAAAAATCCTAGAAAAACAAGGAGCAAAATACAAAAATATTACTATAGACAAAGATAGCGAACTTGAAAAATACACAGAAACAATAATGTCATATCCAACATCAATCCTTGTAGATAGCGAAGGAAATATAGTTGGAGATCCAATAGTAGGAGCAATAGACAAAGAAGACAAATACAAAGAAGTAAAAGAAATGATAGAAAAAATAATAAAAGACAAAATGTAGAAAATGAAAATTTTCGAATTTAGATTTATATTATCCTTCTTGATGAATCAAAAATACCAGAGTTTTAAAACTCTGGTATTTTTGTATTAATTTTAAATTATTTATTTCTTGGATGTTCAATTGCTTCTTGAGCTGCTGCAAGTTTTGCAATTGGAACTCTAAATGGAGAACATGATACATAATCAAGTCCTACAT
>OGSY01000887.1_pt1 | contig 10142 bp, 10 predicted proteins | sample 1574281 | NCBI WGS metagenome assembly OGSY01 (sample SAMN03295855, study PRJEB24534) | human gut metagenome | isolation source: fecal sample 5 from infant 8 | host: Homo sapiens | place: USA: Pittsburgh, PA | collected 2014-07
GGTGGTAACTGATGTTATGGTGGATGTTGATTATCAATCAAATGGACTTGGGAAGATTTTGATGAATGAAATTAATAAATACTTGGACGAAAATTACGATGAAGATAGCTACATAATTTTGTTGGCAAACACTCCTTACGATAAATTTTACGAGAAATTTCATTTCCAACAATTTCCTAACAAGAAGGGGATGCTAAGAGTTCTGTAAATTTTAAATTAAATATTTTAGCAATACAAAATTTTTATTAATGTTTTTAACGATAAATGATTTAATAATTAATCAATTTATGATAGAATTTACTCAGCGGGAAATATTTTCCGAAAAATTTATAGGAGGAATTTATGAAATCTAAATCTAAGACTAGCTATAATTTGTCGGTAATTTTACTTATTCCACTTGGTATAGCTATCAATTTTGTTGGTGCAAATTTAACTGCAGCATTAAAATTGCCCGTTTATTTGGATGTTATTGGAACTGTATTCACAGGTGTATTGTGCGGCCCATGGATTGGTTTTCTTACAGGTGTTGTCACAAATATCGTGACATCTGTTACAAATCCAACACAACTTCCATACATGATTGTAAGTGGTGCGATTGGCTTGGTGGCAGGTTTTTGCGGTAAGAGAGGAATGTTCAAAACTCCACAGAAAACATTTGTAGTAGCCATTATTATTTGGCTTGTGGCGATGATTACATCTGCGCCAATCACTGTGTTGGTTTTCGGTGGTGTTACTGGTGCAAGTGGATCAAGTGCAATCACTACGTTTTTGGTTGCAACAGGAAAAGGATTATGGCAATCAGTGCTTGGTTCAACAGTTCTTACAGAAACTTTGGACAAATTCTTGACTTCTTTTGCAGTGTATTTTCTAATCAAATCCATTCCGAACAGAAACTTGTTGAGATATCCTAACGGACTAGAATACATAAAAGAAAAGAAGAACAAATACGTGAGAGGTGCAAAATGATATCTAAAATTTTCCCGACAACAAAACTTTTTATAGTGATAGTTACAGTTATTATTTCGTTGGTTTTGCCATGGCAATTTGCATATCTTTTCGTACTTCCATTAAGTTTGATATTGGCTTTATTGGACAATAAATTCAAACCATATTTCAAAAAATTGTGGATAGTTTTGTTATTCGTATTACTAATAATGTTTTTATTCCAATTGCTATTGGACAAATCAACAGAACACGTTTATTTGAATTTAGGATTTATGAGAGTGACACTTAATGGGATATTAAATGGTTTGGAACAAACTAAATTCATTCTTACACTTATAACATTGTTTTTATTATTTTTCGAAACTACAGACATCGAAGACTTGATGATATCACTTCAAGAAAAAAATGTAAGCCACGTTACAAGTTATGTTATCATGGCAACAATGACAATGATTCCTGAAATGATTAAGAAAAGTTCCAAAATCATCAAAGCCCAAGAAGCGCGTGGAATTGAAACTACAGGCTCTTTGAAAAACAGAGCGAAGGCGTTCTTCCCTTCCCTTGGACCTTTGATTATATCTTCACTTTCAGAAATAGATGAAAAGACGATTACACTAGAAGCACGTGGATTTGCATCCGAAAACGAAAAAACATGCCTCAAAGAAATCAAGAAAACAACTACAGACAGAATAATTTTCTACGTATTCATTGCCTTGGTTGTGTTGGCATTGGTGTGGAGGTTTAAATAATGATAGAACTTAAAAATGTTTCGTTCAAATATGAACTTCAACAAGAAAAAACGATAAAAAACTTGGATTTGTACGTTCAACAAGGAGAATTCATAGGAATTATAGGCAAAAATGGTTCCGGCAAGACGACTTTGTGCAACATTATTAGAGGAATAATTCCGGATTTCGTTCAAGGAGAGATTTCAGGCGACATAATAATTGACAACAAAAACATTGACGATATCGAACGTGGAGAAATGGCGGAATTAGTTGGATTTGTATTCCAAAACCCATTCAGTCAAATTTCTGGAATCAAGAAAACTGTATTCGAAGAAATAGCCTACGGACTCGAAAACTTGGGAGTTCCAAGAGAAGAAATCAAACAAAGAGTAACTGATGTAATTAAATTACTTAAAATAGAAGATTTACAAGATAAAAATCCGAACGAATTATCAGGTGGACAATCGCAAAGAGTTGCGATAGCTTCAATCATCGTCATGAATCCGAAAGTGTTAATATTTGACGAGCCTACAAGTCAGCTAGACCCACTGGGAACGGAAGAAATATTCGACATTTTAAAACTTTTGAAATCACAAAACAAAACTATAATCTTGGTTGAACACAAAATTGATTTGATAGCAGAATATGCTGATCGAGTTGTCGTAATGGACGATGGAGAAATTATCTTCAACGGTGAAACTCACGAAGTTTTATCGAATGACAAAATCGAAGAAAGTAATGTATCTATGCCAATAGTTTCAAAACTTGCCTACAAGATGAACACTGTAAAACCGGGATTTTTCAAAAAAGTTCCTATTACTTTGGATGAATGCAAGAAAGAATTGGAGGAAGATTAATGAGCGAATTAGAATTTAACAATGTAAGCTTTACTTATCCTAACGGATTCAAAGCGATTAACGATTTGAATTTTGTTGTGTATCCTTCAGAAAAAGTTGCAATCGTAGGACAAAACGGAGCCGGCAAATCAACTTGCGCCAAATTAATGAATGGATTATTGAGACCAAGTTCTGGTGAAATCTTGTTAGAGGGCAAAAACACAAAAGACATGACAACAGCACAAATCTCCAGAAAAGTTGGCTACGTATTCCAAAATCCTAACGATCAAATCTTCAACTCTACAGTTTACGATGAAGTTGCATTTTCATTGAGAGCATTGAAAGTCGACGAGGATGAAATGGATAGACGTGTCAGACAGGCGTGCGAAATTTGCGAGCTTTCAGAATATTTGGACGATCATCCTTACGATTTGCCATTTAGTACGAGAAAATTCATCACGATTGCAATTACAATCGCAAACGACTGCGATATTTTCATATTTGATGAACCAACTGCAGGACAAGACGCATATTCGATGAGTTGCTTGAAAAGAGTCATCGATCATTTGCACGATTTGAACAAAACAATCATAACAATAACACACGATATGGAATTTGTCGTTGAAAACTTCAACAGAGTTGTCGTAATGTCCAACAAGGAAATCATCAAAGACGCAGATAAGAAGGAAGTTTTTGACGAAGACGAAATACTACAAAAAGCATACATCCAACCGCCTGTTATCAAAAGACTTTGCAATTCGATTAATTTGAACGAAAAATTGTTGTCGGTGGATGATTTTGTAGATTACATCAAAGATTTTGGAGGACACAATGATTAATTGTATATTGGATTTTGATCCAGGTGTGGATGATGCAGCGGCATTATTTGCAATTAAAAAAGCAAAAAATTTAAATTTGTTGGCGCTTTCATCGGTGAGTGGTAACGTGTCAATTGAGCACACAACAAGAAACATGCAATGCTTGGCAAAATTATTGGATATAAATGTACCGATGGGAAAAGGACAAGAAGTGCCACTTGTAAGAGAGCCTTTCTTTGCGACAGTTCACGGAGATGATGGAATTGCGGGATTCAGGAATATGATTGAATCTGAAGATGTAAGTGAACTTTCAAGCGAAAATTCGGTTACAATGATGCACGAAATTATCCAAAAATCACCAGAGAAAATCACAATCATTGCAGTAGGACCACTTACAAACATCGCTCTATTGCTTCGAACTTTTCCAGAAGACAAGGAAAAAATCGAACAAATTAGCATCATGGGTGGATCCATTACAAGAGGAAATGTAACAAGCCTCAGCGAATTTAATTTCTTCGTAGATCCAGAAGCTGCAAAAATCGTATTTGAAAGTGGCGTGAAACTTATCATGGCAGGACTTAATATTACACAAAAAGCCAGCATAACTGATGAGCAAATCCAATTCTTGGACACAATTGAAACGAAAAGAACGAAATTTGCACACAGAATTTTGAAATACTACGCATCAAACGATGCAGGAATTCACGATCCTTGTTCAGTAATGGTATTGGATAATCCAGAAGTTTTCGAAACAGAAGACATGTACATCAAAATCGATGTGCAAAACGACGAAACAAGAGGAATGAGCTACAGGGATTTAATAAAAGAAGAAAATGGTGAATACAACTGCAAAGTTATCACTAAAATAGACAGAGAAAAATTTAGAGAAATTTTGATGCAAGCTCTTACAGATTAAATTGACTCCGAGAAATATCTCGGAGTTTTTTTATTTTGTTGTGTAAAAAATACAGAAAAAGGGGTATAATGATATTGGATATTAAAAAAATATCACATTTAAGGAGGTAGAAAATTATGGCATGTACTACATTATTAGTAGGTAAAGAAGCGAGCTTTGACGGCTCTACAATTATTTCAAGAAGTGAAGATTCTCCTTCTGGAATTTTTACAGCAAAAAGATTTATCGTTGTAAAACCAGAAGATCAACCAAGAAAATACGAATCAGTTTTATCAGGATGCAAGGTAGATTTACCGGATAATCCTATGAGATATACAGCTCTTCCAAACTCTGACACATTCGAAGGAGATTGGGCAGCATCAGGCGTTAACGAAAAAAATATTTCAATGAGCGCAACAGAAACAATTACTACAAACGCTAGAGTTCAAGGGGCAGATCCTTTGATTCAATACCCAACAAAAGAAGAAAAATGCGGCGGTATTGGCGAAGAAGATTTCGTAACTCTTGTTCTTCCATACATCAACTCTGCAAGAGAAGGCGTTGAAAGATTAGGAAAATTATTAGAAGAACACGGAACTTACGAATCAAACGGAATCGCATTCCAAGATGTTGACGAAATTTGGTGGTTGGAAACAATCGGAGGACATCACTGGATGGCAAGAAGAGTTCCTGATGATGCATACGTTGTAATGCCAAACCAATTGGGAATTGATTATTTTGATTTCGACGATGCTTATGGTGAACAAAAAGAATTCATGTGCTCAAAAGATTTGAAAGAATGGTCCGAAAAACATCACTTATTCTTAGATCAAGAAGATTATGTAAATCCAAGATTAGCATATGGATCTCATGATCATTCAGATCACACATACAACACACCAAGAGCATGGATTATGCTTAGATATTTCAATCCAAACACATTGATTTGGGATGGAGAAGATGCTGATTTTACACCAGAATCTGATGATTTGCCATGGGCAATGGTACCAGAAAGAAAAATCACAGTTGAAGATATGAAGACAATATTGTCTAGCCACTATGAAGGAACACCTTACGATTGCTACGCAAAACACGGAGATCCAAACTACCGCGGAATGTATCGTCCATTGGGAATTAGCCGTGACAACGTAACACATTTCACACAAATAAGACCATACGCTCCAGAAGAAATCAGAGCAATTCAATGGTTGTCATTCGGTAGCAACGCATTCAACGCAGCAGTTGCATTCTACGCAAACGTAGAAACAACACCAAGCTATGTAGGAGATCAAGTAGTAAAAGCAACATCAGAAAACTTCTACTGGGCTAACAGAATCATAGCAGCACTTTGCGATGCACACTTCAACAAAACAGCAATCTTCATCGAAAGATACCAAGGAGCAGTTCAATCTAAATCCAACGAAATCATCAACAAATACGACGAAGAATTTGCTAAAAATTCAGGTAACGTTCATGAATTACTTGAAAAAGCAAACCAAGAAATGGCAGACTTCTTGAAAGAAAAAACAGACAAATTACTTCACGACGTTTTATTCACAGCAAGCTGCGAAATGAAAAACGGATTCGCAAGAAGTGACAACTAATATTTAACTAAAATCGGGTTTGACAATCAAACCCGATTTTTCTACATAAGAAATTTTAAAAGAGGAAACATAAATGAAAGCACTAAGTATACAACCATTCTACGCAACCATGATAGCTATGGGATGCAAATGGATCGAACTTCGCAGTTGGAAGACAGATTATCGAGGATGGATATTGATTTGTGCATCCACTGCCAGAAACAAATTCGAAAGAACATCACTCATGAATGGACACGCAATAGCAATCGCAGAATTGGCAGACATTCGAAAATACAACGACGAAACTGACAGAGCAGATGCATTTTTAGATGATGACGAAACATTTGAGGGATATTCGTGGATATTCAACCGCGTAATTCCAATCGTGCCATTTCCGGTAAAAGGCAAACTACACTTGTTCGAAGTGGAACGTGAACTAGATGACCTCGAAGCAATCGACATAGATTACGACACAAAACAATACGATGTTGATGTCGCAACGTGGTGGAAAGAAAATGGATTCATAGAAAACTTGGATATATTTGGAGAAGAATAATTTAATTCTAAAAAAATTTAAAAAACAGAGCGAAAGAAATAACTTTCGCTCTGTTTTTTTGCAGAGAGAAACAGCTACAATGCTGAATTAACAAACTCATTTTGATATAATAATATTTAAGAATAATTAATAAAAAGCAATAAAAATATAGCAGGTGATTACATGGACAACGTAACAGGAGCTAACCTTGGATTTGAAATTGTAAATAGTACACCAGCATAAGGAGAGTGTAAATTGTCTAAAATGAAGAAAGAGCAAATTTCTGCTAAAGGATTTTCAATTCAAGTATATACTGAAGATTTTAAAAATGATTATATAAGCTTAACGGATATAGCAAAATATAAAAACACAGATGATCCAAGATTTGTTATTCAAAATTGGATGAGAAATAGAAACACTCTTGAATTTATAGGATTATGGGAAGTTTTGAATAATCCAAATTTTAACCGTGTGCAATTCGACACGTTTAGAAATGAAGCAGGCCTAAATAGATTCACAATGACCCCTGGAAAATGGATAGAATCTACAGATGCCATAGGTATAGTTTCAAAAGCGGGCCGATATGGAGGAACCTATGCTCATTACGATATAGCAATGGAATTTGCGTCATGGCTTTCTCCAGAGTTTAAGCTTTATATTATTCAAGACTATAAAAGATTGAAGGAAGATGAAACCTCAAAGCTATCATTGACTTGGAATCTTCATAGAGAAATTTCCAAGATTAATTATAAAATTCATACAGATGCAATAAAAGAATATCTCTTAAAAGACCTAACTAATGAACAATTATCTTATAAATACGCAAGTGAAGCAGATATGCTGAATGTTGCCTTATTTAATAAGAGAGCAAAACAGTGGCGTGAAGAAAATCCAGAGTTAAAAGGCAATATGAGAGACTATGCAGGTTTGAATGAATTACTTGTGCTTGCAAATATGGAAAGCTATAATGCAATCCTTATTGGAAAAGGTGTGAATCAAAAAGAGAGAATGATTGAACTTAGAAAACTTGCAAGAACACAATTGATGTCACTTGAAAAACTTGGAGATAGTGGTATTAAAAAATTAGAGGGAAATAAATAATTATTTAAGTAATTAATTGACAAATTCGGAAAAAATCATCGATCTTATCTTGGATGAAGCAGAGTACATCGACGAGGTTGTAGGATAAATTTATCATCAAAAGGAGATTATTATGGAAAGAACTATTCGCGTAAAGGGTAAGGGAAAGATTTCGGTGAAGCCTGACACTATCAAGGTTACGATAAAGGCTGAGGGGTTGCGTTGGAATTACGACGAGACTATTGAACAATCGACATATGATACGAAAATGTTGCGAGATGCTTTGGAAAAAGCAGGGCTTGATCCGAAGAATTTGAAGACAACGCATTTTTCGATTGATTCGAAATATGAGAGATATCGCGACAAAAACGACGACTATAAGGACAGATTCGTAGGTTACAAATACGAGCATCGCACTTATATTGAGTTTGAAAATGACAATAAGATACTGGGGAAGGTTTTGTACGAATTGGCGCATTGCGATGTAAAAGTGAAGTTTGAAATTAATCACACTGTAAAGGACAAGGAAAAGGTCAAGAATGATTTGTTAGAAAAGGCGGTAGAAGATTCTACAACGAAGGCAAAGGTGTTGGCGAAGGCTTCTGGTGTGAAGTTGAAGGAAATACTTAACATAGATTATTCGTGGGGAGAAATCGAGATATATTCATCTCCGATGGATGATTTGATGGTTTGTGAAGCGGCATCGACATATGACATAGACATCGAGGCTGATGACATTGATATACAAGACACTGTTACGATTACATGGACAATAGAATAAATATGAATCATACAAAAGAAGTAGCAAAAAAAATATATATGTTATCTGGTTTGGGATGTGACAAATCAAACGTAAATAATCTTGAAATCGAATTAAATAAGTACAGTTATACTATTGAATATATCAATTTACCAGGACAATTTTCAAATATAGATGTGAACGTAGAAAACGAAGAAGATTTTGAAAAATGGATAGAAACTCAGATACCAAAAAATTCAATCGTTATTGGATATTCACTAGGTGCAGATTTATTGGTTAGAAATATTGAAAGGATAAAACCAGATAAATTAATTATTTTAGATGGCGCAATTATTACGAATGATTTCACGAAAACAACAGTGGAAAAAGAAGTTGAATTTAGTAGAAGGTATATAAAAGAAAATAGTCTTGAGATGAATGCTGACACAATTTCTAATTTGCTTTATATAAAGTTCAAAGAAGATGTGGATGTTTTTGACATGCATATAAAAGAAAAAACGCTGTTATTATTAGCTGATACACCAGATGATTTATACAAATATAAGAAAAATAAAGTAGAGAAAAATAATAATCAAGAAAATATAAAATCACTATTTGTCCCAAATACATCACATGATTTTCATACTGAAAAGCCAGTTGAAATAGCTGAATGTATTGGTGAATTTTTAATAGAATAAATCAAAAAAACCAGAGAATGTTTCTCTGGTTTTTGTTTACATAAATATCAAATGTGCGATTGGGACTACTATCAAAAGTGAGATTATTGTTCTTTCGATAAATATAACGAATAATTCGAACAAATTTACAGGGATTGACGATGCGAGGATAAGCCCTCCGACTTCTGACAGATAAATTAATTGTGTTACGGAGATTGTCGCTACGATGAATTTGGTCATTTGCGATTGAATTGTGCTTGTGGCTATGATTGACGGTGTGAACATGTCACTGAATCCGACGATCATTGTCTTGGATGCTTCCAAGCTTTCAGGAACTTTCAAGAAGTTCAACAGTGGCAAGAATGGCTTTCCAAGGATTTCGAAAACTTGCGTGTTATTGGCAAGTACAAGCGATGCCGTTCCGATGATCATAACTATTGGCATTACTGAAAACCACATTCCAAATGCGTTTTCGATTCCATTTTTCAAAAATTCTCCGATTCCTTTGTGAGATTCTGCTCGTTTGATTGCCAAATCTAATCCGTATTGTACGGATGAAGAATAATTTTTCGATATATCTTCATTTGCTTGATTAGATTCTACAAAATATTCATCTTTTTTAAGTGACAATGGTGGAATTCTCGGTACGATAATTGCGCACGCGATTCCAACTAAGCATACCAATAAGTAGTACACTCCAAAGTAGTCGACCATGTCAACTTGTGACAAGACAATCAGACTGAATGTGATGGAAACTGCAGAGAAATTCGTAGAAATAATTGCGGCTTCTTTTGCAGAATAATATCCAGATTCGTATTGGTTTGAAGTCAGCATGACTCCTAATGTTCCATCACCAATCCAACTTGTGATGCAATCTACTGCTGCACGTCCAGGAATCAAAAATACTGGTCGCATTATTTTGGTGAAAATCGCACCGATAAATTCCAAAAGTCCAAAATCCAACAAAAGTGGTAGTAGCATGCTGGCGATTACGAAAATAATTACAAGCGATGTCAACAAATCGTTGAGGATAAATGTGGCAGATTCATCTGCGACTATCATGTCGTAAAATTTCCCAAAGTGTAGCTTGTCTTTCAATACGACCATCCACACGACGATAAATCCTAGAATTCTTAGAATTAGCCACACGCCTGTTACGGAAAATGTCTGATCCAAAAGTTTGCTTTCTTTGATGAATTTGACATTGAAACTTGCCAAGACGCTCATGACAAATGATATCGTGATTATTATTGTGCAAAGTGCTGGTAGATAATCGCCGATGGTTTTGGCGATAAAATCAGCGAAA
>OGSY01000893.1_pt1 | contig 10084 bp, 9 predicted proteins | sample 1574281 | NCBI WGS metagenome assembly OGSY01 (sample SAMN03295855, study PRJEB24534) | human gut metagenome | isolation source: fecal sample 5 from infant 8 | host: Homo sapiens | place: USA: Pittsburgh, PA | collected 2014-07
TTTTAAAAGTAAATTATTCGTATATAATATAAATGACGATATCTTTAGTATTTACGATTGTAAAATATTTTAAATAAGCATTAAAAAAAGGAGATAGACGAATGAACGAACAAAATCATGGATTAGGTATTATAGCTTTAGAAAGTTGCACAGAACTTGGTAATGCTATAGACAAGCTTATACAAGAGAAAAGAAATTGTGAGGAATCTTTTTTAATAAAAACTGATGAGATAAGATTCTCTAACGGTGAAGGAAAAGTAAAAATACCTCAATCTGTAAGAGGAAGAGATATATACATTCTTTGTGATATAGGTAACTATAGTTGTACATATAAAATGTTTGGTTTTGAAAATCATAAGGGACCAGATGAACATTTCCAAGACATAAAAAGAACAGTTTCTGCTATAAGAGGAAAAGCTAGAAGAATAACTGTAATAATGCCTCTTTTATATGAATCAAGACAACATAGACGTAAAGGAAGAGAATCTCTAGATTGTGCTTTAGCACTTCAAGAACTAGAAAGATTAGGCGTTGATGAAGTTTTAACTTTTGACGTTCACGACCCTAACGTTCAAAATGCTATCCCACTAATGTCCTTTGAAAACTTCTACCCAACTTATGATATAGTTAAATCTTTAATTCACAATGAAAAAGATTTAGAGCTTGATAAGGAAAAATTACTTGTAATAAGTCCTGATACTGGTGCCATGGATAGAGCAATCTACTATTCAAGCGTACTAGGTGTTGATGTTGGTTTATTCTACAAAAGAAGAGACCATTCACGTATAGTTAATGGTAAAAACCCAATAGTTAAACATGAATACATGGGAAGAGACGTTGATGGAAAAGATGTCTTAATCGTTGATGATATGATAGCTTCTGGAGAATCTGTACTTGATATTGCTAAAGAACTTAAAGGAAGAAATGCTAGAAATGTATATGTTGCTACTACTTTCTCATTCTTTACTGAAGGTTTAGAAAAATTCAACAAATTCTTCAATGATGGAATAATTAAGAGCGTTTACTCAACAAATTTAACTTATATACCTGAGGAATTAAAGGCTGCTCCTTGGTTTAAAGCTGTTGATTTATCTGATTTTATCGCAAGAATAATAAACAGATTAAACTATGATAAATCTGTAGCATCATATATGGACGCTACTAACATAATCCAAAGATTATTAGACGAAAAATAATATGCTTAATTTAAAAGTGCTCTGCTTTTTTGCAGAGCACTTTTTTAGTCTATTCAAATAAAAATTCTAAAACACCTTTTGCTTCCTTATGATTAAATGCATTATTATAAATATCATCTAGCTTATTTTTTACTTCTTCTCCTTTTAATAAAAAAGCCGTTCCCTTTGCCACTTGATTTTTGTAATTTAAAGCAATCTTTTTAATCTCTTCTTTGTGAATTTTATCAACATCTCCATCAATATATGTTGTATAAACATCTATTATTTCATCATCTTCCCTACTTGGGAAATATTCATGGGGAGCTGTGCTATCAAAAATTGCAAAGTTTAGCTCTCTACTTATAACCATATCCTTACTATCTGGATCAAAGCCACAATTATAAACTTCCACATCATACCCTAATTCCATTACTGCCTTAGCTATTTTCTTTAACATAGTTGACTTTCCTGTTCCAGCTCTTCCTTTTAAAAAGTATCTTTTTACCCCTTCAGTTATGCTAGGAACAGAATCCTTAGGGCCACTTGGTGTTGCTCCACCTAAATATCTTTCAACACACTTACCCTTTGACTCTTTCTTAACTGCACCATCAGTTAGTAAAGAAATAACATGCTCAGTAAATTTATTTGCCTTTTCAATATTTAAGTAAGGGAAATAAATATCTTCCCAATAATCATGTATCTTCAAAGCCTTTTCGTATTCTTTATGGGCATTTTCCATACACTCTTTAAATTGTTCCTTTAAAAATTTTATAGTCTCTTCATTTTTTTCTATTTCATCTTTGTCTAAAAATACATCTAAATCTATAACTTCAATATTATCAATAGCTAAATTCATAAATCCATGAAGAGGTGTTCCATTTATTACTGCAATTTCTTTTTCTCTTAGTATTACCCCTTCCATTTCATTATTGTCTATAGTGCTAACTATTCCTTCTAAACTTAAAGTATCACTATATTCATCTATAAGTTCCTTTATAATGGCAGTTTTAAATATATTGCTACCTCCATTTAGTGAATAAATTTTCTTGACTCCTTGAAATATAGAATTATAAAGTGGTCTAAATCCTTTTGCTGTATTTCCTGCTCCATAATAATAAACTACATTTTTCATTTTCTTCTCCTTAATATCAATATATAGCTCTTAACTTATTATATTTTTAAATTTGTAAATAAGTTACAGCAAAGAAGAGAGCTGATCTTATTTTTATAAAATCAACTCTCTTCTTTATATTAAACAATCTTTTCTTAAATCCTTCTTCTATATTTAATTAAGTATTAATATTTTTAATTTAATGTATGTTTATTACTAATAATTTATCTTTACTTTGTTTTATTGTCAGTATTTTGTGAACTATTAGTTGTATCTGAAGAATTATTTTCACCTACAGGTGTATTTTTTATTACTTTAAATGCATACCCATGTTCTTTATAGAATTTAATTATTGCAGGTAATGCTTGTACAGTTTCTTTCTTAGCTGCTGCATCATGCATTAATAAAATTACATGATTTAAAGTATTAATATTTTTAGCTGAGTTTTCAACATATTGCTCTACTGTATAATGTCTTCCAGTTGCATCACCAGTTTCTGCATCCCAATCTATACTAACTATATTATCCTTTGCAAAAGCCTCATCTAAAGCTTTTAAGTTAGGATCTCTATAATATCTTCTAGACATATATCCACCTGGCATTCTAATTACTCTAGCATTAAAGTTTTTTCCTAATACGCTTTTCATTATTTCATTAGTTTCATTTAATTCGCTCATAAATTTATTTACATCAACTGAATTTCCTGGATACAATGTTTTATAATTATGTGAAAAACTATGACCAGCTACTGCATTTCCTTGATCAATTTCTTGTTTTAATAACTCTTGATTTTCTTTATTATCCTTTAAGGCAGATCCTATATCAAAAAATGTAGCATGTACATCTTCTTCCTTTAAAATCTTTAATATTTCCCTTGTATTTTCACTTGGACCATCATCAAAAGTTAAAAATATTTCTTTATCATTATTTGAAGCTTTTCCTTCAAGCATTTTTTCAACTTCATCTGCACTAACTGCATAGGAATCTGCAGCATAAATTATATTACCATTTGGCATTATGTCTGTTGGTTTTGGTTTTTCCTCTTCTTTTTTAGTTTCCTCTTCCTTAGCTGAAGCTAAAGCCTCCTTATTAGCTTTATTGCTAACTAGTGATTTAATTCCAAAACCTACTCCTGCAATTACTACAATACCAGCTACAGCAACTGCTATTCTTCTTTTTAAATACTTATTATGTTTTCCATTTCTTACTTTGTTACTCACAAAATTCATCTCCATGTCTATATAAATTAAATTATTAACCTCTCATTACTTATAATAAAACTTTACAAAAATATTTTTGTTACAAATTGTTTAAATTTAATTCATATTAAATTAAATAAGAAAAATAGAGCTATATGAAAATTTCATAATCAGCTCTATTTTAAACAAGTCTCTGTATCAAAAGTTATTTTGATGCAACCTATAAACTTTATAATTCTATTTAATCACTTAATTTTTTAAGAACACATGCTGACTTTCTTATTATATCATAAAAATCTCTAGCTTCATCCCTTATTTCTTTTCCTGAAAACTTATTATTCACCATAACTCCCCAAAGACCCTTAGGAAGGTTTATTTTAACTTCATTATTATTATTATTACTATTAAAAACTACTATGAATTCATTATTATGATCTTTTAATCTATAAGCAACTATACCCTTTTTCTTTATTCCTAACTCACTCTCTATAAATGAAATTTTTTCTCTTATTTCTTTGTTACTTTCTAACCTAAATAAAGGATATTCCTTTCTTAATTCAATTAATCCCTTATAGTATTTAAATAAATCCATATACTTTACTTTTCTAGTCCAATCAATCTTATTTACAAAGTCATTAGAATTATAACTATTTTCAATAAATTCTCCCTTTTCATTAGTCTTAGTTCTTAAAAACTCCTCTCCTGAATGAATAAATGGTATTCCTTGAGATGTTAAGAAAATAGCAGCACTTAACTTATTCATTTCTATTATCTCTTCTTCAGAAGCATTTTCATATACAATTTTAAGCTTATCGTGTAATGTATTATTATCATGGGCAGAGCAATAATTTACTGTCTGATAAGGTTCATTTGCCCAAGGAGAATCTGAATAATTTACTTTATTATAATCTACTCCTTCATGATAAGTAGAAGCTACTATTCCAAACTTTATACTCTCTTCAAAGTCTTTCCCACCATTTACAAAACCACCTTCTTTAAGATGTGCTACATGTCCTTTTATTCCATCTCTCATATCATCACTAAAAGCTGCTATTTGTAATTTATCAAATTTACCTATATTACATTTAAAACAAGCTTCTTCTCTAGGTAGTGGAGAGTCTCCTCCATTCCACCCTTCTCCATATATTAATATTGAAGGATCTATTTTATTTAATTCTTCTCTTATTTCCTTTAAAGTTTCAATATCATGTAATGCCATTAAATCAAATCTAAACCCATCTATGTGATATTCTTTTGCCCAATACTTTAATGAATCAACCATATATTTTCTTACCATAAGTCTTTCTGATGCTAATTCATTACCACATCCAGAACCATTAGAAAAATTCCCAAAGTCATCTTGTCTATGATAATATCCTGGGTAAGATAAATTTAAATTAGAGTTTTCTCCTGAATAGGTGTGATTATACACAACATCCATTATAACTCTTATTCCTACTCTATGAAGTTTAAGTACCATTTCCTTAAACTCTTTAATTCTAACTTCACCTTTATATGGATTTTTAGAATATGATCCTTCTGGTACATTATAATTTACAGGGTCATATCCCCAATTATACTGCTCTTCATCTAATCTCTCCTCATCAACTGTTCCAAAATCAAAGGAAGGTAAAAGATGTACATGGGTTATTCCTAATTCCTTTAAATGATCTAAGGTTGTTTTTACTTCTGTACCAGGAACTTTTGTATTTTCCTCAACTATTCCTAAAAACTTTCCTCTATTTTCTAAAGAAACCCCTGAACTCTTATCAATTGAAAAATCTCTTATATGCATCTCATATAAAATTGAATCTAATGGATTTTCAAGTGATGGTTTCTTTTCATTTTCCCATCCCTTAGGATTAGTTTTCTTCAAATCAATAACCATAGCTCTATACCCATTAACTCCTAAGGCTTTGCAGTAAGGATCAACAAAATCATGCTCAAAATCTTCTCCTACAATATGGTACTTATAATAAACTCCATTTAAATCTCCTTTCTTTACTAATTCCCAAAGTCCATTACTTTTTTTATGAAGCAAATCTCTTTCTATTAAACTCTCTGTATTCCCATCTCTGTAAAGTAATAATTCTAAACTCTTAGCTTCTGGTGACCATACCCTAAAAATAGTCTCCTCTTTATTATAAATAGCTCCAAGTTCTCCATCATAATAATACTTATCATTAAACTCTTTAGAATTAAAATTTCTTCTCATAAAATCCTCTCCCCCAGCTTCGGTAACGTTTCCAATTAACTGTATATAAATTACAACTAACTTAATTATATTAAAGTAGTAATTAAATTTCAACTTAAAGTTAATTATTAGTTCTTATTTGAATCCATAAAAAATAATCTAATAATATATTCTTAATATACATGAGGTAATAATTCATGAAATGCTTTAATTATATTTTAGATCTACCTGATAGCTTTTTTAAGATTATAATAACCATATTAATATCCTTAATTCTAATTTTAGGTTTCTTCTTAAACAATATATTCATAGCTATTGTTGATGGCTCTTCAATGGAAGATACTATTCATCACGGTGATGTATTAATTATAAATAAAAAATCCTATTCCACTTCTTCTCCTAAAAGGTATGATATAGTAAATATTTATGCCCCTTGTAAATATGATAATTTTCTAGTTAAAAGAATCATAGGTCTTCCTGGTGATACAATTGAAATAAATAATTCTGAAGTATATATAAATGGTGATAAAATTTATGAACCATATATAAAAGAAGAAATGAATCTTCCTTATTATTTAAAATTAAAAATACCTAAGGATAAATTCTTTGTTATGGGTGATAATAGGAATATAAGTTTGGATTCTAGGTATTTCGGACTAGTACAGGATACTGATATTCAAGGCAAGGCAATATTTAAATATTGCTATAAGAATCATAAATTTAAATTATTTTAATTTAAATTAAACAAACTAGAGAGAATAAAAATATCACTCTAGTTTGTCATAAATTTTTAATTTAATTCTTTTTTAATTCCCTCTTTAATCTCTTTAACTTTCCATGATTCTTTATCTACTAAATACTGACATATAAATGCAGGCTCTGGCTTTCCTTCTGGATAATAGTATTTATTTACTACAAACCCGTAACTTCCATCACCTAAGTCATATACTTCATCAGATTTTAACTCTAAATACTGATCCTTTTTTACTATACCAAGATTCTTTACTGTTTCTAAAGCTTTATTTGCTAATTCTTTATTATTTTTTTCAGAGGAATCAGTTTTTTCTTCTTTATTGTTATCTTCTTTAACAAGTTCCTCTTTATCAAGCTTTTCATCTAAATTTTTTAATTTAGAATTTCCACTTGCGATTAGTTCCTTAACATTTTCTCCTAAATAAGAAATATTTTTAAGAGATTTATTTAACAAATCCCTTGCTTCTGATATCTTACCTTCACTCTCTAAATCATTAACCTTTTCCATACTTGAGTAAAAGTCATCTAGTACACTCTTATCTTTACTTATTTCTTCTTTTAAACTAGTAATATCTTCTTTCATTAATTCTTTATTTTTATTTTCTTCTACTTTCTTTAAACTATCTAAAGCCACATCTAACTTAAATTCATTATATGCTTTATTAGATATTACATAATTATATGTTAAATCATATAAGCTTTCAGCTTCTTCTTTATCCTTTGAATCCTCTTCACTGGCCGCTTTAAAAATTGCTGTAGCTTCTTCATAATTTCCTTGTTTTATGGCAGCTTTACCTTGTTCTACTAAACTTTTATTTCCACACCCAACCAAAAAACTTAAACTAAATGCTAAACCTACAGCTACAACTATTTTTTTTATCATATTTTCACTTCTCTCCCCTATTTACCATTAATAAAATATACTCTTTACAAATAAAGGGCATGTATCAAAATAAGTTTTATTTGTTATATTTGATACAGCCCCTTTTAATTATTTTCTATATTTTACATATGCTCTTAAAACATCACTAAACTTCTCATTTTTTAATGTATCAATTACAACCCCAATAACTTCATAACTTGAAGTTTCTCCATTATCTTTTCTTATTGATTTTAGTGTTTCCTCAACATCTTTTGCAATTATATTTATATCTGATTTATTAAGTGTAAAATTTAAATCACTTGCTGCATTAGATAAGCTTGTTGATAATTTTTCAATTTTAAATTCTTCAATTCTTCCATCTTTTTTTATTATGTTCATAAATATCCTCCTGTTAAATTAGTATAATTTAGTAATTCTTAAATTAAGTATAACATTTACATTTTATTCTTAAAAGATAAATTTATGCTAAGAGCTAATAAATAAAAGGCTATTCTTAAATTTTTAAAATTATATGTTATGAATTTAATTAAAATCATATAATTTTTGAATAGCCTTTTATATAAACTAAACTACTATTTTATTTCTAATGAATTGCTACTACTTAGTATTTTATCATACTTTCCTATTTGACCAACTGAAATATTTTTAATGTTTGAAGGAATTTCAGTAGTTGTTAATGTATTTTCATCTATAAAATTAGTTTCTTTAATCTTTCCATTTATAATAATTTTGCTCTTATAATTAAAATTATCACCAGTTACAGTTAATATATCATCTTTTATATCATAATTATTTAGAGTTATTTCCTTTAATCCCATCTTCATATTGGTTTTTTCATATTTATTTTTATTTTCATTTAGGATATATTTATTTCCAAATAGCATGTCATATTGAAGAAGTTCAAAATCTTCTTTATAATTCTCATCATCCTTACATGCATTATGGAAAGTAGGCATAACTCCTGCCACCATATTAAGCTTTTCTAATATATATGTTGTAAACTCCTCTGCTTCCATATTTACATTTTCCTTTGGTAAGCCAATGTTATCCCATATAAAGAAGTCAGCTAAATATTTATTTCCATCTTTTAATACACTCTCATCATCATTTATTATCTTTAATGAAGGTAGATGATCTCCAAACATAGCGATTACTGTAGGCTCTCCTGAAGATTCTACATAATCTAAAAGTTCTTTTATGTATTCATCAACCCCTCTTAATTTATCTATGTAACATTGAAGTTCATTTTTTTCTTCTTGATCTAAATCTCCATCCACTGTATAATTTTCAAAACCTGAAGAAGAATATCCTCCATGACTTTCTACAGTTACATTATAAATAAACTGAGGCTTTTCATTATTAGATATTATATCTTCTATAGGTTCTATGTTTAAAACATCCTCTGGATATTGCCAATCAGCATTAGTAGGTTTGTCCATATACTCCATAGATATATATTTATCAAATCCTAAGTTAGGATACACTGTGTCTCTATTATAAAAATTTCCTTCGTAATTATGTATAACATTTGTTCCATACCCATAATCACGTAATATATAAGCCAAACTTTCAACTGGCTGTTTTTTAAGTATATTATTATTAGGTATTTCACCTACTGGTAAGTAGTCAGTACTTAATCCAGTTAGCACTTCAAATTCACTTCTAACAGTTCCCCCTCCATAAGTAGGCACCTTTAAAAAGCCATTTGTTGATTCACTAGCTATTTTTCTAAAGGTCGGTATAGGGTCCTCTGTAAAAGTTAATCCATTTATTCTATCTAAATCCATAAATTATTCTAATTGAACAATTATTATATTAGGAAATTCTGCTGGCATAGCAGAAGCCATTTTAGTATCATTACTAGCTAATTGTGCTTCTTCAATTATATCATTCTTTATTTTCTCAATAGATGCCTTATTGTAATCACTTGGCTCTTTAACCTTAAATCCTGCTGCAGTATCTAAAAATGAGTACATAAACCCATTTCTCTCATAGGAAACTGGCAAATCCCATCTATATACTTCTATACTCCCTTTTGCATTTCCATAAAAATCTCCTACAGCCAAAATAGATAATGGTAAAATTATAAAGCCATATAGATTAATCACTTTATTTCTACTTTTATATCTTTCACTAAACCATAACAATACTAATATTGTAATTATAATTACTAAGGCTATAACAGCATATTTTAAAATATTTAAGTTTAAATAATTTCCTGCTATAGCTAAACCTTCTTTAAAAGAAAACATATCTGCCCATATAAGTGGTGTTCCTCTAAAGCCTAGTATTACTCCACTTGCCATATAAAAGCCCATAAGAATTGTACTTATTATTCCATAAACCATTCTAGTCTTCTTAAAGAAAAAAGCTATTGAAGTAATCATCAAAAATATTAGATAGTTTAATAGAAATACTGTTGTTTGATTATCTAAAAAATCCTTTCCATTTTCAATAGATCCTCTATGAAATGACTCCCCTAAAAATACTAATAGAAAAGATAAAGTAATCCAAATAAATACGTTAATCCCCAAATTCTTCAAAGTTTTTTTATTTCCTAAAACCTCTTTAAAGTACTTTTTGTTCATTTTATGCCTCCCTTAGAACGAATGTAACAAAACAAGACTTAATTAAGAATTAAATTTATAAATCTATATTGATTATTCTAACTTATTTAAGAATTTTATGCTATTTTAATTTTGTTAATAATCGTTAAATGAATATTAATCATATTTACTAATATAATATATTTTGCATATAATTTTATTT
>OGSY01000904.1_pt1 | contig 9943 bp, 10 predicted proteins | sample 1574281 | NCBI WGS metagenome assembly OGSY01 (sample SAMN03295855, study PRJEB24534) | human gut metagenome | isolation source: fecal sample 5 from infant 8 | host: Homo sapiens | place: USA: Pittsburgh, PA | collected 2014-07
ATATTATACGCGAAGCTAATTTTAATAATTATTTTTGCTTTAGGGTTTAGCGTTGTAATTTACAATTCATCACTTTCCAAGGAAATATCTATAATTTCTCTATTGGGTCATGACAAAATGAGTTTTTGCTGTAAAAAGGCGATGAATTTGTTGGCAATTACAATATTGATTTCGTTGATGGCATTGTTTGGCGTGTTGTTTTATTTGACAAACCCAGACTCAATAATCGGATTTTTAATAGCTATCAAACAAATATTCATATTGCTTTTATTAATCGGAATTTTATTGACACTAATGTATTTTCTTATGCTTTACTTCAGGGTTAAGAATGTTAGCACTATTTCGTGGCTTAAAGGCTACAAGAAAAGATATAAAACAAGTCCTGCGATTTTTAAAGTAATTTCATTATCCATTGTCTTGTATCTTTTAACAGTGACTGTGTTTGGGTTGAACGACTACCTCACTTCTACATCATATTTTGATGCATGGGAAAAATCGAAGAATTATGCAAATGTAGCTTGTGCATGGCCGTGGACTTATGTTGAAAATGATGATAAATTTGAAAAAATAGTAGTACCTAAGTTAAATAATTTATGGGATGAATTAGATTCTAAAGGAGCAATTCTGTTTTTCGCACCAAATATCCAATATGAAAATGATGATGAATATTTAAATAAACGGGCTTTTAAAGGTAGGTATGCTTATATTAACAAGAATTATGTTGAAATAAACAACTTAGTTGATTCACAAAACAAACCACTAACAACTCATACGCCTAATTCTAATGAATGGATTATATTTGTCCCTGAAAATATAACAATAACGGAATTTGACAAGCAAAATATAAGAAAATCACATATTTTTAATTGCGTGAATCAAAAAGACGATGTCAGTGAGAAATACATCAAAATCAAGAAAAAGCAGTATGTTTTTACGTTTGATTGCCAGCAAAATATAATTAGTCCAGATATATTTAATTATGTTTTGGTTATGGTAAATGGTAAAGAATTAGCACCTACCAGAGAGATTAAAATACCGTCACTGGTTAACGGCAAGTTTCATCCCTACATCTCAAATCCGAATAAGGGCTATGATTATTTAAAACCAGCCATTCAAAAAACACAATCGTCTGACTATATACTTTTCGTCACGAGCGTATATGACGAAGTCGTTGAAAAAATAGAAATGTATAAGACGGAAACGACCATATATTTTTTAGGATTTTTGCTATCGGTTTTAATATTGTTTGTAACGATAAAAATAGATGAAGAATCATATTTTTATAATTATGGACAAAAAATCTACGTTTCTAGATTACTGGGATATGGTTTTAAATCTATCCATAAATCTAAAATACTTCAGATTATATTTGGGTTTATTATTAGTGTTATTATTTGTTTTATGATAATACTCTTTACGATATATTTTAGAAACTTTGAGTTTTTCGAGCCAAAAGATGGATGGAGTTTAAGAAAATTATTGATTTGTTTATTAATGTATTCTGCAAGCATTATTATTTGTTTTATATATGAAATTATTAACATAAAAAAGAACGAAAAAAATTTAGTGACAAAGTTAAAGGAAGGGAATTAAGTGAATATTGACAAACCTCAAATCTCATTGAAAAATATATCGAAAAAATATGGAAACCATAAAATATTAGAAAATATAAATCTTGACATCTATGAAGGAGATTTTATTTGCATTTTTGGCAAGAGTGGTGGTGGCAAGACAACACTATTAAATATTATTGGAACTCTTGAAGAATATGATGAAGGGGAATTGATTTGCTTTTCTAAACATAATCCATTTAGAAATGAAAAAGAATCTGAACTTTTACGAAGGTATAAAATAGCATATCTTTTTCAAAACTTTGCATTGGTAGATAATATGACAGTTCAAGAAAATTTGAATTTGGCAGTAAAATACAGTAGAAGTACAGATAAAAAATCACTTATCAAAAAAGCTCTTATGGATATGGGAATAGAAGACAAGCTTAAGTCAAAAATATTTGAATTATCAGGTGGAGAACAGCAAAGAGTGGCGCTCGCGAGAAATATGGTTAAGCCGTATGAAATAATGCTAGCAGACGAACCGACAGGATCTTTAGATAGTGAAAACAAAAAGATAGTAATTGATACACTTGTAAAACTAAACAAACTGGGGAAAACTATAATTGTTGTAAGCCATGATAAAGAATTTGAAAAAATTGCGCACAAAAATTTTATTATCGAAAATGGCAAATTAAAAAAGATGGAATTTGCGTAGAGAAAAACTTCGGATTATAAAATAAGCTCACAAAAATAGAGCCTTGCTTTTAGTGCGGCTCTATTTTCTCTTCTTATATAATACAATTCCTGCTGCTATTAAAATAACTGAGACAATAACGAAAACGCTATAAATTATTTGACAAGTTGGCGCAACATTAGTAAATTCAACTTTGATTTTGGATAATATAGATAATTAATAATATTGTATGATGCTTAAATTCATGATAGGATAAAATATATTTAATAAATACATTTTCAATTAGGGGAAAAGATGTTAAAACTTGAAAAAATACGAAAATCATTTAAGAATAACTTAGTTTTAAAAGATGTAAGTTTTACGGTTGATACAGGTGAAGTGGTAGGACTAGTAGGATTAAATGGTTCAGGGAAAAGTACAATAATTAGAATTATTTCAGGATTGATAATACAAGATAATGGAACAATTGAAAATGATTTCAAAAATATTGGTGTTTTATTAGAAGGATCAAGGAACATTTACCATTTTTTAACGGTAAGAGAAAACATAAAGTATTTTTCAATTCTTAATAACATAGAAGATGCTTATGTTGAAAATTTTATGAACAATTACATAACTTTATTTGGATTAGAAGATAAATTAGATGAAGAGGTAGGTAATTTATCTAGAGGTATGATTCAAAAAGTTTCAATAATGATATTACTAGCTCAAAATCCAGATATAATTATAATGGACGAACCAACGCTTGGCTTAGATATAATATCAACAATACAAATCCGTGAGATTATACAAGAGATTGTCGAAGAGAAAAACAAAACAGTGTTGATAGTTTCACATGATACTAAGTTATTGGACAGTGTTGCAGATAGAATATTATTTCTCAAAGATGGGAAAATAGAAGCTGATATAGAAACAGAAAATCTTAAGTTAAATAAAGATAGTGAATACTTGGTATACTACTATGGCATGGAAGATGGACTAGAAAACATATACTACGAAAAAAATATTTACAAAACTATCACAAAAGAACCAAAACAAGTTATGGAAATTCTCGGAGATAGGCTAATAAAAGTTGAAAAAAATACAAAATCAATAGAAGATATTATTACGGAAATGATGGAAAATTAATTATGAGACAATTATTAAAATTAATAAAAGCAGAAATTCTTATGTTGTATGGTGAGTTAAAACACTATTATTTCAATTACATATTTTATAATTTGGGAATAGTGATTTTTTTCATAGGGATAATCAAGAATTTTGACTTTAAAGATAACGTGATATTACAAATAGTTTCGTTAATAACTTGGCATATAATAACTAGTTCTATTTCATATCTTTGCAATGTTATTCAAGATGAAGCTGTTATGGGAACTTTAGAACAGCTGTTTTTAACCAAAGCAAATATTTTGAAAATCTTTTTTTCAAAAGTAATAGTGAATGTTATGTTTACATTAGCAAAATCAATAATTCTATTTTGCATTTGTTTGTTGGTATTTCACAAAAATATCGACACAAAAATAACTTTTTATTTTATAATTATAACTTTAATAGTGGAAATATTAATGGCTATAGGGAGTTATTCATTTGGACTTTTTTTAGGAGGAATAGCATTATACTTTAAAAGAATATCCTCATTTGTTCAAGTCATTTCAAATATATTGCTATTTTTCAGTGGGATTTTAATTACTATTAAACCAAACAACATATTGTATTATATTTTGCCTATACCTAGCGGAATAGATATAGTGAGATTATCACTTTATGGATCTTTAAAAATTAAACCGATATTAATTTTTATGGTTATTACAATGGTATATATAATTGTATCTATTATTGTGTTTAATAAATTGATGAAGAAGACAAAAAAAGATGGAGTTTTAGGAAATTATTAAGATTAAGTTAAATGACTGGTTGAAAAGAAGATAGAGCCTTGCTTTTAGCACGGCTCTATTTTCTCTTCTTATATAACACAATTCCAGCTGCTATTAAAATAACTGAAGCGACAACAACAGCGATTGTGATGCGTTTTTGCTTGGCTTTTTGTTGTTCTTGTTGAAGTTTTTGTTGGGCCAGTTTTTCTTCGTATTTTCTTTGTTTTTCTTCGTTTTCTTTTTTTAGTTGTTCTTCTTTTTGGCGCTTTTCTTCGGCTTTCTTTTTCTCTTCTTCCTGTTTCTTTTTCTCTTCTTCTTGTTTCTTTTTTTGCTCTTCTTTGTATTGTTTGTTTTCAGCTACAGTGAGATAGATGTCGTGATCGTGGTTAATCACATTGTCTTGATTTAATGAAAACTCATTAATTTCAGGTGTTATCGTAAATTCTTCGTTATTTACACCTTCTTGATACATTTTTTCTATTTTGTAATGTCCATAATCCAATGGTCTTTCTTTTTTCTTGCCATAAGGCACGACTGTTTTACGAGTTTCACCAGTATTTAGATTTCTAAGAATAACTATTACATTATTTTTATTTGCAGGATTCTTTCTTATTATGAATCTGATTACTCCGCTTTCTGTTCTCTTTTTTACATCGTCGTATCTTTTTGTTTTATTTATCGTGCCGTCGCTGTTTATCCAACGAACGTAATTTAATGCATCAATCGCATATAGATTTAGCTCGTCCATGTTTCCTGCGATGTCTTCGTATTTTTTCGTGTTATCTCCAAATTTTACCCAAGTATTTCTCTCTTGTATCGCAGTTCCGCTATAAGGATCCACAAGCACACCTTTCTTGTTATAAATCCCAATTGGCATCACATCAAAAGCGGCATTATACAATCCTGGATCATATTGTTCATTTATTGCACAACTACTATTTTGCACACTCAAGCAAATCAATAGCGCAATAGCCAACATTTTAAATAAATTTTTCATTTTCATTTATAGCTCCTAATTTATGTAGTGAATATTCGTTTTCTTCCAATTTAATTATACCAATTATTTAATAGAAATCACATTATTTTATCAATTTAATTTATTGTAAAAATTGTTATTGATTAAACACAAATGTATTTGAAAAGCACTGATAATAGTAGTGTTAGTATTTTTGATTTCAAACGTTAAGAAATTCTAAAGATTACAGAAAAAATGAGCAAATTTAATGAAGTTGTGATATAATTTTAACTGTTAAATATATTAATGGGATGATGAGAAATGGAAAAATCAAATCAAAAAAAATACACTTTTTTGATTAATACAACGCCCCCTCCAAGGCTGATCAAAAGAATGGATCTAGTAAAAGATAAGTTCGATTTGTATGCGATTTGCTGGGATAAGGGGACAGATGAGAAATTTGATTTCAAGCGTGATTTTTGCAAGAAGGAAATAATCAACATAGATGCTGACAACAGTAATCCTATGAAAAGACTTATTCCAACTTACAAATTCTCACAAAAAGCTTATAAAATATTGGAGAGAATTAAACCAGATTTAATTCACGTCCAAAGTTATGATATGCTAGAGATAGCTACCAAATACAAGAAAAATAACGACAACAAGGTTAAGATTATATATGAAGTTCCAGATATCCACAGATATTTGACTGATGATAAGAAGAATTTCCCGATGAATATTGTGTCTTCTATTTTGAAAAAAAGAGAGAACAATATGCTCGCGTTTGTCGATTTGATGATTATGACAAGCATGAAATTCTGGGAACACTTCGATGGGAAATACAGCAAGGACAATTTGGTGTTCATGCCTAATATTCCAAATTTGGAATTATTCAAGGATTATGATAAGTTAAGAGTAAAAAACCAACACGATACTTTCACTGTTGGCTACATCGGTGGGCTTAGATATTTGAACGAATTGAAAAAGCTTGTGAAAGCGATGGAAGGTTTGGGAATGAATCTTATGATGGCAGGTTTCGAGAGCGGAACGTACTTCAAAGAGCTTTCTGAAACGAAAGATTTCATCGAATATCGTGGCAAATTTTACTACGATGATGAGATTGCAGAGCTGTATTCGAAATGCGACTGCATATTCTCAGTGTACGATGCGTCGATGAAAAATGTTAGGATTGCACTTCCGAACAAATTATACGAATCCATTCACGCAGAACTTCCTATAATTGTCGCAAGGGACACTTATCTATCAGAAGTTGTAAACGAATGGAATGTGGGAGTTGCGGTTGATCACGAATCGGACGAGGAAATGAGAAATGTTTTGATTAAACTTAGAGATGACCAATCATTCTACCATTCGCTTCAAGAAAACTGCAGAAAAATGCAATCAGAATTAAATCCACAAAAAAACAACGAAAGATTATTAAAAAGAATAGAAAATTTATTTTAAAGGAGAGAATATTATGATTAATGTAATTGGTTTAGGTTACATAGGTCTACCTACAGCTTTGATGCTTGCAACATCAGGTAATAAGGTAGTGGGAACAGATATTAAAGAAGAAGTAATTGACAAATTAAAGCATAAAAAATTAACTTTTGAAGAAAAAGGAATGGATGAGCTTTTCGAAAAAGCTTTGAATGCAGACATCACTTTTTCATTAAAACCAGTATCTACTTCTTTCTACATCATTACAGCTCCAACTCCATACGATCCTGTATCTAAGAAATTGGATTGTTCTTATGTAGTAAAAGCTGTAGAATCAGTATTGGAACCTGCAGAAGAAGATGCGATTATTGTTGTTGAATCGACAATTTCACCAGGAGCAATCGACACTTACGTTAGACCTGTTGTTAATGAATACATGGAAAAATCTGGCAAGAAATTGAATTTGGTTCACGCTCCAGAAAGAATTATTCCTGGTAACATGGTTTACGAATTGGAACACAACGCTAGAACAATAGGCGCTGACGATCCAAAATACGGCGAAAAAGTTAAACAAGTATACTCATCTTTCTGCAAAGGCGAAATCAATCTAACTAACATCAAAACTGCTGAAATGACAAAAGTTGTTGAAAATACATTTAGAGATATCAACATTGCATTCGCAAACGAATTGGCTAAGATTTGTCGTCAAGGTGGACTTGATGTCAACGAAGTTATCAGAATTTCTAACAAACACCCAAGAGTTAACATTCTTTCACCAGGACCTGGTGTAGGTGGACATTGTATTTCAGTTGACCCATGGTTTTTAGTTGGAGATTATCCACTTCTTACTGAAATAATCTACAAAGCTCGTCAAATCAACGATTCAATGCCAGAATATGTTCTTAGACGTGCCTACAATATTATGCAAGAAAACAACTTAAAAGATTTTTCAAGAGTTGGTATTTACGGATTGACTTACAAAGAAAACGTAGACGATGTAAGAGAATCACCAACACTTCAATTATTACAACACCAAAAAGAACATTTGGGAGATGGATTAAAAGTTTACGATCCAATGGTAAAAAGAGAAGTTGTGGAAAATCAATACCACGATTTGAACAAATTCTTAAACGATGTTGATTTCGTAATCGTAATGATTGGTCACGACGAAATCAGACAAAACATGGATGTTTTGAAAGACAAAGTTGTACTTGATACAAGAAACATCGATGCTGATAACAAATACAATTTCTACAAATTATAAAATAAATTAAAGGGCGCTAAATTTGCAGCGCCTTTTTTTAAAAAGAGGTAAAAAATGAAAAAAGTAATGGTGGTTTTTGGAACAAGACCAGAAGCTATTAAAATGTGTCCACTTGTAAAAGAACTCAAAAAAAGAGATGAATTCGAAGTTTGTGTACTTGTAACTGGACAACACAAAGAAATGTTGCGTCAAGTGTTGGACGTTTTTGAAATCAAAGAAGACTACAACTTGGATATCATGAAAGAAAAACAAAGCTTGTTCGATGTTACCACAACTATTTTGGACAAAATAAAATCTATATTAGAAGAAGAAAAACCAGACATTGTCTTGGTTCACGGAGATACTTCGACAAGTTTTGTTGCAGGACTTGCCGCATTTTATTTGAGAATACCAGTAGGTCATGTGGAAGCTGGATTGAGAACTTACAACAAATACTCTCCATATCCAGAAGAATTCAACAGACAAGCCATAGGATCGTTGGCAGATTTTCACTTCGCACCAACTACAACTGCAAGGGATAATTTGCTACGAGAAAACAAAGACGAATCCAAAGTTTTCGTAACAGGAAACACAGTAATAGATGCACTTCAGACAACAGTTGTCGACAATTATCAAAACGAAAATTTGATTGAAGGCAAGAAAATGATTCTTCTAACAATGCACAGAAGAGAAAACTTGGGAGAATCCATGAAGAATTCCTTCAGAGCAATCAAACGAGTTGTCAACGAAAACGAAGATATATATGTGATTTATCCGATACATTTGAATCCAAAAGTACGAGAAATCGCAAATGAAGTATTTGACAATCACCCTAGAATCAAACTCATCGAACCGTTGAATGTAGTTGATTTTCACAATTTCATGAAACAATCATTCTTCGTAATGACAGATTCAGGCGGAATTCAAGAAGAAGCTCCAGCGCTTGGAAAACCTGTTTTGGTAATGAGAGACACAACAGAAAGACCAGAAGGGGTAGAGGCAGGGACATTAAAATTAACTGGACTTTGTGAAGAAGACATCTACAACGAAATGACCAAACTTCTTACCGATAAAAATGAATACGACAAAATGAGTGAAGCCACAAACCCTTACGGAGATGGCCACGCATCCGAAAGAATCTGTGACATTTTATCAAAAAATCTATAAACAAAAAAATCCAACTTCATATAGAAGTTGGATTTCATATTTAAACGTCAAATAAATTTGACGCGTTAACAGATTGGATTTTCTCAATATCTTAATCTGGAATTGAATTATTTAATTAAGCTTGTTTTCTGCTCTTTCTTGATTTTCTTTCAGAATTGAAAAGAGGATTAACTCTTTCGTAGAAGTCATTCATTTGTGCGAAGTTCATGCTTGCCATGTTTGAGCTTAAGCTTACTGTACAGTTTTTACCGAAATTTCTGATTTGTTTTTGTGTTGTTTTTGTGAACATTTTATTTTCCCCCTATTAATTGTTTATTATTTTATTATTCTTTTTATAATTACGCTTGTTTTTTATTTTTTCTTAATTTTCTTGAACCAAATAATGGTGTTATTCTTTCGTAAAAGTTATCCGCTTGAGCAAAATTCATGCTCGCCATACTTGTGTTAAAACTAATTTGTGAACTTTTTCTAATATTATTTCTTCTCATAAATTTTACCCCCTATGCGTTTTTTCTGTTTTTGAAGATTCTTCTTGATCCAAACAATGGAGAGAATCTTTCGTTAAAATGATCGACACTTGCGAATGTCATTGAAGACATGTTTGTGTTCAAACCAAGAGATGTTTTCTTTGCAAAATCTAAATATTTTCTGTTATTCTTAATCATTTTAATTCCCCCTCATTTAATATTTATATGTGATTTTCCATTCAGTAAATGTGAATATTCACCGAAAGAAATTATCGAATTTAATATCCAAGGAATATCCAAATGATAATACATTTCATATCCCTCACTGCATTAAGTATTATATAACCACGAAACAGCTATGTCAAGCACTTTTTCAAAGTTTTTTGAAAAATTTTTGTAAAGAAAAATTAGGAAAACGAATGATTTTTATGCATACCGTTTTCATAGATGACTTATTTTTATGCGAAAAATATATTTTTGGGAAAACAAATGTTGAGATTGTCAAGTTTCATAAGAAAAATAAAAAAATCCCAGTTAATCAATGTTTTCC
>OGSY01000905.1_pt1 | contig 9942 bp, 6 predicted proteins | sample 1574281 | NCBI WGS metagenome assembly OGSY01 (sample SAMN03295855, study PRJEB24534) | human gut metagenome | isolation source: fecal sample 5 from infant 8 | host: Homo sapiens | place: USA: Pittsburgh, PA | collected 2014-07
CTATTGTACCAATGTTAACATGTGGTTTTGTTCTTTCAAATTTAGCTTTACTCATGCTATCCTCCTGGAAATTTTTAGTTATTTTTATTATATCACAAACGTTAACAAATTACATTTTTTGGGGGAAATTGTAGATATAAAAACCCCACCGACAAATCATCAGTGAGGCGTAGAAAATTTTATATAATTTTTATCTGACGTCTGCTCTCAAACTATTATATATTTCATTTAAAAACATTCCCATAACTTCCTTTTGCACATCTGCATTCTCCAACAAATACCCGAAAAATCCCTTGTTTTTTTCGTAGCCTTGGACTAGCGCATCTTCTACATTGGAAAAATACGAAAAGCCAAAATCAGATTGTGTATTATTTTTTGCAGACATTCTGAGTTCTTCAGATTTCAACATAATATCTCTTACCTGTAAAGCCGCTGCCGTAGCCTGACTAATATCAAAATCAGACCCAGTCTTCGCATTAATATCTTCGATAATCTCAGATAATCTTTCTTTTTTATCTTCCGTCAAACTAATCGAATCTGCCACCGGCAAATTAACAATTGGCTTCGGAGTAATTTTTTCATTCGTATGAGTTTCGTTTTTTTGTTGAATGAAGTTTGACGCTCTGACCTTTCCTTTCAAATCAAAGCCATCGCCACCATCACCAATACTAATCATACTCAACAAATACGAAATGTATACATAATATTTGTGAACTTCTACATCTTCAAAACACGATACTTGAATCAAATATTCGTAAAATCTTTTAAAATTACGCATCTTACTCAAGAAATCACGTTTTTCATCATCTTTAAGTTCGTTGAATCTTCTATTTGAATTTTCCAACGAAAACAACAAAGAACGTTGCTCATTCATCGTAATATTACCCGTTCTTTTCTTGAAAATAAGATTGTTTACCTTGTCAACATCGAGCGGATCAATAATATAATACGCTTCCAAATTTATCAAAATATCGTGAATTTTATTCGCTGAAATATCGCTCGCCAATAAAGTAGTCGTGTAAAAAGGTGCAAATGCATCTTTAATGTCCGAATAATCATTCGTAAAATCAAGCACGAACACTTTCTTATCAAACGGTGGACACACCCTGTTCAGTCTGGACAAAGTCTGCACAGCGTTGACACCTCTTAAAGATTTAATCACATACATCGCACTCAATTTCTTTTGGTCAAATCCTGTCTGATATTTGTTAGCTACAATCATAATATTATAATCATCAGAATCAAAAGCATAAGGAACTTCCTCTTCTCTGATATTATTAATTCCAGTTTCAGTATAAGTTTTCTCCTCATCACCGACATTTACTTTTCCAGAAAAAGCAACCAACGCATTGATTCCCTTGTAGCCTTTTTTCTTGACGTATTCCTCAAATGCTTGTGAGTATTTTACCGCAGCTTCTCTCGATGAAGTTACAACCATCGCCTTCGCTTGACCACCCAACTCACTCATAACATTGTTTCTGAAATGCTCGATAATTATCTCAACCTTTTGAGTAATATTAGTATCGTGCAAATCGATAAATCTTGCAATCTGACGTTTTGCCTTCGAAGTTTGAAGCTCTGGATCTTCTTCAATCTCCTTGTTAATCCTGTACATTGTCTTGTAAGTAGTGTAGTTTTGCAAAACATCAAGGATAAATCCTTCCTCTATTGCTTGCTTCATAGAATAATAATGGAACGCTTCGTAATTTCCGTACTTATTCAACCTACCAAACATTCTAAGAGTAGTAGGCTTCGGAGTTGCAGTAAAGGCAAACATCGAAACATTGGATTGCTTGCCCGACTTTTTAACTTCGTGTTCAATCATATCTGCATCATCTTCAAATTCACAATCATCTGAACCCAAAGACATCGACACAGCCTGCATATTTTTTCCAGAAGTTGACGAATGAGCCTCGTCAATAATCACCGCAAAATTCTTATTCTTCAAATTATTTAATTCATCCACAATATATGGAAACTTTTGAATAGTCGTAGCGACAATTTTCGTATTACCTTCCAACGCCAATTTCAAATCATGCGACGTACACTTATCGTCCATAATCCTAATCAAACCATTAGCATGCTCCAAGCTGACCACAGCTTTTTGCAATTGCCTATCCACAACAACCCTATCAGTAACGATAATAATAGTATCGTAAATCACATTGTTATCTTCATCGTGAAGTGACACCAACCTATGAGCAAGCCAAGCAATAGAATTCGTCTTGCCCGATCCTGCGGAATGTTGCACCAAATAATTGAGCCTTGTCTTGTTGTGATGAACATCTTCCAATATTTTACGAATCAAATCCAATTGGTGAAATCTCGGGAAAATCACAGTTTCTTTGATTCTTGTAATATTCTTGTCCTCGTCAAATTCTGATTTTCTCTCAATAAAAATAAACTTTTTGATAAGTTCGATAATAGAATCTTTGGTAAGAATTGCTTCCCACATGTACGACACAGAAAGCTTGTCCTCGTATTGTGGATTGCCTGCTCCAGTGTACACGCCTTCTCCCTTTCCCTTGTTAAAAGGTAAGAAGAAAGTAGACTGACCGTCTAGCTTCGTAGTCATCATAACTTCCGAAGTGTCCATCGCAAACATTACGAAACATCCAGCCTTCCACAAGAAAAGTCTCGATTTTGGGTCACGTTCTGTTCGAAATTGTCTAATAGCATTGTGATACGTCTGACCAGAATACTCGCTTTTCAATTCAATAGCAATAATCGCCAACCCATTCAAAAATATAACCAAGTCGACTCTCTCATCAGCTGTTGCATACACCTCTTGCATAACAGAAAAAATATTATTCTCGTATTTTTCATTCAAATCACGATTAAAATCAGTCGCAGGCTTAGTGTACATCAACTCGATTTTCCTATTAGAAATCTCAACCCCGTTTTTCAACACATCAATCAATGAACTACCTTTTTTAGTAATCTCCGAATTTATATGATTGACAAGAGTCTCCCTCAATTCAGACTTGTATATCTTCTCCAAATCCTGCATTACATCATTTTGTGTATTATACAAAAACTCGAAAAGAAGGTCAGTATCCATGGCATATGTCCTGTCGAAATCTTTGTTTGTTCGTTCGATAAATTTGTTTTCGTTTACTAAATGTTCAACAAATTCTTGTTGAAATTCATATCTTTCATCAAAAACATTAACTTTCTTCGCCATCATTAACCTCCTTCTTTCCCGTTACATACTCATAAATAAGTGATTTCTTGTATTCTTCAAGTGTTTCTAGTTGTTTTTTCTTGATTGATATTGAGTCGTCTATGAGTTTTGTTTTTTTGTCGAGATAGTCTACTATATATCTTTGATTTTTTATCCCATGTATTAAAACACGGGTATTCCTTATTACGTTTAAGTGTAGATTTGGAACTCCAATACCTAGTAGATATTCATTAAATTGTCTTTTTGATGTATAACTGTTGATAGCATACAGAAGATATTCTGGAATAACTTTATTTTTATCAGGTCTTATTAATGCCAAAGTAACGTATATATCAAAAATTTTATCTGTATCAACAATAGCGGCAATACCAGTAGTCCCATTTTTAGCTAATAAAATATCTGATTTTTGTACTTGCACTTCTTTTTGTAATTTTTCATGAATTTTTTTTGTTACATACTTTATATCAGACCAGTCAATGTATTCCTTCGTTATATCTTTTGAAGATAAAAACGGATAACCTCCCTCTTTATCTGCATATTCAGGAGTTTGATGAGTTCCATCAGTAATGTTTCTTGACACTAAATACTTCAACTTAGTCACCTTAGAGTTTTTTGGAATTTCTCCAATCCATTCAATTCCAGAGTCCTTCATCTCCACATTTTTGTCCAAGCCCTTAGTTACAGCCTCAGTAATCACTGATTTTTTGTAGGCTTCTAAAGTTTGGATTTCTTGAAGTATTGTGGATTTTGTATTCTCTATTTGCTCTGTTTTTTTATCTAAAAAATCAGAAATTATATTTTGTTCTCTAAAATTAGTTCTTGGTACTTTTAACTCTAAAAGTTCTGTTGCATTTATATTACTTCTAACTCCTGCATCTCCCAGTAAATTAAAGACTTTATTGAGGTACATGCTCATGTACCAATAATAGTAAAACCTGTTATTTGTTTTAGTGTCTTTTCTATCTATAATGATATAAGCTGGTGAAACTAACCCTTTATAAGGAGATATTCCAACTCTACTTGTAGATACATTTTGTAAATCTATTAGTTTAAAAACTAGTTGATTTTTAGTTAAAATTTGGTAACTATTAAAGTTAGATGGTTGCAACCCTTCGGAGTTGTATTTGCTTTTCTTTAGGACCCCTTTCATTGTTAGAGATAGTCTCTCATATTCATTTTCTTTGTGTCCAACTATCTTTTTATTTGCTTTAAAAAAATATCTAGCAGGAAGTACTTCCCACTCTTCTGGAATTTCTCCTATCCATTCAATACCAGAATCTTTCATTTTTCTAGTCATTGATGTCTCCCCCAAAAAGTTCCTTGACTTTTTGATTTACCATGTCTTCTAATTCCAAGAATTCTTGGGCGAGTTCTTCTGATGGGCGTGGAGCTTCATATTTGTAGAAATATCTAGTAAATGGGATTTCTGCACCTGTTTTTATTTTAGGATTTTTCAAGGTTACATCTTCTTCAAAGAATGACTTTGCATCTGGAATGTGTGGTAGAACTTCTCTTTTCATGTAGTCTTCTATGTTTTCTCTTACATTTACTATTTCTGTATCTTTGGTGTCCTTATCATAGATTACATTTCCTTTTTTATCCGTTTGAATGTCCGCTTCCTTGTCCATTTCGGAAAGTCCATCGATGATATTTTTGAACACAGTTTTGTTAAGTGACAATTCTGACAATAAATCATTTACTACCGGTTCAAATTCATCTACTGACATGTATTTCTTGTCTGTTATGTTTTCTTTTAGTATTTCAAATATTTTGTTGTATGTTTTTTCGTTTTCTGTGTATTTTTTAAGGTTATTTTTCTCAGTTTTGGTTAATTTTTCTGATGTTTCTTGCTTTTCTAATATATCGTCATGTTTTGTCTTGTCGTAGAAGCTATTGAGCTTGCCTGTTGTTTCCAAGTTTTCGATTCTCTCGTCATTTATTGCATAAGACCTTTGAAGTGGTTGCATCACTGTGTATTCTCTGTAGATGAATTCTTCATTGTCGTAGATTTTGGATTTGTCATTTTCTACAAAATCAGAGTATAGTTTGGTGATGGTTTTGCGATCTTCTGCTGTGAATTCTTTTCTTTTGTTGCCTAGTGATTTTCTTAATGTGTGATAAATTTCTGTTGCATCAATTAGTTGAATTTTGCCAATTCTTTCTTGTCTTTTGTTCTTGGATAATATCCACACATATGTTGCAATCCCTGTGTTGTAGAACAATTCTGTTGGCATGGCTATGATTGCTTCAATTAAATCATTTTCAAGTAACCATCTTCTGATTTGGCTTTCACCAGAGGACACTCCGCCGTTGAACAACGGTGATCCGTTGGTGATTATGGCTGCTCGTCCGTGTTCATCGTCCATTTTGTCGATTGCTGATTGCATGAATAAAAGTTGTGCATCTCCACTTGATGGAAGTCCTGCAGGCCATCTGGAGTCATTACCTCTTTTGTGATTTTCCAATACTGCTTGTTCTTGTCCTGCTTTTGCATCCTTGCCACCCCAGCTCATTCCAAACGGTGGATTTTCAAGCACAAATCTCATTTTGGTGTCTTCAAAAAAGTCTTCCTTAAATGTATCGGCGTGTTTGAAATTTCGTGCATCTTGTCCTTTGATTAACATTTCTGCAAGTCCTACCGCATAAGATTGTCCCATTATTTCTTGCCCAAACAATCTGATGTCTGCTTTTGGATTAAGGTTGTGCAAATGGTTGTATGCTGTAGTAAGCATTCCAGAAGTTCCTGCGGCTTGATCTGCTATTGTAATTACTTTTCCTTCATCGTAAATATCGTCGCAGCCTTCTGCTGTGATTACATATACCATCATTTTGATAATGTCACGTCCTGTGTAATACTGACCAGCATCTACGTTTTGGTAAAATCTTCCTATTAAATTTTCAAAAATGTATCCCATTTTTATTGAATTGAATGTTTCTTCTGACAAATCAAGTTCGGAAAATTCTTTCACAACTGCAAACAAGCAGTTTTCTTTGTTCATTTTTTTGATATGCGTTTTGATTTCAAGTTGATTCAAAATATCTAGTACGTTTGATGAGAATGATTCAATATATTCAATAAAATTGGATTGAATATTATCTGGATCGTTGCACAACTCTTTGAGTGTGAAACGAGATGTGTTATAAAATGGCTTTCCAGAAATTCGATACATCGCACGTTCTGGATATGATTTATTGTCAGTGTATTTTTCAACAACAGCATCTTTTGTCTTTTCAAGCACACATTCAAACCTTCTTATAACTGTCATAGGAATTATTACGTCGCCGTATTTGTCGGGCATGTAAACTCCTCTAAGTTTGTTTGCTATCGACCATATAAAGTTTGCTTCCTGTGTTATATCTATCGAAACATCGTCTGTCATTGCTTCTAACAATATGTTTTCGCTCATTTTAAATCACCTTTTAGTAAATTCTTTGTTTTTATGTAAATTATTTAGTTTTTCCACTAAAAACTTTATGTATTTCAATATTACATTATAACATATTTAGAACCCGTTAAAGCCATATAGAAACATATAGAAACATTTCCCAGAAAATTTCTCTTGACCTATGACACTGTGTCATTTATAATTTAATTATGACAATGTGTCATTTTATTTGAGGAGTGATTATATGCCAAAGCAAACTTTTTATAATTTAAGTGAAGATAAAAGAAATTTGATTGATGAGGTTTTGAAGGATGAGTTCTCCACGAAGCCTTACAAGGATTGTAATGTAAAAAATATTGTGGAGAGGCTTTCTATTGCGCGTGGGAGTTTCTACCAATATTTTGATGATTTGATGGACAGTTATTTTTACATTTTGGATAAGGAAACGAAGGATGTGCATTTGCTTTTCATGTCTGTGTTGAAGAAGAACAACAACGATGTGTCCGTGGCGTTGGATGCTTTTGGAGATGAGGTGTGCGATGTGATTTTTGCGGATGGCGAGTATAATTTGTACAAGTTTAGGTATTTGTATTGGAATAGCGAGCTTGAAGATGGTTGGAGGGCTACGAAAAACGAGTATTACGAGATTTTCCACGATAATTCTGATTGTATGAAACAAGAGCTTGTGTATTTTATGAAGGCGATTGTTCACAGTTTGATTGAGAGAAATTTCAAGGAAGAATGGACGAGGGATGTTTTCATTGAAAAATACAGGCTTCATATTAATTGGTTGAAGAAGGGAGTAGAACATGAAGATTGTTGAGAGTTTATTTGATGTGTGTTATTTGATGATTGTGGTGGCTTTTGGTGTGAGGTTGTTGTTGGAGAAGAAAAATGGCGCGAAGTTGTTCGGGATTATGGCGATAATGCTTGGTGTTGGCGATGGGTTCCATTTGATTCCGAGGGTGATTTCGCATTTGAGTCCGGGAGGTTTTGCGGCGCACGCATCCGCTTTATCATGGGGTCAATTTGTGACGAGTATTACGATGACGATTTTCTACGTGCTTTATTATCATTATTATAGGATGCAAAGTAACGATACTGACAATGTGAAAAAATGGTTGATTTACGGCTTGGCAATGTTGAGAATTGGTCTTGTGTTGTTGCCACAAAATAATTGGGGAACGGCGGACGGAAATTATATGTTTGGCATTTACAGGAATATTCCTTTCTTGATTATGGGAATTTTGCTTGTGGTGTGGTCTTTTAATAAAAAAGAAATCCTCGCGTTCAAACACATGTGGATTTTGATTTCGTTGTCGTTTTTGTTCTACGTTCCTGTTGTGTTGTTCAGCAAGACTGTACCTGCGATTGGCGCTTTGATGATGCCAAAAACTGTGGCGTATTTGTTGATTGTGTGGATGGGTTTCAAATATTTCGTTAGTGATTTCGGGGCAAATAATATGTTCGCAAATTCTATTACGATTTTGATTATGGGGCTTATCGGCGGCGTGTTCTATCGTGAATTTACGAAATTTTACGCATTTACAGATGCAACTCATCTCGGAAAGGTTCACGTTCACACTTTGGATTTGGGATTTATCGTTAGTTTGTTGATGTATTTGTTGGCAAAATATATGAAAGATGTGAAATCTTTGAAGAAACCTTATGAAATTTATCTGACAGGTCTTGTGTTCACAATCGCAAATATGGTTGTGATTGGAATTTACGAGGTCGTTCGTGAGGGATCGGATGTGATTGTGCGTGCGGCAATCGATGGAACTTCGGGCATCGGCCACATTGTCCTAGCAGTTGGAATTGTGTGGATGTTTGTGAGGGCATATAATTTGAAAATATCAGAATGATTTGTGAGAGTAGTTTGCGGGCTACTCTTTTTGTGTGATGTGAGGTTTTCTTTGGGTATATATGTAATGAAAGTTATCGGAAATTTGAATTATTAAGGAGGATTTTATGGCTAGAAAATTTGAAAATGCCTGTGTCATTGGCGGCGGCGTGATTGGTTCGTCGTTTACTTTGCTTTTTGCGATGGGCAAGATGGATGTTGTCTTGTATAATTTGGATGAAAATGAAGAGAACAAATCAAAGAAGATTATCGAAAAATACGTCGACGAATTGATTGAAAAGAATGTCGTTAGTGAAGATAAACAAACGATAATGAAAAGAATCAGATACACTACCGACGAAAAAGAAGCGATTGAATTTGCAGACATTGTGGAAGAATGTATTCCTGAAAACTACGATGTGAAAAAAGAATTCGTGAAGGTTTTTGAAAAATACGCAAAGCCTGATTGTGTCTTGTGTTCTGCAACATCGGGACTACTTATCACTAAAATTGCAGAAGATGCCAAACATCCCGAAAGAATTTTCGGAGCACACCCTTACAACCCACCTCATTTGATTCCACTTATTGAGATTTCACAAGGAGAAAAATCAGACCCAAAAATAGCAGATGCTCTTCGTGAATTGTTCGTTAAATTGGGCAAGAAACCTATCGTCATCAGAAATGAAGTCCCAGGTTTTATCGCAAACAGGCTTCAAGCCGTGGTGCTTCGTGAAATGATGGATTTGGTGGATAAAGGTGTCGTTAGCATGGAAGATTGCGAAACTGCGTTGACATTTGGCCCTGCAATTAGATGGGCAATCATGGGTCCTGGACAAATATTTGAACTTGGAGGCGGTGAACACGGACTTCAAGGTCTCTTGGATCATATCGGCCCTTCCATGGAAACTTGGCTAGAAGATGCTGCTACATGGACGAAATTTACAGACGACATCAAGAAGAAAACAGTCGACGGCATCCATGAAGCAATCAAAAATAGACCAGCTGAGATTGGCAACACTCACGAGTCGCTTGCCAAATATCGTGATGGAATGCTTGTAGAAATACTACGACTACACAAAGATTTTAAGATTTAATAGTAAAACAGCAAATCTCCCGAGTTTTTCGGGAGATTTTTGTGTTTAAAAATATTTTTAAGTTTTTTGATTTACATTATTTTTTTATTCTTGAGATAATTTTTCCCACTCTTCACGTGTAACACCGTATTTCATACTGTCATAGTATGTGCCTTTCCAATAGCGAACTTTTCTGATTCTTGCTTCTTGTGTGAATCCGATTTTTTCTGCAGCTTTCATCATTCTAGGATTGCCGCTAAAAGTAGTCAGTCCTAGATGTTCGATTTTTGGGTTATCATTGAACACTTCGCTTGTCCACAATTTGAGGGCCTTCGTTCCTATGGATTTGTTCCAGTAATTTTCGTCGTAAATCACAATTCCTATTTCCATCCATCTAGTTTTCTCGTCAATCCAATTTTGAGATACCATACCAACGACAACACCGTCTACTAACTG
>OGSY01000922.1_pt1 | contig 9756 bp, 9 predicted proteins | sample 1574281 | NCBI WGS metagenome assembly OGSY01 (sample SAMN03295855, study PRJEB24534) | human gut metagenome | isolation source: fecal sample 5 from infant 8 | host: Homo sapiens | place: USA: Pittsburgh, PA | collected 2014-07
ATGCATGGTATAAACGAATTGAGCCACGTTGGACTTCGCCTCTATGTTTATCGTGATGATGAGTTTTCAAAGGCGAAGTGTAGCCTTTTTCCCCGCCTAATCCCAGTTGGTCGATCACCTTCGCAGTAAAAGTAAAAAAGTGTCCGTAACGTGGCGTAAACGGCAATGACTGGTTAGCATAAATCTATTACGCGGCATGACGCTGCATTGATGTATTTACACTTAGAGGATGCGCTTGTGGAAAAAGCCAAACAAGTTACCTGGCGGCTGTTGGCTGCCGGTGTCTGTCTGCTGACGGTCAGCAGCGTGGCGCGAGCCGACTCACTGGATGAGCAGCGTAGCCGTTACGCGCAAATCAAGCAGGCCTGGGATAATCGACAAATGGATGTGGTCGAACAAATGATGCCTGGACTGAAGGATTATCCGCTTTATCCCTACCTGGAATACCGCCAGATCACCGATGATCTGATGAATCAACCGGCGGTGACGGTCACTAACTTTGTTCGCGCTAACCCCACGCTTCCTCCCGCTCGCACGCTGCAATCTCGTTTCGTCAATGAACTGGCGCGGCGTGAAGACTGGCGTGGCTTGTTAGCCTTTAGCCCGGAAAAGCCCGGAACTACCGAAGCGCAATGTAATTACTACTATGCGAAATGGAACACCGGGCAGAGTGAAGAAGCCTGGCAAGGGGCGAAAGAGCTGTGGCTAACCGGCAAGAGCCAGCCTAACGCCTGTGACAAGTTATTTAGCGTCTGGCGTGCGTCAGGTAAACAAGATCCGCTGGCTTATTTAGAGCGTATCCGTCTGGCGATGAAAGCGGGTAACACTGGCCTGGTAACAGTGCTGGCAGGGCAGATGCCTGCCGATTACCAGACTATCGCCTCGGCAATCATTTCACTGGCGAACAACCCTAATACGGTACTGACCTTCGCGCGTACAACCGGAGCGACCGATTTTACCCGTCAAATGGCGGCGGTGGCGTTTGCCAGTGTGGCGCGGCAGGATGCTGAAAATGCACGGCTGATGATCCCGTCGCTTGCCCAGGCGCAGCAGCTTAATGAAGATCATATTCAGGAGCTGCGCGATATCGTCGCCTGGCGTTTGATGGGCAACGATGTCACCGACGAGCAGGCGAAATGGCGCGATGACGCCATTATGCGCTCGCAATCCACGTCGTTGATTGAACGCCGTGTGCGAATGGCACTTGGCACCGGCGATCGTCGCGGCCTGAATACCTGGCTGGCGCGTCTGCCGATGGAAGCAAAAGAGAAAGATGAATGGCGTTACTGGCAGGCGGATTTATTGCTGGAACGCGGACGTGAAGCTGAAGCGAAAGAGATTTTGCATCAACTCATGCAACAGCGTGGTTTCTACCCGATGGTTGCAGCACAACGCATCGGAGAAGAGTATGAGCTGAAGATTGATAAAGCGCCGCAGAATGTTGACAGCGCCCTGACTCAGGGGCCGGAGATGGCGCGCGTGCGCGAGTTGATGTACTGGAATCTCGATAACACCGCGCGTAGCGAGTGGGCCAATCTGGTGAAGAGCAAGTCAAAAACAGAGCAGGCTCAACTGGCTCGGTATGCTTTCAATAACCAATGGTGGGATCTTAGCGTTCAGGCAACGATCGCCGGGAAGCTTTGGGATCATCTGGAAGAGCGATTCCCGCTGGCTTACAACGATCTTTTCAAACGTTACACCAGTGGGAAAGAGATCCCGCAAAGCTATGCGATGGCGATTGCCCGTCAGGAGAGCGCCTGGAATCCGAAAGTGAAATCACCGGTAGGGGCCAGCGGCCTGATGCAGATTATGCCTGGTACAGCGACCCATACGGTGAAGATGTTCTCTATTCCTGGTTATAGCAGCCCTGGGCAATTGCTGGATCCGGAAACGAATATCAACATTGGCACCAGTTACCTGCAATATGTTTATCAGCAGTTTGGCAATAACCGTATTTTCTCCTCAGCAGCTTATAACGCCGGACCTGGACGGGTGCGAACCTGGCTTGGCAACAGCGCCGGGCGTATCGACGCTGTGGCATTTGTCGAGAGTATTCCGTTCTCCGAGACGCGCGGTTATGTGAAGAACGTGCTGGCTTATGACGCTTACTACCGCTATTTCATGGGGGATAAACCGACGTTGATGAGCGCCACGGAATGGGGACGTCGTTACTGATCCGCACGTTTATGATATGCTATCGTACTCTTTAGCGAGTACAACCGGGGGAGGCATTTTGCTTCCCCCGCTAACAATGGCGACATATTATGGCCCAACAATCACCCTATTCAGCAGCGATGGCAGAACAGCGTCACCAGGAGTGGTTACGTTTTGTCGACCTGCTTAAGAATGCCTACCAAAACGATCTCCATTTACCGTTGTTAAACCTGATGCTGACGCCAGATGAGCGCGAAGCGTTGGGGACTCGCGTGCGTATTGTCGAAGAGCTGTTGCGCGGCGAAATGAGCCAGCGTGAGTTAAAAAATGAACTCGGCGCGGGCATCGCGACGATTACGCGTGGATCTAACAGCCTGAAAGCCGCGCCCGTTGAGCTGCGCCAGTGGCTGGAAGAGGTGTTGCTGAAAAGCGATTGATTTTGTAGGCCTGATAAGACGCGGCAGCGTCGCATCAGGCATCGTGCACCGAATGCCGGATGCGGCGTGAACGCCTTATCCGTCCTACAATGCCTGATACACGGCATTATGAAACGGACTCAGCGCCAGGATCACCGCCTGGTGATAGACGCTGGCGCGGGTGAGTTTCCCGGCGGTAAACACGCCGATCGCCCCTTCCTTACGACCAATCTCATCAATACCGGTATAACGCGACATCACGGGGCCGAGCGCCTCGCCTTCACGCACTTTTTCCAGAATCACCGCAGGCAACGGCAAAGTAGCCGAACGCGCCTCGCCGCGCTGGCTGGCGTTTTCAATCACCACCCAACTGAAAGTGCTGTCACCATCGATGCCAGCTTCAATCGCCACCCAAAAATCAGCCTCTGGAAGTAAACGGCGGGCATTTGCTACCCGATTTCGTGCGCCAGCGCGCGTTTCCTCACTGCCAAAGGGTTGTTCCGGTACACCGCTCTCGACGGCAACGGATGCAATATGGCAGGATCCTTCGCCGAAGATCTCGTGAAATGCCTGCAGAATGGCCTGAATTTTAGCGGGATTGGTGGTCGCACAGACAACTTGGTGCATAATCAGCATTACTCAGAAAATTAACGTTACAGCAGTATACGGAAAAAAAGCATGTTACAGGTATACCTAGTCCGCCACGGTGAAACGCAGTGGAACGCCGAGCGACGTATTCAGGGCCAGTCTGACAGCCCGCTGACCGCCAAAGGTGAGCAACAGGCGATGCAGGTGGCAATCCGTGCCAAAGAGCTTGGCATTACGCATATCATCAGTAGCGATTTAGGACGCACCCGGCGTACGGCGGAAATCATCGCCCAGGCCTGCGGCTGTGACATCATCTTTGATTCTCGCCTGCGTGAATTAAACATGGGTGTGCTGGAAAAAAGACATATCGATTCTCTGACCGAAGAAGAAGAGAACTGGCGTCGGCAGCTGGTCAATGGCACCGTTGACGGGCGTATTCCTGAAGGCGAGTCAATGCAGGAGCTCAGCGATCGCGTCAATGCGGCACTGGAATCTTGCCGGGACTTACCGCAGGGAAGCCGACCGCTGCTGGTGAGTCATGGTATTGCACTGGGATGCCTGGTGAGTACGATTCTCGGATTACCAGCATGGGCAGAGCGCCGCTTACGTCTGCGTAACTGTTCTATTTCGCGCGTGGATTATCAGGAAAGCCTGTGGCTGGCGTCTGGCTGGGTTGTTGAAACCGCAGGGGACATCTCGCATCTGGACGCCCCTGCATTAGATGAGTTGCAGCGTTAACGACGGATCGGAATCAGCAGTTCACAGCGCAGATTAATTGGGCGATCTCCTGCTTTGGCATCTTCTGCCGGGTAGTATCGCTCAATATCCTGACCTTTACGGCGCGTCAGGTTAAGCATTGGCATGCATGTTCCATATACCGTCAGGATAAACTCCTGCACGCCGGTTCCCAGACCTTCATAGGTAAACATCACATATTCGCCGCCCTGCAGCATCACCGGATGCCCCGTCAGTACATAGCCATCTGCCTGATCCTGGGCTAACGCGGTGGTATAGAATACTTCTTGTTCGTCGTCTTTATCCTGACTCGGACGCGTTTCATTCAGGCCGTAGAGCACCGGCGGAATGGTCGGCGCGTTGCCGAGAAAATCGTGCCAGAACTGATAACGCATTTCATGGCGGAAATCAGAGATTTGCTCCAGCGAACAGGAGTAGCTCTGGGTAACACCAATCAGCGGCGTATCTTCCAGGGTGACAAATTTATGCTCTGGCATAGTGAATTCACCCAGACGCAGCGGCGGGCGAATACCAAAGGCGCTCCATTCAGGAGAACGGCGGTAAAGTGCAGGAGTCTGGGCAAACTGCTTCTTGAATGCGCGGGTAAATGTCTGTTGAGAGTCGAAGCGGTATTGCAGCGCGATGTCCAGAATCGGACGCGCAGTCAGGCGTAGTGCGACCGCCGATTTCGACAAACGACGAGCACGAATATACGCGCCAATAGCATGGCCAGTGACATCTTTAAACATTCTCTGTAAGTGCCACTTGGAATAACCTGCTTTCGCCGCTACATTGTCGAGCGACAGGGGCTGATCCAGATGACCTTCCAGCCAGATTAAAAGGTCGCGAATAATGCCGGCCTGATCCATAAAATATCCTCATCCTTTCAACAACGAGCACCTGACATCAGGTAATTGGATAATAGCATTTTTTGCTGTTTTAGCATTCAGTGTTTTTTTCTTAGTAGAGTATGTTTTAGGTCTTGACGGAAATAAAAGTATTGAGATTTTGTTCTTAATCAATATGTTATTTACCGTGACGAACTAATTGCTCGTGTAATAGATAAAAATGGTAACAATATGAAATACAAGCATTTGATCCTGTCTTTAAGCCTGATAATGCTGGGGCCATTGGCTCATGCAGAAGAGATTGGTTCGGTCGACACCGTATTTAAAATGATCGGCCCGGATCACAAAATTGTTGTGGAAGCCTTTGACGATCCCGATGTGAAAAATGTCACCTGTTATGTGAGCCGGGCGAAAACCGGGGGTATTAAAGGGGGATTGGGTCTGGCGGAAGATACCTCCGATGCGGCTATTTCTTGTCAGCAAGTCGGGCCGATTGAACTGTCGGATCGTATTAAAAACGGCAAAGCTCAGGGCGAGGTAGTATTCAAAAAACGCACGTCCCTGGTCTTTAAGTCGTTACAGGTCGTGCGCTTTTATGACGCCAAACGCAACGCGCTCGCTTATCTGGCTTACTCCGACAAAGTTGTAGAAGGTTCGCCGAAAAACGCGATTAGCGCGGTTCCTGTCATGCCGTGGCGGCAATAACAGAGGCGATTTATGCAACGGGAAACGGTCTGGTTAGTGGAAGATGAGCAAGGGATAGCCGACACGCTGGTCTACATGTTGCAGCAGGAAGGTTTTGCCGTCGAGGTCTTTGAGCGAGGCTTGCCGGTGCTGGATAAAGCTCGCCAGCAGGCTCCCGACGTCATGATTCTCGATGTTGGTTTGCCTGATATCAGCGGCTTTGAATTATGCCGCCAGTTACTGGCGCTCCATCCGGCGTTACCTGTACTGTTCCTGACGGCCCGAAGTGAAGAGGTCGATCGCCTGCTTGGGCTGGAAATTGGCGCTGACGACTATGTGGCTAAACCGTTTTCACCCCGCGAAGTGTGCGCCAGGGTGCGCACCTTACTGCGTCGGGTGAAGAAGTTCTCGTCGCCGTCTCCCGTCATCCGTATTGGTCATTTTGAATTGAATGAACCCGCGGCGCAGATCAGCTGGTTTGACACGCCATTAACGCTGACGCGGTATGAGTTTTTATTGCTGAAGACGTTACTCAAGTCGCCAGGCCGCGTCTGGTCCCGCCAGCAACTAATGGATAGCGTGTGGGAAGATGCGCAGGACACCTACGATCGCACCATTGATACCCACATTAAAACGTTGCGTGCCAAGCTGCGCGCCATCAACCCCGATCTTTCACCGATTAATACTCATCGCGGCATGGGATATAGCCTGAGGGGCCTGTAATGCGTATCGGCATGCGGTTGCTGCTGGGCTATTTTTTACTGGTGGCGGTGGCGGCCTGGTTCGTACTGGCTATTTTTGTCAAAGAAGTTAAACCGGGCGTGCGAAGAGCAACGGAGGGGACGTTAATCGATACCGCAACGTTGCTGGCGGAGCTGGCGCGTCCCGATTTGCTCTCTGGGGACCCAACGCATGGGCAACTGGCGCAGGCGTTTAATCAGCTACAACATCGCCCGTTTCGCGCCAATATCGGTGGCATTAACAAAGTGCGCAATGAATATCATGTCTATATGACCGATTCGCAGGGTAAAGTATTGTTCGATTCGGCAAATAAAGCCGTTGGGCAGGATTATTCGCGCTGGAATGACGTCTGGCTAACGTTGCGTGGTCAGTATGGTGCGCGCAGCACGTTGCAAAATCCTGCCGATCCCGAAAGTTCGGTGATGTATGTTGCCGCGCCGATTATGGACGGCTCGCGGCTTATTGGCGTTTTGAGCGTAGGCAAACCGAACGCGGCGATGGCTCCGGTCATTAAGCGTAGCGAGCGGCGAATTTTATGGGCCAGCGCCATTTTGCTGGGGATTGCACTGGTGATTGGCGCAGGCATGGTTTGGTGGATCAACCGCTCCATTGCCCGGCTCACTCGCTATGCCGATTCCGTCACTGACAATAAGCCCGTTCCTCTTCCTGAACTCGGCAGTAGCGAGTTGCGTAAGCTTGCGCAGGCGCTGGAAAGTATGCGCGTGAAGCTGGAAGGGAAAAACTATATTGAGCAGTATGTTTATGCGTTAACCCATGAGCTAAAAAGCCCACTGGCGGCGATTCGTGGCGCGGCGGAAATTTTACGCGAAGGTCCGCCACCGGAAGTGGTGGCTCGTTTTACCGACAACATTCTGACGCAAAATGCGCGTATGCAGGCATTGGTAGAAACGTTACTACGCCAGGCAAGACTGGAGAATCGTCAGGAAGTCGTTCTGACTGTTGTTGATGTGGCGGCATTATTTCGCCGCGTCAGCGAAGCGCGCACCGTGCAGTTGGCAGAAAAAAACATCACTCTACATGTTATGCCCACTGAGGTTAATGTTGCTGCTGAACCGGCGTTACTGGAGCAGGCGCTGGGGAATTTACTGGATAACGCCATCGATTTTACCCCCGAGAGCGGTCGCATAACGCTAAGCGCCGAAGTGGATCAGGAACACGTCGCCCTTAAGGTGCTGGATACCGGTAGTGGTATTCCTGACTACGCGCTGTCACGTATTTTTGAACGCTTTTACTCTTTGCCGCGTGCAAATGGGCAAAAAAGCAGCGGTCTGGGGTTGGCGTTCGTCAGTGAGGTCGCCCGTTTGTTTAACGGCGAAGTCACGCTGCGCAACGTGCAGGAAGGTGGCGTGCTGGCCTCGCTTCGACTTCACCGTCACTTCACATAGCTTCAAATTCTTCCCACATAGCCTTCGTATCCTGCTGCCATTGCAAAGGAGAAGACTATGTTGAAATCCCCCCTGTTCTGGAAAATGACCACCTTGTTTGGTGCAGTATTGCTGTTGTTGATTCCGATAATGCTGATTCGGCAAGTGATTGTCGAACGTGCCGATTACCGTAGCGATGTGGAAGATGCGATTCGCCAAAGTACCAGCGGGCCGCAAAAACTCGTTGGGCCGCTTATCGCTATTCCTGTGACCGAGCTTTATACGGTGCAGGAAGAGGATAAAACCGTGGAGCGGAAACGAAGTTTTATCCATTTTTGGTTACCTGAGTCATTGATGGTTGATGGCAATCAGAACGTGGAAGAACGCAAGATAGGGATTTATACCGGTCAGGTCTGGCACAGTGATTTAACGCTAAAAGCCGATTTCGATGTTTCGCGTCTTAGCGAGCTCAACGCGCCAAATATCATCTTAGGCAAGCCCTTTATTGTGATTAGCGTCGGGGATGCGCGTGGTATTGGTGTGGTGAAAGCGCCTGAAGTTAACGGAACGGCGCTGACCATTGAACCCGGCACCGGGTTAGAGCAAGGCGGGCAGGGCGTGCATATCCCTTTACCCGAAGGGGACTGGCGGAAGCAGAACCTGAAGCTGAATATGGCCCTGAATTTAAGCGGTACCGGCGATCTTTCTGTGGTGCCTGCCGGGCGTAATAGCGAAATGACCTTAACCAGCAACTGGCCGCATCCCAGTTTTTTAGGTGATTTTTTGCCAGCCAAACGGGAAGTTAGCGAGTCAGGTTTTCAGGCGCAATGGCAAAGCAGCTGGTTTGCTAATAATCTCGGTGAGCGTTTTGCTTCAGGCAATGATACCGGCTGGGAAAACTTCCCCGCGTTTAGCGTCGCAGTGACGACGCCAGCCGATCAATACCAATTAACGGACCGGGCGACTAAGTACGCCATTCTGCTGATTGCACTGACTTTTATGGCGTTCTTTGTTTTTGAAACGCTCACCGCGCAACGTTTACACCCAATGCAATATTTGCTGGTGGGGCTTTCATTGGTGATGTTTTATTTGCTCTTGCTGGCGCTTTCTGAACATATCGGTTTTACCGTGGCATGGATAATCGCCAGTCTGATTGGGGCGTTAATGAACGGTATTTATTTGCAGGCGGTATTGAAAGGCTGGCGCAACAGCATGTTGTTTACCCTCGCGCTGTTGTTGCTGGATGGTGTGATGTGGGGACTGCTCAACTCTGCCGATAGCGCGCTGTTGTTGGGAACCAGTGTGCTGGTGGTGGCGCTGGCCGGCATGATGTTTGTGACTCGTAATATCGACTGGTATGCGTTTTCACTGCCGAAAATGAAAGCCAGTAAAGAAGTTACAATGGACGATCAATTACGTATCTGGAAATAAGGTTGAAAAATAAAAACGGCGCTAAAAAGCGCCATTTTTTTTGACGGTGGTAACGCCGATTAATCTTCCAGATCACCGCAGAAGCGATAACCTTCACCGTGAATGGTGGCGATGATTTCCGGCGTATCCGGCGTAGATTCGAAATGTTTACGAATACGGCGGATCGTCACGTCTACAGTACGGTCGTGTGGTTTCAGCTCACGGCCGGTCATTTTCTTCAGCAGTTCAGCACGGGACTGAATTTTGCCTGGGTTTTCACAGAAGTGAAGCATGGCGCGGAACTCGCTGCGCGGCAGCTTGTACTGCTCGCCATCAGGGCCGATCAACGAACGGCTGTTGATGTCCAGTTCCCAACCATTGAACTTGTAGCTTTCAACGCTACGACGTTCTTCGCTGACAGTACCCAGATTCATGGTACGGGACAGCAGGTTGCGTGCACGAATCGTCAGTTCACGCGGGTTGAACGGTTTGGTGATGTAGTCATCTGCACCGATTTCGAGGCCGAGAATTTTATCGACTTCGTTGTCACGGCCAGTCAGGAACATCAACGCAACATTCGCCTGCTCGCGCAGTTCACGCGCTAACAGAAGACCGTTCTTACCCGGCAGATTGATATCCATGATCACCAGGTTGATGTCATATTCAGAGAGGATCTGATGCATTTCCGCGCCATCTGTCGCTTCGAAAACATCATAGCCTTCCGCTTCGAAAATACTTTTCAACGTGTTGCGTGTTACCAACTCGTCTTCAACGATAAGAATGTGCGGGGTCTGC
>OGSY01000925.1_pt1 | contig 9741 bp, 9 predicted proteins | sample 1574281 | NCBI WGS metagenome assembly OGSY01 (sample SAMN03295855, study PRJEB24534) | human gut metagenome | isolation source: fecal sample 5 from infant 8 | host: Homo sapiens | place: USA: Pittsburgh, PA | collected 2014-07
TACTAGAAGAGACTGAGACAACTTTTGTCCCAGTCCCTTTTTTATTGTGAAAATGTCTAATGCTGGCCAACCTATTTTTTTGATTTTTTATTAGCTAAAAAGGAGATGATTATCGAGCTGATTTTGCCAATAGAATAGAACAGATATTGAAAGAGCAACCGTGCTAAACTGTATTTTTTGATGAATGAAAATGAAAAAATTATGATAATCAAAATTGCATAGACTATATGTGTCGTTCAATAAAGTGAAAAAAGATTTTCCATCAGTTCTCACTCTATGTATATAATCATTAAGTGCATGTTGTTATTTTTTATCTATATTTAAATAAAAAACAATACATATATTTTCGTTGTTATAAAAGTATTTATAGAACTATAAATAACAATTGTTTATAAATAAATCGTTCATCAAACCTCCATGTTGTGATATTATAAACATGAGCTGTGGGTGGCTAGTTTACTCAAGTTCAAGTAAAACAAGGGAGGTGAAAAGAGTGGAAAAAATTCTTATACCATTAAAACAACATGTAGGCGCTTCATCAAAGAGTATGGTAAAAATAGGCGAATATGTGCAACGTGGACAAAAAATTGCTAAACCAGATGGATTAGGAGCAAACATTCATTCTAGCTTTTCAGGTGTTGTATCAGAAGTAACCAACGATCAGATTGTGCTAAAGATTGATGAAAAGCAAAATTTTTCAAGTTATCTTCCTATTCCAGAAACATCCTCTTATATTCAAGCAATCAAAGAAGCCGGAATTGTCGGAGCTGGTGGAGCTGGGTTTCCGACAGATATAAAATTATCTTGTGAAATACCAGAAGGCATCTTTATCGCAAATGGTGCAGAATGTGAAGCTTTATTACTTCACAATGTAAAGCAAATGAAAAGTCAAATCAAACAATTGATTCGTGGAATAAAGTATTGCATGAGCATTACGAAAGCACCCAAAGGAATCATTGCCGTTAAAGGAAAACATCGAGAGTTAGTCATACAATTGTTAAAGTTTACCAACAATGAACCGACAATAGATGTTTACCAATTACCTGACATCTATCCTGCAGGCGATGAACGTGTAGTGATTCGTGAAGTGTTGAACATCACTTTAGACCCTGGTCAACTACCAATCGAAATCGGAGCAGTAGTGGATAATGTTGAAACAATTAAACGCATTGTCGAAGCGATTGAACAGCGAAAGCCATTTATTGATAAAGATCTTACGGTATCTGGTCGTGTAAAACAAAAGAAAACAGTCTTTAAAGATGTCCCAATTGGAACACCTGTCAAGCAATTAATTGATCAAGTTGGAGGTTTTATTGAGCCCCATGGAGAAATTGTGATCGGTGGACCAATGACTGGTCATAGCGGCACGGAAGAAACCCCCATTACGAAAACCAGCGGAGGGGTATTGGTTGCTATGCCATTTCCTCAAGAACACCGAAAAATAGGACTATTACTTTGTGAATGCGGCGGTTCAGAAGAAAGAATGACTGAAATAGCTGAAAACATGGGTGCTGAAGTTGTTGCTACACAACGCTGTAAGCGAATGGTAAAAGTGAATGGAAGATATAGATGTACCTTGCCAGGTATATGTCCAGGACAAGCACAAACAGTCTTTGCTTTGAAAAAAGCAGGTGCTGAAGTTGTGATGACTGGAACTTGTTCTGATTGAACGAACACCGTTATTGGTGTAGCTCCTAGGTTAGGAGTTCCGGTTTATCATCATACAGATCATGTACTTCGGGCAGATGGGCACAGACTATATCGTAAATTACCTACAACGAAATAAATTTAAATTTTAGGAGGATTTAACGAATGTCTATTACGGCTGAAACTGCCCAAGAACATGCAAAAGATCTAGCTGTACTCTGTTGTCGTGCGGAAGCAGGCACAGTGATTACGCCAGAAAATCTAGAGGACCCCGCAATTTTTCTTGATCTGGAAGAATCAGGGTTACTTGAATTTTCTGAAGATGTGTTAACAATTGAACAAGTACTTGGTACAACATTAAAAGAAACAACGGATGCGTTGATTCCATTGACAAAAGAATTACTGGAAGGTGTATCTGAAGGAATGAAAGAAGTTCATTTAAATGAAAAAAAAGAAGTTGAGACTTCTGAAACAATTGCGACGCCAACTCAAGCTGCTTCATCTTCTGTAACAAGTGGTCAGACTATTAAAATTCATATTGCTGAAGGAAAAGGAATTGATTTAGAGCTTCCTTTAATGATGGCTGCTCAGTTAACCGAAACGGTAAATCCTGCACCGGAATCAATAATTCCTGAGCAAGTAACGCCAATAATACCAGCACCGGTTTTGGGAAACTCAAATCAGGTGAAAGAAAAAGTGATTCGTTCTGTACGACATGATCATCTAAAAATTGATCAGGTGATTTTTGGGGAAGAAACAAAAATCGAAGGAACAACTTTAATTTTACGAAAAATGACAGAAATTTGTGCTGAAGCAGTTGAACTGGAACAGCTCGTTGAAGATATGACTTTAGAAATCATTACACCAGATAAATACACTGAATATAGTGAAACGATTATGGACGTTCAGCCAATTGCCGCAAAAGTTGAAGGCGATCTTGGGCATGGAATTACCCGAGTACTGGATGGTGTCGTCATGGTTGTTACAGGGACGGATGCTAATGGAGTTCAAATCGGTGAATTTGGTTCTTCTGAAGGAGAATTAGATCGTAACATTATGTGGGGACGTCCTGGAGCACCAGATAAAGGAGAAATCTTTATTAAAACCCAAGTGACAATCAAAGAACACGCGAATATGGAACGTCCGGGTCCGCTAGCCGCTCACAAAGCTTCTGATTACATCACTCAAGAAATTCGTGAAGCCCTCAAAAAAGCGGATGAATCATTGGTGATACATTCAGAAGAAATTATACAGAAACGTCGAATTGGCAATAAGAAAGTTTTGATCATCAAAGAAATAATGGGGCAAGGTGCGATGCATGATAATTTGATTATGCCCATCGAGCCAGTTGGAACATTTGGCGCAAAACCAAATGTTGACCTTGGCAATTTGCCAATCCTATTGGCACCAACAGAAGTATTAGATGGAGGAATCCATGCGTTAACTTGTATTGGACCGGCTTCGAAAGAAACTTCACGCCATTATTGGCGGGAACCGCTTGTTAAAGAAGCAATGGCAGATGAAGAAATTGATTTAGTCGGTGTTATGTTCGTCGGCTCTCCACAAGCGAATACTGAAAAATATTATGTTTCAAAACGTTTAGGAATGACTGTCGAAGCCATGGACATTGATGGTGCCATTGTAACCACTGAAGGTTTCGGAAATAATCATATTGATTTCGCTTCTCACATGGAAGAAATTGGAAAACGTGGAATCAAAGTGGTTGGCGACTCTTATAGTGCTGTTCAAGGAGCCTTAGTTGTTGGTAATTCTGAAATGGGCGCAATGGTTGATAATAATAAATCAAAACAAGAGATTGAAAATGAAATTTTATCAAATAATACCTTGTGTAGAGAAGACGCCATTCGTGATTTAGCTATGTTAAAAACGTTAATGGGTGGAGGAACAATTAAACCAGCTGAACGTAAATGGAATCCGAATGTCAAACAAAACAACATTGAGACTATCGAAAAAACAACAGGAAGAAAAATAGACCTGGAAGAAAATGAGCAATCTTTGCTGAAAAGTAAAAAACGTCAAGAAATTTATGAAAAAGAATAAAATAAGGTGCAAAATGGATAGAATCGAAAAATTAAAGTATGTCTCTACTGAACAAATGTTTGAAGGGATACTTGTTGAAGTTCGAGATGCGAGCGTAACTATTGATATCAAAGGACGACTAGGTCAATTAAAAATTCCGCGGCGCATGATTATTTCAGAGTACGATTTAAAAATAGGACAAGAAGTTGGATTTTTGATGAGTTATCCAGAGGTTTTGGAAGAAGCAGCCAATACTCATTACGTTGAAGCAATCACAGAACATGAACGTCGACGTTTAAAAAATCAACAGAAGAAAATAAAAATGAGAGAGGAAAATGAGTAGATGAGTTTAACAGTATTCGAAGGATTACAGTCAGAAATTTTTGTACCAATCACACCCAAATCCGTCTTTACGCCCGTTAAAAAAGAGCTGAAAGAAATGCGGATTGCTTTGGCAACGGCAGCTGGTGTCCACTTAAAAAGTGATACACGCTTTAATTTGGCAGGAGACACAACGTATCGTGAGATTCCAGATGGAGTACCAAGTGAAGATTTAATGGTCTCACATGGTGGATATGACAACGCAGACGTTAATCGGGATGTCAATGCAATGTTTCCGATTGACCGATTACATGAATTAGTAAAAGACGGCTTTATTAAAGAAGCTGCCCCTGTACATTATGGCTTTATGGGAGGCGGCGGTGACCAAGATGCCTTTAATGAACAGACGGGACCAGAAATCGCACAAAAACTCGTAGAAGAAGTTGACGCAGTTGTTTTAACTGCTGGTTGAGGGACCTGTCACAGAACTGCCGTGATCGTGCAGAGAGCAATTGAGGAAGCAGGGATTCCTACTATTTTAATCGCCGCATTACCACCAGTAGTACGGCAAAATGGTTCACCTAGAGCTGTAGCACCACGTGTACCGATGGGCGCTAATGCCGGAGAACCACATAATATTGACATGCAAACGGGTATTTTAAAAGATACTTTAGAAAGCCTAGTTTCAATTGAAACACCAGGGAAAATTGTGCCATTACCTTATGAATATATCGCTCATGTGTAAAGAGGGATCAGCATGCAAGGAGAAACATTAAAGATGAAAGTTTTCCATATGGAAAAAGTTTCCATAGGAAATCAATTTAAGCTTGATCACAATCAACTACAGATAAAAACTGAATTTGATTGTCTGTGTGAGGATGTCAAATCCTTGACGATCCGATTGTTAGAGCCAGATCAGTTAGACCTAAAAACAAATACTATCATGGATATTTTACCAATTTCTGCTAAAGTATTAGGCGTTTTGGGGACGGGTATCACCCATACATTAACGGGAGTGTCGGTCATAATGACCGGCACAATCGATGAGGGTGAACAGCTCCATGAGTTTGGTTCTTCTGATGGTGTATTGCGTGATCATTTATTTTTAAATCGACCGGGCACACCTAACGCAGAGGATTACATTATTTTGATTGACTTACTTGTCAAGAAAGGAACACCTTTCGATCGTGAGTTATGTTTAAAATTGTTTCGGATAGTTGACAATTATCTGCAGGAAATCCGAGAACAATTAAAGTTGCTAGATGGTAAGGAAGCAACGGAAACACATATCTATGAAGAAAAAAGAAATCCGGGAAAGCCAAAAGTGACGTTGGTCAAGCAGGTAGCTGGCCAAGGTGCGATGTACGATATGTTATTATTTCCAGATGAACCTAGTGGGTTTAAGGGTGGTCATTCGATTATCGATATGAATAATATGCCCATCTTTTTATCTGCCAATGAGTATCGTGATGGTGCCATTCGTTCAATGGTCTAATTGTTAGAAAAGGGGATTTTTATGGGAATAGGACCATCAACTAAAGAAACTTCGATGCACCTTTTTAAAGATCCTTTACTGGATGTTTTAAGCAAAGATCCTGACATTGATTTCCAAGGTGTTATTATTATTGGCACACCTCAAAGCAATGAAATGAAGCATCTAGTCGGACAACGAACAGCTACTTGGCTAGAAGCGATGGCTACAGATGGCGTTGTTTTATCAACAGATGGTTGGGGAAATTCAGACATCGATTTTGCCAATACCCCTAGAAGAAATAGGTTGTCGTGGCCTCAGTGTTATTGGGCTCAAATTTATTGGGAAACAAGCCAAGTTTGTCGTAGAAAATGATTATACAAAATATGTGCTGGATTTTAATAAATCACAAGCAGGGATTGAAACGGAAGTGGTTGGAGAAAATACGATCACTTTCTATGATGCAGTTAAAGCGCTCGCTTTTATAAAACTAAAGATGCGTAAAGATAATCAAAAATTGAAGTAACGTGGAGGTTAGTATGAAAGTATAAAAAATGATATCAGTAGTAGATACCCATACAGCTGGTGAAGCCGCTCGGTTAATTGTAGGAGGCATTCCTAAATTTCATGGAAAAACGATGGCGGATAAAAAAATATACCTGGAAACACAAGCAGATGATTTACGTAAAATGCTAATGCATGAACCACGAGGGCATAAAAATATGTTCGGGGCTTTTATTTGTGAACCGGTTCATGATGAGGCAGACTACGGGATTATTTTCATGGATTCTGGTGGCTATTTAAATATGTGCGGTCACAATACCATTGCGGCAATGACAGCAGCTGTAGAATTGGGCTGGGTAGATGTAGGAGAAGGCACCCGTGTGGTTAAAGTAACGCAAGATACACCTGCGGGGATTGTTTGCGGAGAGGTTCGTCTGGATGAAGATTACTCTGCGGAATCAGTCTCTTTTGAAAACGTGGAATCCTTTCTATATAAAGAAAATGTGGCAGTGAATGTGCCCGATATTGGGACAGTTCATGTGGATATTTCTTTTGGCGGAAGTTTTTTTGCCATATTAAAAGCCGAAGAAGTAGGTTTAACCATTGAACCGAAGAATGCGTCAAAATTTACTGAAGTGGGGCTAAAAATTCGCGAAGCGATTAATCAAACGATTGAGATCCAACATCCTCGGTTAAAACATATTAACACCGTTGATTTAGTCGAATTTTATGGTCCTGCTAAAAGTCCTGAAGCTACTTATCAAAATGTCGTGGTATTCGGGGATGGACAAGTTGATCGTTCACCTTGCGGAACAGGAACGAGTGCTAAATTAGCAACTTTGTATGCAAAAAATGAGTTGAAAATTGGTGAAAGTTTTGTTTATGAAAGTATTTTAGGAACGATGTTTAAGGGAGAAATTACAAAGGAAACACGTGTAGGAAACTATCAAGCGATTATTCCCAAAGTGACGGGATCTGCTTATATTACAGGATTTAATCAATTCCTTGTCGATCCTAAAGACTCATTAAAAAATGGATTTTTACTTGATTAAAATACACGGTATAACCATCCAAAGTGTGAATTGAATTCTCTAGTCCTAGCCATTAACAGATGGTTACATAAAAAATGATGGGTTAGTAAAACTCTGCTTACTATTAAGGAGGTATCATGGTACAACTACTGTTGGGTTTATTAAGCGTTTTATTACTCTATTTCTTATTCTTTTTTGTTCTCGACTTACTTGCAAATAAAGGAAATTGGGGTGGAGGAAATTATCTTATTTCTGGAACAATTGGGGTAATTACCGATTTTTTAGATACATTAGGGATTGGTAGTTTTGCGCCAACAACCATGTTACTAGAATTTACCAAGCAATTAGATAACGATCGACAATTACCAGGAACGCTCAATGTGGCACACTCTATTCCGGTAATCATTGAAGCTTTTATTTTCATTACTGTTGTTAAAGTATCACCTATTACTCTGTTTTCATTAGTTGCAGCAGCAATTGTGGGTTCGTTTGTGGGTTCGAAAACAGTCAGTAAGCTACCTGAAAAAAAGGTGCAGTTTTTTATGGGACTTGCTCTGATTGTGACAGCAATTTTAATGGGGCTAAAACAAGCTGGAATGCTGGATCTCTTAGGCTCTGGAAATGAAGCGACTGCTTTAACAGGTCTTAAGCTAATCATCGGCGTCATCGGTAATTTCCTCTTAGGTGCATTAATGACGATTGGCGTAGGTTTATATGCACCATGTATGGCATTAGTATACATGTTGGGGTTAAGTCCGCTTGTTGCTTTTCCTATTATGATGGCTTCTTGCGCAGGATTGATGCCCGTTGCTTCAGGTAACTTTATTAAATCTGGTGATTATGCGCGTAAAGTTAGTTTGGCAATTACGATTGGTGGAGTGATTGGGGTAATTATTGCTGTTAAATTTGTCACAAGCTTAGATTTGAATATGCTGACTTGGGTAATCATTGCTGTAATTATTTACTCAGGAATTACATATATGCGAAAAGGAATGTTTTCTAAAAAATAGAAAAGCTTAATCTAGTAGCAAAATGTGAAGGAGTGGAAAGAACTGTACAGCCACTTCTTCATTTTTAGTACACCAAACTAGCATAGTTATTTTAATGATTTGCCCGCTATTTTCTGATTGTTGGTGTAACTATAGAAAATGAAACAGTAAGCGGCAGAGGAAAAGTCATCAATTACTACACTATATGAAAAGGAAGTGGATGCCAATGAAAAAAGAAATCGAACAATTAATTATTTGTGGTGGATGTAACGCTAAGATTGGTCCTGGAAATCTAGGGAATATTCTAGCAGACCTCCCTAAATCCCAAGATGAAAAATTGTTAGTGGGCTTTGATGCAACAGATGACGCAGCCGTTATTAAATTGACCGATGAATTAGCAGTTATTCAAACGTTAGACTTTTTTCCTACTATGGTGACAGATCCTTATTTATTTGGCAAAATTGCTGCTGCCAATGCGATGAGTGATGTTTATGCGATGGGAGGGGATGTATTATCTGCCTTAAATATTGTTGCTTTTCCTGAAGAAAAAGAACTACAGGTTTTAAAAGAGATTTTAAGAGGTGGGGCTGAAAAAGTTCAAGAAGCAGGTGGAATCTTAGCAGGTGGGCACTCAATCCATGACCGTTCAGTCAAATATGGACTTTCTGTAACTGGCACAATTCATCCAAACAATATTTACAAAAATAATACTTGTCAAGAAGGAGATCACTTAATCTTAACAAAACCTCTAGGTGTAAGCATTATCACCATTGGTTATAGCGCCGGGGCAATAACCAAAGAAGGGTTTGCCAAAGCAACAAAAAGTATGGAAACCTTAAATAAATATGCGATGGCTATCATCAGAAAATATCCAATCACTAGTTGTACCGACGTAACAGGATTTGGGTTAGCAGGACATCTTCATGAAATGTTACATGACAATTTTTCAGCTGAAATCTATTCAGAAAAACTGCCATTTTTTGAAGAAGCTTATGAAGGAGCAAAAGCCTTTCTTTTTACTGCTGGAGGACAACGAAACCGAAATTTTATGGAAAAAAAGATGGCCTTTTATGTCGATGACTTAGGGATCGAAGAGTTGCTATATGATCCACAGACATCTGGAGGATTATTGGTAAGTATCCCAGCTAAAGAAGCAAAAAAATTAGAAGAAGAGCTGAAATCAGCCAATATCTTAGCCAAAGATTTTGGCGTTGTTACGAAAAAAAAGACAGCAGAAATCATGGTTTATTAAGAAAAAAATTGTTCGATTAGTCTAACAAACTGATCCCATGATTAACTACACATGGAAAGGAGAATCAAAATGGTTAAAATTAACGCATTGGGAAAAGTATGTCCCCTTCCAGTGATTGAAACAAAGAAAGCTTTGGAAGAAAACGATACAGTAGAAACAACTGTCGATAATGAGATTGCTGCACAAAATCTAAAAAAAATGGCGGGACAACTAGGTTATGATTATCAAGTAGAGCAAAATGATGCACAATCGTTTGCTGTACGTATCTCCAAGAAAAAAGGAGAGGTAGCTTCTATTTATGAACAAGAACTTACAAGAGAAAATGATATTGAAGACAATTATATAGTTATTGTCGACACGAATACGATGGGGCAAGGGTCGAAAGAATTAGGGAAACAATTATTAAAAATGTTTATTTATTCTTTAACCGAACAACCTGATTTGCCCGAAAAAATCATTTTCTACAATGGTGGGGTCCATTTAGTA
>OGSY01000931.1_pt1 | contig 9702 bp, 17 predicted proteins | sample 1574281 | NCBI WGS metagenome assembly OGSY01 (sample SAMN03295855, study PRJEB24534) | human gut metagenome | isolation source: fecal sample 5 from infant 8 | host: Homo sapiens | place: USA: Pittsburgh, PA | collected 2014-07
GTAAGGTGAAATCTATCAATCAGTACCGGCTTACGCCGGGCTTCGGCGGTTTTACTCCGGTATCATATGCAACAACTGAGTGCCGCCTTCCATGCCGCTGGCGCGGCATATCCTGGTGACGATATCTGAATCGTTATATACTGTGTATATACGTGGTAATGACGAGGTGATAAATGGCACAGGTTAATATGAGTTTAAGAATCGACGCTGAACTGAAGGATGCTTTTATGGCCGCTGCAAAAAGCATGGACCGTAATGGCTCTCAGTTAATCCGGGATTTTATGCGCCAGACCGTTGAACGGCAGCATAATACCTGGTTCCGTGACCAGGTTGCGGCAGGACGTCAGCAACTCGAGCGCGGCGATGTGCTTCCCCATGACATGGTCGAATCTTCTGCCGCTGCATGGCGGGATGAAATGAGCAGGAAGGTCGCCGGTAAATGATGGAGATATTCTGGACCATGCTGGCCAGCCAGGACAGGAAGCGCATTCGTGAGTACATTGCGGAGCAGAACCTGATGGCCGCCATTGAACTGGACGAACGGATTGGTTATTCAGCCAGCAGCCTGGCCGGGCAGCCGTATAAAGGCCGCAACGGTCGTGTGGAAGGTACCCGGGAACTGGTTATTCACCCGCATTTTGTTCTGGTTTATGAGGTCGACAGCCAGTGGGGAAAAGTGTATATCCTGCGTGTATTGCATACTGCACAGAAGTGGCCATAGAGGGGCTGTCCGGATATAAAAACGTCTGACGGAGATGCAAGAACCATGAATAATGATGAGCTGGTCACCAGACGTGCGCAGGCGATTGCCGAATTTTCATTTTGCTCAGCACAGGACCGCAATCTTATTTCGGTAAAAGGAAATAGCTTCAATAATATAAAAGGGAAAACCTTGGGAAACCATGGTAAAGTTCGGGTGTCACAGAACCCCGAACCGCAGCGGTTGAAATTCGACCAATCCAAAGCAATCAAATACAGCAAGGAAAACTAAATGACCGTTGATGAATATGTAAAGAAGATAGCGAAAGAAATTTTTGATGAACCTTCATCCTATGAATCTATTTTAGCGAAGGCCACAAATGTAATCGAAAAATCAAATATTAAAGTAGAGTCGAAAGAAAAATTTTGGATCGACCTCTATAATGAGTTAGGTGGAAATTTAACACCTTGTTTTGAAAGCCAAGACTCCAGGAAACTATGGAATTTAATTGCCGCTGCAAAAGCTGCTGTCGCTGCTAAAGTGCAAGGAAAGAAATAGAATGACACAAGAGGCTTACAATATAGGATCATTAATTGTATATGTTATATCTGCTGTCATTGCTTTAATTATGCTCGGTGTTGCCATATCACAATTAAGTAAGTTAAGAATCCAGGTTCAGGAAGCTGTAAAATCTAATAGAATTAGTGAATTAGGAACTTTTCTTGAGGTTGAAAATCAAATAAAAAATAGTCGAAGAGAGTTAACAAAAGCAAGTTTAAATGTTCTTACATTGAAAGACAAAGGAAGGCAAGATGAACTAGACTCTGCATCTTTGTATTTAGATGAATGCATCGAAAATTATTTAAACGGATTGGATCGTTTATGTTTTTGCATTATTAAAGAATACTTCGATAACGATGATATGAAAATTGAATATAGACATGTGATAAACGATGCAGTAGAAAAAAATCCAACGTATTTTCAGCAGGCATCAAAGCATCGAAATATTAAAAAGATCCATGAAAAATGGGCAGATAGTTAATGGCTCGCACAATGACGTTACATCATCTTTCTGAGTAGCTTATATGCCATCCCGGACATTATTTAAAATTATAGCGTCATCATAGGGTTATTCCTTTTCTGCATCACATTCTGGTGCCTACGCCGGTACGTACGTTTCAGCAGGTTATCCAGGGAATATTTTCCGCCGCCATACGCCAGTAAATACATCTGGGCGGTAAGCCAGGTGGCATGAACCGGCCAGGCATCGGGATAGACAAACACCTGGATCACTATCGTCATTCCTGCCAGCACTAGTGCGGAAAAACGCGTTGCCAGTCCCAGGACAAGCAGAACCGGAAAAATATGTTCGGCTCCTGCTGCAAGCAGTGCAGCAGTCTCCGGTGCCAGAAACGGCAGTCGGTACTCTGTGGCAAACAGCGCAACCGCCGAACGGGTAATATGCGGAACATCCAGTTCCGGTGGCATCCCTCCCAGTATATCCAGAACCAACCCCTCTACCTTACTTTGCCCTGACAGCCAGAATGTGGCGGCCAGGCCTGTACGAGCCAGAAGGGGGATCAGACTGTCCTGCAGTAATGCCTGGCCCCGCTGCAGAAAACTTCTCATCAATGCCATATCATTTCTCCTCTGTGCAGGCCAGCCACCCGAGTAGCCTGTTCTGGTGCAGGCGCAGCAACAGAGAGCCAGGTTCAAAACAGCAGTCATGCTCTCTGGCCTGCAACGTTGCCTGCGCCAGGTTATTGCCGGCATGTACCGCCACCATAAACGAAAAGTCGGCAGGGCTGAGAAGCGTAATCCGCACGTCATCCCCCAAACGGAACAACAGCACCTGCTCTGGCTGCAGAGGGTCAACAAACAATGGATCCTCCTCCTGATGAGCTGCCCACAGGCTGTATATCGCATAAGGCGAGCTGAAAAGTCGGACAGAAGGAACCAGGCCTGCAGTCAGACTGACCAGTCCGGTCTGCGCCAGTCGCACCAGCTGTTCTTCGGATACGAGGCTGGTCGTCTCCGCCGCATGCAACGCATCGATAAACAATAGTTCCAGTCGGGTCAGATCGGCCAGCCACGGCCATTCAGCCAGTGGGGAAAAGGACGCTATCCAGGCAGGCAGAGCATGTCCATACCCCGCCAATACCGGCGACGAGGGTGGATGCTGACGGATAAATTCAGCAACCATGGCCCGAAAAAATTCGTCACCAACCTGTCGTTGCAGGACCGGGCAGTTTTCTGCCAGCGCTTCCGTTAAGGAGGCCATGATATTATTACGGTAGACCGCAAACCGGACGGCCGGATCGCTGCCATTCCAGACGGTAAGCCCCACCGGGGGGCGTGAGTGTGGCTCAAGCAGTGCCTGGTACAGACTGTTTTGCATGCCTGGCTCCTTCTTTCATTCTGTTTTCTGCCATTGCTGCCTCACCGAGCAGGACGCTGAGCGGGGGGATACTGGCATCCCATTCGATCAGGGTGGCGACCGCACCTGTGCCGGTGAGGGCGGACTCATAAAGCTGCCAGACTGGCACCGTCACCGGGCTATCATGACTGTCAATAAGCAGGCGGGCACCGATGCCGTCCTGGCTTTCGGTATAGCCTGCAAGATGGATTTCCCTCACCCGGTCCAGGGGCAGTTGATGCAACATCTGGTACGGATCGCGATTGTGATTCACGCTGCTGATATAGAGGTTATTCACATCGAGCAACAGTCCGCAGCCGGTACGGTGGATCACCTCACGGATAAAATCGGTCTCACTGAAGGTGGAGGTAGAGAATTCAACATAGGTGGCCGGATTCTCGAGCAATATCTGGCGACGCAGCGTATTCTGGACCTGATCGATATGTTCACATACCCGGTTCAGCGTGGCCTGTGTGTACGGTAACGGCAGGAGATCATTCAGAAAAATATCATCATGCGTGGACCAGGCCAGATGCTCTGAAAATGAATGCGGCTGATAGCGGTCAACTAGGGCCGCCACCCGCTGCAGATGTGCGGTATTCAGCGGTTGTTCTCCACCGATGGACATCCCCACCCCGTGAATGGACAGGGGATAGCATTCACACAGGGCCGTCAGCGCCTGGTGGAAAGGTCCCCCGGCACAGAGATAATTCTCTGCATGAATTTCCAGAAAGCCCGTATCGGGTTTATCTGCCAGAAGTTGCCGGAAATGCTCCGGTTTCAGGCTGATGCCTCCCCGGGCGGGGAGGCACGCATTCCACATACCAGAAGCAGTGCTGGCAGAGGGATCACAGGGGGGAGTCTGGCTGGTCATCATATCGGCTCCTGGTTGTGGACTGTCGTGGATATTATGCGTTTTTAAAGGCCTCAAGCTGGCCATAGCCGGTAGGGGAACCCGGGGATTTCATCTTCACGCAGGTGCCGGCCGGTACCAGTTTCCAGGCATTTCCCTGATAATCCATTTTCGCGGTGCCTGCACAGGTTGTGCCGGCGCCGGCTTTACAGTCGTTTTTGCCTTTCAGCGAAACGCCGTAACATTTTTCCATATTATCGCCAGCGGCCATTGCCGGGGCACTGGCCGCTGCCAGTACGCTGCCCAGGGTCAGTGCCAGTAATGCGGTGGAGGTTGTTTTTTTCATATTCATATCCTCTGAGTCGTTGTATTTATCAGCACATTGCTGATGCCTTTAAAACTATCTACTAATAGATAAGTTCTCAATGTATTTTTTTTCTTTATGTCCGGAAAACGAGATTTTCTTCACAATACGGGAGGCAGGTTGCACCCGGTCTGGAAAATAAATACAGGCAGTTATGCCTGGCAGACCATGGCTGATGCTGAGTTGCCTGTCCTTGAGAGGTTCCGGCTCACTCCGGTAACGTCCAGTCGGACCGCTCAAAATGACAGGGGTTCGTCCCGGCATCACCGGGACACGTCCGCAGGGATGAGTCAGACCCGGCAGAGCAACTGCTCCAGCGCTTTCATCGTGCGGATGCAGGCGTCGTGAGGCGGTATGCGGTTCAGCATCAGGGCGCCTTTTATCGAACTGGCCACAATCATAGCAACATCTTCTGCCGGGGCAGAAAAAAACAGTTCTCCGCTTTCCTTTCCGGACAGCAGGACCGCCGTCAGAATGCGCAGGTCCGTCTGTGCCAACCGGTTAACGGCCTCCTGCAGGGGAGGCTCAAACAGGTTACAGTCCGACATCATGGCGTACACCCCGCACATCTGGCCGGTGTCCGCGCAGGCCAGAAAGGCCTCCATATAGCCCTTCAGGCGGGCTTTCCCGGCAGGTAACTGCTGCAGGGTGGCTTCCAGCGCCAGAAAACCGGCTTTTTTATATTCACAGTAGGCTATTCCCAGGTCTGTTTTTGTCTGGAAATGGTAGTGAATGCTGGCTTTACGGATACCCAGCGTCTCCGCCAGGTCAGCATAGCTGAACCCCTGGTAACCGTTCTGCTGGATAAGTGTGTCAGTCAGTTCAATCAGACTGTCATGGGTGGACATATGTTTCTCCCGGGGGGGCTATAGTAATTCTGAATAACAACAGGCCCGAAGACAAACGCCGCCGGGCAGGAAATCTGTACTGGTATTTTACTGCAAAGCGAAGATGACTGCTGCTCCTGGGTCTGTTTCAGCGCTTCCGTCACATGCCCGGATTACACGATGTCCGCACCGGTGCGTATTCCGCTCTATTCGATCACGGATTGGCCAAACCGTGATCGATTCAGATGCCATTTTGCAGCAGTATACATGGGTGCTCAAATTGCTGAAGACACGTAAGTCAGGGGAAGAAGAGCCTTACTGAGCCCGGAATGGCATCCTGTTGCAGATATTACTGATATTTCAGACTGTTCTGAAAGCAAATGTCTGCGGGGATCGGTTGGTAACATCCAGGGCCAGATCTCCTCCCCGTTCAATGTCCGTAATTTCTGAACGATTTCCTCAGAAAGACGATCATCAATTCTTTCCCGTAAGAGCTCCCGCTGCTGAAAAATGCTTTCATTCATTTCCTGATCATCTGCCCTTAACAGCATTTCAGCACACTTCATGAATTCAGCCCGTTCGCTCAGTACGCCAGACTGGTTGTAGAGCCAGTTAACAAATAACAATGCCTCGGGATATTTTCCCCATAACGGGCAGAATGTTTCATAATACTGTCTGGCAGTATCCGGCTCAGATGAATAATCATGCCGAAGGGCAAGCGGGAAGGGGTACAGATTTCCGCACAGAATCTCCGCGATATAAGTATTTTCTGCAAAGCCGCGTCGAAAAGCTGTCGCTGCCTTCACCGGCTCTCCATTAATAAAATGCAGAAGACCAAGCTCATACCAGTAAGGCGAAAATTCATCTGCATACTGCCGGAGAACACAGAGAGCCCGTTCATCGATAGGAATTTAAATCCCCAAAAGACTAAAAAAGCACCACGAAACGGATGTTTCTTCAACACCCCTTGATTGTAGCAAGGTGGCTATGCCGGAAGTTATGGTAAAGGTATAGGTTGCCCCGGATGGATAACTATCCTTTGCAGAGAGAGGAGGTTTCGTCCTTGGTGATGTTTCCTGCTCAGAGCTTTCCGCATGTGGAGTATTTTAATTTTTTCTGATGTCGAGGTAATATGATTATTTACTTTTTCCCATTTCAAATGGAAGAAAATGACGCTTTTCTTGATGCCGAAGTTAAGTATCAGAAAATGAAGAATAAAGAATGTTATGGTGTGAAAGCTTCACACAAAAGTAAGCGGCTCACCAGAACCGTATTGATATTTACTGAGAGCTCAGATCAACTTTCCAGGGCAACAGATCGCGTACCCGGTTTGCCGGCCAGTCCTGGATATGTTCAATGACGTAGCGCAGCCATTTTTCTGGCTCCACATTGTTCAGACGGCATGTGCCGATCAGCGAGTACAACACCGCCGCATGTTCGCCACCGCTGTCGGAACCTGCGAACAGCCAGTTTTTCCGGCCCACGGCCACTCCCCGTAAGGCGTTCTCTGCGATGTTGTTGTCGATTTCCACCCAGCCATTACTGCAGTACACGTTCAGGGCCTCCCACTGTTTCAGCAGGTATGCGAACGCTTTTGCCGTATCCGAGTGACGCGACAGTGTTTTCATCTGAGTCTGTATCCAGTCATACAGTGACTGCATCAGTGGCGCAGCTCTGGCTTTTCTTGCTGCCAGACGCTGTTCTGCTGAACATCCCCGGACTTCTGCCTCGATGGCATACAGTTCACCGATACGCTGCAGGGCTTCCGTGGTGATATCGGTTGGCGCTCTTGCATGCACATCGTGGATTTTTCTCCGGGCATGGGCCATACACGCGGCTTCCGTTATTCTGCCGGATTCGTATAACGCCCGGTAGCCACCGTAAGCATCGGCCTGAAGCACTCCGCTGTAACCGGCCAGGTGATTTTGTGGATAGATGCCTTTCCGGTCCGGGCTGTACGCGAACCAGACCGCCGGGGGCATTTCCGAACCGGCGTTACGGTCATCACGGACGTAGACCCACAGCCGGGCTGTCCGGGTTTTACCGCTGCCCGGCTCCTGGACCGGGACGGGGATATCATCGGCATGGACTTTACCGGGCATCAGCACATACTGGCGCAGGACGTCATACAGTGGCTCCAGCAGTTCAGCAACGGCACCGGTCCAGCGCCCCAGCGTGGCACGACTCAGCTCCACGCCCTGACGACGGTATATTTCTGACTGGCGGTATAACGGCAGATGGTCTGCATATTTCCCGGTGATAACATGGGCCAGAAGCCCCGCTCCGGCATAGCTGCGTACAATGGGTTTTGAAGGCACCGGGCCTGCACGATATGGTCACAACGACAACAGGCCAGTTTCGGACGTTGTGTTTCGATAACCTTAAAGGCGCTGCTGATAAGCTCCAGTTGCTCTGACACATCACACCCCAGTGGACTGAGTTCACCACCACAGGCCGGACAGCATTCCTCTTCCGGCCGGATGACCCGGGTTTCACGGGGAAGTGAGGCCGGTAACGGTTTACGGGCTGAAGACTGGCGCAGGGCGGATGGCAGTGCCGGGTCATATTGCTCACCCAGCGTTTCCGCCATTTCTTCCTGAAGTGCGCTGATTCGCTCCTGTGCTTCCTGTATCTGTCGTTCGGTTTTTGCGCGAAGTTTTTCTGAGCTTTTACCGAACTGCATGCGCTGCAGTTTTGCAACCAGCGCCTTCAGCCGGTTGATTTCGGAAGCATAAGCCGCCACCCGCAGTGAGAGCAGGCGGTTATATTCGGCCATCTGGCGGATGGTGTCCTGTTGCGTCTGCAACAGTGCCCGCAGGCGGGCATTCTCATGAGCAAGTGAGGTGTCCATATCCTCACTTTACAACGGGTTATATACGGATTCCAGCGCGTTCTGTTCGTTTCGGGTGCTTCCAGTTGATACCTTCAAGAAGCATGGATAACTGAGCCGGAGTAAGGTGAACCTTTCCATCGCGGGTGACCGGCCAGACGAAGCGGCCCCGCTCCAGGCGTTTGGTGAAGAGGCACAGTCCGTCGCTGTCAGCCCACAACACTTTTATCTGGTCACCCCGGCGTCCGCGAAAGATGAACAGATGCCCGGAGAACGGGTCATCCTTCAGGACGTTCTGAACTTTTGATGCCAGGCCGTTAAAACCATTTCGCATATCGGTGATACCTGCAACCAGCCAGATACGCGAACCTGCAGGGAGAGATATCATCAGTGGCTGCTCCCTTTCATTTCGCGGATAAGTGTCTGTAATAACGCCGGCGTCAGTTCACCTTTCAGCCTGAGAGTTCCGGCCGGCAGAACCAGCTCACAGCACAGACTGTCGGGCGGTGTATTTATCTGCTCAGGTTCCTGTGCGGGTGCCGGGATTTTATTATCCGGCTCCGGCGTTAACGTCACGGGAAGTAGCGATGTTTCATGTTCGCCGGGCGGCTGCAGGCCGCCGTTACGCCAGAGATGCCGCCAGTTAAAGAGCAGGTTATCGTTGATTCCGTTCTCGCGAGCTATTTGTGCGACACAGGCACCGGGTAAAAGAGTTTGCTGAACAAGCCTCCATTTAAACTCCGGTGAAAATCGGTTCCGGCGGATTTTCTCTGTTTTCACAGGCTGAGTCACTGTCGGGGCTGAAGGGTATCGCCCAGGGAAAAGAGCCCGGGCCAGTTGCATGCAGGAATATTCACCGGAAAGAGGCCAGTCAGCGAATATCTGGTGAAATCGCCTCACCAGAGAAAAAATGGCGGTTTTGCTGACACCGGTCTGCGCAGAAATGCGCGGGTACGACAGTGACTCGTCAAATCTCAGTTGTAGCACACGCAGGATCAATTCCGGATTATCTGCCAGTGCCGCCTTTCGTGCATTCATCTTAAATGTCCTTTTACTGCGAAAATGGACATTAGTATCGGAAACAGGAAAGGGAGGCGAAAGACGGTTTAAATGAGACGGTTACATGTGATTTCTGACTGGCCATAACCAGAGAAGGCGGGGGAGAAGAACGGGCGCCGCAGGCGCGCGTTCATCCCCGTTCCCGAAGGGAAACGGCCTTCCTGGCTGCCTGGTTGTTCATGCCCGCACAATGCCAGTAAGGAAAAAGGGACTGCCGGAAAACGGATAAACCAGCAGTCCCTTTATAAAGGCGCTTCAGTGCAGTCAGGCCAGCATCAGCCCTGAAAAGGCGGGCCTGCGCCCGCCTCCAGGTTGCTACTTACCGGATTCGTAAGCCATGAAAGCCGCCACCTCCCTGTATCCGTCTCTGTAACGAATCTCGCACAGCGATTTTCGTGTCAGATAAGTGAACATCAACAGTGTGAGACACACTATCAACACACACCAGACAAGGGAACTTCGTGGCAGTTTCATGGCCTTCTTCTCCTTGCGCAAAGCGCGGTAAGAGGCTATCCTGATGTTGTCTAAGCATGCAGGGGCCTCGTGGGTTAACGAAAAATTAACTACGGGGCTTTTGTCCTTCTGCCACACAACACGGTAACAAACCACCTTCACGTCATGAGGCAGAAAGCCTCAAGCGCCGGACACATCAT
>OGSY01000946.1_pt1 | contig 9569 bp, 5 predicted proteins | sample 1574281 | NCBI WGS metagenome assembly OGSY01 (sample SAMN03295855, study PRJEB24534) | human gut metagenome | isolation source: fecal sample 5 from infant 8 | host: Homo sapiens | place: USA: Pittsburgh, PA | collected 2014-07
TCATTTAGCTCAACCTGTTTGAATTTTGAGCGTATCTTAAATCAAGAAAACTGAGACATTGATCAGATTTTTTCTAATCAATGCCCCAGTTTTTAGACTTACATTAATTTGTTTTTTCCTTAATTAACAGAAACTGTTTGGTTTTCAGCCAATAAGTTGCCACTTCCATCATAGAAATTCATTGTTACTTGATCATCAGCTTTGATTAGGTCTGGCTTCACATAATAACTGATTGCCCCATCCTTAAAGCTCCCACCTTTACTGATCAGTTTACCATTGACAAACAAGTGTCCTTGGTGGACTTGGGTATCAGAACCATAGGCTCCTTTGATCGTTTGTGTGCCGATTTTATAAGTCAATTCGTTGATTTCAGCTGTTGGTGTTTGAATAGTGACATCAATCTCTGATCCTGGAATTTGTTGTCCTCGATTGTTGGCACCCATCAAGACTACCTGATCGTCTTCTGACACTTTAAGGTTTCCTACATAATAACTGAACTTGCCATCTTTGAAGCTGCCGCCTTGACTAACTTTTTCGCCATTGACCAACAAGATTCCTTGGTAAACATCGCCTGTGTAGCTTCCTTCGATCACTGTACTGATTCCCACACGATGGGCTTCTGTTAATTGACCCAGTTGTTCTCCTATAGTCACTGGTTGTGGGTCCCCTAGTGGTGTATCGAATTTATCATAGCCTTGAATCGTTGCTTGATCCCCTGCTTTGATGATTTGAGAGTTCACATAATAGCTAAACTTGCCATCTTTATAGGTTCCGCCCCAGCTGATTACTTCCCCATTCACTACTAGTTTTCCTTTATGGATATCCCCCGTATAAGTTCCAGTAATGGTTGAATCACCTAGCTTATAAGTGTCCACCTGATCAATTGATCCTGAAGATTCGGAAATCACTTCAATCTCTTTGGAATCTATCAATTCCTTCTCTTTGTTGTAGCCATCTAATACGACTTTGTCGCCGACTTTTAATTTGCCAACACCGACATAATAGCTGAATTGACCATCTTTGAAGCTACCGCCCCAGCTGACAACTTTGCCATTAACGGTTAATCGTCCGAGAGACATATCCCCTGTGTAGGTTCCAGTAATATTGACATCTCCTACATGATATTCTTGTGGTTTCAACTCACTTTTCACTAGTTCTGCCACATAAGTTCCTGCCGTTAAATCCCCAGTTCCGTAATTTGTCATAAAGTCAGCAGGTGAATAGCCTTTGGACTAACCATCTTCACGAATCCAATTTCCTGTCAGCTGATCCCCTTCGTTCAGTGCTTTCGGCGCTGATAACTTAGTGTCTCCAACCGCTTTAAAGTGATCGCCTAGTGTTAATTTAGCAAGAGGTGTGTCCTTAAACATATCCTGCATAGTTGTTACGTTACTAGTATCAAAAACACTTAAATCTAGACTTGTTACGCTGCTTATATTGTAAAACATATTCTCCATAGTTGTTACATTACTGGTATCAAAACCACTTACATCTAAACTTGTTACACTGCTCATACCACGAAACATATTAGCCATATCTGTTACGTTACTGGTATCAAAGCCACTTACATCTAGACTTGTTACGCTGCTCATACCGGAAAACATATGTTGCATATTTGTTACTTTACTGGTATCAAAGCCACTTACATCTAGACTTGTTATGCTACTCATACCTTTAAACATTTTACTCATATCTGTTACGTTACTGGTATCCAGTTGACTTAACCCTTCGATTTCAGTTACATTCGTAGGTTTGTCAGCCGAGGTATTTCCACTAAATAATAAAAAAGAATTTTCTGGAGCAACTACTTTTCCAGACAAGACAATTTTCTTGATGGCTGTAGCATCTACTTTTTTGTTTTCGGACCATGGCGATTCTACAAAACCACTTAACTCACCTGCTTCGATCGTCAATGTCCCTGTGGTTTCATCAAAATTATACGGACTAGTTCCCCATGTGCCTATTTCAACGGAAACATACGTGCCCGCAGTCAAGTCACCAGTGCCATAGTTTTTCATGAAATCTGCTGCTGTATAAGCCTTTCCTTTGCCATCTTCTCTCTTCCAAGCAGAAGTAAGAGCTCCTTTTCCTGCTACAAATTTAAAGGTATCTCCTAGAATTAATTTTTTAAGTGAAGTACCAAAAAACATATCAGTCATATCTGTTACGTTGCTGGTGTCAAAGTTGCTTAAATCTAGACTTGTTACGCTACCCATACCTTTAAACATATAACCCATAGTTGTTACGTTACTGGTATCAAAGTTGCTTACATCTAAACCTGTTACACTGCTCATACCATAAAACATATAACTCATAGTTGTTACGTTACTGGTATCAAAGCTACTTACATCTAAACTTGTTACACTGCTCATACCAAAAAACATATAACTCATATCTGTTACGTTGCTGGTATCCAGTTGACTTAACCCTTCGATTTCAGTTACATTCGTAAGATCCTTACCAACGGTACTTGTACTAAATAAGTAGTTTGAATTTTCTGGAGCAACTACTTTCCCAGCCAAGACAATTTTTTTGATGGCTTTATTATCTACTTTATTGCTGCTCCATGGCGATTCTTTATAGCCACTTAACTCACCTGCTCCGATTGTTAACGTTCCTGTATCTTTATCAAACATATACGGACTAGTTCCACACGTGTCTGTTTCAACGGAAACATACGTGCCAGCAGTCAGATCACCGGTGCCATAGTTTTTCATGAAATCTTCTGCTGAATAAAACGTCCCTTTGCCATCTTCTCTCTTCCAAGCAGAAGTAAGACTTGCGTTTGCTTCTACAAATTTAAATGTATCTCCTAGAGTTAATTTCTTAAGTGGAGCATCAGCAAACATATAAGACATAAATGTTACTTTGCTAGTGTCAAAATTGCTTACATCTAGACTTGTTACGCTGCTCATACCATAAAACATAGAACGCATATCTGTTACGTTACTGGTATCAAAGCCACTTACATCTAGACTTGTTATGCTACTCATATCTTTAAACATTTTCCACATATCTGTTACGTTACTGGTATCCAGTTGACTTAACCCTTCGATTTCAGTTACATTCGTAAGTTTTTCAGCAGGGGTATTTCCACTAAATAATAACCTAGAATTTTTTGGAGCAACTACTTTTCCAGACAAGACAATTTTCTTGATTGCTTCAGCATCTACGTTTTTATTTTCGGACCATGGGGATTCTGTATATCCACTTAACTCACCTGCTCCGATTGTCAATACTCCTGTGTTTTCATCAAAAGTATACGGACTGGTACCCCACGTGCCTGTTATCTCGGAGGCAGCTACCACGTTCGCTTTTTTCGCTACTTTTGGCGCTTCAGCTGTTGGATTAGTTGCATCCCCTTCACTTTCGGCAGTCGGTGCTGTTGCTTGCTCTTGTTCTGTTGCTTGGTCTTGGGTGTCATCCGTTGTTTCATCGGTTGTTGCTAACGAATCACTAGCTGTAGTGGTTGAATCCGTTGGGTTTACTAACGGATCTGTGACGTTTTGTATCGTTTGATCGATGACTTCTTTTGCTTCATTCGCCTGTGTTTGTTCAGTAGCAGTTTCAGCTGTTGGTGTCAAAGTATCCGCTAATGCCATCGTTGGTGCAATCCCAGTATTTCCCATCACCCCAGCCACCGCAAACATCGTTAATAGCTGTTTTTTACGTTTTGCTGTTAATTTTTTCTTACTCATATTTACTCCTTTTTTTCTCTTATTTTTGATCATTACTTTCTCGTCAATACCACTTCATCAGCTTTAGGTGTTTTCTCTGTTTTCAATTGATATCTCTTTCCAATGTCCATTTTGTTACCGAAGCTGACAAAATCGTATGGATCATCTCCCCTGCAACATTTATTTTACTTGTTCTAATTAAGCATAAACGCTCAATATTCCCAATTAATATTCTTGAATTTTGATCGTTTACCATAACGTTTATATATATTTCTTTCATTGATTGAGGAAATCAATCAAGCTTCTTCTACTACTTATCATCTGAAGAAATATTTCACCTACATATTACGCTTTATGTAAAGGTTAATGGGTAAAAGAAAAAGAGAGTGAGACAATAGTCAGAAAAAAATCTGATTATTGCCCCGCTCTCTTTTTTATTACATTTTTAAAGCTACTTTCAAATGTTGTTTGCTATAATTAAAAAAAGGTCTTTAAGGAGAACTAAATAATGCTTTTAATTAAATTTATGTTTACTTTAATATATTATGGTAGTTTTATTTATACAGTCTACAAAGTCAGGCAGATCCAACAGGAGTATTCAGATATCATGGCTCTATATAAACAAGAAAGAGAGCGTACTTTTCCAAACCTAACTGAACAAGAACAAAAGAAACGAAAAAAAGCAATCTCACAATATTATGAAAAAAAGGATCCTTCTTTTGCTCTAAAAAGAAAATTTTCATTTATCATTTATGTTATTGTCTTTTTTATTTTGGAACGTGTTATTCACTACTTTTTCCCTATTGAAGACGTTCCTAAAAATTTGAATTATATAATTCCCTATTTGGGAATAGCCCTTACCATCAGTGCTGTTACAGGTTTTTACTTAATTAAATCCAAAAAAAGGAACGCGAAATATTTAAACAGTATTTAATAGACCATCCCAAAAACGAATTACAATTTGTTTGGGTTTCAGAAAAACTTCAGGCAAGTTTTAGGCAAAATACAAATAAAAGATTTATAGTCCATCTTACACTAGGTATATTAATGATATTGTATCCTCTTTTTTCTTAGATGAGAGCATACATTAAATTGTTATTGCTTCCATCATATTCTTTGATTTGCGATACTCAATTTTATCATTACTCAATCGTTTTTTTCATGATTCTTTCTTCTTATCTCACATTTGTTTTTAGACAAAATAAAAACGACCTTAATCCAATAACTCATGGATTAAGCGTCGAATGTTTTACCACCAGCTGATGGTTCATTAAAAATACAATTTTCTTTCGAAATATCTCGTGTAAAATTTTATCTACAACCGATTCATCGTTTTTTTCAAAACAGTTGCTCATAAGGACATCAGTAATTTGTCAAACTCATGAAAATTTTTTATTACTTTAGAAACAAAGATCATGCTCAGTTACTATCGGCTCATCGTTTACCAATTTTTTGCTCTTGATCTTTTATTTACTGGATCAACAGGGCGATCGCTTGATAAGGCCTTAGGGTCAATTCCTCTTGAATAAGAGTATTGGCATAATTGCTGATAAGCGGTTGGGCACTAGCAAATTCTTCTGGGATCGTTATGGTCGTTTCATTTTCGTAAAAATTAGTTAAAACCAATAATTTTTGTCCGTCTAATTGTCTTAAATAACCGTATACTTGAGGATGATCGGGTTCATAAGCTTGATAGTCCCCTGATGCAATTACAGGATATTGTTTTCGCAATTGAATCAATTTTTTGTAGTATGCGAAAATCGATTGTTCAGATGTACGTTCTTGTTCTACATTGATGACCTCATGATTTGCTGCTAAACCTAACCAAGGTGTTCCTGTGGTAAAGCCAGCTGTTTCATCACTTGTCCATTGCATCGGTGTCCGAGCGTTATCTCTGGATTTCGCCTTGATTCGCCGAAAAGCTTCTTCTTCCGAGAATGATTGGTTCAGCATTTCTTGGTAAGCATTTAAACTTTCTACATCGACGTAATCATCGATATGCTGAAAGTCTGGATCGATCATCCCAATTTCTTCCCCCATATAAATATAAGGCGTCCCACGATTCAAATGGATCATCGTCGCTAACATTTTAGCCCCTTCTGTGCGGTATTTATCAATTGCTACAAAGCGGTTGAGGGCTCTTGGCTGGTCGTGGTTATTTAAGAACAACGCATTCCAGCCATTTCCTTTACTCATCGCTTCGCCCCATGTATGGAACAGACTTTTTAAAGCTTCAAAATCAAAAGGTGGCGTACTCCATTTGTTTCCATTTTCGTAATCAACCTTCAAATGATGAAAATTGAACACCATCGAAAGCTCATTCCGACTTGGTTCCGTATACAAAATACAATTTTCAATCGTCGTTGAACTCATTTCTCCAACTGTGATGATTTCTGGATCTTGACCAAAAGTTTCCCGATTTAATCGTTGAAGATACGTATGAGTAATCGGCTTGTCAGTATATTCTGCTTTTCCTTGGTTCTCTGCATTATTTTTGAGTTCTTCATCTTTCCCGATTACGTTGATCACATCAAAGCGAAAGCCTTTGACCCCTTTAGATATCCAAAAACGAACAACTTTGAACAACTCTGCTTGAACTGCTTCATTTCGCCAATTTAAATCTGCTTGTGTTTGATCATAGAGATGTAAATAATACTTACCCGTATCTCCAAAAGGCGCCCATGCATTACCACCAAATTTAGATACCCAATCGGTTGGCTCATCTCTTAGAATAAAAAAATCTTGGTAAAAACGATCGCCAGCTAAAGCTTTTTGAAACCATTCATGTTCTATTGAGACATGGTTTAAAACCATATCAAGCATAATCTCTATATTATAGCTCTTTGCTTGTGTGACTAGTTCTTCAAATTCTTCCATCGTTCCAAATAGTGGATCAATCGCTACATAATCAGAAATATCATAGCCATTATCTTTTTGTGGACTCGGATAAATAGGGTTCAACCAAATCATATCGACCCCTAGTTCATGCAGATAAGGTAATTTTTCTTTGATCCCTTTTAAATCGCCAATCCCGTCACCATTACTATCACGATAAGATTTAGGATAAATTTGATAAACTACTTTCTCATTAAACGACATCCTCATTCGCCTCCAATCAGCTATTATTCCAACTTATATATACAAGTTTACAAATCCTATTATAAAGGAAAAGGAAGCGTTTATCAAGGACAGAGCTAAGTCCTCTAATAGGAAGACCTCACCCATTATAAACTGTCGCACATCCAACAAATTGGCATAACAAAACCTACGTATTATTTTCCCTATACCAAATTTTCTTTTCATCAACCAGTTACTTAATAAAAAAACTTCTTGCAAAAGTCTACTCAACTTTTAGCAAGAAGCTTTTTTTATTCGTTTGATTTCAAAGCATCAATCATATTGATATTTTTCAGCTTGAAGTGGGTCGCTATCATAACGATAACTGTAAATTCAATAGTCAAAACAGCAGAAAGAGCATATGCTTTCCAAGTGATCACTAAGGGGAAGATCACCGTCTCCATTGAAGCCTGTTGTAAAATAAAGTCAGTTAGGACGTAGCCGATGCCAAATCCACCTACAATACCAACTAAAGTAAAAATAATATTCTCCCTCACAATATACATCGTTACTTCTTTATCAAAAAAGCCTAGTACTTTGATCGTTGATAATTCCCGCACTCGTTCAGAAATATTGATATTGGTTAAATTATACAACACGATAAACGCTAACAGCCCTGATAAAACGACAAAAATCACAACGATTGAATCGAGGTTCGCAAGTGATTCTTCTTGGGTTTCCATTTGTTTCGAAACAAATGATGTATTTGTTACTGCATTGGTTCCCAATAGCTTTTCTGACAAAGCATTCTCTTGTTTTTTAGACATTGGGTCAGCTTGAACTAAATAAGCATTTGTAGAAGCTTCGTTTCCTGATACTTTTTGATAATAGGCAGGGCTCATATAAACAAAGTTTCCTAAATAGTTTTGAGCAATGGCTTTCACCGTAACCGATAACTCTTTTTGGTCATCCGTGTACAATGAAAGGCGGTCTCCTTCAGATACATCAAACAGTTCGGCAGCTTTTTGTGTGAGGACGATTCCTGAATCATTCAACTCCATGTTACGTCCTTTTAATGAGATCAAGTGAATAAACGGTGATAGACCTTTTGACGTTTCCGGTATGATCATCGTTACGCTTTGAGTCGCTTGTCCTTGTTGCCGAAGCTCGATCGTTTGCATGTTTACTGCTAGCAAATCAGTAATTTTCGGATCGGATTCTAACTGTTCCTTTGCTTTTGTTTCACTGTTTTCTGTTTCTCCATCTAAAGTGACAATTGCTTGGTAATTCGTAATTGGGCCAAATTGTTTATCAGAAACAGAGCTTAAAGAGTCTTTCAATCCTACGCCTGCTACCATTAAACCAGCACAACCAGCAATCCCAACGATTGCCATAAACATTCTGGATTTATAACGGAACAGATTTCGATAACTGATTTTCTGATTAAAGCTTAATCTTGACCACAGTGGTGTGATATATTCCAATAATATTCTTTTGCCTGGTTTTGGCGCTTTGGGTTGTAATAAAGCTGCCGGTCTTTCTCTTAAATCTTTGAATAATACGATCATTGCTGCACCAAATGCAGCGATAAAAAACGCCACTGCCGCTTGTAAAATCGGAGACCAATCATAAAAAATGACTGCTGATCCGATATCATAGCGTTCATTCGATAGTTCAAAAATAATTCTTGGTAATAGATTGGTTCCTAAGACGGTTCCTAAAATAATTCCTAGACCAGAAGCTAAACTTGCATAAATAGCATATTTTTTTGCAATTTCAAATTTAGTATAGCCTAATGCTTTCAACGTACCGATTTCTCGTCGGTTTTCTTCGACCATCCGTGTCATCGTCGTAAAAGTGATCAATGCTGCAATAAAGAAGAAGAAAACAGGAAAAACATTAGCAATGGCTGCGATCCGTTCAGCTAAATCACCAAATTCTTGAAAACCCACATTATCTGAACGCTCTTGGAAACGATAGGTTGGTTTTTCCAAACGATTGATCTTTTCTTCATTTTCGGTAATTTGGGCCTGTGCATCATTCAGTTTTTCTTGTTGTTCAGCGACTTGCTTTTCTTGCTCAGCTAGCTGTGCTTCTTGCGTAGCTAGTTCATTAGTTGCTACTGTTCGTTGTACTTCAGGCAATTGTTCGATCATTGAACGTTGTTGCTCTAGTTGGGCTCTGGCAGCTGCCAATTGACTTTGTGCCAGACTAATTTGTTCTTGACCAGCACTCACCTTTTCTTTTTCTGGTTGTAAAGACTCCTTAGCTTGTTCCCTTAGTTCAGTTAAACGTGCAGCTGGTCGATCTTGAAAAAGTTTCTCCACGCTTTTTTGGTTTTGTGCCATTTTGTCCCGATATTCTTTACTATAAGTATCAAAGGATGAAACATTTTTAAACGTTAAGTAAATAACCGATTGAATGTCTGTGTTAAATTCTGTTTCAGGTAAATAAACAAAATAATCGATCGTGCCGTTCCCGACATTGGCAAAACCACGTTCTAAATTATTGATGAAAAGTGGCGATCGTACAAATCCAACAATTTGATAGTCTTTCTTTTTCACGTTGTCAGAATCGATCTTATACGTTTCGCCTATTTTATAGCCTAGACTTTTTGCTTTTTCATCTAGTACGAGTTCGTCTTTATTCTTTGGTAAATGCCCATCTACTACTTCTAAAAGGTTTTGTTTATTTGATTTTTTATAAGAAAAAACTTGCACAACTTCGTTTTTACTTGAGCTGGAATAATAAAATTGTTTTCCCGTTTCCAGTTGTGCATCAGGGATTTTTTCGGCTCTAGTTACGTCTTGTTCCGTTAAACCACCAGTTGAAATG
>OGSY01000953.1_pt1 | contig 9472 bp, 10 predicted proteins | sample 1574281 | NCBI WGS metagenome assembly OGSY01 (sample SAMN03295855, study PRJEB24534) | human gut metagenome | isolation source: fecal sample 5 from infant 8 | host: Homo sapiens | place: USA: Pittsburgh, PA | collected 2014-07
CCTAACAGCTGTGCCTGAAGCGATATCAAGCCTTTTTCCAAAAGATTTTTCTCTATCAAATTCTAAATATTCATTTACTTCAAAAAAGTGATAGTGAGATCCAACTTGAATAGCTCTATCGCCTGTGTTTTTAACAACTAAAGTTATAGCATTTTTACCTTCATTGCAAGTAATATCACCATCTGCAAAAATATACTCACCTATTTTCAAAATTTATCCTTTTAAATAACTGGCTTATGAAGTGTTACAAGCTTTGTGCCATCATTAAAAGTAGCTTCAACCTGAACTTCTTCTATCATTTCAGCTACACCATCCATTAAATCTTCACTTTTTAAAACTTCTCTTCCACTTTGCATTAATTCTACAACACTTTTACCCTCTCTTGCACCTTCAAGGATAAAATCACTTAATATTGCCATTGCTTCTGGGTAGTTTAGTTTTAGTCCTTTGTCTTTTCGCTTTCTAGCTACACATGCTGCGTAACTTATGAGCAGTTTTTCATGCTCTCTTGGAGTAAAAATCATATTTGTCCTTTAAAAAATGTGATTAAAAAATAATATCAGCTTATTATATCACAAATAAAGTAAAAAGCTAGTTTTGTATAAGCTTTATTAAATATATATCAAAATTTAAATATATTTTTATTCAAAGATAAAATTTCGACTATTTGCAGAATTGTGTTTAAGTCGTTTAGTATTTTTTTAGCTGGATTTTTTGTGATGAGATTTTCATCTAAATTTGGTTCAAAATTATCTTTATTAGTATCTATTGTAATATAAATTTTAGTTTCCAAAAAGCTTAAATTTAAAGGAACATTAAAACGATTTTTAATTTTTATTATACTTTCCATTAACGCAGGACTTAAAATATACATTGCATTTATAATATCATCAGTATAAATTTTAAAGTTTTTATTAAATTCATAATTATCAGTTAATACTTTTTTAAGTTTTATGCTTGACTTTGGTTTTCTGTTTGACATTATAAAAGTTTTTGAAGTTATTGTTTTATTAAAATCAGCCACGAAAAAAAGTCCTGTATATTTATGAAGTTTCCAATCTTCATAGCGAAAATTTTTAGAATAAAACAAATAATTTAAACTATAATAAAACATAGAAATTTTACCTTCAACTTCTGGCGGTTCTATATAATCTTGCAAAATAATATCACTAAATTTAAACTTAACTCCATTGATTTCACCACTTATTAAATCATTTCCACCCTCATCGTTAAACATCGGAAAAAGCCCACAATGTTCAATAATATCAGCTTTAATATGTCTTTTCATCTCATATTTAAAACCTTTTTTTTCGATAAAAGGCTTAAGATAAAATTCTTTAAAATTTTGTCTAAATTTAAGTGAAATAAGTCTTTTATAGCTTTTGCAATATCTCAAATACGTTAAAATCAATATTATAAAAAATATAAAAATTATCATAAATTTTGAAAAATATGAAATTTTATACCAATCTTTAAAGGTAAAAAACATAACTGAACTTACAAAAGTAACGTAGGTTGCTCCAACTATACAAAAAGTTATAAAAAACAGATAAAATCTAGTAATCAGTCTTTTTTTAAGTATATTTTTTCGCTCTTTTTCTAGTTCTATTAATTTCATAAATTATCTAAATTTGCCCATAAATTTTTATCAAGTGCTAAGACCTTAACTATATCTAAAAGTGCGTTTAAATCATCTAAAATAACTTTTGCTGGGTCTTGCTTTACAATGGGCTTGTTGATATCAGCTTCAAAACTATCAAAGCCTTTGTTTATGGCGATATAAATTTTAGTTTTTATAAAGCTAATATTAATTTCACAATTAAAAATATTTTGCAAATTTAAAACTCTTTCCATAAATGCTGGAGTTAAAAGATAAAACGCATTTTGAATATCATCGCTAAAGACTTTGAATTTATCGTTAAATTTTGGATTGTCAAGGGTTATTAAATTTAAATCTTTTTTATCTCTTGGGACGTGATGGCTCATAATAAAAGTGTTTGATTTTATATTTTTATTAAAATTTGCAATAAACAAAATCCCTGTAAAAAGGTGAGTTTTATCTCTTTCATATCGGTAAGAAAAATAATTTATCAAAAAATTAATTGCCCAAAGGCGCATGTCATTTTCAAAAGTAATATCCTTTTTCTTTTCTAAAATCAAATCACTAAAACTAAATCTAACATCTTCTATTTCTCCTGTTATCATATCATTTCCTCTTTGGTGAGTAAATGGTTTAAAAAGCCTACTTCTAACAATATCTGTAGCGTTGATATAAGCGTTCATTTTATAATTTATATTTTTATTTTTTAGATATGGAAAAAGGTATTTTTCTTTATATAAACTTCTAAAAACTTTTGCTCTTTTATCCATTAAATTTAAATATTCTCTTTTAAATCCATAAATTAAAAATATTAAAAATGGGATAAGTATAAATAATTTAGTTATAAAATTTAGTCTTGTAAGGTCTAAAAACTGAGTTAAAACTATAAAAAATGCAAAAGATAAAATTAAAAATACCTTTAAAAATGCATAAATTTGAAGCATAAAAAACTTAGAAACTACTTTTTTTCGCTCTCTTTCAAGTTCATTTAGAGTTATGATTTTCATTATTTATCCTTAAAATTTCAACTATTTTTAGAATTTTTTCAATATCTTTTATGATATTTTTAACTGGATTTTGAGTAATTAAACTTTTTGTGATATCTGGTTCAAAACTATTTACCCCAGTTTCAATCGCAATATAAATAATACCTTTTAAAATACTAATATTAATCCCAGTTTTAAAATGTTTATTAAGGTCTAAAACTCGCTCCATAAATGCTGGCGTTAAGATATAAAATGCATTTTGGATATTATCACTAAAGATTCTGAACTTTTCATTGAACAAAGCATTATCAACTTTAATTTTTTTTAAATTTCCTTTTGGAGTTCCAAAACTCATTATAAAAGTGCTTGAATCAATAAATTTATTAAAATCAGCCTTAAAAAATATCCCTTGAAATATAATATCAGTTCTCTTTCGACTGCGATATGCTGGAATTAAAGTTTCCGCTAAAAATGAATAACTATCTTCTTCTTGTTTTAAATTTTTTAAAATAATATCGCCAAAATAAAACTTAACGCCGTTACCATTTTTTATACTTTTTATCTCGCCACTTATCGTATCATCTCCATTTTCATAGTCAAATTCTCTAAAAAGCCTTGAACGAATCAAATCAATTTTTTCAACACTATAATAAGGTTTGTATATAAAACCTTTGTTTTCTAAATATGGTTTTAAAAAATAGTTTTTAAACTCTTTATTAAAATCTTTTGATTTATTTGTTCTTAACCCTTTTGAAGTAGAAAAAAGTAGTTTTATAGCTAAAATTATTAAAATAAAAATAAAAATTTTATCTTTATAGTTTGAATTTATAAAATATTGTCTATAAAATATCACTATTAATACCAAAAATAAAATTATAAAAATAAATGACAATAAAGAATTTATAAACGAGGAATTATTTAAAAATTGGCGTTTTTTTTCCAACTCTAAAAGTGTTTTATACTTATATTCCATAGTTTTTCCAAATTTTATTATTTAAATTCAGTTCTTCAACTAAATTTAAAATTTCTAAAATATTTTTTTCATAAATTTCTAAAATTGAATTTTCACCAATTAAAGAGTTATGAAGTTTTGGCTCAAAACTATCATAATTAAACTCCAGATAAATATAAATTTTACTATCCAAAAAAGCAAAATTAAGTTCTTTTTTAAAGTAATTTTTAATTTTTAAAACTCTTTCCATAAAATTTGGCGTTAAAACATATCTTGCATTTATTTGATCATTTGTAAATGTTTTAAAGCATTTTTCAAACTCCACATCATCCATATATGCCCTATTTCCAAATTTATTTAAAAAAGCAATTTTATTTGATAAAACATAGGTTTTGGAAGTAAAAAATTTATTAAAATCGGCTATAAAAAATATCCCTTTAAATATAGTTTCATAGCGAACTTTTTGATTTCCTTTTTCATCATAGGTTATGATTTCTTCTTGTAAAAACAGATCGCTTAATTTTATATTTACACCTTTAAATTTACCCTCTATCAAGTCATTTCCACCATAAAAATCAGCAATTTTATAAATATTTGTATAGTAAAACTCTTGTTTATCTATAAAATCATTTGGAAAATAGTCCAAATTTGGGGTAATTTTTGTGATAATCTCTCTTAAAAGTCTATTTTTAAACTCATAATTAAAATTTTTTACAACAAAATTTCTATATGTTTGATAGAAAAAAATAGCGCAAAAACTAGGAATAAAAAGTGAAAATAAAAAATCATCTGATGAAAAATAAAGATAGGTAAAAGCTAAAACAGCCAAACCACTTAAAAACAAAAGCACCATTTTAAGGTGACTTAAAATGGCTAATCTCTTATTTTCAAGGTTTTTTATATCATTCATTTACTGTTATTTTTTAAAAAGCTCACTAACATTTGGACTTGTTTTTTCATCTTTTTCAATTTCAAAAAATGCATCTTTTTCAAATTTAAAGAAATTTGCAATTATATTACTTGGAAACATCTCAATTGTGTTATTATAAACCATTACGCTTGAATTGTATGCTCTTCTTGCAGCTGAAATTTGTTCTTCAATCTCAGTTAAAGTGGCTTGTAAATGCATAACATTTTCATTTGCTTTTAAATCTGGATAGGCTTCAATCGCAACTTGAATATTTCCTAAAAGTTTTGAAATTTGGGAATTTAAATCAAAAGTTTCTTTGTTGTTGTTTGAATTTATAGCCCTACTTCTAAGTTCAGTAACCTTAGTTAAGACCTCTTTTTCATGTGTTAAATACTCTTTTACAGTTGAAACTAAATTTGGAATTAAATCATATCTTTTTTTAAGCTGAGTAAATACACCTGCGCGGATATTTTTAACTTGATTTCTTTTAGCTATCAAGTCATTATAAACACTAATTAACCAAAAAAGTAAAACAACTAAAATCGCTACAAATATCAAAGTTCCATTCATCATAAATCCTTTGTAAAATTTGGTCTATTTTACAAAAAATTCACTTTATTACATATAAAAATATAACAAACTTAGCCCACTGTTTTGGACTAAGTTTTAAAAAACTAAATTTAACCTAATTTTTTAGCCATTCTTTTTCTAATAGTTGGATCTAAATAGCGTTTTCTAACACGGATATTTTTAGGAGTTACTTCAACAAGTTCATCTTCTTCTATCCACTCCAATGCTCTTTCAAGTGTTAGAATTCTTGGAGGAACTAGTTTTATAGCATCATCACTTCCACTTGCTCTAACGTTAGTTAAATTCTTACCTTTTATAGGATTTACATCAAGGTCATTTGGGCGGCTGTGTTCGCCAATTATCATTCCTGTATAAACTTTGGCTTGAGGTTCAATAAATAAAACTCCTCTTTCTTGTAAATTCCACAAACTATAAGCTAGTGCAACACCATTTTCCATACTTACTAAAGCTCCATTTACCCGTCTTTCAACACTTCCACAAAGTGGGCGAAACTCTAAAAAGCTATGGTTCATTATACCCTCACCCTTAGTATCTGTTAAAAACTGACTTCTAAATCCAATCAATCCACGAGCTGGAATTTCAAACTCCAATCTTGTCTGTCCATCGCCTGTTGGACTCATAACTTTCATCTCAGCTCTTTTTTTACCAAGTTTTTCGATAATAATACCAGTAAATTCATCAGGACAATCAATAACTAAATTTTCAAAAGGCTCACATTTAACACCATTTATCTCTTTTACAATAACCTCAGGGCGACCTAGTAAAAACTCAAATCCCTCTCTTCTCATACTTTCAGCTAAAATTGTAATCTGTAACTCACCTCTTCCACTAACTCTAAATTTACCCTCGCCAATGTTTTCATAACGCATAGCGATGTTGGTTTTCATCTCGTTTTGAAGTCTTTCTTCTATTTTATTTGAAGTTACACTCTTACCTTCAGTTCCAGCAAGTGGTCCATCATTTACACTAAAAATAACACTAATTGTTGGCTCTTCAATATGAAGTTCTTCAAGTGGCATAGGGTTGGCAGGATCAACTATACTATCTCCAACTCCCAAAGCTTCAAATCCCGCAATTGCTACAATATCACCACAGCTTGCTTCATCAATATCTAGTCTATTAAGTCCTAAAAAACCAATTAACTTTGAAATTCTACCTGTTAGTTTTGTGCCATCAGCTCTTACTTGCATAACATTTTGATTTTTGCTGATTTTACCGTTAAATATTCTTGCAATACCAATTTTACCAACATAATTATCATAATCAAGAGTAAAAACTTGAAGTTGTAAAGGATTGTCATCGCTTCCACTTGGTTTTGGAACATTTGCTAAAATTGTCTCAAAAAGTGGTGTCATATCTTTGTTTTCATCATCTAAATTTAACTTTGCATAACCATCTCTTGCAGCTGCATAAACTGTAACAAACTCTAGTTGTTCATCATTTGCATCAAGAGCTACAAAAAGATCAAATATTTCATTTATTACTCTATCTGGATCGGCTGCTGGTTTGTCGATTTTATTAATAACAACAATTGGTTTAAGACCAAAAGAAAGTGCCTTTTTAACAACAAATTTAGTCTGTGGCATAACACCTTCTTGTGCGTCAACTAAAAGTAAAACTCCATCAACCATCTTTAAAACTCGTTCAACTTCTCCACCAAAATCGGCATGCCCTGGAGTATCAATAATATTTATTTTTGTATCTTTATAAATAATGGCGGTATTTTTGCTTAAAATTGTAATACCTCTTTCTTTTTCAATATCACCACTATCCATGACTCTATCACCAACTGCTTTGTGAGCATCAAATGTACCTGATTGTTTTAAAAGCTGATCTACCATTGTGGTTTTGCCATGATCAACGTGTGCAATTACAGCTATATTTCTAATATCTTTCAATATTTTTCTCCAAATTTAAATTAAAATGTATTATATAAAAAAATTTTTATAAAAAAATTAAACTAATTTTTTGAATAAATTTCAACTTCACTAAGTAAAAACTCATAAATTCTTTGTTGTATTAAAGCATCATCTTCATTTGAAGATGAAATAATGCGTCTTAAATGTTCAAAATTTATTTTTTTTACATATCTTGGTTGAAGTTTTAAATCTCTATCAATATCCTTTAAAATAGTATCTAGAGTATAACTTTTATAGTTTTTTACCATCGAAATATACTCTTTAATTATAGCAATTAATATATTTATTCTTATTGAGTTTTTAGCATAAATTTCTTCAATAATTGTTTTTAAAAGTTCATAATCTTTATCTTCAATCTTTTTTTTAGCTAAAAGCATCGAAGCAAAAATCTTTGCTCTAAATTCAATCGAAGCAGATCTTAAAAAAAGACCCCTAAAAAATGATAAAAAATTTATTTTAAAATTCATATAAACCTTTTTTAAGAATTTTTTGCTATAATTTCAACTTGCCTCTTCTTAGACCTGTGCAATGTCATTTTTAGGCACCGTTTCAGGGTAGGAATACAGCAGAACATCTAAGCTTGGTATGTGCCGCAGCCATCTGAGAAGGGGTCTTTTAAATCAAAAAATCTCATAAAATCCTTACAAATTTCATAAAAATCAACTTCATCATTTAGTGGATTTTCTTTAAAAAATTTTAGACTTGACTCAAAACCACCTATTAATTCTTTACTTTTTACACCATAACTTATAGAAATTCCTGCTTCAAAAAATGCTGCCAATTTATCGCAATATTTTAAAGCTTTTCCATCAATTGTTCTATATTCGTCTAAATTTATTTCTTTAAAATTTTTTGGTAAAGGTCTTGGAGCTGTTTTAAAAATTCTATCTTCAAACTCATCCTTAACAAATTTTTCTCCGCTTTTTCTAATTCCCAAAATGTAACTAAACTCATCTTTTACAACTTCTGGAACAAAAGGTAAAATTTTATCATCAATTAGGCGCATTTCATATTCGTTTAGTATCTCATTTAAACCCTTAATACCATATTTTACGGGGCTTATTATATCTCTTGTTAAACTTTCTGGTAAATCATGAAACAAAGCGCAAAAAAAGTTAAACTCAACTCTTTTTTTACAAGATTTAATTTTAAGTGAGTAAAAATATCCTAAAATTGCAACAACCAACATATGTCCTAAAACTGAAGTCTCAGGAATTCTAGGAGTTTGTGCCCAACGCTTTTGAAATCTAAGACGCCCACTCAAATCAACAATTCTAGCAAGCTTTTTATTCATTATAATTTTTCTAACACCAGTTAATTCATAATAATCTTCAAGCTCGGCATCGACTGAGTTTTTAAGCTCTTCAATATCACTTAAAAATTGGCTTGTTTGATATACTATGTTAAATTCCCATTTTGTTGAAAGATAAGAGGCTGCTTTTAAAATAACTCGCTCTTTTTGATAAGAGCTATCTTTTTTAAGAAGGTAATTTTTAAATCTTTCATAAAATTTGCCATCTTCTATAGCTTTTAACTCATTTTCATAGTTATCTATTACCCACTCGTTTATTTTTTTTGATTTTGTTTTTTGAATCTGATGAAAAACATCTGGGCGAATATCTGTAACCATAACTCTAAGTAAAAAATCAAATATTCCACCTTCAATGATATAATTCATATCTACATCATCTTCAAATTTAGCTATAAAATATGCTATTATAAATTTATGAGCTTGTTTATCAAGTTCCACTAAATTTACCATTTTAGGATAATCATTCCACCTTGAAATGGATGCTGCCTTAAAAATATGTTCTATTAAACTTGCTTTTATCACTGCTTTTTTACCAAATTTGAATCAATCTCAATAACTGTATGGACATTGCCTCTTGGGTTAAAATCCCCAACTATTTTCATCCATTTTGGCTTTAATTTTTTATCAAGTAGGTCATAAATTTCATTTATACTATCTTCATGGCTTATATTTTTATTCATAAATGAATTAATATAAAGTTTAATTGCTTTTAATTCAACAACCCAATTATTTGGAATATATTCTAAATAAATTGTTGCAAAATCTGGATAACCACTCCTTGGACAAAGGCATGTAAACTCAGGTAAAGTTATCTTTATAACATAATTTTTTTTATGTTTGTTTTCCCAAATTTCAAGATCTTTTTCTGGATCAAACTCATTTAAAATTTTTTCACCATAACGCATTTTTTTCCTTTTATTAACTTATAACTTTTGGTTTATTTATACAAAATCCTTGTATATAATCAATTTTTGTTTCTTTTAATTTTTCATAAAAAGAATTTTTATCTACAAATCTTATTATAGTTTTAAGATTAAACTTAGAAGCATTTTCATTTATCATATCAAAAATATTTCTCATTCTCTCTTCATTAAATTTTTTATTTACTTCTAAATCATAAATTAAATAACCAAAATTTAAATATTTAAAATACTCAAAACTTGCATTATTTCCTAAAAATTGATTCATAGCTATTTCAAAAC
>OGSY01000963.1_pt1 | contig 9342 bp, 15 predicted proteins | sample 1574281 | NCBI WGS metagenome assembly OGSY01 (sample SAMN03295855, study PRJEB24534) | human gut metagenome | isolation source: fecal sample 5 from infant 8 | host: Homo sapiens | place: USA: Pittsburgh, PA | collected 2014-07
GTAAATTCTTCTCCTTCTACTGAGATTGCTGGAACTATGTTTTTAAGTCTAAGCATTTCGCCAATAAATTCTTCATCAATTAGGGTTGAATTTGTAAAAATCAAAAATTCGCAGTCATTGTGTTTTTCGCAAATTTTTATTATATCTTTTTTTCTTACAAGAGGTTCTCCGCCTGTAAAAATGTAAAAATAGATTCCTACTTCTTTTCCTTGACAAATTATATCATCAATTTGTTCATAGGATAAATTCAAACTATTACCGTATTCTGCTGCCCAGCAACCCTTACATTTTAAATTGCAGGCTGTTGTAGGATCTAGAAGTATTGTCCAAGGAATATTACACTTATATTTTTCTCTACTTTCTTTTTTCAAATCTTCACTGAACAAGACTGAATTTAATAGAAAATTTATAATTGTTTTGTCGAATACTTCGGGATCTATTGTGTTTAGCATATTTAATATGTATTTATGGTAAACATCTTTTGGATCTTTTATTACTTTATCTATTGTTTCTATTTGTGTTTTATAATCATTTGGCGAAATTTTTTTTGCTAAATCAATTGCTTTTTTCAAATTTTTTTCTGGATCTTTGTGAACATATTTTAAAGTTTTTTCTACACCGTATGTTTTGACTTTATTGTTTATATTCATAATTCCTCCTTTTTATTATTTGAAATATAAAAATAAATTTTCATATAATAATTTTTTCTAATTGTTCGTAGGATTTTTTTAATAGTTCTATAAGTTCATCTTCTTTTTCTGGATTTGCATCATATAATTTTACTGCAAGTAAAATTGGAGAATAAAAGATTGTTGATAAAACTTTCAAATCAGCAAATTTGCTTAGCCCGTAATAATCTATAATTTCTTGTTGTTTTGTCATTGGATTATCGATAAATTTTTCCACATAAAATTGCATGGCTTGTGGATTTTTGTACATTTCTATAGATAACATTTTCCTAACTTTTGAAACAAAGGGATCGTGGAGTAAGTATTTGAAAATATCTATAGATAATTTTTCTATATTTAGTGTTTTTTGATTATTTTTTATTATTTTGTAATCATCCACATCATCAATTTGATTGTCTATTCTAATCATTGCATCTTTTACGATAGTATCAAAAATATCTTTTTTTGATTTGAAATGTTTGTAAATAGAAGGAGCTTTTATGCCAACTTCTTTTGCAAGATTTTCCATAGACATATCAGAATATCCATATTTGGAAAATAAATCCAAGGATTTTGACAAAATTTTTTCTTTTGTATTCATTAGACCTCCTAAGAAATATTTCTTAATTCCATTATAGGCTAATAATCATTAGCTGTCAATTATATTTATTTTTTAAGATTTTTTTATTTTTAATTATAATTTGGTTTATTTTTTAAAAGATTTTTTTAGCAGATAAAAATTTTTAAAAGGGGAAAATATTTGTCTGATTTTAATTTGTTTTTTTGTTTGAAATATTTATTTTTCAATTGTTGTTTTATATTTTTTATGATAATATTATAACTAGGTGAGATTTTTGAAAAATCTTTTATCTTAAAAAAATTATTTGGAGGAATTATGCAATTATCGACTTTATCGTCTTTGCAATGGAACCTTATTGCAGGGGGACTTGCAATATTTTTGTTCGGTATTAATTTGATGGGGGATTCTCTTACAAATTTTGCTGGACCAAAACTTAGGGGATATGTAGAAAAGTATACGTCAAATCCTATTAAGGGAATTCTAGTTGGAATTGTTATTACAGGATTAATTCAATCATCATCAGCAACCACCGTTATAGCTATTTCTTTTGTTAGGGCAGGTGTGATGAGCCTTGAGCAAGCAATCGGTGTAATTTTGGGTGCTAATATTGGTACAACTGTTACAGCTGTTTTGATTGGTTTTAATTTAGATTATTTATCTTATTTTATTTGCCTTATTGGAGTTATTGTTTTTTTATTTTCAAAAAAGAGAAAGGGCAAATATATTGGAGAAATTTTAATTGGTTTTGGACTTTTATTTATTGGTCTAAAAATGATGGGAGATAGCCTTGCTGAGCTTAAAAATATTCCAGGCTTTGAAGATATAGTTACAAATCTTGGCAAAAATCCTATAATTGCTGTTTTGGTTGGAGCAGTTCTTACTGCTATTATTCAATCTTCATCTGCTTTTATTGGTATTGTTCAATCTTTGTATGCGTCTGGAGCTATTGGTTTGAATCTTTCTTTAGGATTTTTATTTGGAGCAAATATTGGAACTTGTATAACAGGAATTCTTGCATCTTTGGGTGGCTCTTTGTCTGCAAAAAGAACAAGCTTATTCCATGTTTTGTTTAATGTTTTAATTTCGGCAATATTTTTGGTATTATTGGTGCCTTATGGAGGATTTATTTCTTTTGTTTCTGATAAATTTTCCTTAAATCCAATGATGACTATTGCCTTGGGACATTTTTCATTTAACTTTGTGGGTATGATTTTATTTGTTCCAATTATTAAGCAAGTATCAACAATACTTCACAAAATTATTCCTGGTAAAGATTCAATTTTCTCTGACGTTTCAGACATTGAACTTGAAGAAAGTCTAATAAATACTTTCCCAGCAGCTGCTCTTGATCAAGCAAAAACTGCCATCATAAAAGAAAGTAAAATTGCTCTTGAAACTATAAAATCAACTCAAAAATATTTAAATTCAAGAGATAAAAATGATTTATCAACTGCCAATCAAGCTGAGGCTTTGGTAAATGAAATGGATACAAAAATTCAAAAATATATCTTAGATATTTCAAAATCAAATTTGGTAAGTGAGCTTGAGGGAGAAATTCACAATTATTTACAAGTACAAATAAATGTAGAAAGAGTTTCAGATCTTGCTCAAAATCTTGGAGAATATTTTGATGAAATAAATGAGGCAGGAGAAAAATATAATGATGAGGCCTTGGCTGATTTAAATAGTATTTATGAGCTTGTAATTAATAACTATGTAAATGCCATAGAAGTTTTTGAATCTGAAGATTCAGCCTTGTACGAAACTCTCAGAGAAGATGAGGCAAACTTGGATTTATTAGAACAAAATTTAAGAAGATCTCATTATAGAAGACTTACAGAAGGCGAAAAATTATCTACAGTTGCAAGTTCAGTTTTTGTCGATATTGCATCAACAGTAGAAAGAATTGGAGACCATGCCTTCAATATTGCTCGTCTAACAGTTGATCCTGTAAAGGTTCACGGCGAATACGAAAAGCCAGTTGTTAAAATTGATGACATAAATTAAATAAATTTTTAAAAATCTCACGGAAAATTCTGTGAGATTTTTTTGTGTAAATATTGGGTAAATATTTTCTAGGGTTTAAGATAAAGGAGATTTTATGTTAGAAGTTAAAAATTTTACAAAAAAATACAATAATGGCAAGCTTGCCGTTGATGATATTTCTTTTGAAGTGAAAAATGGAGAAATTTTTGGATTTTTGGGACCAAATGGAATAGTTAAATAAGTACATACTAAAGCCCCAGGCGTTAAATTCAACGCTTGGGGCTATTTTTATTTAAATATTATTTCTTGTATTTGCTTATCTTTTATAATTATACGCTTAATTACACTATGCCAAAGTGTACGCTTATCAATATTGGATAATTTATTGTAGATCTCTTTGAAGTCGCTTTTTAGAAGATTATCAAGGGCGGTAAAGTCTTTATTATCTTCTACCTTGTTTATGCTTTCTTCGTATTCTTTTAGCTTATCTTGAAGCTTTCTATATTCTACCGTGTAATCGTCTATTTCTATTACTTCATTAAGATATAAATTTCTAAGCCTTGCTATTTTCTTTTCTATTGAAGATTTATTAATATAAGCGGGCTTCTTTTTCTTCTGTTTTATTTCGTAGTCTACTTTATATTTCTTTACTTCATCTTCCAAGGCAGCAAATAAAAGGCTTTCTATCTTTAGTTCGGATATTCTATTGGAGCAGGTGCCGCCCCTGTATCCTGTACACCTATAACCATAATAAGCCTTGCCATTATCTCTTCTTGTAGATCCACCGCCTACAAGCCTTTTTCCACAGTAACCACATTCAAGCAGCCCGGAAAAAATGTAGTCGTATTTCTTGCCGCTTGATCTAATTGTAGTTGTAGAATCGCTTATTTCTTTTATAATTTCGTATTGCGCCTTACTAAGATAAGGCGGGCAATAAGAAGTGTTATTCCTATAAGTTCCATAATAAAAAGCGGTATTATCTCTTAATATTCTTTTAAAAATATTATAGCTATAATGCGTTCCGTACTTTTCGTTGATATAGACGCAAACAGAATTAACACTTCTTAGCTTGATAAATGCTTCGAAAGTATCAACAACAATTGGGTATAAGTCTTCATCAATTACAACCTTTTTATTTTCTACCTTATAGCCAAAAGGTGCTAAGCCCCAGATGGCTTCGCCGTCCGCCACTTTCTTTTCAAAAACAAACTTTATACGTTCGCTTGTTCTATCGCTTTCATCTTGGGCGACAGCTAAACGGATATTTACATAAAGCCTACCATTGGCGGTAGTTGTATCATAATTTTCAGTAGTAGCAGTCCACCCAACATTATTTCTTTCTAATATTTCCTGTATCTTGTAATAATCGCCCACATTACGAAACCACCTATCAAGCTTGATAAAAAGAATTACATCAATCTTGCCGGCTTCTACATCATCAAGTAGACGCATAAATTCTTTACGGTTAGTATATTTCTTTCTTGCGGTTATTCCTTCGTCAGCATAAACACCAACAACGGAATAGCCCTTGTTCTTTGCGTAGCGTTTTAAATTATCCCTTTGGGCTTCTACGCTATAGCCTTCGCGGACCTGTTCTTCCGTCGATACCCTTATATAGAGTGCGGCCCTTATTATATCCATATAGACCCCCTTTTCATTGAAAAAGTCCGTCCGTTTATGGTATAATATAGACGGAAAGACTTTATATATTTCTTACTTTGCGGTATGAAAAATTACTTTCCTTGCCATAGAGTGCGCCAACACCCTATGGCTTTTTTATTGATTAATTTCTACTTTGTATTGAAGCGGAATATCTTTAGTAACTTCTAATTCTTTAAACATATTAAGATACATACAATTTCCACCGTAAACATAAATAGTAAGAATAACTACGCCATCTTCTAATAATATTCTTCGGATCTCTTCTTCATAAACAGAATCAGAATAACCAAGCAATGTTTTATGTTCTTTTTCTTCATCTAAGTATATTTCAAATTCGGAAATATCTTTCAATTCATCTTCGGAATACTTCCTACCATCTTTGGCGGTTGGGTATTCTATAATAGCTTCAACTTCCCAAGGTTTAAACTCAAAATAATAATCTTCGTAGCCTGTTTTAATATCTTCTTTAGCGTCCGATATTGAAAGACCGTTCCACTTATCGCCGTATCTCTTTTTCTTTAAAACAGATAAAAAGTTATCATTTGGAGTTATTTCTATTTCATTAACTACAATCGGCGCATTGTCCGGAAGATTATTTATAGAATAACCCGCAACAGTCTTTTTCTTTTTCGATGCTTTATCCTTAGTTTTATAAAAGTAAAAACCAATACCAGCAAGAACAAAACAACCGGCGACAACTTCGCCCAACTTACCTTTAAAAATCGAACCTATAAAGGCAACCGCAGAAACGCCCCAAAAGGCGTAAGCAATTTTTAATCTCTTTGTCAATTTAATTACCACCTTTCTTTAGAAGCTATTATTTAGCTTCTTTTTTATTTTCTTTGGCTTCTAATATATCGCCTAAGTAAGATGATTTTTCCCCCACTCTTGCTTCAAGTTCCAATTCGCGCCTATATTCTTCAACCTCTTTGTCGATTCTTTCTTGGATAATCTCTTCTTCGGATTTATCCGCAAAGCTTTTAGCTAGTACGCTTACATATTCTTTTATAGCCGCCCTTTTATCCGGGCTAAGTTCCAAGAAAGCTTCAACGATCTTAACTTCCATATCATCTAAAGCGTATTGCTTGGCTAATTCCGCCAAGTGCGATTCTTTACTTTCTATAAACATTTCGCCCTTGCCATAGCGTAGCCATTTATCATTTACATTATAAACATTACATATAGACAATATCATTTGTTCAGTTAAGTTATTGATTCCATTTTCTAAAGAAGAAATAGTAGTCTTTCTTACACCGAGTTTAGAACCGAACTCTTCCATTGTTAAACCAAGTTGTTTCCTAAGTTCTTTTAGTCTATTTTTCATTCGAGAACCCCCTTTCTAAACCTATTATACAACAAAAAAATAAAAAAGTCCATATAATGAACAAAAAAGCTTGACAAAAAATATTAAATGGACTATAATATCCATAGAATGAACAAGAGGGAAAGAAACGAAGTTCAAAAAGCAAAAAAATTAAGGGGGCAAAGATAATGAAACAATTTAAAGTAGGCGGTATCTACACAGGCGAAGACAGAATCGAAATAGAGGTAGTAAAGAGAACCAAGCAAACAATAACTTTTAAATACACCAAGCCTAATTGGTGGGAAGAAGACACAGAAAAAGAGTTTAGAAAAAAGATTAGACACTTCAACAACAACTACGAAACTATAAACCTTGGCAGCCATTGGAGCGAACCAAGCGTACACGCAAACTAAGAAAGGGGCAAAGATGATGAAAGTATTAGAAAGAACAAAAACACCACGCGGAATTGATATTCAAATCGAAGATTGGGCGGAAAATTACCAAAATATTTATGGATACGGCGAAACATTAGCTGCATTTCCTAAAACAATAACAAACCCAGATAACCACATAAGATTAGAAATTGAATTTAGTAGCTACGAAGAAACAAAAGAAGCACTAAGAGCATTGGAAGCAGGAGAAAAAGAACTAAGAGATTATAAAGAAAATTTCAGAAGCTATTCCAACGAAGGCGGCAACGTCTATATGAATTTCAAAGAATAAAGGGGGCAAAGAAGATGGAAGCTACATTAAAACCAAGAAGAAGAGATTTAGAAGAAAAGAAAGGAAAAGAGATTATGAACGCAAAGGAATTAGAAAAAAACAAATATACCAACGAAGAAAAGATAGATAGTAAGGAATTTTCAGAAGAACTTAACAAGATACCAAGAAAAGAACAAGAAAAAATCCTGTATATGATTAAAGGGGCAGCACTTGTAACAGAAGCAGGCAAGCAAACCCAAAACGCTATATAAACAACCGAAAAAAGAGGGTTGAAAGAATGTATATATTAAGTCTATTTGATGGAACGAGTGCAGGAAGGCTTGCAGCGGAAAGGGCAGGCCTTCCAATTAACAAATACTACTTATGAACAAGAGGTGTAGAAATGATTAAACCAACAAAGCCAATAGAAACATACGAAGACTACGGATTTAAGAAGTGCAAGGGGGAATACGGTAAGCACGGCTGTTATTACTTATGCGTAGCTAGAGGTTGCAAAATGATATTTTTAAGTAAAGAACTTTTAGAAATCATACCTTGGGAAGAAACCGACCCAAGAATACACGCACAACCAAATTGTAGATACAGAGACCAAAGAACAGCATTAGATATAGTTGTAGAACTAGCAACTTATGGACTTTTAATAACAAAATACTAAATAACAAAGATTGGAGATACTACATTGAAAAACAATTGCAAACATTGTGGGAATTGTAAATGTAAAGACCGTAGCATTACAGATATTAAAACAATTTGCCAAATGGCGCTGGGCCATACTTACGGATTTACAGCAGATACAAGCGATATTAAGGTACTTGAAACAAATTGGGATAATTACCACATTATAGATATTAACGGCAAAATTTACAGGGTTAAAAATCTAAAGGCGGAAAAAGTAAAGGTAGTCGCAAGCTATGGATACTAATTTCAAGAAAATTACATTCTTAACCAAAGAAGGGGCAATGGAAATTAGCATAAAAAAAGAATTCCACCAGGCAGCCTGTAAGCACGATTTTAAAAAAGGCAAGATTATAAGGCCCAAGGGCAAAAGAATTTTTTCTAGTAGGCTACCAAAAGATACTACAATTTGCATAAAGTGCGGAAAGAAAGGGGGCAAAAATGCTAATGCTTAGTATAGAAGACAAAAATATATTTGGCGACTTAGTTTTCCAAGTGGATTCTAAATTGTACGAAGTTATGACAGAAATTGCAGCGGGTAATTTTGAAGCTGGCCAAATAACTTTAAAGATCAATGTAAGCGGAGCTGATAAAGAACTAGAGATACCAAGAAGCGCCGACGATTTCGAGATAAAGCTATTTAAAAGACCGGTAATTGACTACAAAGTAGAGTCGACACTCAAAAAGACAGATTCTACTTCGGACTATGCAATCACAGAAGACCTTGCAATGGATATAGAAAACGACAAGCTACGAATTTCAAAAGTAGACGACGGTCAGATAAGCTTATTTAGCTAAAGGCAGGGGGTCAAAGATGAAAGAGTTTGACGCAAAAAAATTCTTGAAAAAACTTTACGAGCTTTCCGGCAAGGCCGAGGGGGCAAAAGTAGTAGTTAAAGAGATCAAAGAAAAAGAAGAGATGGCAGCGGAAGTAAAAGAAAAAGTGGCAGTATAGGAAAGGGGCAGAAGATGAAAGATATACCAAAAAGCACAGGGGCCAGAGTATCGGAAATTGAACTTACAGAATATTCAATAAACCTTATACACGGCTTATTAGTAGATGAAGAAATAAGACTAAAAGAAAAGATACCTATACTACTTGCAGAATTTGATTACGATTTCGACAACGTAAAAGCCTATGTAGAAGAGGTAAAGAATTTAAGAAAATTCTTTACACAAATAGACTTTTCAGAAGACTATTTAGAAGTATTTAGCAGGATTGAAGATTACAGATTGGATAAGGAAGAAAAGCAATGCGAAAGTTAAAAGAATTAAGACCAGGCGAAGCATTCAAGTTCGCGGGCTTAAATTGGGTTAAGCTTGACGATACAGAAAAAGGGTGCTTCGCAATAACTAAAGACGTTATAAGTTCGGCAGCATTTAGCAACGAAGAAAACAACAACTATAACGATTCTACCGTAGCAGATTTTACAAACATAGATCTATATAACTTACTTATAGAAAATGGAGCAAAAGCGGAAGATTTATTAAACTTCGGTAGAGATCTAACGGCAGATGATGGAACAACAATAGATATAAATTCAAGTGATGTAGTTAGCCTTATTACTTGCGAAGAATACAGGAAGTATAGAAAGCTAATACCCGCAGTTGAAAAAGAGTGGTGGACGCTTACAGCAGAATCAAACCACCTAACAAGCAACAATACAGTTAAAGTTATTTCCATAACCGGGAAAATCACAAATAGAACAGCGACTGTATCAAGTTGGGTTCGCCCAGTATGTAAT
>OGSY01000965.1_pt1 | contig 9336 bp, 10 predicted proteins | sample 1574281 | NCBI WGS metagenome assembly OGSY01 (sample SAMN03295855, study PRJEB24534) | human gut metagenome | isolation source: fecal sample 5 from infant 8 | host: Homo sapiens | place: USA: Pittsburgh, PA | collected 2014-07
ATGTAGACCTATCCGAAGATTTGAGTTTTAAAATCAAAGATACTTCAAAAGAATATGATAATTTAACATATTCATTGGATATGGCAAAATATTTAAGTGGAAATCCAACTTATGTTGATGTCAAGACTCCAATCCCAGTGGAAAACCGTAAGGTGACATTCCCTCTTACAGGGGCGTTGGGTATTATTGGTTTCCTTGTAGTTGGTGGTATAATGATGGCAACGGCGTACTACAAGTACAGACGTAAGAGAAGAGAGAGTGCGTTATCATGATTGGATTAGATCAAAAGATGAGGTACCCTCCGTAAAGGGACTAGATAAGAGACAAGGGATGAGGCGAGAAGCCAAGTCCCTGGGGTCTCGAGATGTTCGGATGTTTATTCTAAATGAAAGAATAATAGTAAACAAGCTAATCGAAGTTCTAATAAAAAGGACTTGATTATAGAGAGCGGACCGAGAGATTTTAGAAAAGGCAAAGTCTAAGAATGCCAATAAAAGGATAAGTTGGACGAAGCCTAAAGTAAAAATTGCCTAAAAGGCAAAGGTAAAGGTAATAATTTGCGAAAAGCAAATGATTATAAAAAAATATAAAGGAGTCATATTATGAAAAAAAGATTTTTATCACTAATCATAGCATTAGCGATGATGGTTGGCGTATTCACCCCATTGATAGCAAGCGCTGATCAAACAGTACATGAAACAACTGTAAAAATCCATAAAATACTTATGGACAAAGAAGAACTTAACAAAACTGACAAACAAGGAAAAGCTGTTTGGCCAAAAGATCACGATGGATCTGTTATTCCTAACATCCAAGATTATTTTGGTAAAAAAGCAAAAGCAATTAACGGTGTAGCTTTTAGAATTTATAAAGTTTACACAGGACAAGGCAATGCAGAAGATGAAGGATACACTAAGGGCGAAAAGTTAATAGCTGACCACAAATTAGCTACTGGAGATTTAGACCCTAACAAATTCTATCAATTAGTTCCAGTTGAAGGTCAAGATTTTGTATTATCAAAAAATGATGGTAAGGAAGATGGTATTGCTGAAGTAACTTTAGTAGATGGAACTTACAGAGTAGTTGAAGACAAAGCTAATTCAACTTACAAAGGCGAAGCAGGGGAAACTCTTACTGGAGCAAAGGCTGTTCCATTTGATTTAGTATTACCAGCAGGTCTTCCAGATGGTACTGGTAACTATTCTAAAACAAAACCTCTTAATGTTTATCCAAAGAACGTTGAAAATCCTGTTAAGTTCGACAAGAACTTTGCACAAAAAAATGGATTAGAAGCAATCACTGACCCTAACACTTTAAAAGATGTTGGAGCAGTAATGGATAACTATGCCAAAGAAAAAGCTAACGCAAAAGCTCAAATCGGAAAAGAAGTTCCTTATGAAGCAAAAGCAGAACTTCCTAAGGGAGCTGTATTCAAACACCTTGACTTAGCAGATTCTATGGATAAGGGATTACAATATAATGCAGAAAAGAAAGTTACTATTACAGTTGAACCAGCATTAGCTGAAGCTTTAGTAGAAAATACTGACTATGAAGTAACAACTGTAGGAAATGGATTTAAGGTACACTTTACTCAAACTGGTTTAGATAAACTTAACAAAGCTGGAGAAGCAAGTGATGTAAAAATAACATTCACATACTTTGCAAATGTTACAGCTGATGCAATTGTTGATAAACCAATGGACAACCACGCTACATTCACTTATAACCACCAACCACCTAAACCATCAAGTGATGAATTAACTCCAGTTAACAAAGAAATCAAAGTTACAAAAGATTGGGCAAAAAAACCTGCCCCTACTGATATCTTCGTTAAATATGTATTATTAGATGAAAAAGATATGCCAGTAGCTGACGTTACATTTAAGAATGCAAAAACAATTGACGATACAGATTTAGGTAATGGAATTACTTTTGAAAAAACTGGAGACTATTCAGGTACTTTCAAAGGATTAGAAGATGGCAAGAAATATAAAGTAAAAGAAATTGTTAATGGTTATGAACCAGGATACACAGTAGCAAATGATACAGCTACAGTAACTGTTAAGAATACTAAGACTCCTGAATCTATCACTCCTACACCTCCACAAGTAACTGTTGGTGGAAAGAAATTTGTTAAGACTAACCAAGATGGAACTAAGAGATTAGCAGGTGCTGAATTTGTTATTCAAAATCAAAATGCCGGAGATAACGAAAATAAATTTCTAAAGATTAACGAAAAAGATGCTACAACTTATGCAACAGCAGAAAAAGCATACAATGATGCTATAGCAGCTGTCAATGCAGCTTTAGCAAAGGGAGAAATCTCAGCTACAAATAAAGCAACTATTGCTGGACAAGAATATGATTCTAAAGAAGCAGCAATGGCTAAAGTTGAAGAATTAAAAGCAGCAAGAGACAAAGCATTTACAGAAGCTAACTTATCTTATACTTGGGTAGCTAATCAAGAAGAAGCTACTAAATTTACTTCAAATGACCAAGGTCAATTCGAAGTTAAGGGTATTGAATATGGCAATTACAGAGCAGTAGAAACAAAAGCTCCAGCTGGATTTGCTCTTCCAACTGATGGTGGAAACTTCACATTTGAAGTAAAGGAAGGATCTTATACAGCTAATGGAGATATTGATTATGTAGCAAAATCTACTAAGAAAGATGCTATGCAAATCAAGAATAATGATGTAACTATCCCACAAACAGGTGGTATTGGTACTATTATCTTCACTGCAATTGGTCTTGCAATAATGGCATCAGCTGTTATCGCTATCAAAAAAAGACAAGCAACTGAAGCTAGATAATAACTAGAAGATCAAGAATGAAGGAAAAGCAATTTTCCTTCTTCTAAAAGTGCAAATATGAGATGTATTTGCACTTTTAGAAGAATAAGCAATTAATGTTAAACATATATGGAAGGTAAAATTATGAAGATTTTAAGAAAAATTTTAATGGTTATGATAATGGTGGCGATGGTGGTGACTAGCAGTTCATTTGCTGCGGGTGATTATTCGATAACTGTAACGGTGGACAAGAAATACGGAGATGTTACTGGCAAGATGAGCTTGTGGAAGGTTTCCGATAAACAAATTCCCGATTCCGAAAAGTCTACTGTGCTTGGTGATTTGAATAAGTTGTCCGTAGAAAATCTGAATTCTACATACAAGGACAAGGCCGATGTGGAGTTTTCCAATAATGAGGCAGTATTCAAGAATTTGGAAAAGGGTGCGTATTATGTGCGTGACACTTCGGGCATCAAACGTAACAAGGAGATTGCTTCAATTTTGGTTAACCTTCCAGATGATGTGGAGGGTGACAGCAAGAATGTGACTATTCATGCGAAGGAATCTTCTACGAATGTGAGACTTGTGAAGGTTGATGAGAGTGGCAATCCTTTGAAGGGTGCGAAGTTTAAGCTTCTTGTGAGACGTGGTAGCGAGTATGTTGAGTTGAAGAACAAGGATACTTTGAAAAAAGATGACAAGCTTGAACTATCTCCAAAAAATGACGACAGATCCAAGGTGAAATCTGAAGATAAAAGCTTAGATATTTTCTCGGATGAATCGAAGAATACTGAAAAGAAGGATGACAAGAATAAAGAAGAAAAGACAAGCGATGAAGGCTTGTATATTTCAAATGAATCTGGTGAGATTATAATCAACGATATTAAAAAGGGCGATTATATTTTCAGAGAGGTTGAAGCTCCAGCAGGTTATTTGATTAAAAATATTGACACTAGGTTTACTATTACCGACAAGTCGGTGGAACTTAGGGTTGTAAACAGCAAAACTCGCGAAAAAGACAAGGGTAGACACGATTTCATGAAGACTGATGAAGCGAAGAAGCCTTTGGGTGGTGCGATGTTCAAGGTTATGACGAAGAATGCGGACGGAAAGTTCGAGCCTGTGAAGAAGGACGGCAAGGATTATATCGTAACAAGTGCTGATAATGGTAAGTTTTCTGTTGAGGATATGGAATACGGCAAGTATTATTTGGTTGAGATAAAGGCTCCACAAGGTTTCATTTTGTTGAGTGAGCCTGTGGAATTTGAAATCAAAAAACAAGCCGATGATAAGACTATTTCCATTGCTTTCATTACTAACAAGAGTGATACGATTACTAGAAGAAGAACTACTCCAGGTGGAGATATTACTCGTCGTAGAATTCCAAAGACTGGGGATATTAGATTTTTCATGAGCATGATTGGTGGTTTGATTATGTTCTTTATTGGTAAGTGGATAATTGCGAAGGACGATAAGTTAATAGGAAAAAATATTAGATAAATCGAAGAATTATTTGGAGTATAAATGTAGCGGACCCTCATGCTAATGATCTACTGTTGTGAGTTGGGTTATGGTGTGGGGTCAATGTTTATGCTGATGAGTCAAATGTTTTTCGATTTTATTTTTTGAGGTATAATTGACTTGGAAATCGGTGTTCGAGAAAGGTTATTGTAATGTGGAAGAAGATTAAGCATAATTTTGTGTTTATTTTAATATTTTTATTGGGATTTGGAGTGATGATGTATCCTGTGATTTCTAGGTTGTATTATAGGGTGGATTCGGCAAATCAAGTGAAGGAGTTCGACAAGGCTGTGAAGGGTTTGTCGAAGGAAGAATTGGCGAAGAGGTTGGCACTTGCAAAAGGCTACAATGATTCGTTGAATAATGTGGTGACGAAGGATCCTTATGATAAGAAAAACCAAGAAGAGGGCAGGAAGGCTTATGCGAGAATGCTCGAGGTGAAAGAAAAGATTGGTCACGTTGAGATTCCGAAGATTAATCAGGATTTGCCGATATATGCTGGTACGAGCGAGGATGTGTTGCAGATTGGGGTCGGCCACTTGGAGGGGACTTCTCTTCCTATTGGTGGGAACAATACGCATGCGGTGTTGACTGCTCATAGTGGGCTACCTACGGCGAAGTTGTTTACGGATTTGAAGATGATGAAGATTGGCGATAAGTTCTATGTGCACAATATTTTCGGTACATTGGCTTACCAGGTGGATCAGATTAAGATTGTGGAACCTTCGAATTTCAATGATTTGTTGATTGTGAAGGGGCATGATTATTGTACGTTACTTACTTGTACTCCTATTATGATTAATTCGCACAGGCTTTTGGTTAGAGGTCACAGGGTTCCTTACGTTCCTGCTGTTGACGAGGCTTTGATTGCGGATAATAAGGCAAGTTATATTTACAGGTATTTGTTCTATGTTTCTTTGGTTATTATCGCAATTTTATTGTATTTGATTTATCGTCAACGTAAGGCGAGAAAGAAATTGAGAGAACTTGATGTAGAGGATAAGCATGAAGAAGTCTAAGTTAAAGGAAAATTTGAAATATGTGGTGATTTTCTTGGTGGGGCTTGCTGTGGCGATGTATCCTTTGATTTCGAGGTTGTACTACAGGATTGAGGCTAACAGTGAGGTGCATGATTTCGACACTAATGCCAAGAAGATGGACAAGAAGGAGATCGACAGGAGGATTAGGCTCGCTCAGATTTACAACAAGACTTTGGATCCTAGTAAGCTTGCGGATCCTTATTCTGAGAAGGAAAAGAAGAATGCGATTAGCGAGTATGCGAGAATGCTCGAGGTGAAAGAAAAGATTGGTCACGTTGAGATTCCAAAGATTAATCAGGATTTGCCGATTTATGCTGGTACGAGTGAGGAGGTTTTGCAAAAGGGTGTTGGTCACTTGGAGGGAACTTCCCTTCCTGTTGGTGGCAAGAGTACGCACACTGTGTTGACTGCTCACAGGGGGCTTCCTACGGCGAAGCTGTTTACTGATTTGAACAAGATGAAGAAGGGCGATGTGTTTTTCATTCACAATATCAAAGAGGTGTTGGCGTACAAGGTTATCGACATTTTTGTTGTGGAGCCGAGCGATTTCGACAAGGTTTTGGTTGTGGAGGGCAAGGACTACTGTACGTTGTTGACTTGCACTCCGTATATGATTAATTCGCACAGGTTGTTGGTGCGTGCTGAGCGTACTGAATACAATCCTGCTGCTGTTGAGAAGGATTTGGTGAGTCAAGTGACTGGTAAGTATAAGATTTATTTGATTATTTCATTGATTATTATCGCGATTTTGTTGTGGTATTACATTAGACAAAGAAGAAGGAAGAAGAATAATGAGATCAAGTAGGAAGATTGGTTATGTGATTTTGTTTGTGGGGATTGGGATATTGACTTTTTGTTTGAGCAATTTGTCGTATAAGATTTTCTCGCAAGATAAAAAGATGGATGATTTTTTGAGGAGTCAAGGTGAGATGTCGACTGAGCTTTCCGAAAGAATCGAAAAATACAATTCGAATGTGAATGTGGATGAAACAGGTCTCATGGATCCTTTTAATTCGGAAGATATTGAGCTTGAGGGTAGCAAGGTGATTGATGAGAATGGGATTTTCGGGTATTTGGAGATTCCGAAGATTAATTTCAAGAAGCCTATCTATTTGGGAGCGAGCTACAATCATTTGGCGAAGGGTGTCGGTCAACTTGACGGTACTTCGATTCCTGTGGGTGGTAAGGGCAGACGTAGTGTGCTTGCGGGCCACAGGGGTTGGTACGGCGATATTATGTTGCTGAAGGTGGGTCAATTGTATTCGAATGATGTGGTGTATGTGCATCACCATGGTAAGACGTTGACGTACAAGGTTGTCGGAAGACAGTACATCAGTCCGTCGGATTGGGATATGTTGAAGCCTGTGGAAGGCAAGGATATGCTGACAATATTGTCGTGCGATCCGATGTATCCTCCGTTTACGAGAAGGATTTTGATTAACTGCGTGAGGGTTGATGAGAATTCTGGTAAGACGGGTGTTGATGCAAGCTCCGATAAGAAAAATACGACACAATTGAACACGAAAGACAATTCGTCATCAAAGACTGTTGATTATGTTTTGTTGGCGTTTACAATATTAGCGTGGATTGTGCTTATTGTGAATATTAGAAAATTCGTGTTGGATATTAGAAAAGACAAGAAATAAAATAAGGGTAGTGCAATAGATTTTCTATTGTGCTACCCTTTTTGTTTGAAATGAAAATTTTATCCGAAATATATTCCGAAAAACTGTGCTACTGATGCTAGTATTATGAATATGTGCCATATTGAATGGAAGTATTTGCGTTTTTTGGCGTAGAAGTAGACTCCAATGGAATATAGAACTCCTCCCGACAATATGAGTATGAATGAAAGCATTCCAGAGATTTGGATGACTTTTTTCATAAGTAGAACTGACATCCATCCCATCACAACATATATTATAAGTGATTGCTTTTTGTATTTTTCTTGGAGATTTTTCCTGAATATTGTGATTTTGAGGATTATTCCTATTAGTGCTATAAGCCAAATGGCTACAAGAAATCCTACTCTTTGTGCGCCTTGTAATACTCTGACTATTATTGGCGTGAATGTTCCTGCTATGCAGATGAATATTGCGGAGTGGTCGAAATATCTGAGGACTTGTTTGGCTTTGGTGTTGGTGATGGCGTGATATAGTGTGGAGAACAAGAACATCAGCATTAGGCTGATTCCGTAAATTATGTTTGCGATTATAAGTGGGGTGTTGCCTTTTGATTTTATGATTAATAGTACCATGAACGCTATTGCTATTAGTACTCCTACTCCATGTGTGACGGAGTTGAAGATTTCTTCGCCTATTGTGTATCTTTTATTAGTTTGTTGCATTGATTCCTCCTTTTTTATGTTAATGAAATTTTATTCTTTAATTGTGGTTATTTTATGAGTTTGTGAAAATGTTTGTGATGCGATTGATACAAATGGCAAAAGTGTATGAATTAGGATATAATTGATGTAACGAATGATGAAAAAGAGGGATTTATGAAGTATAGATTATATAATGCGGATGATTACGACAGATGTTGTGATTTGTTGAGAGATTCTAATATGAAGTATAGTTTTTCGGAGAAGAGCGATTGTAGGTTGTTTGAGGATATTGTGAAATCGGAGAGTTTCTGCGAGGATTGTACTTTTGTATTGGAAGATGAAGATGCTATTTGTGGGATTGTGATGTTCACGAGATGTCGTGTGAGGAAGTTCGACGGGTTGTTGTTGTCGATTTTCTACATTGACGATGAGCATATGAGTGATGATAATGTGGATTTGCTTGTGGGAAATGCTGTCGATGATGTTATGAGTCGTGGTGTGAAATTTGTCTGCGTGATGGGAGAGCCTGATGTGTTCAGGAGATTTGGCTTCACGAGGGCGAGAGACTACGGGATTTTGTGTCCTTTTTATGTTGAGGATGATTATTTCATGGCGAGATGCGAGGATGGTTTCAAAACTCGTGGTGAGTTGAGTTATGCAAAGGAGTTTTTTGAGTAATGAAGATTAGTTTGTGTGCTGTGGAGCAACGTTTGAATGATAAGGTATTTAATATGAAGCAGATTGAGAAGTATGCGAGACAGGAAGCTGAAAACGGTGCTGACATGTGTGTGTTTGGGGAGAGTTTCTTGCAAGGGTTTGAGTGTTTGAGTTTCGTGTACAAGGATGATGTTGGTGTTCCTGTGACGCAAAATTCGAATGAGATTGCGGAGATTCGTAGGATTGCGAGGGAGAATGAGGTTGCGATTTCGTTCGGATATATTGAGAATGATCATGGTGCATTTTATTCTTCGCAGATGACTGTGACGAAACGTGGCGAGATTATCAACAATTACAGGAGAATGAGTCCTGGTTGGAAGGAGCCTTCTGCTTGTAGCGATTACAGGGAAGGCGATAAGTTGTATTTGTACAAGATGGATGGCGTGAGTTTTTCGACGTTGATTTGCGGGGACTTCTGGGATGAGAATTTATATACTTATATTTCGATGATTGACTCTGATATTTTGTTGTGGCCTGTGTTTGTCGATTTTTCGGTGAAGGACTGGTTTAAGAATGAGTTTGAGGACTACAAGAAACAATCGCAGCTTGTGCCAATGCCGGTGTTATTCGTGAATTCGTTTGTGGATGAGGATGACAGGGCGAAGGGTGGCGCGTATGTGTTTTACCAAGGGAAGGTTGTTGAGGAACTGGAGCCAGGGAAAGAGGGCGTGTTGAGGTATGAGTATAAGAAGTAGTGAGGTATTAGGGAGTTCGTGTGGGGTTAGTTTTTAGATGGAGTTAGAGAATTCGTGTTATGGTAGACAGGGACAGGGTTATGATTGCTGGAATTAGTTAGTTTCATACCAGAATAAAAGGTTTAACACGCATCGTCTGGCTTCCAAAAATTGGAAAACATCTAATCTCGAAATCCTAAAATTTGAAGCTCGTGCTCCGCACTCAAGCGGTCAAATTTTGGCCGGATTTCTTCGATTGAGTTTTC
>OGSY01000988.1_pt1 | contig 9101 bp, 17 predicted proteins | sample 1574281 | NCBI WGS metagenome assembly OGSY01 (sample SAMN03295855, study PRJEB24534) | human gut metagenome | isolation source: fecal sample 5 from infant 8 | host: Homo sapiens | place: USA: Pittsburgh, PA | collected 2014-07
ACACATAACGAGGCGATCAAATAAAAAAGAACAATAAAGATTTTCTTGAAGGTAAATTTTGTACGATAGTTTTGTCAATATTACTTTCTATTATTGTTTCAATTGTTTACCAAATATTAGTTAACTAAAAAAGGAGTGCTTTTTATGTCACGCCGAGAAAAAATAAACATCGTACTTGATGCAAAAGCTAGACTAGTTCACGTCATCAAGTGTGCTACAGATGATCAACTTAATCGTTTAGTTGAAGAAGTTCAAAAAGAGCTTGAACGTGAATTAGACGAAGCAGCTTTCGTTTGATTCTTTAAATGAATAGTACAAAAAAATTACTCGTATTGATATATGGGCGAATAAGAAATTGAGGTGTTTAAACTGTTAAAACAATCAGCTGTCATTCGAGAATCATTAATCAAGGTGATAAATAAGAGTGGCAAAACGAAGAAAGAAATAGCAAAGCAAGTTAATGTATCTCAACAGTCATTGAGTGATTGGACAACGCCACATAATACTAAACCTGTGACGTTAGAAAATGCTCAAGCTTTAACTGATCATTTTCGAGATTCAGATTTTACTCTCCATGTAATCCATAAATTTTTTGGATTATTTAAATCAATTGATGGAGATGTTTATAGAAGAGACCCCTCGTCACTAGATAAGCTTCAAATGATAGAATCCGATGAGCGAAAACAAAAGAAACAAGAAGTTGAGAAAATTCTTCTCAAAAATGAGGATTATTTAACCGCTGAGGATCGTCAGCAAATCATTTCATATGCATATGAGTTTTTAGACGAGATCATGATTGAAGTGACTCTGATCAGTGTACTATGCGAAATTCTTGGAATTGATATTCGTCAACTAAGCGAGCAGCGTTTAACTTATTGGATCAGTCAAGGATACATGAAAGGAGAATTAAAATGAAGATTTCACAAATGGAAAGAGTGGTCCCTTTAGTTCAAAAAAAGCAACCAAAAGAAAGAGTTTGGAAGAAAGCTAAAGATATTGCTGAATATTTCGGTGTCTCATTAGCTACTATTTCTAAATGGACGAATTCAAAAAATGATCCGTTACCTTCTCGAAGGGTTCGAGGTGTTTTGCAGTATGACTTCGAGTTAGTGAAGGAATGGGAAGAACGCAATACTAATTAGAAAGGAATGTGAAGCAATGAGAACGGTTTTTAAAATGACTGTCAAAAGCGCTTTGCTTATGTGTCTTGTAGCAATCATACTGACAAGTATCAACCCGGCATATGCGCTGATTTATTGGGGAACTTTAGTAGTTGTTACTGCTGTAAGAGAAAGTTTCAAAATGCCAACACAAAAAAGACCGACCAGCGATGGCCGTCGCTAATCGGTAACATAAAAAAACATAACTAAGGAGATTTTACCATATGAATCCAAAAATTAAAAATTTAATTGAAGAACTAATACATGAGTGTAACGAAAGTGATGTAGCCATCACTCTTGGGGCGATTGATCCAAGTGTAGATGAAGCAACTGTTGTATTTGGTGGAACATTTGCTTTGCAAACAATTGTACTAACACTAATGAACGATAAGTTTAAAGAAAGTATACGAACTAATGATTGCGATTGTCCTGCATGTAAGGCTACAAAGGAGATGATGTTTAATGAATGACTTTGCCTCATCGTTAGATCAATACCTAAATACTCCAGATTGGGGAAGACCACAAACTGAGGAGGATGAAGATGAGTAAATCAACTTTAGACATGAGCCATCAAGAATGGCTCGAAGACCGCAAAAGAGGTATTGGTGGTTCAGATGTTGCAACCGTACTTGGATTGAATAAATACAAATCTCCTTATCAATTATGGCTTGAGAAAACGGGTCAAATTGAATTGAAAGATTCAGAGAGCGAACCAGCTTATTGGGGCAATGTTTTAGAAGAAGTTGTTGCCAAAGAATTTCAAGAACGAACAGGCAAAAAAGTACGCAGAAGAAACCAAGTGTTTGAACATCCGTTACATCCATTTTTAAGAGCCAATATCGACCGTGATGTAGTAGGAGAAAATGCCATTCTTGAATGTAAAACAGCGAATCAATTTCTTAGCAAAGAGTGGGAAGGGGAAGAAGTGCCACTTAGTTATTTGTGTCAAGTGCAACATTATATGAATGTTTTGAACAAGGATTATTGTTATATCGCTGTGTTGATTGGTGGTCAAAGATTTGTATGGAAACGAGTTGAACGAGATCAAGAACTGATAGACATCATCACAGAACGGTTACATTAGGATTTCCACAATATATTGAATGGAGTGAAAAATAAATGGGAGAAAAAAGAAGTAAAACTGGAATTATTTCTGTTGAAAAACCTACTTGGTTTCCTTTGAAAGATGAGACAGGAGAACTTCCAGTATATGATACTGCAATGACGATGGGAACAGCAGTTAGTATCAAACCTACAGCTAATTATGAAACAATACAAGACTATGGTGATTCAGTTGTTCAAGATCAATTTACTTCGTTTGGTGGTGCAGAAGTTGAATTAGAAGCAAATGGGTATAGTCATAAAGTTTTAACAGCAATCACTGGAGGAAAACTTGTCAAAGGTGGTGCGTTGCGCTCTGGAGAAGATATTGCCCAAGATGGTGCCTTTGCATATCGGCGTAAAAAGTCGAATGGAAAATACCGTTATACAGTCTTTTATAAAGGGCAGTTTGCTTTAGATTCAGATGAAACTTCAACTATTGAAGGAAGTAAAGTCAGTTTTACTCATCCAACCTGGAAGGGTTCATTTGTAGATGTACCAGGACTTGGATATATGTACTCAGTTGATGAAGATGATGAAGGTGTTGATCAAACAATGATCGAAAAATGGTTTATAAAAGTAGCAATTCCAATTGAAGAAGCAGAACAAGAAGAACTTGCAGGAGGTAAAAAATAATGTCTAAATATCAAACGACAATTAAATTAATGAAAAAAAATGAAGATGGAAAATATAAACAAGTGCAATTCAAATCTGCTGAATTCCTACCAGGACCAGTTGTAGAAGAAGCGGCAGAAGTGATGGAAGGAATGCAAAATGCTGTAGATGGAAAATCAGTATCAGAAGCATTAAGTCGAGCGTATTCATTTATTGCGGATACTTTGTTTGAAGGACAATTTACTGGTGAAGATTATCGTCAAGGGATTGATGCTCGAGAAATTGCTCCATTGACAGGCAAGTTATTAAAATCTGTTACCGCAGGCTTTGATGAAACTTATACAGAAACGAAAAAAAAGTAAGCGAAGCTCTCAAATATCCTTCTTTTAAACATTGCTTGCCGATATGAATTATTTGTATCAAAAACTACGAACAAGCTTATTTACTATCGAGTATGCTGAAATTGAAGTAGTGGATATTCTACAAGATGATTTATTTTCTAGGAATCATGAGATAGAAAAAGTGGAAAGTATTGAAAATAATATATCCGAAGGAGCGTTAATTGTAGTCACAATTGATGATAAAGAACAGCGTGTATTTACTCTGGAGGAAGTAGTAATAGATAAGATTTTGACTATTAATCCATATATTGTTGGAAAAACAGATTGGATTACTGGTACATGCAAAGTATTTGATGCAAAAAAAATTGGTATTGAAATAAATGGTAAGAAAAAAGATATCGTCCCTTCCAATGAATTAAAAAATGGCGCATTTAAATACTACACTGGAAAAACAATTCAATTAGGTGATCAAGTACAAGTCGTACTTTATGACAATATGACTATAGAATTAACAAGAAAATCAGTTGTTGTTCAGGAAGAAGGTGAATCAATTGGTGCAGATTAAACGTATGATGGAAACAGACGACACAGGCGTTCAACGTCAATTTATGCCAATTACTCATGTTTCTGCAGTCTTAGGATTAGAAAACATTACCTCGGGACAGTCAAAAGTTCTTTCGGTTAACGGTAAATCTGGAGCAGTCATTCTAACGAAGGCTGATTTAGGATTAGAAAATGCGATTACCAAACTATCTTACGCAAGCGAAGATACTGATGGTATTTTAACTGCCGAAATGTTTCAAAAGATTGTAAATGGTGAAAGTGGAACATATCTTTTACCAATTGCTACTGCTGAAAAATTAGGAGGTATAAAAGTTGGTAAACTTTTAGAAGTCACTGAAGAAGGTATTCTGTCTGCAACTAAGCAAACAGATTTTAATTTTACTAAAGAGTTGAAACAGAAGCTAGAGTCTTTGAAAATTTTGAAAGCAGGAGCCAATATTTCGATTACAGAAGATGGCACTATTAGTACAACAAACGATAATGAAATAACTTCTTGTTCTCAAATTAAGAAAGTTTATTCAAACAGCATCGACTTTGGAGACTATGATTATAGTGGAAACCCAAATCTATTAAGTACTATAACTAGTGATTATTTTACAACAAAAGATAATGTAACAATTGTCAACGAAAATAGAGGTGTAAAATTGACATTCAGAAATTCTGGTTTTGGTGCTGAAACAGGTAATGTTGTGCAAATTAAACCCAAAACAACCTATACGCTTTCTGCTAAGGTAACAGTGAATGAGGATTTTGTAGGAGACTTATCAAAAATTCGACTAACTTATAGAAAATTTCCCGGGGGCAATATTCTACTGGGAACGAACTTATCTGCTATGTTAGCGGGAGAAACAAAAATTATTTCTGTTACTGGTAGCGTGGTAGAAATGAAACAAGTAGAGCGTACTTATCTACGTTTAGATAGTAATTCCCAAATAGTAGATGGATCAATCAACATAGAATATATCAAGTTAGAAGAAGCTTCAATAGCTACGCCATATCAGCCTAATTTATTTGAATCACCTTATTATCTAACAAAAGATGAGGGAGCTGGCTTAACGACAGAATATAAATATGTAGGGATAGGACTGAAAGACTTTCAAGATCCAAATAAATATATTTGGAACATGACTATTGAATATATAAATAAACAGCTCCAAGAATTAAATGAAAAAAGCTTAAACTTTACTTTTGAAAAAATAGGGGAGGTATAAACTAATGACAGATATTGTAAAAGTAAAACAGAATAATGTTCAGGTTTACCCTCAAACTCATTGGAATGCTGTAGAAGGCAAACCCACAACAATTAAAGGCGATAAAGGAGATCCTGGGCAAGCTGCAACTATTACTGTAGGTACAGTTACTAGTGGATCTACTGCTTCTGTTACAAATGTAGGAACCTCATCTGCGGCTAGATTCAATTTTGTATTACCAAAAGGAGATAAGGGAGATCCTGGAACAAATGCAACAACGACATCTGTAGCTACGACGGCCGCTAATGGGTTAATGTCCAAAGAAGATAAAGCAAAATTAGATGGAATAGCAAATATTACATTTGAGAAAGTAGGCGAAGTTTAATGTCTGATATTGTGCAATTAAAAGAAAATGGTGTGCCTAAGTATTTAAAAACTCATTTTAGAGCAATTGATGGAGCTGAAGCATTAGTACAAACATCTGGTAATCAGTCTGTTGATGGTTTTAAAAACTTTTTACAAACACCAACAGTAAATGATGTACCAGTAATTTTAGATCGTTTTGTTTCAAAAACAGTAAAAACAACGAATACAACAGATTTTACCAATGAAAGTTTAGTCAGATTTGAACGATGGGGACGTCTTGTAGTAGCCAATTTTGAGATTACAAATAAATCATCAAATTTTGCTGGATGGAAAAATTTAATGGCTTTTCCAAAAGGATATACTCCGATTTCGTTAACAGGTTGGGGTGGAACTTTGGCGAATAAAACCAATCGAAATCCTGCATTATCTGTTTATGCGAATGCTTCGGGAATTACTGTAATGGTTTCTACTACAAATTTACCAGAAAATCAAACTTGTTCTGGAACCATCGTCTATTTTACAAATGATGCGTGGCCAAATTAATAGGAGGAATAACTAATGAAAACAATGTATGAATATATGTATCCAGTCGGTTGTAAGGTCTGGGAAAACATGCCAGATGATTTCCCAGAAGGAGTTCCGTATACTTCTGTACCACCAGTGCCAGATGTTCCATTAGATCGTCAATTTTGGAATCCGAGTGAACGGAAATGGGAAGAAGTTGTCACACAAGATTTTTCTAAAAAGCTAGCTCTGCTAGAAAATTTATCTGAAGGGTTACAAGATGATAATAAAATATTGAAACAAGCGAATGAAGAATTAACAAAAAGAGCTGATTCGTTAGCACAAATCAATTCAAAAACGATGTTTACAACTATTCAAAACAGTAAAGAAATCGGTTTATTGAAAGATCAACTTCAAACATCGAAAAATGAAGGGGGAGAATAATATGTATTCCTATGAAGACATCAAAATGATGTATGACTGGAATTGCTTTACTGCAGATCAAGTTCGGCAATTTGTTCCGTTGTGCATTACAGACGAAGAAGCAGAAAAAATTATTAACAATGAAGAGAGTGCATCTTAATTGATGTGCTTTTAGTTTTGATACAAGGAGTTGCAATATGATTAATTTAGGGGAATGGGGAGCGATAGCAGGATCAATAACCGCTATCGTTTCTTTGATTTTATTAGTAATTAGACCGATTGTTGCATCATTTACAAAAATTACGAAAACACTATCACAAGTGAGTTACAACTTGGAACTATTAACAAAAGATTTAGAATCTAGCAAATCAGATCGATTGATGATTCATGAAGAACTAAAGAAACACGATGAAAGATTAGATACACATTCAGAAAAATTGGTAGAGCACACACAACAAATTAAAACTTTATTTAGGGAAAAATCTCGATAAAAATAGAAAGAAGATGAATAAAGATGATCTTACCTGATAAATATTATCAAATCATTAAGTGAGCGGTACTTACGGTACTTCCGGCTACATCTGTATTAGTTGCAACACTAGGCAAAGCATATGGATGGAATGGAACAGATATGACAGTTCTGACTATCAATGCAGTAGCGACGTTTTTAGGTGTTATCACTGGTGTGTCTGCATATAACTTAAAAAAATAGGAGGAAAAAAATGAAAAAGAAAATTACTATTACTGCGATGAGCCTATTAATGGCTCTTTTTTTATTGCCAATTAATGGGTTTGCCTATACGATTAACAATGAATTTAATTTGGGCCCAAACGAAGGTAGCTCACAAGTAGCAAATAATCAGTACATTTTACTGCATGAAACGGCTAATGAAACAGCAACAGGACGCAATGAAGCGCAGTATATGCAACGTTCATGGATTAGTGCTTACACTGCTTACATTGTGGGGGACGGCGGAATTGTTTATCAAGTCGGTCAACCTGGTTATGTACAGTACGGTGCTGGTTCGTATGCTAATGCTAACAGTCCTGTGCAGATTGAGTTACAGCACACACATGATAAAGCAACTTTTGAAAAAAACTATAAAGCATACGTTGAATTGGCTAGAGATTCAGCAATGAAATATGGTATTCCATTAACATTGGACACGCCTTATAACCAACCAGGAATCAAATCGCATTTATGGGTAACACAAAATATTTGGGGGGATCATACAGATCCTTACGGTTATCTTTCTGAAATGGGCGTAAGTAAAGAAAAATTAGCATATGATTTAGCTCATGGTTTTACGGATGATAATCCAACTACTTCGGAGGATAAACCAGTCATTGATCCAACTAGAGCAGGCGCAGCAAATCCTACACTGACAGATGGAACAAATTACGCCCACATTGATCAGTTTGGAGAAATCGAAAACGCAAACTTGCATGTAGCTGGATGGCACATTGCTAACTATAAATACGAGTATATCTTCATTATGGATTACAATACTGGGAAAGAATTAGCTCGAGTAAAAGCTGATGGAATATATAGACCAGATGTAAATCAAGCTTATAATACTTCTGGAAATGTTGGTTATCATGTATCTTTCAATATGCGTAACTTCCCTAATAAAAAAGTTTACGTAATGATGCGTGCGACAAACGATCCAGAAGGAAATACTAAGGGTGGAGCACAAGATTTTCATGACAAGCGTTGGTATTTAAATATTCCACAACGATAAAAAATTCCCCCCTCTTTGAGGGGCGGTACATAAAAATTTATTATTTAGATTCTATAAACATGTGCAACTTATCTAACAAGAAAGTATATATTCTACAGAAGTAAACAAATAGCTTATATTTTAGGATGTACACAAATTGACAAGTATAATAAAGCTTTGATAAAATACAAATGTTTTTTTATTTTTATGTGTGATTAGTTAGAACTTACTTAAATCCTATTATAATATTTTTGTTAATGATTTTAATAAAATGATTGGAGAGAAAATGATGGATCAAAAAGCGTTTATCGAATCTATTGATTCTACAATCGATAGATTAAAAAAAGAAATTCGATTTTATAATAGAGTAATTGGTATCGGAAATATTATAAAAATAGTCTTATCAGCTAGTATCCCAATATTAATTGATCAGGCTTCCGAACACAGGTCTTTACTATTGATTGTTTCAATTGCTTCAGCAATAATTACAATTATACAAAGTGGGATGTCTGCATTTAATTATCAAGATAAAGTACAGACTTCGACAGAGTTATTAATGAAAATTGAAAAAGAAAAGTTGTTATATATAACGAAAACATCCCCATATAATAAAACAGATGAAGAAAATTTCCATTTAATCGTTACAACCCTTCAAACTGAATTAATTGATATTATCTCTGATTTTAATCAAGTTAATAACTAAAAATTTATTTAATTAGAAAGTAGTGCAGATAATACTAATTGTACAATTAAGAAAAGAGATAAGACTTTACATTCCTAAAAAATGTAAAGTCTTATCTCTTTTCTTAATGCTATAAATTCATAATAACATTATGGACAATAAATTTAAAATTTATTCAGACTGTAGACAAACTCCTAAATTTAGAGTGTTGTTTGCAGTCTGACGACTCAAAAATGAGTCGTATAAATCAATTATAGTAATAAGTCATTGATTTCTTTAAATTCTTTATCAAGTTCTTTTTCATCATATTTTTCATATTTATCAGCTTCATGAAGAACTTTTTTAATTTCATGAATAGCCTTTCGTTCAACTAACCATTTTTTTAGGTTATGTTTTTTTTCTGGATTTTCAGATAACGTATCAAGTTCGTCTAA
>OGSY01000996.1_pt1 | contig 9042 bp, 8 predicted proteins | sample 1574281 | NCBI WGS metagenome assembly OGSY01 (sample SAMN03295855, study PRJEB24534) | human gut metagenome | isolation source: fecal sample 5 from infant 8 | host: Homo sapiens | place: USA: Pittsburgh, PA | collected 2014-07
ATATATATATATACTTTAAAGGAGAGTTAAAATTAGATGAAAAAAGTAGCTTTAATAACAGGAATAACTGGACAAGATGGTTCATACTTAACAGAATTATTATTAGAAAAGGGATATGAAGTTCACGGAATAATAAGAAGACATTCTAGTATAAGTACTAGTAGAATAGATCACTTATTTGAAAATCCTGAGATAGGAAATAAGAGTTTATTTTTACATTATGGAGATTTAACTGATTCAAGTAACTTAAATAGATTAATTGAAAAAATAAGACCAAATGAAATATATAACTTAGCGGCACAAAGTCATGTTGCGGTTTCATTTGAAGTTCCAGAATATACAGCTGAGGTAACTGGAGTTGGTACATTAAGATTGTTAGATGCGATTAGAGAAACAGGATTAAATTGTAAATTTTATCAAGCATCAACTTCAGAGTTATTTGGTGGATTACCAGATACTGCACCTCAATCAGAAAAAACACCATTCTATCCAAAGAGTCCATATGGAGTTGCAAAACTTTACTCATACTGGATAACTGTAAACTATAGAGAATCATATGATTTATTTGCATGTAATGGAGTTTTATTTAACCATGAATCACCAAGAAGAGGAGAAACTTTCGTAACAAGAAAAATAACAATGGCAGTTGCTTCAATAATGGCAGGAAAACAAGAGAAACTTTCATTAGGAAATTTAGATGCTAAAAGAGACTGGGGATTTGCAGGAGATTATGTTGAGGGAATGTGGAGAATTCTTCAACAAGAAAAACCTCAAGATTATGTTTTAGCGACAAACGAAACTCATACTGTAAGGGAGTTTGTTGAATTAGCTTTTGCAGAAGTTGGAATAGAAATAGAATGGAAAGGTAAAGGCGTAGAAGAAAAAGGATATGATAAAGTTACTGGAAGACTATTAGTTGACGTTAATCCAAGATATTTTAGACCTGCTGAAGTTGAACTTTTATGGGGAGATTCTACAAAAGCAGAAAAAGAGTTAGGATGGGAAAGAAAAGTAAGCTTTAAAGGATTAGTATCAATGATGGTTGATTCAGATATGAAAGAAATAGCTGGAATGAGCAGTGAAGAATTTAAATCTAAGGCTTTAGAAGAAGTTGCTGCAACAAAATAATGAAAAATATAGTTTTTTATATTTCAGACCATGGGTTTGGACATGCTTCAAGGAATATACCTATAATTAGGTATATTCTTGAAGTTAAAAATAACATAAAAATACATATTAAAACAGGAATTAATCAAGGCTTATTTATAAAAGATTCTATAAAAGATTTAAAAAATAGCAGAAATGTGATTTTTGAATTTAAAAACATGGATATTGGTCTAGTACTAAAAAAAAATAGTTTAGATATAGATCCAGAGAAATTAGAAAAAAAAGCAGAGGAATATATAAACTCTTGGAATGATTTAAAAAAAAGAGAAAGTATTTTTTTAAAAGAAAATAATATAGACTTAATAATAAGTGATATTGTTCCTTGGGTTTTTGAATGTAGTGAAGACTTAAAGATAAGGAGTTTATTAATATCAAATTTTACATGGATAGATATTTATAAAGAATATTTAAGTGAGAATATTTGCAATAAATATAAAGGAGTTTATAAGAAAGCTAAATATGTTTTTTTATATGACTTATATATAAAGTCAATGATAGAGTATTTAAATAATTATAAAAAAGTTGGACTTTTATGTAGAGAGTTTAACTTAGAAAAAGTTGAGAAAATAAAGGAAAAGTATAGCAAACCAATTGTGTTTGTTAGTATTGGTAGATCTGTAGATATAAATAAAGAGGTAGATGTTAGTGATTTAAATTATAACTTTATTTGTACAGAAGGAATTAATTTAAAAGGGGATAACGTTGAATATATTCCGAAAGAAACTGACAACACACATGATTACATAATGGCTAGTGATTATATAATAACAAAAGCTGGATGGGGAACAGTATCTGAAGCTTTAATAGGAAATAAAAAGATAGCATTATTATCAAGAGAAGGTGTTTCAGAAGATAGAAACACAATAAATATTCTTTTAGAAAGAAATTTAGCAATAAAAGTAGATAGTTATAGATTAAACATAAAAGAAATAATTAAAGATTTAGAAAAATTTATTCCTAGTTATGAGGAATTTAAGATAGAAAATAGCTATAGAGAAATAGGAGATAAAATATTAGAATTACTTAATTAAGAGGAAGGAATTTAATTATGAATAAAAATAGCAAAATTTATGTTGCAGGTCATAGAGGGTTAGTTGGTTCTGCAATAGTGAGAAATTTGGAAGAAAAAGGATTTAAGAATATAATATGCAGAACTCATAAAGAATTAGATTTAACTAATCAGAATGAAGTTAGAAGATTTTTTGAAGAAGAAAGACCAGAATATGTTTTTTTAGCAGCTGCAAAAGTTGGAGGAATACATGCTAATAATACATATCCAGCAGATTTTATATATGAAAATTTAATGATTCAAAATAATGTAATAAAAGCTGCTCATGATTTTGAAGTTAAAAAACTTTTATTTTTAGGAAGTACTTGTATATATCCTAAGATGGCTCCACAGCCAATTAAAGAAGATTATTTACTAACAGGATCATTAGAAGAAACTAATGAAGCTTATGCAGTTGCTAAAATAGCAGGTCTTGAAATGTGTAAGTTTTTTAAAAGACAATATGGAGATAATTTCATAAGTTGTATGCCAACAAATCTTTATGGACCAAATGATAACTTTGATTTAAAAAATTCACATGTACTACCTGCTTTAATAAGAAAATTCCATGAAGCAAAAGTTAATAATAGTGAAGTAGTTGAAGTATGGGGAACAGGTAAACCACTAAGAGAATTCTTATATGTTGATGATATGGCAGATGCATGTGTATTCTTAATGGAAAATTACGATGGAGAACAGCATGTTAACATTGGAACTGGAGTTGAAGTCTCAATAAGAGAATTAGCAGAAACAGTTAAGAAAGTAGTTGGATTTGAAGGAGAACTAGTATTTAACACAGATATGCCAGATGGAACACCAAGAAAATTAACAACTGTTGATAAGTTAAATGGACTTGGATGGAGACATAAAATAGATTTAAATAATGGTATAAAAATGGCTTATGAATGGTTTTTAGAGAATTATAAATAGGAGATTATAATGAAATTAGGAATTGTAAGATTATATACAGGAGCATCTGGTAAATTAGGATATTATAATATACAGGAACTTGGTTTAGCAAAAGCATTAGAAAAGTTAGGAGTTTCAACATATATATTTTTTTTAGTTGATAAGAAAAATCAAAGTGAAGTTAAAGAACAGTCAATAAGCAACAATATTAAGATAGTTTATATTCCATCTTTTAGAATAAAGAATCATGGACTAATATCACCTGATTTTTTGCTTAATTATAACTTGGATATTGTACATTTATTAAGTGATAATCAAATAATGGCATCAAAATATATTAACTTTCTAAAGAAAAATAATATACCTTTTTATAGCTATATAGGTACTTTAAATAGTGATAGCAATACTTTTATTAAAACTAAAATTATGAATATTTTAAATAAAAAGAATATAAATGCTTATAGAAATTCTAAAGTTTTAGCTAAAACTCCGGATGTTAAGAAAGTTCTTTTAAAAAATAATATAAAAGATGTTCAAGTTATTCCAGTCGGTTTAGATTTAAGTATTATTCCTAAAGAATATAAAAGTATTAAAGATTTAAGAATGAATTTAGGTTTACCCAAAGATAAAAAAATATTAATTTTTGTTGGTAGATTAGAGGAATATAAAAGGCCAATTAGAGCCATTGAAATATTAAATAAACTTTTAGAAAAAGATAAGAATTATTATTTAGTTGTTGTAGGAAAAGGTTCTTTAAAGAATATCTTATTTAGTAGAGTTAAGGAATTAAATATTTTAAACAATGTTAAATTTATTGAAGAAGTTGCTAATAAAGATATACATAAATATTATAGGGCAAGTGATATTTTTTTAAATTTAAATGAAAATGAGATATTTGGCATGAGTTTATTAGAAGCTATGTATCAAGAGTGTAATGTAGTAGCATTAAAAGCACCAGGCCCTAATTATATTATTGAAGATGGGATAAGTGGTATCTTAGTAAATGATTGGGATCTGGGGAGGGTTGCCAATGAGATAATTGAGTCAAATAAATTAATTGAATTGGGTAAAAGTGCAAAAATAAGAATTGAAAAATATCTAAATTGGGATGTTATTGCAAAAGAGTATATACAGTTATTTAGTGAATTGATAGGTGAAGGTAATGAAAAAATATAAGGTGTTAATAGTTCATAATTATTATCAAATACCAGGTGGTGAAGATACTGTAGTAGAAAATGAAAAAAATTTACTTTTAGATAATGGGCATGAGGTAGTTATGTATACTAGACATAACGATGAGATTAAGAGAAAGGGATTAATAAATAAATTAATTTTACCATTAGAGTCTATATTTTCTTTAAAAACGTATAATGATATAAAAAAAATAATAAAATCAGAAAATATAGATATAATACATGTTCATAACACATTACCATTAATAAGCACTTCAGTATATTATGTAGCTAAAAGATATAATATACCTATTGTTCAAACAGTACACAATTTTAGATTTTTATGTCCTGGAGCTACATTTACTAGAGATGGACATATTTGTGAAGAGTGTTTAACTAAAGGACTTAAGTGTTCGATTAAAAATAAGTGTTATAGGAATTCTAGAATTCAAACAGGTGTATTAGCTTTTAATTTATGGATTAATAGAAAAATTGGTACATATAAAAAGGTAAATGCCTATATAGCATTAACTGAATTTAATAAGAAAAAGTTAAGTAAATTAATTAATTTTAACAAGATTTATGTAAAGCCTAATTTTATGAAATCAATTAGTTATGAAAATGATAGTATTGACAAAAAATATTTTATGTACTTAGGGAGAATTGATGAACTTAAAGGTATAAAATTACTATTAGATTCATGGGAAGAAATTGATGATAAACTTATAATAGTGGGAAAAGGTCCAGAAGAAAATTATTTAAAAGAGTATATTAAAAATAAAAAAATTACTAATATTGAATATTTAGGCTTTAAAAATAGAAAAGATGTTTTAAACTTATTAAAAGAATCAAAAGCATTGATAGTGCCTTCACAATGCTATGAAGGCTTTCCTATGACAATTGTGGAAAGTTTTTCTATGGGAGTACCAGTAATAGCTGGCGATATAGGTAATCTTGGAGTTATTATAAAAAATAATGTTAATGGATGCTTATTTAAATATGATGATTTTTCAGATTTAAGAAAAGTAATAAATAAAGTAAAAGACAACTCCAAAATTTTAAGAGATTTGTCTAGTAAAGCTAATAAAGAATTTAATTTAAAATATGATGATAAATCAAATTATAAAATATTAATGAATATTTATAAAGATGTGTTAGGTGAAAATTATGAAAGATAAGAACTATTCTGATAAAAAGATTAAATTAAAATTAGAAACGTGCAATATTTTAGGGGTAAAAATTAATGTAACCAATATGAAAAATACTGTTTCATATATAACAGAAAATCTAGACTTTTTAAAAGGTGATTATATATGTGTTTCTAATGTTCATACAACAGTAATGTCTTATGAAGATAAAAAGTACATGGAAATACAAAATACAGGGGTAATGGCGCTTCCAGATGGGGGGCCATTATCTATAGTAAGTAGGATGAAAGGATTTAGAGATGCGGAAAGAGTAACGGGACCAGATTTAATGGAGGAATTTTTTAAAATTTCTGAGGAAAAAGGGTATACTCACTATTTTTATGGTAGTACGGAAGATACATTGGAACAACTAAAGATAAAGTTAAGAGAAAAGTTTCCTAAATTAAAAATAGCAGGAGTTTATTCTCCTCCATTTAGAAATTTATCAAAAAAAGAAGATGAGTATATAATAAATGAAATAAATAAAAGTGAACCAGACTTTTTATGGGTTGGATTAGGTGCACCAAAGCAGGAAATATGGATGTATAATCATAAAGAAAAGATTAGGTCTTTAATGATAGGTGTAGGTGCAGGCTTTGATTACCATGCTAATAAAATCAATAGAGCTCCAATACTTATGCAAAAATTAAGTTTAGAATGGTTATATAGATTATTGCAAGAACCTAAAAGGTTATTTAAAAGATATTTAATTACTAACAGTAAATTTTTATATTTAATTATAAAAGATAGAACTAAGTAAATATAAAATAAAAGCGTAAATAGAGAAGTATATAGTTTAATTTATATACAAATATATCAATTAAAAATACTATTAAGACGCAGATATAAGCTTATATTATTATGTTCTATTAAATATAGACTTTAATAGATTAAAGGTGAATTTTAATGAGAATAGAAAAATATTTAGATGGAATCTTTCTAACAATGATTATTGGTGCAATTACTGGATTATTTACAAATTTTAATATACCTTTAGTTGGCGCTTTAAATAAAGTAATGTTATTAATGTATTTATTAGTATTAATAAGACTGTTGTTTATCAAAACAAATGTTAAAATTATTAGAGTAGGATTAATATTCATTTTTTCTATGTATTGCTTGTTTAATGCAATACTGAGTCAAGATATAAGTGAATCTTTACAAACCCTGATATATATGATCTTTAATGTAATATATGCTTTTTTTCTATATAGTAAATATGGGAAAAAAAATTTTATTATACTTATGTCAAATGTTTTAAGTGTAATAATGGTTTTTAGTTTTATAATATGTATTATTTCACCAAACAATACTGTTTACTATGATAATAATTATGGTAAAGAGGTTTGGAAGGGAGTTTTTACTCATAAAAATACTTTAGGAAATTTTTCAGCACTATCAATTATTTTTTTATTTATAGAAGATAAAAAATTTTTTTTAAAGTGGATTATTATGATTATTTCAATAATAAACCTTTTTAAATCTGGTAGTAATACACCTACTGTAGCACTTATAGTATGTTTTTCTTATTTTTTTGTAAAGAAAATGCTAAATAAAGATTTATCAAAACCTATAGGTATATTTAGTGTTGTTTTAAGTTATATATATATATTTAAACATGCATTAATGGGATTAATATTAAATGATTTTAATATTACACTTAGTGATTCGGGAAGGTATGAAATATATGAATTTATAGTAGGATTATTAAAACAAAAAGTTTTTTGTGGATATGGTATTGGAACAAGCTGGATAGAAGGAACTAATACATATAATCTTGTATATAATAGGTTTGGATTTAACCCTAATTCTTCACATAATGGATTTCTAGATATTGTGTTTGGGATAGGTGTAGTAGGATTAATATTATATTTGATAATATTAATATATATTTTTTGGGTTCATAGAGAGAATAACCAATATGATACAAAGTTTATGGTGATATTAATATATTTATTAATATTAAGTATATTTGAAAGTACATTATATAATTTTAAAGGAGTATATTGGGTATTACAAATGTTTTGTCTATTTTCTTTAGGTAATGATAATAATTTAGAAATTAAGGAGATTAATTATGATAAAAGTTAGTGTGGTAATACCAGTCTATAATTGTGAAAAATATATTAGAAAATGTGTAAAATCTATTCAAGATCAAACGTTGACAGATATTGAAATTATTATTGTAGATGATGGATCTACGGATAAGACACCTTATATATTAAGAGAGTTAGAATTAACTGATAATAGAGTAATAATAATAAGTCAAAATAATAAAGGTGTACTTAATGCAAGAGGCGTAGGATATATGAGAGCTACTGGTCAATATATTTTAAGTATTGATGGGGATGATTGGATAGAAAATAATTGTTGTGAAAAGTTATATAATGCTATAGTTAGAACAAATTCAGATATGGCAATGTGTAATTTTATTAGTGAATATAAAAATAACCAAGTTTATTCTAATAGTAATGATTTTGAAAATATAATAAATGGAGATGAATATACTAAATTATATTTGACCGGAGCAATAAACTCTTATTTATGGGTTCGGTTATTTAAAAAATCATTAATTAATAATATTAATTTTAAGGCTCAAATATCTTTTGGTGATGATACTTATATTAATATAAATATGTTAAAAAATATTAATAAAGTTGTTAAAGTTAATGAATATTTAGTACACTATAGAATAAGAAAAAATAGTATTACTAAAAAATATGATAATTCGATTCTAGATATATTGAATGTAATTGAATTTGTTGAATGCTTTAATAGTGAAATGATGAATAAATACACAGAAGAAATAGATATATTTAAATATAATCATATATTTAAATCAAGATTATTAGATAGAATGGATATGAAGTATTCGATACATAAAAAACTATATAAATTATATCAAGCCCAAAATATTAATATAGTAAATAATAAGTATTATAATGAACAAATAAAAAAGAAGTATAAGATTATGACAATGTTTTATAAAAAAAGTTATAATTTTGGATATTTAATGACGTACATTATAAATAAATTAATATACTATACTAAGGTTAAAAATAAGTTGGAATATCAAGATTAATATTAAAATGAGGTCAATATATGATAAAAGTATGTTTTTATATAAATAATCAAGGAATACAAGAACTAGATTGTGAAAAGATATATGAATTTAATCCAGGAATGGGAGGAACACCATATCTATTTTTTTTGCTTACATATTATCTCAGTAAAAAATATAAAAATGAATTAGATATTACATTGTTAACAATGTATAAACAAAGAGTAAATGAAAATGTAAATAATATAGTTATTGGAGATGAATATAAAGCAATAGATTATTGCAAAGATAATAATATAGATATATTAGTTGTTAGGACAATAGAAGATTTATATTTTTATAAATATGCAAAAAATAAAGAGGTAAATATTGTTACATGGAGTCACAATTTTATTAATAATTATGAAGTAATTAAAGAATTATCTGATAATAAATGTGTAAAAAAGAATGTATTTGTTGGAAAAGAACAATTAGAATATTATATAGATGATTCAATAT